>ERZ860388.2046-NODE-2046-length-11503-cov-3.707897_pt1 | contig 11503 bp, 10 predicted proteins | sample MGYA00509978_ERZ860388 | MGnify/ENA primary metagenome ERZ860388 (study PRJEB30046, sample SAMN00715225) | human gut metagenome | study: EMG produced TPA metagenomics assembly of the A metagenome-wide association study of gut microbiota in type 2...
GTTCCAGCTGCTTTGCATATTCTATCCGGGCTATCGAATCCTGCATCCGGCGCTGTGCTTCTATCTGCTCCGGCGTAGGCTGGTTCAACCAGGTAAATACAATTAAGACAACTCCAATAAGCAGGAAACCTATTATCGTGTTTTTATCCATCTATAATTTTTATTTTTTATTTTCAACTGCAGCTTTTATAAAGCTAACGAAAAGAGGATTAGGATTAACGACCGTACTGTTATATTCCGGATGGAACTGAACCCCCACAAACCATTTCAATGCTGGAATCTCAACGACTTCAACCAAGTTCGATTCAGGATTTTCACCTACACACATCATGCCGGCTGCCTCGAACTTATCGCGATATTCGCTATTAAATTCAAAACGATGTCGATGGCGCTCCTGGATGTGTGTCTGTCCATACGCTTCATAAGCCTTAGACCCTTTCTTCAATATACAGTCGTATGCTCCCAGACGCATAGAACCGCCCATATCGGTTACGTTCTTCTGCTCTTCCATCAGGTCGATCACTTTATATGGGGTATTTGGTTCCATTTCTGTCGAGTTGGCTTCCGCCAGTCCCATTACATTACGGGCAAATTCAATCACCATGCACTGCATACCCAAACAAATACCCAGGCAAGGGACATCGTTTTCACGAGCATATTTCAATGCGGCAAATTTTCCTTCAATACCACGCTGTCCAAATCCCGGAGCAATCAGGATTCCGTCCATATCTTTCAACAATTCGGCGGCATTACCATCATTCAGTTTTTCAGAATGGAACAAATGCAAATCCAACTTACGATCATTATAAATAGCGGCCTGCAACAGAGATTCGTCGATCGACTTATAAGCATCCTGCAGTTCGACATATTTACCGACTAAGCCGATCCTTACAGTTTCAGTAGCATCAACCTTACGTTGCAAGAACTGATGCCAAGGCTTCATCTCTGGTGTCGGTCCGACTTCCAGTCCTACCTTACGCAGGATCACCTCGTCCATCTTCTGGCGCTGCAATACCAACGGAACTTCGTAAATCGTCGGAACATCAATAGACTGTATGACGGCATCCTGTGCTACATTACAGAAAAGGGCCACTTTACTTAACAAATTGGCACTCAACTCATGTTCAGTACGCAATACCAGAACATCTGGCTGAATACCCAGCTCCTGCAGTTGTTTTACAGAATGCTGTGTCGGTTTGGTCTTGTATTCTTTTGCAGCCGCGATATAAGGTACATAAGTAAGATGTACGCATATACAATTCTTTCCCAATTCCCATTTCAGCTGGCGCACGCTTTCGATAAACGGAAGAGATTCGATATCACCGACCGTACCTCCGATTTCAGTGATCACGAAATCAAATTTGTATTTATTTCCCAGCAATTTCACATTGCGCTTGATCTCGTCCGTGATATGAGGCACCACCTGCACAGTCTTTCCCAAGTAATCCCCTTTACGTTCTTTGTTAATAACGCTCTGATAAATGCGGCCTGTAGTGATATTATTTGCACGGGTCGTCTGAACATTCAAGAAACGCTCGTAGTGTCCGAGATCCAAATCCGCTTCATGTCCGTCTACGGTAACATAGCATTCCCCATGTTCGTATGGGTTCAACGTACCTGGATCGATATTGATATAGGGATCAAATTTCTGAATGGTAACTTTATAACCTCTTGCCTGAAGTAGTTTACCCAATGATGCGGCAATAATTCCCTTACCCAATGAAGAGACCACGCCGCCCGTAACGAAGATGTACTTTGTATCTGCCACGATAGTAATATTTTAATTATCTTTTAATTGCACACTCGCATTTCAAAACTGCAAAGTTACATAATTTCATTCATATAACAAGGGGAGAGAGAAAAACATCTTTTGTCCTTTTGACAGCAAAAGGAAGCTGATCCTCTTCATATAGAAACGAACAAACTTAAAAAAGGTACATCAAACGGATGTAACGAAAACAGAGCTCTATATAAAAGTTTTCGGTAAAAAAGTAGCTTGTCTTCATGAAAAAACGAGCCTCTTTAATCTACTTTGTATCAGCTTTCGAACATATCTGTTATTTTATAAAAGTCTGGTATATAATACTTTATTGCTTTTTGACCATGATGGCTATGATAGATGAATGATAGTTGAAAATAGGAACTGTCATGGAATAACATGCTATTTTACAAGTATATGAATTTAATTATGATAGTATGATAGTTGTTTTTTGTATAAAACAACTTGAAAAGTTTCTTCAGACCCGGGTGGAAGGGCATGGGAGATCCGGGTGTGGAGGAGGTGGAGACCCGGATCTTCGTGAAACCGGAACGGGGATGTGGAGCTGTTTATCTGCCTTGTTTGAGGAGATTTTATGCACTGTTTCTGATTATAATCCAGTGGAATAGCTGTTTTTTGATAAATAGATTTTCACAGCAGGGCGATAACATTTTGTCAATTGAAAAAAGAACGTATCATTTATTTTTATTTTCATTCCAAAGAAAATAGTGTATCTTCGTTGTTATATTAAAGAAAAGTATAAAATACATATAAGATGAAAAGTTTAAATGGTTCAGTCCTGCGTTGCATATTTGCGATCGTATTGGGACTTGTATTGGTTCTTTGGCCGGAAGCGGCTGTTACTTACTTGGTGATAACGATCGGTATCTGTTTTATCATACCCGGCTTATTCTCGCTCTTAAATTATTTCACCCGTGAAAAAGTAGAAGGAGAGCCGAGTCCAATGTTTCCGATCGACGGAGCAGGCAGTATTCTGTTCGGAGCATGGTTGGTAATCATGCCGCAATTTTTCGTTAGCATATTAATGTATGTTTTAGGGGCTTTACTGGTTCTTGCAGGTGCGCAGCAACTGATTTCACTGGTTTCTGCCCGCAAATGGAGTACCGTTTCCTATGTTTTTTATATCATACCATCCCTGATTTTAATAACAGGGGTCATGATCCTCGCCTACCCATTCGGAGCAGCCGCCAACACATTTGTGATTTTCGGAGTTGCTTGCTTGGTCTATGGTATTTCCGAATTGATCAACTGGTATAAGTTCAGTAAAAGATAAGAGAAAAATGGAGTACCACCCGCTTCAGGATTTACGGTACTCCATCGGAGAAATTCCCATATGTTTCTTAAAGAATTTTCCAAAAGTCGACTGGTCGGAAAAATGAAGTATATCCGCCACCTGCTGGACAGTCGCCTGAGGCGCTTTCAAAAGAATTTTCGCTTCGACAATCAGGGCATCATCTATCCACTTATTAGCGGATTTACCCGTCAACTCCTTCAGAATCAATGACAGATATTGTGGCGTAATAAATAACCTTTCAGCATAGAATGTAACCACATGCTGCTCTTTACAATGCTCAAACAATAATTGCAGGAATTGTTCAAACAGCTCTTCTTTACGAGAAAGGGTCGGTCGGATCAAACGATCTTTCTTGCTTAACATTATATTCCCTAAGTCCAGCAAGAAGCCAATAAAGGCATTCTGTACTAACTCCTTCTGATAAAAATGAGTACGTTCCCTCATCTTCTCCCGTATAACCTGCATGCTACCGGCCAGTTTCGCTGTTTCTTCCGGTTCCAGTTCCGTACAAGGATTCTTACGGATCTCCATATAGTTCGCTATAGCCTGAGTCCGGTTACCTCCACCAGGATTACAATCGTTCAAAAACTCCTTAGACGCAATCAGCAAGCGACCTTTAAAATCTTTACCGATCCTATCAAGTTGGAGTGCATGCGTAGGCATGATCGTTATGAAACTGTTCGGTTTGACAATGTAAGAAACATAATCCAGATGGATTTCAAGTGTCCCTTCAAAAGTCAACACCATCAAAAGCGCATTTAACCGCATCGGAGCAAAACGCTCAGGCGAGTCGGGATCTCCGATATCCATACCTCCGTCCAGATCCGCAATCGAAAAAATATCCTGAAAACTATCACGGAAAATAATACTCTTATTCAGTTCCGCCAATTCTATTAAAGGAAGTTTTTCCATCTTTACATATTTACTAATCGTGTACTTGCAAAGGTAAACATTTTTTCAACAAACAGAAAAATGTTTCATTTTTTACCAATGAATAACGGTTTTTCAGGAATAAGAAAGGTTCCTTTTATTCGTTTTCGACTAATTCCGTAACAGAATAAACCTTTTTAGTTTTCCAAATTAGACAGACCTTTGCAATATCTGATCGTATAAAAAGTAATCATTAAAATCGATGGTCATAAAAGAACAAATAATGTTAACGGCATTCGACTTATTTTCGGAACACGGGATCAAGAATGTCAGTATGGATGATATCGCTCATAACGCGAGTATATCCAAACGGACTCTTTATGAGCTCTTCGAAGATAAGGAGACTCTGCTAACAGAATGTATAAACCTGAGTTATACTAAAATGAGGCTATCCATGAAGCGACTTGAATCCGAGCCGATAACAGCCTTAGAAGTCGCTTTGCTTTTTTATGAAGAACTTATGAGACGGCCTCGCTGGTTTAACCGGAAGTTCTATGATGATCTGAAACGTTATCCGAAAGCATTACAAAAAACGGAAGAAGAAAAGTCCCGCTTTTTGAAAAAATGTATAAAACTACTGTCACGAGGGGCTAAAGAAGGTGTTTTTCAACCGAATATTAACTTTGAGATTGTAGCTTTACTGGCGAAAGAGCAGGCAAAAATGATCCGTCCGTCCAAAGCCCTTTCCAACCATTCCGTGTCCGAAGTGTTCAATACGATTCTTTATACCTTCCTTCGGGGAATCTCTACAGAAAAAGGCATTGCCATTTTAGATCGTTACTTGTTGAAATATAAACAGAAGCAATTAGATTGAACAAACGATTTTATTAAAAATCAAATTTACTTATTTTAAATGAGACAAATCATAATTACCAAAAAGATGATGTGGGTAGTGATAATGTTACTCCCCTCTCTGGCCTTCACCACCGTAAAAGCTCAAGACACGCTCGTTCTCGATATAAAGAAAGCTCTTGAGATCGCGCTGAGCGAAAATCCCACCGTAAAAGTGGCTAACAAGGAAATCCAGAAAAAAAAATATGCACAGAAAGGTTCATATGCCGCCCTATTTCCCCAAGTAAGTTTTGCTGCCGACTATAATCGAACTTTGAAAAAACAGGTGATGTATATGGACGGCTTCGACATGGGAAGTACCGAAATACCAGGCATGGAAGACATGCCGAATATGGATGAAGGGATCGAAGTAGGACGTGATAATAACTGGAATCTCGGTTTCAACGCCTCTATGCCGATTGTCAACGCCGCTCTTTGGAAAAGCCTAAGCATCTCAGCTGTCGATGTGGAATTGGCTATCGAACAGGCACGTTCTTCCAAAATTGCTATGGTCAACCAGGTAAAGAAAGGGTATTACGGCGTGCTTCTTGCCAACGATTCATACCGCGTATTTAAGGAAAGCTATGACAACGCAATGGAAAATTACCTGGATATCAAGCATAAGTTCGAACAGGGAACCGTTGCCGAATATGACCTGATACGCGCCAATGTTACCGTAAAGAACAGCGAACCCAATATGTTGCAGGCAGAAAACGCATTAGTTCTTGCCAAATGGCAATTGAAAGCATTATTAGGCATGGATCTGGACATAAATATCGAATGTGAAGGACAATTGACCGACTTTGAAAAAGATCTATTCGGCGATTTTCTTTCCACAGACACAACCCTGGCTAATAATACAGATTTGAAACAGATGGATTTGCAAGCCAAGCAACTGGAAAAGACACTGACCATGCAAAAGTTCGATTATCTGCCGACACTGTCGCTCACTGGACTATATCAGTGGACAGCCATGAACAACGACTTCAAGTTCAAAGACTATATGTGGAACCCCTACTCGATGGTCGGCTTATCACTCTCTATTCCTATCTTCTCAGGCGGCAGCAAGTTCTATAAGATCAAACAAACAAGAAATTCGATCGAACAGTTGAGCCTGCAAAGAGAGGATACACAGCGAAACCTGCAACTGGCAATCAAGCAGTATATAGATAATATGAATACCTGCGTCAAACGTTTCGACGCTTCACAAAAGGGAGTAGAGCAAGCCGAACGGGGATATATGATCTCACAGAAACGATACGACACAGGAGCCGGGACTCTGTTAGAAATGAACGATTCGGAATTAGCATTGACACAGGCCAAACTGAATTTCAACCAAGCTATTTACGACTATATGGTAGCAAAAGCTGACTTGGAAAAGGTATTAGGCCAGCAAGAGTTTTAAAAAACAAAAAATAGACATTGAATAAAAATATCACAAAATGGAAACAAATAAAAGACAACACTTTATATCACTCTTCATTTTATCTTTGTTGCTATCCTGTTCAGGGGAAAAGAAAGATTCGGCACAAACGGAAACCGTCAGCAACAAAGCCATTGTGAGAATAGAAACTGTTTCCGCACAAGATGTGGAGCAGATCAGTGAATTTACAGCAACAGTAGAAGCCAATATTTCGAATAACATCGCCCCACAAAACCCAGTGCGCATAGAGAAACTGTTTGCAGAAGTCAGCGATCATGTAAAAGCAGGTCAACTCTTGGTCAAGATGGATGAGACAAACCTCAAACAGACAAAAATACAATTGGATAACCAGGAACTGGAATTCAAACGTATTGATGAACTGTACAAAGTAGGCGGTGCTTCCAAATCAGCCTGGGATGCACAGAAAACACAATTGGACGTAAACCGTGCGACCTACAAGAATTTGCAGGAAAACACACAGTTATTGAGTCCGATCACCGGTATCGTCACTGCCCGCAACTATGATAGCGGCGATATGTATAGCGGAGGTTCGCCGATCTTCACCGTAGAACAGATTCGTCCGGTCAAACTGTTGATCAACGTATCCGAAAGTCTTTTCACAAAAGTAAAAAAGGGAAAAGATGTCGACATCCGATTAGATGTATACGGAGACGAAGTTTTCAAAGGAAAAGTCAGCCTAGTTTACCCGACTATCGATCCGAATACACGTACATTCCCTGTCGAAATCAAAATCGACAACAATGACGAACGTGTCCGTCCGGGGATGTTCGCCCGCGTGACGATCGGTTTCGGAACACAAAACCATGTGGTCGCTCCGGATCTCGCCATCGTAAAACAGTCCGGTGCAGGAGACCGCTATATATATGTATACAAAGACGGTAAAGTTTACTACGAGAAAGTGGAGTTAGGACGCCGTATGGGAAACAAATATGAAGTCATTTCAGGGGTAAACAGTGGCGACCAGGTTGTAATATCCGGTCAAAGCCGCCTAAACAACGGAATGGAAGTAGAAATCGAAAAGTAAGAGACAAACATTATGAGCTTATATGCAACAGCGGTAAAAAAGCCGGTTACGACTGCCCTTGTCTTTGTGGCAATCGTGATCTTCGGTCTTTTTTCATTAACCAGATTATCAGTGGACCTGCTGCCAGAGATCGAGACAAACACGATCATGGTCATGACCTCCTATGCCGGCGCCAGCGCTGCGGATATCGAAATGAACGTCTCCAAACCGTTGGAGAACGTGCTGAACAGTGTCAGCGACCTGAAACACATCACGTCACAGTCACGTGAAAACATCTCGATCATCACACTAGAATTCGACTATGGTACGGATATCGATGTGGCGACAAACGACGTGCGCGACAAACTGGACGTTGCCGAGCCAATGCTGCCGGATGATGTGGACAATCCCATTATCTTCAAATTCGGAACGAACGATATACCGATTATCATTCTTTCGGTTACGGCGGAAGAGAGCACGAACGCCCTGTACAAGATTCTGGACGATAAGGTATCGAACCCGCTTGCACGTATCAGCGGTGTAGGAGCGGTTTCCATTTCCGGTACGCCGGCACGTGAAATACAAGTCTATTGTGATCCGTACAAACTGGAAGCATACGGAGTTTCAATCGAAGGAATATCCGCTATCATCGCACAGGAAAACAGGAACACTCCAGGCGGCAGCGTGGATATCGGTTCCAACGCCTATGCGCTCCGTGTACAAGGTGAATTTACGGATGCGCATCAGATGGACGATCTTGTGATCGGTCATAAAAATAACAAGACTATCTATCTGCGTGATGTTGCCCGCATTGAAGACAGCATCGAAGAGCGTGCCCAAGAGACTTACAATAACGGTAAAAAAGGCGGCATGATCGTTATCCAAAAACAATCGGGAGCCAACTCGGTGAACATAGCCAAGAAGGTTCATCAGAAGTTGCCGGAAATTCAAAAAAGCCTTCCTTCAGATGTCAAGTTAGGGGTAATCATGGATACCTCCACTAACATTTTGAATACAATCGACAGTCTGAAAGAAACCATTTTCATCACCTTCATTATCGTTATGTTAGTGGTGTTCGTATTCCTCGGACGATGGAGAGCGACATTTATCATTATTCTGACCATTCCGATCTCGTTGATAGCCTCGTTCGCTTACTTGCTTGCATCCGGCAATACACTGAATATTATCTCGCTGAGTTCACTCTCTATTGCTATCGGTATGGTTGTGGATGACGCGATTGTGGTGCTGGAAAACATTACTACCCATATCGAAAGAGGTAGTGCCCCAAAACAAGCGGCCGTACATGCTACAAACGAAGTGGCCATCTCTGTAATCGCCTCAACCCTGACCATGTTGGCCGTGTTCCTGCCCCTGACAATGGTGACAGGTATGGCGGGTATTCTGTTCAAACAGTTGGGGTGGATCGTCAGTATCATCATGATCGTTTCGACAGTCGGTGCTTTGACCCTGACTCCGATGTTGAGTTCTCTACTACTCAGGCAGAATCCTAAAAAAGGCCGCTTGTACACCTTGTTCTTCACACCGATCGAAAAGGCATTGGATGCGCTGGACCGTGGCTATTCCAGTTTTCTTTATTGGGCAGTACGCCACAGGAAAACGGTCATATTCGGTGCGACTTTAATCTTTGCGGGAAGTATGCTATTGGTTCCAACTATCAAGACGGAATTCTTCCCGACTCAGGATAACGCACAGATCAGTGTTCACATCGAGTTACCGGTCGGGACCCGCCAAGATATCACCCGTAAGCTGGCGCTTGAAATCGACGAACTGTTCCGACAGAAATATCCGGAAATAAAAACCAGCAACTTCACCGAGGGGCAAGCCGATTCCGATAATACCTGGGCTCAATTGAGTAATAACGGAACACATATTATCGACTATTACATCAATATGCTGAGTGTCGGCGATCGTGAACGCGGTATGGTTGAAATCTGTGAAGAGATGCGTAAGGACCTGGCAAAATATCCGGAGATCAAGACCTTCAAGGTGATCGAAGGCGGACAGGAAGAAGGTATGGGCGGACAGAACGCTGTCGACATCGAGATTTATGGTTTCGATTTCGGCCGGACCGATGCCGTAGCCGCCGAACTGGCCGAAAGGATGCGTAAGGTAAAAGGTTGTTCACAAGTCAACATCAGCCGTGAGGACTACATACCCGAATATCAAGTTGATTTCGACCGGGAAAAGCTGGCGATCAACGGATTGAATATCACAACGGCTGCTATGGCTTTGCGTAACCGTATCAACGGCTCTACCGCTTCCAAATATCGCGAAGACGGTGACGAGTATGATATAAAAGTACGCTACGCACCAGAATTCCGTCAGTCGGTTGAAGACATCGAGAATATCCTGGTTTATAACAATGCCGGTCAGGGAATCCGTATCCGTGACCTGGGTAAAGTAGTAGAACGAATGACGCCTCCGACCATTGAACGCAAAGACCGTGAACGTGTCATCACCGTATCGGCAGTAGTCGGAAAAGGTGCAGCCATGAGCGATATCGTAACAGCTGCCCGGAATCAACTGAAGGAAATGGATATACCTTCGGATGTCAGCTGGCAGTTAGGAGGAACATACGAAGACCAGATGGACACCTTCTTCGACCTGACAATCCTGATGGTCCTGATCATCATTTTGGTATTTATCGTAATGGCCGCTCAGTTCGAATCGCTGACAGACCCGTTCGTCATCATGTTCTCCATTCCTTTCGCCTTCACCGGTATAATTTTGGGACTGGCAATCACACAGACCCCATTGGGCGTTATGGCATTGATCGGCCTGATTATGCTGATGGGGATCGTTGTCAAGAACGGTATCGTGCTGATCGACTACACGATCCTCTGCCGGGAAAGAGGAATGGGAATCCTGACCGCAGTAGTGACTGCCGGAAAATCCCGTCTCCGCCCTGTATTGATGACCACTTTGACTACCGTATTGGGTATGATCCCGATGGCTGTCGGAACAGGCGAAGGCTCGGAAATGTGGCGTTCGATGGGTATGACAGTAGCATGGGGACTTTCGGTATCAACGTTGATCACCCTGGTAATCGTACCGGTCGTATACAGTGTATTTGCCGGAAACGGAGTCCGGCGCAGACGCCGCAAGATGGCAAAAAATGGAATATCTTCTAAAAAAGAATAAATAATAATTAGGAATAAGTTAATATGAAAGCTATATTTGTATCATTTAATCAAGCATATTACGAAATGATCCTGAATGTGATGGACCGAAACAATATCCGGGGCTTCACATACTGGAACGAAGTACAGGGACGTGGAAGTAAGACCGGCGAGCCCCATTATGGAAGTCACGCCTGGCCGACACTGAACTCGGCAATCCTGGCAATGGTCGATGACGAAAAAGTCGACCATTTCCTGGAGATACTTCATCAGATGGATCAGAAGACGGAAGCGCAAGGATTACGTGCTTTTGTCTGGAACATCGAAAAAACAATTTAATAACATAATGAACGATCTTTTTAACATTCTCATTTTCAGCAAAGACTATAATCAGGGAGTTATCATCCAGGACTATATAAAAGCTATTGGATACAACTCACAAGTATTCGATCAGGAAGAAGCGGCATATGAGGGATTCCTTTCCAGAAATTTCACACTCTGTATTATCAACCACGATATAGACACGAAAGAAACACGGACATTGGCAGCCATGATCAAAAGTTCGGAAAATATCATCCCTGTCGTTTTCTTGTGTGAACATCCGACGAGAGAAGAAATAGCATTGCTGTTTTCGTTCCATGCAGACGATGTGATACGCAAACCTTTTGACACTGATATCTTACAAGCCCGGATTAAAGCAGTACAAAGCCGTTACCAGCCCCAACGCAAGAAAGAGGTCAGGACTTATATTTTCGGAAAATTCAAATTCGACTTGCAAAAACAGATCTTGTCCATAGAAGGCAAAACAACCAAGCTGACAACCAAAGAGGCCGATTTGCTTACGTTGCTGTGCCAACACGCAAACAATATGGTAGACAGGATGCACGCCCTGCAGATCATATGGAGAAGCGATAACTATTTCAGCGCCCGCAGCATGGATGTTTATATCACCAAATTACGCAAATTATTGCAAGATGATCCTACCATCAAAATAATAAACGTTCACGGAAAAGGTTATAAATTATCAACACGCGAAAATGACAACTGAACATTTCACCTTATTTCTAATTGTTATGGCAGG
>ERZ860388.2047-NODE-2047-length-11499-cov-4.146627_pt1 | contig 11499 bp, 14 predicted proteins | sample MGYA00509978_ERZ860388 | MGnify/ENA primary metagenome ERZ860388 (study PRJEB30046, sample SAMN00715225) | human gut metagenome | study: EMG produced TPA metagenomics assembly of the A metagenome-wide association study of gut microbiota in type 2...
TTGTTTATAGGAGATATCTATCAGATTCTGCTAAAAAGATTGAATTTATGAAAAGTATATTCTGGCATTCATGATATCGGGCCTGTTTTATTTCAGTAGTTATGCACAGGATATCAGCGATAGATTGCATTTTAATGTAGACTGGCAGATGAATGCTCCTCTCAATACGAATTTTGCCGATAAAATCAGTGGTTGGGGTATGAACCTGGAAGGAGGTTATTTCCTTACTCCACACTGGAGCCTGGGGGCTTTCCTTGATTTCCATACAAATCATAAATATGTTCCGCGTCAAACCATAACTGAAGGTACTGCTTCGTTGACTACTGACCGACAAGAGTCGGCTTTCCAGCTACCATTCGGGCTTGCCGCTTCATACCGATTTATCAGCAATGGATGCCTGAAACCTTATGTTGGCACCAAGATAGGAACCATGTATGCCCAAAATACAACATATCTGAATACTATAAGTCTGACAGATAAACCCTGGGGGTTCTATGTCTCTCCAGAAATTGGAGTGAACATTTATCCGTTTTCCCAAAGCCGATTTGGTTTCCATCTGGCTGCATATTATAGTTATGCCACCAACAAAAGCGAGTTGCTGACCGGTTGTCAGGATGGAAATAATAATATTGGATTCCGCTTAGGTGTTTGTTTCTGACATGATCTAGATTCTCTCAAAAAGACAAGAGGAAGTACAAAATGTTATAGTTACTTTTGGCGACCTCTTGTTTTTTTGTTAAATTTGTAATATATAAAGTCTACGTTCAATATGCGGCAAAAGTTCAATTATCTGTTTATTGGTTTGCTATTCTCAGGATTGGCATTTTTCTCATATCTGTTTCTCTTGCTTTATTCCGACTTCACCCCGCAACATCTGGAAGTACTGATTTCTTTCAAGTCATTTATCCTGATACTTGCCGCCTTTAATCTAGTCGGTTTCGGAGTATTAATGATCCACAACTGGCAAAAGCGAAGCTTTCAGTTTCTGGTCAAACGAAAAGAGCGATTGATTATCGATTGCATTCTGACGGCAATTATTCTGTTTTTAATGAATTATCTGGTCTTGTCAATAGTCAAAGCCATATTTGAGGTTCCTGCACCATTTACTCTGAAAGGGTCCGGGCTGAGAATGATAGCCTTAGTCTGGCTGGTAGAAATGGTAATAACCAACCTTACTTTGACTATCAATTTTTACAGGCAGCTAGTTCTTCTGCACGAAAGAACGGAACAAGTCGAAGAGAATTCCATTAAGGCACAGTATGCAGCTTTGCAAAATCAGCTGAATCCTCATTTTCTCTTCAACAGTCTCAATACACTTATATCCGAAATAGAGTATGCTCCCAAAAACGCAATTCTATTTACCCAACGTTTGTCTGATGTATACCGATATATATTACAAAGCCAGCAACAGCGTCTGGTTACTATAGAATCCGAACTCTCTTTCATCGACTCTTATATTTTTCTTCATAAAGTCCGTTTAGGAGACTGCATCCGGATAGAGAATAGAATAGAAGCTGATAATTATGATTTGAAACTCCCCTCATTAACCCTGCAGCTATTGGTAGAAAATGTCATTAAGCATAATATAATTAATATGGATATGCCAATGAATATTTTGATCGATTATGATTCTGAGAATGGAAGAATATTGGTAACCAACAAAATCAGGATAAAGCCCAATGTGGTCAGCACCGGCATGGGATTAAAGAATCTTTCAGCCCGTTACCTCCTGATATGCAATCAGGATATTACCATAGAAAACAATACGAATTATTTTACCGTTAAAATCCCAGTACTGAATGAATAAAATTACAGCAGTCATTATTGAAGACGAAATTCCGGCCGCCCGTCGGTTAAACAATACATTAAATGAGTTACGCCCCGAATGGCAAATTACAGTATTACCCGGTAGTGTAAAGAAGAGTGTAGAATGGTTTGCGGAAAATCCCCATCCGGATCTTGTTTTTCTCGACATACAATTGACAGACGGCATTTCATTCACATTCATCGAACAGGCACAACCAGAAAGTACTATCATTTTCACCACTGCGTATGATGAATATGCCATTCGGGCATTTACAGTCAACAGTATCGATTATTTACTTAAGCCGATTGATAACATCCGACTGGAAGAAGCAATTGTAAAGTTCGAACATCTGACTACCAAATACCTGAATCAGGGGCAAAAGCCAATTGACTTAATGGAAATTTTACAAAACATCACCCAACCGGGAAAGAAATACCGTACCCGTTTCCTAATCTCAGGCGATGACAAACTTTTTACCTTACAAGTGGAAGACATTGCTTATTTTTATTCAGAAAATAAAGTAACCTTTGCCGTAACCAAGCAAAATAGAGAATTTATCATTGACCTTTCTTTAGACAAGCTTATGGAACAACTCGATCCGGATGTTTTTTTCCGAAGCAATCGGCAAACAGTAGTTAGCATCAATGCCATCGTAAAGGTTGAGTCATATTTTCTGGGAAAAGCAATCTTACATGTAAAGCCGCCTTTTAAAGATAAGATAATTGTCAGCCGTGACAAAATAGCTCCTTTAAAACTTTGGCTAAATTATTAAATTTCAGCAGAGTTAATTCTGCATGTCTCAATATTCATATTCCCAATCAATTGCTTTTTCACTCAGTAAGATTAATAAGAAAAGCTCCGATCCCGTTAAGAACCAGAGCTTTTCCTAATTATAAAAATCAAAAGAAGCGGTGCGTACGGGACTCGAACCCGTGACCCCATGCGTGACAGGCATGTATTCTAACCAACTGAACTAACGCACCAAAATTTCCTTTTTAATTCGCATCTCTCTCGATTGCGGATGCAAAGGTAGACATTTTTTTGAAACCTACAATAGCAAGAGTATCTTTTTTCTGAAAAAGTGTGTTTATTAAGAATTATCATGTACATTTGCAAGCATTACTATAAATAGAAAATAGAATGAAAAATACACCAATCGAACGAAATGTGATTGACGAAACGATTAATGAATTTCAAATTGTCGACTTTTCGAAGGCTACTATCCGTGAAGTGAAAGCGATAGCTTCAAAGGCGGAAGCAGTATCAGGCGTTGAATTTATCAAGATGGAAATGGGTGTTCCGGGACTTCCGGCCTCTGCCGTAGGAGTAAAAGCGGAAATCGAAGCGCTGCAAAACGGAATTGCCAGCCTGTATCCCGATATCAACGGATTGCCGGAACTCAAAAAAGAAGCGTCCGACTTTATCAAAGCATTCATCAATGTAGATTTAAGCCCGGAGGGATGCGTACCCGTTACCGGCTCTATGCAGGGAACATTCGCTTCGTTCCTTACTTGCAGCCAGTGCGATGAAAAGAAAGACACGATCCTGTTTATCGATCCGGGATTTCCCGTACAGAAACAGCAGTTGGTAGTGATGGGACAAAAGTATGAGACATTTGATGTCTACGACTACCGCGGTGACAAGCTGAAAGAAAAGCTGGAAAGCTATCTGAGAAAAGGAAATATATCGGCTATTATCTACTCAAATCCCAATAACCCGAGCTGGATTTGCCTGAAAGACGAAGAGTTGCGCATCATCGGCGAACTTGCCACCCAATATGACGTAATCGTACTGGAAGACCTGGCATACTTTGCAATGGATTTCCGTCAGGATCTGAGCACTCCTTATCAAGCTCCGTTCCAGCCTTCGGTAGCTCACTACACAGATAATTATGTGTTGCTGATTTCCGGTTCCAAAGCCTTCAGCTATGCCGGACAACGTATCGGCGTGAGCTGCATTTCCGATAAGTTGTATCACCGCAGCTATCCCGGACTGACGAAGCGTTATGGCGGGGGAACATTCGGCACGGTCTTCATCCACCGCGTACTCTATGCACTGTCTTCCGGCACAAGCCACTCCGCACAGTATGCGATGGCTGCCATGCTGAAAGCTGCCAATGAAGGTCAATACAACTTCCTCAGCGAAGTGAAGGTATATGGTGACAGAGCGCAGAAGTTAAAAGAGATTTTCCTCCGTCACGGATTCTATCTGGTATATGACAATGACTTGGGCGATCCGATTGCCGACGGATTTTACTTCACCATCGGCTATCCGGGAATGACAAGCGGCGAACTTGCCAAAGAACTGATGTACTATGGAGTGAGCGCCATTTCACTGGTCACCACCGGAAGCCACCAGGAAGGATTACGCGCGTGTACCTCTTTTATTAAAGACCACCAGTACGCACAGCTCGACGAAAGAATGAAGCTGTTTGCCGAACATCACCCGATTGCCTGACAGCCGAATAGCGTATTTATGCCGGAACTGATGTTCATGTCAGATGCGAATATTCATAAAAGCTGCTCTTAAAACAAAAAAAATGGGAAAGTATGGCTATTATTCCATTTCTTTTCTTATATTAGTGGCACGAATATCAATCTGATGGCATGAATATAGACTCTGACATATTTAAAATTCAATCGAATAATGTATTGCCATCACGAGGAAAGATTCTCATCTCCGAACCTTTCCTTCGTGATGCCACATTCGGCAGATCTGTAGTTCTGTTGATCGACCATACCGAAGAAGGCAGCATGGGGCTGATTATCAACAAACAACTGCCGATATTTGTCAACGACATTATCAAAGAATTCAAGTATATCGAAAATATACCTTTATACAAAGGCGGACCTATCGCTACAGATACCCTGTTCTACCTTCATACACTGGCAGACATTCCGGGTGCCATACCTATCAGCAAAGGACTGTATCTGAACGGTGACTTTGATGAGATAAAGAAATACATACTGCAAGGAAACAAAGTAGACCGCTACATCCGCTTCTTCCTGGGATACTCCGGCTGGGAAAGTGAACAACTGAGCACCGAACTCAAAGAGAACACATGGCTCGTCTCCAAAGAAGAGAATGCCTATCTGATGAACGGAGACACCAAGGATATGTGGAAACAAGCCTTGGAGAAACTAGGCAGCAAGTATGAAACCTGGTCACGCTTTCCGCAAGTGCCGACTTTCAATTAATGTCTCTTCGGATTCAGATACTGGAAGATAGCAGCATCTTTGTAACATCCACCGACCTGTAACCAATCCTTCAACAGTCCGCATTGGACGAAACCGCAGGAAGTAAACAGTTTCATACAGACTTCATTGTCCGTAGCCACATGGGCATAAAGTTGAGTCAGCGACAAGAAATCGAAAGCATACTCGCACAGCAACTGCAAAGCGTCCGATGCGTAACCTTGCCGGCGATAGTCTTTATGAACGGCTATGCCGACCTCACCACGAGAGTGGAGAGGAACAAAATCCGTGATATCAATCGTCCCCAATATCCGATGATCGGACTTACTCATTATCATCAGGCGCAACTGCTTGTCGGCAAACACATCACACTGGGAACCCTCTATATATTGCCGGAGCACGTAGCGGGAATAAGGAACGGTAAAATTACTGATATCCCACATGGAAGGGTCATTCTCCATCTCATACATCACATCCATATCTTCCGGCTCTACCGCACGAAGATAGATGCGGTCATTACTTAAAAAAGACTGTTTCATACCGGCTTATTCTTTATTAATATGGAGTTCGTTACGAAGTCTTTTCTCGCTGGGCAGACAAAAAAGGGAAGCGGTCAGCCCGATCAGCATACAGAGATTTCCGGTGTTGCTAAGAGTCAGATAATAGCATAATACGTTGAGGACGATAGCCACTTCGAGCAATCCGAGGCGTACCATGCTCCACTGCACATAACGCTTCAACGCAAGAGGAATCGTCAGGAGGTCTATCTTCTTTTTCAGTACCAGACTGAACAGTTTCAAAGCAAGCGGCACACACAAGGCGGTCAGCAAGATACCTGCCGTCTCCATATAATAGGTGGCCTGTGGGTTATCGACCAAAGCTCCCACAGGAAGAAGGTCGAACTCCCCTGCCCCAAGCAAAAAGGCGGGAAGCACCCAAAAGAAAACATAACTGATATTCAAATTTCTCACTGCGCGTTTTATCTGTTCTTCCATGTTAGTTACGATATTCGTTCAAATAATAAAGTTAGATTATACGGTTCCGGTAAAAAGAGTCCGGTTGACAATACTGCGTCCCAGAGTGATCTCATCAGCATACTCCAGTTCGTCACCAACGGAGATGCCCCGTGCTATTACGCTGAGTTTGACACCCATCTTCTCCAGTTTACGGTAGATGTAGAAGTTGGTGGTATCTCCTTCCATCGTGGTGCTCAAAGCGAGGATGACTTCCTTGATTCCTCCTTCAGATACCCGCTGTACGAGACTTTCTATTTGCAGGTCGCTCGGCCCTACCCCGTCCATTGGCGAGATCACTCCGCCAAGTACGTGGTAAAGTCCCCGATACTGCTGGGTGGCTTCTACCGCCATCACGTCACGGATATTCTCTACCACACAGACAGTAGAGGCGTCACGCTGCGGATTGGCACAAATCTGACAAGTCTCGGTATCAGATATATTATGACATACTTTACAGTACTTTACTTCACGTTTCAGCGTAATGATGGAGTTGCCGAATGCCTCCACAATAGCCGTGTCCTGCCGGAGCAGATGTAATACAAGCCGCATTGCCGTCTTGCGCCCGATGCCCGGAAGTTTGGAAAATTCGCCTACTGCCTTTTCGAGCAGTACGGAAGGATATTGTTGGTTCATAGATTACGAATGAAATTCTATCTGTTTCGGGCGCAAAGATACGGATTATTGTTTTTAATACAAAGAAAGTATTACCTTTGCAGCCGATATGATGATATTAGTCATTATTATATGCTATTTTGCGGGCTTGTTGTTAATAGCCCACATTACCGGACATAAAGGCGGATCAAATGCAGCGTTCTTTAAAGGAGAAAACAAATCACCCTGGTATATAGTCTCCTTCGGCATGATTGGCGCTACAATTTCCGGCGTGACTTTCGTATCCGTACCGGGCATGGTTCGCGGAATGGACATGACGTATATGCAGACCGTATTCGGATTCTTCTTCGGCTATATGATCGTAGCACACATATTGCTGCCTCTTTACTATAGGCTGAATCTGACAAGTATCTACGGATACCTCGGTACACGCATCGGCGTGAATGCCTACCGCACCGGCTCTTTCTTCTTCCTGCTCTCCCGTATGCTGGGAACGGCAGCCAAACTGTATCTCGTCTGTCTGATCCTGCATACGCACGTATTTCAGGATATGCACATCCCTTTCTGGGTGATTGCCGTCGGCTCCGTGGCCCTCGTGTGGATATATACCCACAAAAGCGGCATCAAGACAATCGTATGGACGGACACCCTGCAAACATTCTGTCTGATCGCAGCCCTGCTATTCATCATCTACTTCACCATACAGAAGCTGGATATAGGCTTTGACGGCATCGTACAGACCATCCGCCACAGCGAACACAGCCGCATCTTCGTATTCGACGACTGGATGTCCCGCCAGAACTTCTTCAAACAGTTCTTCAGCGGCATCTTTATCGTCATCGTCATGACCGGACTCGATCAGGACATGATGCAGAAGAACCTCTCCTGCCGCAATCTGCACGAAGCCCAAAAGAATATGTACTGCTACGGATTCTCATTCATCCCGCTGAATTTCCTGTTCCTGTGCCTGGGCATTCTGCTGATCGCATTAGCGGGACAAATGCAACTGGAACTACCGGCCATGAATGACGATATCCTTCCCATGTTTGCCACACAAGGATATCTGGGACAGTCGGTACTGGTTCTTTTCACCATCGGCATCATCGCCGCAGCTTTCAGCAACTCAGACTCCGCGCTGACCGCCATGACCACCAGCGTATGTATAGACCTGCTGAAGACGGACAAAGACACGGAAGAAACAGCCCGTCGCAAAAGAAAGAAAGTACACCTGTCCCTCTCCATCCTGCTGGCTTTCTTTATCTGCCTGGTGGAGATGCTGAACAACAAAAGCGTGATTGACGCGATCTACATCATCGCCTCCTACACATACGGGCCTTTGCTGGGCATGTTCGCCTTCGGACTGTTCACCCGGCGCCAGACAAAAGACCGGCTGGTCCCGCTCATCGCCATCGCCTCTCCGGTGCTCTGCTACGCTCTGGACTGGTGGATAAACAAAGAAACCGGATATAAATTTGGCTATGAATTGCTAATGTTGAACGGAAGCCTTACCTTTGCGGGGCTCATGCTGCTGTCCGGAAAAGAGAAAACGGCGAAAACGCCTTGAAAACTGGCGTCCGGAGTTTATAATAAAAAGTAGTGGAGTTTATTATAAACGTGACCATAGTTTATTATAAACGATAAGAGAGTTTATTAGAAGCAGAAAAACAAAGAAATAAATGACAATAAAATGGAAATAACGAGTGCAGAATTTGTGATTAGCAACACGGACGTGAAGAAATGTCCGACAGGAGTATTTCCCGAATACGCCTTCATCGGGCGGTCGAATGTAGGAAAGTCGAGCCTTATCAATATGCTGACTGCCCGCAAAGGACTGGCGATGACCTCCGCCACACCGGGAAAGACAATGCTTATCAACCACTTCCTGATCAACCAAAGCTGGTACCTGGTCGATCTTCCCGGATACGGCTACGCCAGACGCGGACAAAAAGGAAAAGACCAGATACGTACCATCATCGAAGACTACATCCTCGAACGGGAACAGATGACCAACCTGTTTGTACTGATAGACAGCCGTCTGGAACCGCAGAAAATAGACTTGGAATTTATGGAATGGCTGGGCGAAAACGGCATCCCTTTCTCCATCATCTTCACCAAAGCAGACAAACTGAAAGGCGGACGTCTGAAAATGAATATCAACAACTACCTGCGTGAACTGAGCAAGGAATGGGAAGAACTTCCCCCGTATTTCATATCTTCATCGGAAAACCGCACAGGACGCACGGAAATCCTCGACTACATAGAAAACATCAGTAAAGAAGTCTATAAAAATAAGTAAACGAAAATGAAAAAGAACATTTTATTTATTGCATGGGTTGCATTATTCTCACTCTTTGCAAGCAACAGTCAGGCACAATCATTAAAGGATCTGCTCAACAAAGACAACATCTCCAAAGTAGTAAATGCCATCACCGGAACACCCGAAACGATAGACATGACAGGCACATGGACTTACAGCGGTTCGGCAGTAGAATTTGAATCGGACAATCTGCTGATGAAAGCAGGAGGAGCCGCAGCCGCCACGATGGCAGAAAACAAATTGAACGAGCAATTGAGTAAAGTGGGCATCAAAGAAGGACAAATGAGCTTCACGTTCAACGCCGACAGTACTTTCACCAGCACCGTCGGAAAAAAGAAACTGAACGGCACTTATTCGTACAATACTTCCACCAAGCAGGTAGACTTAAAGTACTTGAAACTACTGAACCTGCACGCGAAAGTGAACTGCACTTCCAACTCTATGGATTTATTGTTCAACTCCGACAAGCTGCTTAAATTAATGACATTCCTCGGCAGCAAGACAAACAGCACAGCACTGAAAACTGTCAGCTCACTGGCTGAAAACTACGACGGGATGATGCTGGGATTCGGGTTGAAGAAATAGTGTTTTATTTGCAAAACCAAAAGCTCTGAAACGCCTTCTGGCAGGGCTCGAAAACCGAATCCTAACCGAAAGGGAAACCGAACCTTAACCAGTAGAGAAGAGTAGAGTATATAATTCTATTCTAAAGAAATAGAATTACTAAGAAAGAGAAGAAAGAATTTCGCTGCCGCCGATTCACTTTCGGTGTAGAAATGAATCAGACCAGTTCATCTTTGATTCGATGTTCTCTCTGTTCTCTACGTTGTTGAATGCGTTTGTACAACTTAACAATAAATGCTATAAAGTAATTCAACTCATAAAAGGGAGTCATATGATAGAAATCAAGTTTTGTTTTCATAATAGCTGGATTTTATGGGTTTGTTCCAAATATAGTAATTTTTTATGCGATAAACAAAAAATATGAGTATTCATTAGCGTGTTGAAATGAATTAATTTAGCGAACAGAGATCGGCAGTATTCACCTCGGTGCTCACTTCTGCTCGTCTCGGTGCTCAGCGTTTTTCGCCTCGCTGCTTACTCTCATTCAGCTCGGCGCTCAGTGTTCCCCACCTCGGTGGTCAGGATTGCCAAGCCCAAGGACGATGATAAACAGAAGTTATTTTATTCCCTTTTTCGATAAAATTAACTCTGCCGACGGGATAATTTCAGGGAAAAGCGTTACCTTTGGCGTTTGTAATCAATAAAAAGAAGGAAAAATGAAAAAGATACTTTTTTTAATGACCTTGTTAGTGGTAGGAGTAAGTTTCGCTTTTGCCCAGACTAACGCTGATATCAAGTTTGACAAAACAACACACGACTTTGGAAAATTCTCAGAAAACAGTCCGGTAGTAAGCTGCGTATTCACTTTCACTAATATCGGTGATGCTCCTTTAGTAATTCATCAGGCGGTAGCGTCTTGCGGATGCACAGTGCCCGAATATAAGAACCGATCCAGCCGGGAAAGAAAGGTACAATCAAAGTAACTTACAACGGAACAGGTAAATATCCGGGACACTTCAAAAAGTCGATTACCCTGCGTACCAACGCAAAAACCGAAATGGTACGCCTCTATATCGAAGGCGATATGACCCCGAAAGACGAGAAGTAAGAAAAAATAGACATAACGTAAAGGAGAATCTTTCGATTCTCCTTTTTTTTTGTTTACTTTGAAGTCCATTAAGCATAAACTACTAAAAATATAATATGAAACAAGAAGAAGACAAATTCACCGGACTACCCGAGAACGCGTTCAGAGAGTTAAAAGCAGGAGAAGTGTACAATCCCCTGATGAGTCCTTCCAAAAATTATCCGGAAGTAAACTTCTGGTCAGTAACATGGGGTATCGCCATGGCCATCCTTTTCTCGGCAGCCGCCGCCTATCTGGGGCTGAAAGTGGGGCAAGTATTCGAAGCCGCTATTCCGATAGCCATCATTGCCGTAGGAGTCTCCGGTGCAGCCAAAAGAAAAAATGCGTTAGGAGAAAATGTTATTATCCAGTCAATAGGGGCTTGTTCCGGTGTAATCGTTGCCGGAGCCATCTTTACCCTCCCCGCCCTTTATATCCTTCAAGTCAAATATCCTGAGATGACAGTCAGCTTTATGCAGGTATTTATCAGTTCCCTGCTGGGTGGTGTATTGGGTATCCTGTTCCTGATTCCTTTCCGCAAATATTTCGTTAGCGACATGCATGGCAAATATCCTTTTCCGGAAGCCACTGCCACTACTCAGGTATTGATTTCGGGAGAAAAAGGCGGTAGTCAGGCTAAACCGTTGTTAATGGCAGGAATGATCGGCGGATTATATGACTTTATCGTAGCCACATTCGGTTGGTGGAACGAGAATTTCACGACTCGCGTATGCAGTGCCGGCGAGATGTTGGCGGAAAAAGCAAAACTCGTATTCAAGGTCAATACAGGTGCGGCAGTACTCGGTTTGGGATATATCGTCGGACTGAAATATGCTTCGATCATTTGTGCCGGTTCATTGGCT
>ERZ860388.2052-NODE-2052-length-11475-cov-4.502890_pt1 | contig 11475 bp, 8 predicted proteins | sample MGYA00509978_ERZ860388 | MGnify/ENA primary metagenome ERZ860388 (study PRJEB30046, sample SAMN00715225) | human gut metagenome | study: EMG produced TPA metagenomics assembly of the A metagenome-wide association study of gut microbiota in type 2...
ATTAAAATACTAATTTAACAAATTTTGATAACATTTATATTGAAGATTTATTAACATATGGAAACTTTTCAACCATTTTTTTATCCTTTTCGACTATAATAATTATTAAAAAGACATTTCATGAAAATAATAGACCAGAATAATAATTAATAGACTTGTTTATAAAAAAATTCTTCTTCAAAAAAAAATATCCGACTTTGAATTAGTAACTAATGAACTATAAAAAATTGTTGAAAGCCTTATAAATACTGTCTATGTTAATTTAATTTATCAATATATGTTAAATATATGTATTGTTATATATATTAATATGGATATAGATAGATAAATAGATAAATAGATAGATAGATAGATAGATAGATAGATAGATAGATAGATAGATAGATAGATATTTATATGATTATGATTAATAATAATAATAATAATAATATATCCCCAACTCCAATGTTAATATTATTAGAATTGGGGACATAATCTATTAATTATTGGTTAGTGAATTAATAAAATCAGTTAATCTTTGATTTAAAATTTCTACTCTTATTTTTAAATCTGTATCATTTTTTATAATAGACTTGTTATTCTTAATGATATCAAAGTTTGATTCAAATAATGCAAGTGCCTGTTCTGTTTTAGCAATTGAAGATATTCTTTTTAATTCGTTATCTGAAATTGTTGTCTTGCGTTGTTCTTTCTCACGTTGCTGCTGTTTCATCTTTTCCATATTACTTTCAAGACGTGCCTTTTCCTTTTCAGCTTTGTTTTTAGCCTCAGTCATATATCGAAGTTCCTCTTCAATATCTATTTTGGAATTGGATTTATCAGTATTTGTAGAAATTTCATTTATTTTATTTTCAAGAATTTCTAAAGTTTCATTCTTTTTGTTAAGCTCTCTGGTTACTTCTTCTAGTTCCTGCTTATATTTGGCAGCTTCTTTAGCACGTTCTTCAGATATTTTCTTGATAGATTGAAATTCTGCATTTTCAATGTTGCCATTTTTCTGAAGAATATTTAATATACTCTTCTGTGCATCCTCATCAAGTTTACCAAACTTATCAGCCTGGTTAAGATCTATGCCATTGTTATTGAGCAATTCACTTAATTCAGGAATAAGCTTTTCTGCTGTTGTATATTTGCGGGCTTGTCTTTCTGATATATTAAGCTGTTTGGCAATCTCTGCATTGATATTTTTTATTTCGCCGTTTAACTTTTTAGCTTCATAAAGTTCTTTTAAACGGCTTACTTCCCATCTTTTAACTTCCATTGAAGATTCTCTTACATCGTGGTTGGCTGAGATAAGCATAATTTCTTCGTCAATTTCAGTAATATCAGACTTTTCAACTTTGCAGGGAATTCCAGCAGGAAAAAGTGTCTGGTAATCCTTTTCATCCATTTCTGATATGGCGTGATATCTTCTTTCACCAGAGATAAGACGATATATATCTTTGTCAGAATCATATAATACAGATAAATTGTGTCTTAGACCGTTAACAAGTATACTTTCTTTGAGTGCATTAATGCCATCCTGTGTATACATTTCATTTTTAGGGTTAGATACAATTTTATCTTTAGGAATATATTTAAAATTGTATTGCGTCTTTGCCTGAATTTCTTTAAGTTTTTCTCCACCGTCAGAATTAAGGATACCTGTCTTAGTACCACCAGCAGTAAATGATTTCTTAGCCATTATTTCTTCTCTCCTTTAAGATATTTTGCTAATTCTCTGTAATGTTTATTATCCATAAGTCCAAGATAATTAACTAATTCTATGTAATCTTGAGCTGCGGTGCTTCTCTTATCATATGTGAGTAATGGTTCAAACAATGTATTAGATTCATTGACGGCAATGCAATTTCTTATTGACACAGGAAGGAATTTGTCACCAAACATATTCTCATAACTTTCAAACATTTGTTTATATAAGGTTGTTCTTCCTGCCACTCTGGTCATAAACATACCTGCAAATTCAATAGAAAGTGCATATTTGGCATTGAGATCTTCAATCGTATCAAAAAGTGACATTAAACCATCATATGAAAAATTATCAACACATATAGGTGTGATGATTTTATTGCTGGCACACATAGCACATGTTGTAAGGTATGATTTAAAAGGTGAGTTGTCTATTATAATATAGTCGTAATCATCTTTTAATAGACTAAGATTATGTTTAAAACATAATTCTACATTAGATTCTTTACTCTCATCGTATATTTTATATATAAGATTGTTTAATTCTCTTGAGGCACAAAGTATAGATATATTTTCATAGTCTGTTGTAGAAATATAATTCATAACAGTAGCTTTATCATCAAATTTACTACAAAACAGCTGTTCATAGTCGATATCCTTACCTTCTTCACTTTTGCCAAACATTTTACTTGTATTCATCTGTGGATCTAAGTCTATCAATAATATAGAATAGCCAGAAATAGATAAAATCTGAGCAATTGTTATGGCTGAGGATGATTTTCCAACACCCCCCTTTTCGTTAATTAAACTTATTACTTCGCTCATTATTGACCTTCTTTCATTAAAATCTAATTTTATTATACAACAAAATTACGTTTTATCAATATAAAAGTTACATTATTTAAAAATATTTATGTTGAGTTTTTTCGTGAACTCAGTTCAATTTTTTATAAATGTAGAAAAATATTTTAAAATATTTTTACTGTTATTTGTTTATTCACATTTATATATAGATATTAAAACATTATTCAATAATTTTATGTAATAAGTAAACAGGTTTCTAAATATTGATAGATAAATTTAAAATATAATAAGGTATATTTATATAATAAATAAGACTAAATTACTTAATATTTTTGATATATATTATTTTGTAGTAATTTATTATATATGCTTAGATTATTTCTTATATAATTATTTCTTAATTCAATTTTGCCGAAAGATATGAAATTAATAATAAATTCATTATTATAATTAATATATAGTCATTTCCTTTATGATTTACATTGATATCAAATTGTAATGATTGTAATAATAGATTGTAATGATAGTGTTATAAAGAATTTTAAGGATTTTTAGATTCTATATAATAAAACTCTGACATAGAAAGCATATATAGATATGCATAATATAATTGATGGATTAAGTGAGTATTTACGCATAAATAAAATAGAAAGAATACAAAAATAATAAAATGATTTATAAAAAATTATGAACTGAGTTCAAAATTATAATGATATAAATGAGTATTTATAATATTATACACAGCTAAAAGTGAACTGAGTTCAATAAATAAAATTATCTATATGAATTATATGGTGGGATTCTATGTCCAAATTATATATTTGATATTCAATTATAATTCTATATAAACAATGCATTATGCACATACATAATATTAAGTTATCAATTTGAATTTGTTTATCAATATTAATAATCTAGTTTACTTGTTATATATGATTATTGGATAATGCTTTAATATCTATATATAATTATAAATAAAAAAATTACAGCAAATATATTATTAAATATAATTGAATTAATTCATAAAGTGGTATTATACATATTGATAAGACATATATTATAAGAAATATAATAAAGTGAACTGAGTTCACTTTATTTGAGTACTATTATTAAAAAGTGATTAATAATACATAATACCAATAATATATTTAATTATAATAAATCTAAAACAATATAATTAAATCTAAAATATTATAACTAATGAAACTTATATAATCTATACAATTATAGTAATTAGTAACGATATTACAAACAAATGTTTCAAGTTCCACGTGAAACATTTATATTGCTTTTAGATTATTAAATAATCATATATAGTTGCAGATTATATTTGCAATTATGTAACTACCACACACATTTAATTGATTTTTTATGGATATTTCAACTCATAACATTTATAATATAAGAACACTAACAGATATTGGATGATGAACAATAATAATTATTAGATAAAGCACACATCAGACGGCCGTACTTTAAAACAATAAAGTATTATTAAATGTATAATATGAGCATTAATACATATAGATTAGGCGTTGATAATTAGAATAAATACTAAAAAATTCTAATAGTTAAAGCTTGTATTTACAGGTGTAACAAGTGATAATCACTAAAATATTAATATAAATTAACTAATACTAATCAGCTGGTATGCTTTTATTTAAACATACGCATAGTTAACATATAATGAATATATTGAGGAATATAGATAATGATATATAAAGAAAGATATAAAGTAGAGTTAGAGGATATTGGAAGAGAGAATAAGATAGACAACAAAAGAATCGTTACGATTATGGAGGATATTGCTGGTTCTCATTCAGATAAGGTTGGATTGGGGGTATCGGCATCTGCTATTAATAAAAAGGCGTGGGTATTGCTGGATTGGAAGATAAAAATCCTTAAAAGACCAGCTTACAATGAATATATAGATGCAAGCACATGGTCTAGAAAGTCTGATAGACTATGTGCATTTAGGGATTTTGAATTATACGACCAGAATGGTGAGTTATGTGCAATAGGTACTTCAAGATGGCTATATATGGATTTGGTAAGACGCAGACCTATTATTTTAGACAACAAAATGAACGATATATACGGTACTGAAACAGAAAAAAATGTATTCGATGAGGAGATAAAGAAGATAGAGCTTCCTGATTTGGATAATCTGCCAGATAACATTATGGTTACAGAAAAGCCATATTTAATACAGAGAAGAGATATTGATATTAATGGACATTTACATAATGTCAGCTATTTGGAAGCAGCATTAGAAGCTGTTCCAGAAGATATTTATAAAAATGTAGATTTTAACTATATAAGGATTGAATATAAAAAAGAAATTATGCAGAATGATAACATAAAAATAAAATGTCTTACAGATAATAATTATAACTGCCTTGTCATATTTGAAACAGATAATAAAATGAATGCAGTAGTTGAATTGAAATTATTATAGGTAATTATATAGAAAAAGTAATACTGTTGAAATTAAAAAGTATAATTATGTTGAAATCACAGTATATAACTGTATTTGTAATATAAAACTATATTATGTGACATAAATCCAATATTGTATTAAAGAATATATTGTAATATAAACATTATGTTTAAATGATAAAATAGATGATATAATATGACTACTTCGTAGTCACTTAGAAGTTTCTTCGAAACTTCATATGCGTGGAAAAGCAACGCAGAAAATATGATATAATGAGCACAAGAGTGCTCATCTTAAAAGTTCCTTATAGAACTTTATATGTGCTGAAAAGCTGCGCAAAAAATATGATATAATATAAATTATAAAATAAATGTATAATAACAATATAAGCTTAAATACAGTTAGAAATTGATTGAACAGAGTAGTTTACGATTAGACCAGTTATTGATATATAAACTTAAATATAGTTAGAAATTGATTAATGGATTTATAATTTAAAAGCTAACAGATTGATAGATTAATAAATAAAAGAGGAGCTGATAATAATGGGATTTATTAATAAAGAAAAGGTCTTAAGAGGTGTTGGTAAAGCTGTTGACGTCACTAATAATGCGGCGGATAAGGTTACAGATTATGTAAAAGAAAATGAACTGGATAAGAAGGCTAAAAGTATGGCTGATGAATTTGGTGATGCAATGAAATCAGTAGGAAAGAGCTTAGAAGATACATTTTCTAATATAGTAGGAAAGAAGTAAATATTTCAAATAAAACAATGCAAATAGAATGATAGACAAAATTATTAATACCAAGTTCACAATAATTCAGAGTAAATATTATTAAATATATTTTAAGCATCTGGATTCACGGAGGATTTAATGGATATATTTGATATAATTGGCCCGGTTATGGTTGGACCATCCAGTTCACATACAGCGGGTGCGGTAAGAATTGGATATATATCCCAGAAGTTGATGGGAGAACAGATAAAGGAAGCAAATATTTTGCTGTATGGTTCTTTTCTTGATACAGGAAAGGGACACGGAACTAATAAGGCTATAGTTGCAGGGCTACTTGGAATGCAGCCTGATGATATGAGAATACCACATAGTATGGAGATTGCCGAAAAAAAAGGAATAAAGGTGACATTTGGAAAATCAACGCTGAAAGAAGCGCATCCTAATAGTGCACAGATTATATTAACAGGTATTTCTGGAATGCAGCTTGAGGTTGTAGGTGAGTCACTTGGTGGTTCAAGAATAAATATCGCACAGATTGATGGAATAACAACGGATTTTTCGGGAGATTATCCTACTTTAGTTGTGCATAATCAGGATCAGCCGGGTCACGTTAGTGAAGTGACATCAATGCTTGCACACAAATCCGTGAATATTGCAACTATGCAGTTGTATCGTTCTAACAGAGGCGGTGATGCAGTAATGGTTCTGGAATGTGATCAGGAGATACCACGCGAAGGCATAGAATGGCTCAAAAAGGTTGAAGGAATAACTAAAGTAACATATTTATCGCAAAAGGGAGATTAAATAATGAATTATCATTCTATAAATGATTTGGTGGAATTATGTCATAAGAACAATGCACAGTTATGGCAGGTTATTATGATGGATAATGCACACGAGCGTATGGTTTCCGAAGATAAGATTTTTGAAAATATGCGTCTGATGTATAAAGCTATGAAAACTGCAGATAATAATTATGATAAATCTCTTAAGTCACCAAGCCGGATGGCAGGTGGTGACGGAGAGCTGATGTATCAATATAACAAATCAGGCAGGAATATATGTGGAGATTTTGTAGGAATGGTTATGGAAAAAGCTCTTAAAATGGGGGAGTCTAATGCGTGTATGCGTAGAATAGTAGCTGCACCTACAGCGGGGTCTTGCGGGGTAATTCCAGCGGTATTTATATCATATGAAACATATTTTAAGGCACTTGAAGATGATATGGTTAAGGCGTTGCTGATTGCTTCAGGGATTGGAGCAGTTATAGCAGAAAATGCTTCTATAGCCGGTGCATCAGGAGGCTGTCAAGCAGAGATTGGAAGTGCAAGTGCAATGGCGGCGGCAGGGTTGACATTTCTTCAGGGAGGAGATAGCCTGCAGATAGTTAATTCGAGTGCATTGGCATTAAAGAGTATGTTAGGTCTTGCATGTGATCCGGTATGTGGACTTGTAGAAGTTCCTTGTATTAAAAGAAATGTTGCGGGAGCTATGAATGCAATAACGGCTGCACAGATGTCTATGGCAGGTATTAAAAGTGTAATATCACCAGATGAAGTTATTGATTCAATGCAGAGAATTGGTGCGGCAATGCCATCAAGTTTAAAAGAAACAGCCAGAGAAGGTCTTGCTATAACACCAACGGCAGAATTAATTAAAAGAGAGCTTGACAAAGTGACAGATTAATTATTATAATAATAACACAGGACAATAAATCATTAAAAAAGTATAAAAAATACAATTTTTCAGTTGCTATATTAAAAGTAACCTATTATAATATGTAAAAGTGTCAGGCAGATATTAATAATTGTTTTATATGTTAATATTTAACTGATAAGAAAGATTTTATTATTTAATGTTAATTTAGGTTAATTATTAATTGACAATATTTAATAAGATATTATAATAAATAGTGTCAGGTTATGATATTTGAAAGTTAGATGATGTTTGTTTGGTTATATTTTTGAGAACCTGATACTAAGTTTAATTTGGACGAAAGTATATTGGACAATCTCCAAAGCCAATATGCTTGACTATATTTCTATCCCCTCTACTCATCCCCGGTCACCCCAGACCGGGGAACTTTTTTATTTATAGAACACTTGCTGAATGGGATTAATTTATATCTAATAATACAGGAAAATATGTGCAAAAAGAGTAGAAAAATGTAGGACATTTACATTTATTTATGTTATAATACTCCAGCAATATGAAATGATATATTCTATGTTATATAAGAAACTAGGAGGTTATGGTATGGAAGATACAACAAAGGTTGATGCTGAATCTACGATGCCTGAAGCAGATAGTGAGGAAGCTGTATTAGAATTGGATAAGAAGGTAAAAGTTCCAAAGCCTAAAAGATTTGGAAAGAAGGAATCAGCTAAGCAGCCTGTAAAAGATAAATTGAAAGCTGACAAGCCTAAGGTTGTTAAGAGTAAGCCTAAGAAGCCAGTTAAGAATAAGGATATTTCTAATAGTAATAACACATCGAATGGGCATAGACAGCCGGGGTTTAAGATGAGTATTAAAGCAAGACTTATAGCTAGTTCTGTTCTTCCTACAGTTGTGGGTATTACAGTAGTGCTTATTATTGCAATTGTTAATATGTCAGCTGGTATGAATGCAGAGGCATCTAATGGACTTGTGCTTCTAGCAGAGGCAACAAAGTCAAGTTATGATAATACATATTCTGGTGATTGGCGTGTCGATAATAATGGCAACATTTTTAAAGGTGATACTAATCTTTCACAGAAGCAGGACGGAATTGATAAGTTTACAGATGATAATGATGCAAATATTACAATCTTTTATGGTGTTGATTCCAAGGTAACATCATTAAGAGATTCTAATAATAAGAGAATGTTAAGCCTTAAAGCACCGGATTCAGTATGGGAAAAGGTTAAGACAGGAGAGACATATAAATCAGATCATATCGATATTGATGGAGTTGATTATACAGGTGTATATCTTCCATTAAAGAATTATAACGGCAATATTGTGGGTATGTTATTTGCTGGAGAACCTAGAACAGCTATAACATCATTTATTATACAGAAGGTTATAGCACTTGTGGGAGTAACAATTATTGTTCTTTTAGTAATAGCAGTGATAACATTGATGTTTTCCAGAAAAATTGCTAATGCTTTAGTGACAGTCAACAGATTATTTGTTTCCCTGTCTAATGGTGATTTAACTATGAAGGTTGATCCTAATATGTTAAAGCGTAATGATGAGATTGGAGAGATGGCGGGTTCTGTACAGGCACTTATCAGCAAACTTAATGGTATTGTGACAGGACTTACAGAATCAGCAGATCAGTTATATAAGTCTGGAGATGAGATGGCGGCTACAGCGAGCCAGTCAAGTAAGGCTACAGAAGAAATATCAAGTGCAGTTGAAGATATATCAAAAGGAGCTGTATCGCAGGCAGAAGAAATCCAGAATGCTTCTTCGCATATTGCTAATATGGGCAAGCTTATTGAGGAGATTGTTGAGAAGGTATCTAATCTTACACAGGCGGCTAATGTTATGGGTAACGCAGGTGATACTTCAATGAATACTATGGTTGAGTTATCTGAGTCTAATGACCATACTACAGAAGCAGTTAATAAGATTGCAGATCAGATTGAGCTTACTAATGAATCGGTTGGCAAGATTGGAGAAGCAGCTGCATTCATTACTAATATAGCAGATCAGACAAGTCTTTTAGCACTAAATGCTTCAATTGAATCAGCAAGGGCTGGTGAAGCAGGAAAAGGATTTGCAGTTGTTGCATCTGAGATACAGAAGCTTGCATCACAGTCAGATGAAGCGGCTGGTGAGATTAAGCAGATAATTGAAAAGCTTAAGCAGGAATCAGAAAAGACTGTGGAGGAGATGAATTCTACAAAGCTTCTTATTAATGAGCAGGTTGTTAAGCTTAATGCGACAAGGGACAGTTTTGTTGATGTTAGTGATGGTATTAATGTATCAAGACAGGAGACGGCAGCAATTGAGATTAATGCAGGTTCCTGTGATGATGCAAGACAACAGGTTAATGATGTAATAGCTAATCTTTCAGCTATTTCTGAACAGAATGCTGCATCAGCAGAAGAAACAACAGCTTCAATGCAGGAGCTTACAGCTACAATTAGTATGCTTTCAACAACTGCTAATGATTTGATGAAGATATCAGAGAAGCTTAACTCAGAAATGAAGTTCTTTAAGATTTAATACTTAAGCAGATATGTGAATAATAATCATCTGTTTAATGCATAAATAATAAAAAATACCGCATTAATGTGGATATTCCATAACTTGGAATATGTTACACATTAATGCGGTATTTTATATTATAAGTATTATTGTATACAATAATGCTTATTTTATTGCATAATTAATCTAGTATATATTGTTATTAGTATTTTCATTGCGGTCAATTACTTCGCCGGTATCAGGATTAACAGAAATTCCATTTACTTCAAGATGTTCATCAATCTGGATAACGAGGCACTGCTTTCCGTCAATTACACGGGTTTCTACAAGGTCGGTTTTATCAGGATTGATTTTGATTACGACATCGGGTGTCTTTACTTCAAATTTTCTTGAAGGTGTGATATTGTTAGCGGCAAGTTTTCCATTTTCTCCAGCAGCCATCTCGAAATGTTCTTCAAAGTCAGCAAGCTTTTCTTCTTTTACGCCGCTTTTTTCAAGAATTTCCTTAACCTCAGTCTTATCAAGCATTACAGGAGTACTTGAAACAGCTTTGTGCTCATCAATTATTTCATTGAGGTTGTCGTGAATATTTTTAACAGTTTCATAGTTACAATCATCACCAAGAGTTTCAGTTACTAATGTATTGAAGGTTTCCTTCTGTACATTGGCTGGAAGTGGAATTTCACAGCTGAGTACATATGTAAGAAAATTCTGTTGGAAATCATCTATATCTTTGCTGTGATACAGAATTTTTTCATCATCAGCACTCCGATTATTAAAAGCTGGGAAAAGAAATGCTATGTCAGGATTGTCAACCATATGGTTCTGAACCTGATTGTGGAAAGTCTTATCATTTTCAAAATATCCAAGCCCAGGTTTAGAGAGAGTAACTGGACAGATACAGCATAAAATATAGTTATACACTTCGTCAGAAGCATCTTCCATAGCGATATTATCTGCAGTCATACCCGGAACATCATATGCCTGATTGATTACAAGAATTAAGTAGTTGCCTGGATAATAATAGTTGGCAATTATTTTATCATATAATTCATTGAGTTTATTCTCGTCTTTTAATTCACTGTCTCTTAGCTCAAGCAGAAAATCGTGAGGCTGTTTATCACCGTAGGCATCAAGAGTAAACTGCATATCAATAAGGTTACGTCCGGGGGTGCCAGAAAGACATTTTTTAAATATATCTATATATTTATGGCGTTCTTCCTCAGGAAGATTGAGGAATGTTTCATTCATAGTTGTGACTTTATTCTTTTCACCGTCAACATAACATCCGCATAATTTAAGAATTCCACAGTCTTCTATATTGAATTGTGATTTGATTTCATTAATCTCTTTTCTTGTCATATTAATCCTCCATAAATGCCGGTGTATAGATAACGGCATACTAATTCAGTGCTTCTTATTGTATCATAATGCATTAAAAAATGTAATTAGTATTAGTTGAAATTTATTTAACTTAATATATAAAAAGTATATAAATTTTTAAATATATATGTACAGTAAAAATATAGTGTGATATACTATAAATATATTAATTCGGTATAGATGTGAATATGTTGTATAGTATATTTAATTTACATAGATTTCACA
>ERZ860388.2057-NODE-2057-length-11462-cov-3.574910_pt1 | contig 11462 bp, 9 predicted proteins | sample MGYA00509978_ERZ860388 | MGnify/ENA primary metagenome ERZ860388 (study PRJEB30046, sample SAMN00715225) | human gut metagenome | study: EMG produced TPA metagenomics assembly of the A metagenome-wide association study of gut microbiota in type 2...
TTGCCCCGCCGCTGGCCGAAGTTTTCGCCCCTGCCCGCCGCCCAGAGCGCCGGGTTCGGCGACGGGCCTGCCGTCTACTACACCGTCCCGGGTTGGAAGGGCGATGTGGGCTTCATCGCGGCGGTCCATGGCAAGTTTTGTGCTTCCTGCAACCGGGTGCGGCTGACCAGTCAGGGCTTTCTGCGCCCCTGCCTTGCCAGCGAGACGGGCTGCGACCTGCGTACCCTGCTGCGCGGCGGCGCGGCGGACGAGGAGCTTTTACAGGCCATCCGGGAGACCATCTGGTCGAAACCCCGGGAACATCATTTCGGAGACAATTCCATGCCCGCCACCCGCGGGATGTACCGTATCGGAGGATAAATTACTATGGGAAAAATTCTGGCGATCTGCACCAGCCCCAAGCGCGGCACCGTCAAGACCGAGGTGCCAAGTGCTGTCCTGACCCCGGAATGGGGCATCGTGAGCGACGCCCACGGCGGAAACTGGCACCGGCAGGTGAGCCTGCTCAGCGCCGAAAAAATCGAGGCGTTCCGTAAGAAGATCTGGGTGGACTACGGTGCCTTCGGCGAAAACCTCGTCATCGAGGGCTTCGACTTCCGCAGCCTGCCCGTCACCAGCCGCTTCGCTATCGGCGACGTAGTGCTGGAGATGACCCAGATCGGCAAGGAGTGCCACAACGACTGCGTCATCAAGCAGCAGACCGGCGAGTGCATCATGCCCCGGGAGGGCGTATTTGCCCGGGTGCTGAAGGGCGGCGAACTTCGTGTCGGCGACGAAGTGACCCTTCTGCCCCCGCTGGAAGATCCGCCGCTGCGCGCTGCGGTCATCACCCTTTCGGACAAGGGCAGCCGGGGCGAGCGGGATGACAAGAGCGGCCCGCTCATCGTGGAGATGCTCACCGCCGCAGGCTATGTGGTGGAAGAGACGATGCTCCTGCCCGACGAGGCCAAGGCGCTGAAAGCACAGCTCATCCGTCTGGCCGATGGCCGTCAGGTGAACCTTATCCTGACCACCGGCGGCACCGGCTTCTCGCCCCGGGATATTACCCCCGAGGCCACCTATGCCGTGGCCGACCGCAACGCCCCCGGCATCGCCGAGGCCATGCGGTACCACAGCCTTTCCATCACCCCCCGCGGGATGCTGAGCCGCGCCGCCAGTGTATTGCGCGGCAAGACGCTCATCGTCAACCTGCCGGGCAGTCCGAAAGCCGTGAAGGAGAACCTCGAGTACATCCTGCCCAGCCTCGGGCACGGCGTCCGCATCGCCGCCGGTCTGGACGGCGAGTGCGCCCGCAAGTAACATTGTTGTCCCGCTCCGGTTTCGGGACGTGAACATATATGAGGAAATTTTAACCACTCCACTATAGAAGGAGAAAATTCATGAAAACCGATCTCATTTCCCGCCGCAGCTTTCTGTCCGTGGTCGGCGCAGTCGGCGCTGCTGCCCTGACCGCCTGCGGCGGCGCTGCTGCCAGCACTGCCTCTTCCGCAGCTGCTTCCTCTGAGGCCGCTTCTTCCGAGGTTGCCGGCGAGAGCGTCGAGCTCATCGTCTTCGCCGCTGCATCCCTGACCGAGACCCTGAACGCCATCGCCCAAGACTACTCTGCCGAGAACCCGGGCGTCACCTTCCGCTTCAACTTTGATTCCTCCGGCACTCTCAAGACCCAGATCCAGGAGGGCGCTGACTGCGACCTCTTCCTCTCTGCCGGTCAGAAGCAGATGAACCAGCTGGACATCACCTCTTCTGCCGACGTAAACATCGACGGTCTGGACTTCGTGGACCCCTCCACCCGTGTGGACCTGCTGGAAAACAAGGTCGTCCTCTGTGTTCCCGAGGGCAGCGACAAGGGCATCGACAGCTTTGATGCTCTGGCCGAGCACCTGAAGGCTCAGGACATTCTGTTCTGCATGGGCAACAGCGATGTGCCTGTGGGCCAGTACACCCAGAAGATCCTGACCTACTATGACCTCGACGAAGAGGCTCTGGCTGCTGCCGGTGTCATCACCTACGGCTCCAACGTCAAGGAAGTCACCACCCAGATCAGCGAGGGCAGTGTGGACGCCGGTGTCGTCTACTGCACCGACGCTTACAGCGCCGGTCTGACCCCCGTGGACGAGGCCACCGCCGAGATGTGCGGTCAGGTCATCTACCCCGCCGCTGTGCTGAAGGCTGCCCCCAACGCCGAGGCCGCCAGGGAGTTCCTGGCCTATCTGCAGACTGACCGTGCCGCCACCGTGTTCGAGGGCGTGGGCTTCACGGCGATATAAAAGGTTAAAATCATGGATTGGTATCCCTTATGGAACAGCCTGCGCATCGCGCTCATCAGCTGTGCAGCAGTGTTCTTCCTCGGCATTTTTTCCGCCTATTATATCGCAAAGCTGCCCCGTACCGTCAAGGGCGTGCTGGACGTGGTGCTCACCCTGCCCATGGTGCTGCCGCCCACGGTGGTGGGCTATTTTCTGCTGCTGCTCTTCGGCGCAAAGCGGCCGCTGGGCATCTTCTTCATGGAGCATTTCGGCGTCAAGCTGGTCATGAACTGGTACAGCGCCATCTTTGCGTCCATCGTAGTGGCCTTCCCGCTGATGTACCGAACGGCCCGGGGCGCCTTCGAGAGCTTTGACGAGACGCTGGCGTGGTCGGCCCAGACTCTGGGACAGTCCAATGCGTGGATATTCTGGCGGGTGCGGATGCCCTGTTGCCGTCAGGGCATTCTGGCCGGTACGGTGCTGGCCTTTGCCCGGGCCTTGGGCGAGTACGGTGCTACCAGCATGATAGCGGGCTACACCCCGGGCAAGACGGCCACCATCGCCACCACGGTGTACCAGCTCTGGCGCACCAACGATGAGGCCGGTGCCATGCGGTGGGTGCTGGTGGACATCGTCATCTCTGCTGTGGTGCTGCTGGCTGTGAACCTCTTGGAGAAAAAGCAGAAAGCAGGTGGCCGCGCATGAGCCTGGAAGTACATATCGAGAAAAAGCTGAACGGCTTCGCCCTCCGCTCCGACTTCACCGCCGGGAACACTGCCACGGCCATTCTGGGCGCGTCGGGCTGCGGCAAAAGCATGACACTGCGCTGCATCGCGGGCATCGTGAAGCCCGACAAGGGCCGCATCGTGCTGGACGGGCGGGTGCTGTTCGACAGCGAGCAGCACATCGACCTGCCGCCCCAGCAGCGGGGCGTGGGCCTGCTCTTCCAGAACTACGCCCTCTTCCCGAATATGACCGTAGAGCAGAACATCCTCTGCGGCCTGAAAGCCGAAAGGGACAAAGCCGCCCGCAAGGCCCGCTGCGCCGGGATGCTGCGGGCCTTGCGGCTGGAAGAACTGGCCAGCCGCCGCCCGGCAGAGCTTTCCGGCGGACAGCAGCAGCGCACCGCGCTGGCCCGTATTCTGGTGGGCAAGCCGAAGATTTTGATGCTGGACGAGCCGTTCAGCGCACTGGACAGCTACCTCCGCGAGGAGGTGGAGGGCGAAGTGGGCAGCCTGCTGGCGGGTTTCGCCGGCACAGCCCTGCTTGTCACCCACAACCGGGACGAAGCTTACCGTCTGTGCCGGGACATGATCGTCATGGACGGCGGGCAGGTGCTCCGCACCGGCACCACGAAAGAGGTCTTTGCCGACCCCCGCAGCACCGCTGCGGCCCGGCTGACCGGCTGCAAGAACATCCTGTCCTGCACCCGGGTGGACGCCCACAGCGTCCGCCTCGCAGGCTGTGAGAGTCTGCTGCACCTCGCCGCTGAGGTGCCGGAGGGCTGCACCGCCGTAGGCATCCGCGCCCACGACTTCGCCCCCTGCGCCCCCGGCGCAGAGAATGCCCTGCCGGTGGAGCTTCTCTCAGCCAGCGAGAACCCCTTCGACTGGAACCTCATCTTCCAGCTGCCGGACGGCACCACCCGTCTGTGGTGGAAGGTGAGCAAGACGACCCTCTCCGTGGCCGAACCCGACGCCCCGGCCTGCCTCTCCGCCCTGCCGGAGCGCATCATGGCGCTGGTGGATCATAAGTAAACGCCAAAAGAGCCGGTGCAGATGCACCGGCTCTTGCTCTGTTTTTATGACTCGCCGAAGAATTTCTTGGCAATATCGGCACTCTGCTTGGCGTCCTTGGCGTACCAGTCCGCGCCGATCTTCTCGGCGTACTCGGGCGTCAGGACAGCGCCGCCCACCATCACCTTGCAGTCAAGCTTTGCCGCATGGAGGGCCGCGATGGTCTCCTCCATGCTCTTGAGGGTGGTGGTCATCAGAGCCGAGAGCCCCACGAGGTGGACATCCTTCTCCCGGACAGTGTCCACTACCGTCTCCACCGGCACATCGCGGCCAAGGTCGATGACCTCGAAGCCGTAGTTCTCGAGGATGACGCGGACGATGTTCTTGCCGATGTCGTGGACATCGCCCTTGACGGTCGCGAGGACGATGCGGCCCTTGCTGGCCCCGGCCCCGCCCCGCTTGGCGATGGCAGTCTTGATCTCTTCAAAGGCGGCCTGTGCGGCGCTGGCGGCCTGTAACAGCTGGGGCAGGAAGAGCTTGCCCTTCTCGTACTTTTCACCCACGACGTCCAGCGCCGGGATGAGGGCCTCGTCCACCAGCGTCAGGGGCTCGTTTTCGTCCAGCAGGGTGTGGGTGCGGGCGGCGGCCTCACCCTTGAGGCCCTTTTCCACCGCCTGCATCAGCGCGGCAAAAGGGCCGCTGTGAGCTGCATCCGCCTCCGTCGGGGTGTTTGACGCCTGGGCCGTCTGGGCCGTCTGGGCCTGCTTCAACGCGGCGCTGGCAGGGACTTTATCGGCATAGCGGGCGATGTAGGCCATGCTCTGCTTATCACGGTTGGTGAGGACGTTGTAAGAGTAGACCGCTGCCATCATCTCTTCGCTGGAAGGATTCATGATGGCGAGGTCGAGGCCCGCGTACATGGCCATGGTGAGGAAAGTGGTGTTCAGATAGGGGCGGCAGGGCAGGCCGAAGCTGATGTTGGACACACCGAGGATGGTGCGAACGCCCAGCTCCGTCTTGCAGCGGGCCAGCGCCTCCACGGTGGCCAGAACGTCCTGCTGCTGGGCGCTGGCGGTGAGGGTCAGGCAGTCGATATAAATATCTTCCCGGGGGATGCCGTGGGCCAGCGCCGCGTCCACCACCCGCTTTGCGATCTCAAACCGGGCGTCGGCGCTGGGCTGGATGCCCCGCTCGTCGATGGCAAGGCCGACGACGGCCGCGCCGTACTTTTTGCAGAGGGGAAGGACACGCTCCAGCACTTCGGTCTCGCCGTTCACCGAGTTGACGATGGGCTTGCCGTTATAGACCCGCAGGCCCCGCTCGAGGGCGTCTGCGTGGGAGGAATCCAGCTGCAAGGGCAGGCTGACGACTCTCTGCAGAGCCTTCACCACCTGCTCCATGACGGCGGGCTCGTCCACGCCGGGCGCGCCCACGTTGACGTCCAGCACCTGCGCTCCGGCCTCGGACTGGCTGACGGCCTGCTCGAGGATGTAGTTCATGTCGCCCTCGCACAGGGCCTGCTGGAACCGCTTTTTGCCGGTGGGGTTGATGCGCTCGCCCACCACGGTGATGCCGTCCACGGTGACGAAGTCCATCGGCGAGCAGAGCACCGAGGGCATGGCGTGGGCGGGGCGGCCCGGCTTGCAGTCGGCGAAGACGCCGTTCAGCAGCTTGATGAAATCGGGGGTGGTGCCGCAGCAGCCGCCCGCCGCAAAGAGCTTCAAATCGCGGTAGGGCTTCATCTCCATGGCAAAGAGCTGGGGCGTGATGTCGTAGCCGCTGCCGTCGGCGCGGGGCAGGCCCGCATTCGGCTTGACAAAGACCGGGAAATCACCGGGCAGAGCCTCGGCCAGCCGCTTTGCCATGGGGAAAATTTCTTTCGGGCCGAGGGAGCAGTTGATGCCCACGGCGTTGGCACCGAGGCCCCGGGCCGTGACGGCGAAGCTCTCGACGGTGCAGCCGGTGAAGGTGCGCCCGCCTGCCTCAAAGCTCATGCTGGCGAGGATGGGCAGGTCACAGTTCTCTTTCGCGGCCAGCAGGGCGGCTTTCAGCTCGTACAGGTCGGTGAAGGTCTCAAAAAAGACGAGGTCGGCCCCGGCGGCGACGCCCGCCCGGACGATGCGGCCATACTCAGCCACAGCGTCTTCAAAAGCCAGTGTGCCGTTGGGCTCCAGCAGTTCGCCCAGCGGGCCGACGTCCAGCGCGGCCAGTGCGCCGTAGGGGGCGCAGGCCCGCTTGCAGTTGGCGATGCCCGCCGCAATGATCTCTTCCAGCGTGTATTCGCTGCCCGCCAGCTTATGGGCCGACGCGCCGAAGGTGTTGGCATTGATGATGCGGCTGCCTGCGGCGGCGTACCGGCTGTGGATGCTCTCGATGAGCTGTGGGTCGGTGATGTTCAGTTCCTCAGGCCGTGCGCCGAGCTTCAGGCCCGCCGCCTGCAGCATGGTACCCATGCCGCCGTCGAGGAGGATGGTATTCGGCTGGGTAAACAGTTCATTCGCTTGCACAGGTCTTGCCCCTCTTTCTATATTCGCACCGCGTGTTCAGCACGCAGTGTCCGCACCCGGCAAGACGTCCTTTCACCGGATGGTCGCTCAGGCCCAGCAGAGCGGTCACGCTCTTGCGGGGCGTCATCAGGTCATTTTCGGTCACGCAGAGCCCGGCCCGGCGGGCAGTGTCCAGTGCCGCCGCCACCAGCGGCTGCACCCCGATGGGCCAGTCGCCGTAGCCCGGCGAGAAACGGCCCGTGAGGTACTTGTCCTGCTCTGCGGCCCACTGCCGCAGCTCGGCCTCGGCGGCGTCCGCGGCCTGTTCGGCCAGCACAGAGCCGATGGCGTCCGACGCCACACCGGCGGCGATGTCGCCCACACCGGCCCGGCGTATCTGTCCGTCCACGCCGGGGCCGACCGTTACGGCCAGAAGCACGGCCTCGCTGCACCCTTCCAGATGCCGGAAGATGTCCTCCCCCTTCAAAATACCGGCCTGCGTGAGGCTCTCCACGTCGGCCTCGAGCCAGACGGCCCGGGGCGTGGCGGCGGCGAGAAGGGGCGCAGCGCACTTTTCCAGAAGGGTGAGGGTAGCGCTGTCAGCCTCGCCCCGCGCGCCGAAATACCGCGCGGCCTGCCGGATGTCGATGGACTCCGGCTTTGCTAAATTCAGGGGTCTGCTGGGGCTGATGGGCATTTTCCGCCGCCTCCTTCTTTTGAATAAAGTATGATAAGTATACCGCACCAGTAGGCTAAAATCAACACAAAAGCCCCTCCCTCAGCATTTTTGCCGGGGGAGGGGCCTATTTTGCAGCCCCTTGATAGGGGCGGCGGCACGGCGTCAGCCGTGACGGAGAGGTTTATCAGCGGATGTCCCTGACCGACACCGCCTGTTACTTCAAAAACTTGTGGACAGCGCGGGCGACGATGCCGCCCAGGATGCCGGAGACAAGGAACTCGGCCACGCCCTGCACGCCGACCAGCAGGACGACGAACATCAGGGGGTTGGCTGCGCCCTTGACGGACACGAGGTTCTGGACGTAATCGCAGCCGTAGAAGGCCAGCACGATGTAGCCCATGAAGAACAGGGTGTTGAGGGCCGGGGCGCACATGGCGCTGACGATGTAGCTCCAGGTGCCGGGCTTATCGAAATTCTTGACAGCGTTGAAGATAAGGCCGACGCACACGCCCATCAGCACACGCATACCCACGCAGAGGATGAAGGTGTTGACGGGGCTGACCTGAAACAGCGCGCCGGTCATGGCAGAAGCGCCGGTGACGGCGTCATAGAAGCTCACGGCGCCGAACACGCCGCCGAGGATAGCGCCTGCGGCGGGACCCATGGTGATGGCACCCACGGCGATCGGCAGGGTCAAAAAGCTCATGTAAAGCGGGCCTACAGGGACACTGCCCAGGCCGACGGCCTTCATGACCAGCTCAATGGCGACCAGCAGTGCCAGCCGGGTGAGGGTGCGAATGTCATTCTTTTTCATAATTCAGTTTTCCTCCTTGCTGCCGTTCCGCCCTAAATTGTCGGATACGGCGCAAACCTGCCCGTGAAATACACGGGGTCTTTTGTAGAATACAGTCTGAAATATACGGGATGTTTTGTCAGGGAACTCCCGGGGATAGCATTATAAATCAGTGGTGAAGCGGATGCCCGCATCGCGGCGGGCCGTTTCCAGCACACGGCTGACGGCTACCGAGGTGTCCAGCATCCGGCTGCAAAGCTCCATATCCTCGCTCTCGATGGCACGGGCAAAGGCGTGGAACTCCGCCGCCTGCCGGGGACGGCCTGCGCTGAGGTTGAAGTGTTCTTCCTTGCCCTTATAGGGGTGGAAGGTGACGCCGCCACAGAAGTTGGCGGTGGATTTCTGGAGCAGATACCCCTTGGTACCCTGAATGATGTACCGGGCCGGGGAACTGCTGTCCTTGGCATTGATGCTCACGGCCTTGAAGCTGCGATACTCCATCGTCAGCACGCCGCTGGTGTCGATGCCCCGGGTGATGTTGGCCGCATAGTGGACCTTGTTGGGCGAGCCGAAGAGGCCCACCACATAGCTGACATTGTAGACGCCCAGGTCCATCAGCGCGCCGCCGGCGCAGGCCGGGTCAAAGGACGGCCAGACCTTGCCGGCGCAGAAATCATGATACCGGCTGGAATACTGGCTGAAATTACACTGCACCATCGTGACGGCGCCTACCTTGGGCAGCACTTCACGGATCTTGGCGTAGTTGTCCTGATACTGCGTGGTGACAGCCTCGAAGAGGAAGAGCTTTTTGCTCCGGGCCAGCTCGGCCAGCTCTTCGGCCAGCGCCGCCGTGGGGGCCATCGGCTTTTCGACGATGACGTGGCGGCCCGCTTCCAGAGCGGCACGGGTATATTTTACGTGCAGGATATTCGGTACGGCGATATACACAACGTCCACCCAGCTCAGCAGTTCGTCGTAGCTGGTGGTGTGGCGCGGCACACCGTACTGGTCGCAGAGGGCCTGTGCTGCACCGGCGCTCCGCTCCGTGCTGCAAAGGGCCTCGACCTTGAAGGGACTTTCCGACCCGGTGAGCCAGGGCAGGAACTCCCGGACGATCATGCCTGCGCCGAGAATGCCTAATTTCATCATAAGGTCTCTCCTTTCAAGGCTCAGCCCGCTTTGGCCTCATCGTCCCGGCGGGGACGGCGGTTATTGTGGCTGCGGCGGCGGGGGCTGCTGCCGTTGTTGTAAGGGCGTCTGCCTGCCGGGCGGGGACGGCGGCGCTCACTGTCGCTGCGCGGCTCGTGGTAACGCTCATGCTGCGGCGCATTGAGATGGTAAAGGAGAGCCAGCCCCTTCAGCAGCAGCTCAGGGTCATAGGTGAGCGGGTGACGGCAGAGCGGGATGACATACTTTGCCAGACCGCCTGTGACCACCAGCGTGGCCGGACGGCCCAGTTCTTCCTCGATGCGCTGAGTGATGCCGTCCAGCAGGACAGCCGTCCCCAGCACAGAGCCGGAGAGCATACACTTCTCGGTATCGACGCCGATCGCGCTTTTGGGCGAAGAAAGATGTACCTGCGGCAGCTGGGCGCACCGCTCCCCCAGCGCCCGCAGACCAGTGGAAAGTCCGGGGCAGATGACGCCGCCCCGGAAGACCTTATTCTCATCCACCACGTTGAACGTGGTGGCGGTGCCGAGGTCTACCGTGACCACCGGCAGGGGGAAGTTCGCCGCCGCGTAGGCCGCATCCACAAGGCGGTCTTTGCCGACGGCGTGAGGGTCAGGCACCCCCATCGTGAGGCCGGTGCGGATGTCGGGCGAGACGATGACCGGCTTTTTGCCGGTGTAGTGGCGGGCGCACTCAGCCAGCGCCCCCGTGATCTGGGGGACGACGCTGGTGAGGACAGCGCCCTCGAAGCGGATGGGCTTTTCCGGGTGTCTCCGATGAGAGAACACCTTTTCCATCTCGGCACGGTACTCCGCCGCTGTGCGGGTGCGCACCGTGTCCATGTGGGCCACAAAGCATACACGTCCGTCCCGGATGCCCCCGAGGGCGACGGTGGTGTTGCCTATGTCAATGGCTAAAATCATAATTCAGTTCCTCATTGGGGTTTACGTTTCTATAAGTCAAGCTGTATTTTACCGCATTTTGGGCCAAGATACAACCCCAATCAAAGATTTTGTTGTGCTCTGGGCCGTTTTGCATTATACTGTAGTTATATTATCCCTATTTATAGGAGGTATTTTGGATGGATCTGAAGGGAAAATGCGTCCTTCTGGGCGTCAGCGGCGGCATTGCCGCCTATAAAATGGCCAACGTGGCCAGCGCACTGCGCAAGTTGGGGGCCGACGTGGAGGTCATCATGACCAGAAACGCCACCCAGTTCATCACCCCTATCACGTTCGAGACCCTGACAGGCCACAAGTGCATGGTGGACACCTTCGACCGGGATTTCAAGTTCGAAGTCACCCATATCTCGCTGGCAAAGAAGGCCGACGTCATCCTCGTGGCCCCGGCCACCGCCAACGTCATTGCCAAGATGGCTCACGGCATCGCCGACGATATGCTTACCACCGTCGTTCTCGCGGCCAAGTGTCCCAAGCTCGTCTCCCCTGCCATGAACACCGGGATGCTGGAGAACCCCATCACCCAGGACAACATCGCCACACTGGAAAAGTACGGCTTCACGGTCATCCCCTCCGAGAGCGGCGTGCTGGCCTGCAAGGACGTGGGCAGCGGACGCCTGCCGAAAGAGGAAGTCCTGCTGGACTACATCTTCCGCGCCATCGCAAAGCCGAAGGACCTCGCCGGCCTGCGCATTGCCGTCACGGCCGGCCCCACCCAGGAGCCGCTGGACCCTGTGCGTTACCTGACCAACCACTCCACCGGCAAGATGGGCTATGCCGTGGCCCGTGCCGCCGCGATGCGGGGTGCCGAAGTCACCCTCATCCATGGCCCGACGGCCCTGCAGCCGGTGCGGTTCACCGAGGATGTCCCCATCACGACAGCCCAGCAGATGTATGAGGCTGTGACCAGCCGCTTCGACGAGATGGACATTCTGGTCATGGCCGCTGCCGTGGCCGACTACCGCCCCGCTGCCGTGGCAAACGACAAGATCAAAAAAAAGGACGGCGACATGTCCATCCCTCTGGAACGCACGCCGGATATTCTGGGCACCATCGGCCCCCAAAAGACCCACCAGTTCCTGTGCGGTTTTTCCATGGAGACCCGCGATCTTGTGGAAAACTCCTCTGCAAAGCTCACCCGAAAGAATCTGGATATGGTGGTGGCAAATAATCTCAAGGTGGCCGGTGCCGGTTTTGGCGTGGACACCAATGTAGTCACCCTCATTCCCCCGGACGGCACCCGTGAGCTGCCGCTGATGAGCAAGGCCGATGTGGCCGATGCCATTCTGGATGAACTGCCTACCGAAGCGGAAGCGGTTTCCAGTGCAAATAAAAATTATGGCGAGGCACAGCTGGTAAGTGTTGCCAGTGACAGCGGTGCAAAGTTCTTTGA
>ERZ860388.2066-NODE-2066-length-11417-cov-3.013026_pt1 | contig 11417 bp, 11 predicted proteins | sample MGYA00509978_ERZ860388 | MGnify/ENA primary metagenome ERZ860388 (study PRJEB30046, sample SAMN00715225) | human gut metagenome | study: EMG produced TPA metagenomics assembly of the A metagenome-wide association study of gut microbiota in type 2...
GTCGATAACTCCTGACCAGGTACCACCTTTACTATCTGATTCGGCCACGAAGATTTCAGATGCCATGCCATATATAATAGGATTCCTTGCCATCGCCAAACCTGCACTCCATGATGCCTTTGGGTGGAATACACTAAGTACCAATACACGTCCGCTGATGATTTCTTTATAAAGTGATTTGAATCCGGAAGAAAAAGTTGTTATACCTTGTGGTAGCACGACGATACTTTTTCCTCCGTATTTAATAGCTGAATCTAATGCCTGTTTATCTACTCCTTTTGCATATCCGCTGACGATAATTTTTTTATTGTAAACCGCTTGTTTTGCAATTACATCCGTAAAAGATAAAGAATCTCCGCCGGCTTGGCGTGAACCTACTATCGCTATACTGTTTTCTTGCAATAATTGTTTGTTTCCTTTTGTATAGATTAATGTAGGGGCATATGTCTTTTTCAGGTTGTTTTTTAATGTTCTGGGATAATCTGGTGAGGTTATCGGTATTAATTCGTAGCCTTGTTCCAAAAGATCTTCTACCAGAAAGGCATAATTGGGCAGTTCCGATTTAGATTTTTCCAGCCATAGACTTTCCTCGTCGGACACACCGAATTCTTCTTTCCAGACAGATGTTTGCTGGTGAAAGAAATCGGATATACTTATTTCTCTTTCAAAACATTGAACTATTAAGTCATTTTTGCGTATAGTCCTCATTCTCTCTGTATGGGCCAACGCCATCCAATAAGCAAAATCTTGTTTCATATCCGCAATCTTATTTTATAAATCATCTCCTCCTATTGTTTTGGCAATGACTAACGGGGCAATCTCTGTGGCTCCCATTTCGGTCAACATACGCCCGATTTCTTTTATCGTAGCCCCACTATCAAAAATATCATCTATCAGCAGAACCTTTTTTCCTTGAACACTATTTGAAGACGTGAGTTCAAATGAATCTGCCACATTCTCTTTTTTTAGATAACTGTTTTGAAAAATCTTTTGTGCTTTCGTTTCTCTCTTTTTTTGTAAATCGTCAACGACGGGGATTTTTAATGTTGTCCCTATTTTCCGGGCGAAGTTTTTGACTAAATCACCCGATAAAGTTGGCGGGACATACAGTATCATATCGAAAGTTTTATGACCGAATGTTTTTCTATAAGCTTTTAATGATAATTTTAAGAGGAAATCAGGAAAGTCTCCTCCCTCTTCATATTTACAGCGATGGATGGCGTTTCCTACATTGGATACTCCATAATAAGAGGCTGCCACTCCATCTATTAGATTCGTCCGGTGTGTTTTAACTTCCAATTTCGGAAAATAGTGATCTCTGAATTCCTGAATGAGTTTTTTATCGGACTCTGCTATCTCTATATATTGTTTTTCTAAATTAGTGTTGTCGCAATTTTTGTATTCATTTTCATCATGAGTACAATCACCTAAAAAATCGCATAGAAACTTCATGCGTGGTTGTGTTGTGTAGATATAAGCTATCATTTCATCCAAATCTTTCAACTTGGCCTGTCTTAATGCTTCAAAGTTCTTTATATCGAGTTCTTTTGCACCGAATTGGTATTCGTATTTTTTAGATTTTCCGTATAAAACCTCTTTGATAATGCCCTGTTCTATTAAATCGGCTTTTATTACTCTTATGGGAGTTTGTTTTAAGTTACTTTGTCTCATTAACTCCCGTTCGCTCAGCGGTTCTTCTTTCAGCATACCAATGACATCTAAATATTTTTTTATCGACGGACGTGCAGAATCAATAAATGCTTTTGGTAGCTTGTAGTCTTCCGGGATATTGTCATCACTGGTTGCCGAGTTGTAAAACAGGATTACAGTAGCCGGTTTCCCGTCTCTTCCTGCTCTTCCTATCTCTTGATAATAATGAATGGGAGAGGCTGGTATTTGTGTATGTATGATGAATCGAAGATCAGGCTTATCAATACCCATTCCCAATGCATTGGTCGAAACTACGCATTTCCAGCGGTTCTCCATGAGTCCTTTTTCAATATCTTTTCTTGATGTGGAGTCGAGTCCTGCGTGGTATCCGGTACTGTTGATACCCGAAAATTCCAGCCAATGAGTATAGATTTCTGTTTCTACCCGAGTTCCTGTATAGATTAATCCGGTTCCCGTCAGATCGTTCAGGTGATGGGTGAGCCAAATCATTTTTTCTTCTTCGGATTGTGTCTCGATGACGTATAGACGGAAATTATCTCGGAGCAGTTTACCTCTAATTGTTTTTATCTTTTTTCCGATTTGCATCTCGATGTCCTGCTGTACGCGTGGCGTTGCTGTTGCTGTGGTGGCCAAAACAGGCATTTGTTGAGGGAGTAATTTTACCAGATTAATAATACGTCTGAAAGCCGGTCTGAAGTCGTGTCCCCATACAGAAATAGTATGAGCTTCATCAATGACAATCATCGACAAATTCATCCGCTGCGTAGCTTCTAACCATTCTTGATTTTCCTGTCGTTCCGGTGCGATATATAAAATTTTGACTAAGCCGTTTGAGGCATCTTGAATAGCTTGCGTATTTTCCTCTGCTGTTTGCTCGGAATTTACAAAACGTGCGGAGATGCCTTTAGCGTTTAAACTGTTGACTTGATCGCGCATTAGGGCTATTAATGGAGAAAATATGACTGTCACTCCGTCAAACAGTAAGGCTGGGAACTGATAGCATAATGATTTTCCAAATCCGGTTCGTTCAATCAATAGCATACGTTCTCCTTTAAGGAGTCGTTCTATTGTTTTCCATTGTTCATCATAGAAGCGATCCAATCCAAAAAATAATTTCAGTTTTTTTTCAGCTTGACTTCGTGTTATAATCATTATTTTTTTATTTTTGAGCCATTTACCAGAGTCTGTTATTTATTATCTTCTTTTTTTTCTTTTTTAGCTTTCTCCCGCTCGGCTTTCACCTCCTTGTCGAATTTTTCGTAAGCGTCTACGATACGTTCTACCAGTTTATGACGGACAATGTCTTTTTTATTCAACTCTACAAAGCTGATTCCTTTTACTCCTTTCAAGATACGGAGTACCTGTATCAATCCCGATGTTTGTGAAGTCGGCAAGTCGATCTGTGTCATGTCTCCGGTTACGATCATCTTGGTGTTCATGCCCATACGGGTCAGAAACATTTTGATTTGCTGGGTGGTGGTATTCTGCGCTTCATCCAGAATGACGACAGCATCATTCAGCGTACGTCCGCGCATGAAAGCGAGCGGAGCAATCTGGATGATATTCAGTTCCATATATTCTTTCAGCTTGGCAGCCGGAATCATGTCTTGCAAAGCATCATAGAGCGGTTGCAGGTACGGATCTATTTTATCTTTCATGTCACCGGGCAGAAAACCTAACTTTTCTCCGGCTTCCACAGCAGGGCGGCTGAGAATGATTTTTTTTATTTCCTTATTTTTCAGTGCACGAACGGCCAGAGCAATAGCAGTATATGTTTTTCCCGAGCCGGCAGGGCCGATTGCAAATACCATATCGTTTTTGGCGAAACCTTCCACTAATTTCAGTTGATTCTCGCTACGGGGAATAATCGGTTTGCCGGTTACGCTGAATACGATCACATTTCCGGTTTGCTCGGCTTGCGGAGCGTTTCCTTTGATGATGTCAATAATTACTTCTTCTTTCAGTGAGTTGTATTCTGCGCAGTATTTTTCCAGTTTGATGATATTTTCTTCGAAAGCACACATTTCTTCCTCGTCACCCATCACTTTAATGACATTACCACGGGCAACAATACGTAGCTTCGGATATAAAGCTTTAATTAACTGTATATTAGCGTTGTTAACGCCATAAAAGATTACCGGATCGATATCCTCCAGAACAATCAGTTTCTCTATCATTGAATTGTATTAAAGAAAAATATCCGCAAATTTAATGAAAGGTTTGGATACTTTGAATGTTAGGACGGAAATATTTTAATTACAAGTTGTATATCTGTAACTTCTTTCTTATCTGGTTGTAATGTGGAAACATCCCTGTTTCAATTCATATTTTATAAAACATTTGTCTGCTTTGCGCAAATCTCTCAGAACTTCGGCAAGTACGAGTTTCAGAGTGTCGGCAGATACATCCTGTAACGGACGCCCGTCTTCGTCCTCTATTTTTCTGAAACGTTTCCAGCTTACATCGAAAGTCGTTCCATAAAAGTGGGCGGAGTTTTTCGATGCATTTACATTTCTGCGGCGTAAACGTTTCACATCATCTTCTGTGCGGAGCACGGAAGTCACTACTATCTGGTTAGGATTCAATCCTTTCGAAGTGAGCGAGTCGAGGAAGTTGACGCCTATCGTGTCTAATAGAGCGCCGGCGCGAGGAATGAGAAATGGAATGGAGTGTGTCAGTGAGTCGACGCTGTAATGTTCGTTGTTTCTGATCTGCACTAATTTTTCTTTCATCCGTTCTGCCTCTTCCCGTGAAGCAAGCGGGCGGATTCCCAGACTTTGAGCTGCTTTGAGATGTATATCGTTCAAGTCCCCGAAAGAGCGTTTGTAGCTGATGACTCCTTTGATGTTGCGTGGCTCGTTCAGTTTGAGCGACATATCTTTCTTTTTGCATCCGGTGAAACTGATAAGTACGATAGACAGAAATAAACAGATTGGATAATGATGATGAAAGCGCATAGATATAAACTCCATTTTTATTTTGTGGGCACAAAGATAAACTTTTTGCGTGAAAAGATTCGGTGAATAACAAAAAAAGAAGAACGGCTTTTGCGTTCTTCTTTTGAAAGGGTTTATGATGTATGAATTATGTGAAAAAGGAACTCAGAATCCGTTTATTTCTTTTTTTCTTCCGGTTTTTCCTCTTTCTTTTCTTCTTTGCTGTCCGGGTTTATGATTCCTTTTACTGTTTCACCAATCGGCAGTTTGTCGAGCACTCCCAAACTGGGTGCTACCGTCTTCACCAGTGTATTGAGGAAATTACTGGTTCCACCGTTTCCACCGTCGAATACGGTGATATTTCCCAAATTCATGTGTTCGAACGCTTTTACCTGTTCACCGGCAATTTCTTTCCACTGGTCCACCATCTTGTATTGGATGGCAATGGCAGGGTTGGATTCTGCTGCACGCACCATGGCTTCGAATCCTTCGGCTTCAGCCAATAACGAACGTTTCTTACCTTCGGCTTCGGCTTCCAGTTTCATCTGGATCGCTTTAGCCTCTGCTTCCGCTTGTGCTAACGTAGCTTTAGCACGGGCTTCCGCTTCACGGGTAATCTTTTCTGCCACGGCTTCCGCTTGCAAGATAGCTTCTTGACGGGCTACTTCTGCCGGTACTATTTTTTCTGCTTTCAGCGATGATTCTACTTTCCGGGCTTTGGCTTCTTCCACCTCTTTCTGAGCGATTTCTCTTGCAGTTTGTACGGCGGCTTCCGATTTTGCAGCTGCTTCTCCGGCCTCTTTGTCAGCGTTTGCCTGTGTCACGGCCAATTCTGCATTTGATTTGGCCACTTCTTTCTGTGCTTCATTTCGTCCGATAGCCGCTTTCTTGCCGGCCTCCGCCTGTTTAATCTCCATGTCGGAGTTCAGTTCCGCAATGCGGCTTTCTTTTTCCGTATTTGCCTGTTCAATGCGTATGTTCTTATCAGCTTCTGCCTTGGCCACCTGTGATTCTTTTTCCGCGTTGGCTATTGCCACTTGCGAGATACGGTCTTTGTCGGCATTGGCTACGGATATTTCCTGTAGCTTTTTCGTTTCGGCGATGGCAATATCTTGGTCCTTACGGGTTTCTGCAACCTTTGTCTCACGTTCTTTTATCTGGTTGGCAATCTTGATCGCACCGAGTTTTTCCTGTTCTTCGATGTTGGCTTGTGCTTCGTTCAATGCCTTGCTTTCCGCTTCTTTACCTAAATTGACGATATAGTTGGCGGCATCCCGGATGTCACTGATATTGATATTCATCAGGTACAGACCGAATTTGCGCAATTCCGTATCGATGTTGTCTTTCACCTTCGACAAAAACTTGTCACGGTCAGAGTTCAACTCTTCAATCGTCATATCGGCAATTACCAGACGCATCTGTCCGTATACTACATCCGTAATCAAGTTTTGTTTGTCGTCCATTGTCAGTCCCAGCATACGCTCCGCCGCGTTTTGCATCACTTCCGGATCTGTGCTGATGGCCACGGTAATAGTGGTCGGTACATCCACGCGAATATTCTGTGCCGACAGTGCTCCCGTGAGTTTACAGTCGATCTGCAATGGTTTCATCGACAAGAATTCGTATCCTTGGATGATAGGCCATACAAAAGCCGCTCCACCGTGATAAAGTTTCGCCGACTTCTTGTCTCCTCCTGTCTTACCGTAAACTACCAATACTTCGTCACTCTTACATTTTCTGTATCGGGATAGAATCCCGATGAATGTAAATAAAATCACTGCTACCAGAATAGCAGCCATAATCATCCTTTCCTGCGTCATGTCAATTATCAATGTTTAATGTTCAACTTATTTTAGATTTTCATCGGTTTGCTTGATTTAATCGATTGAAAAATAAAATTTTAGCGGGGAATTTGAAAAATAGAGGTAATGATTTAGCAACCGTGTGAATTCCAATGATCTGCGGTGCTATGCTGTCAAATAACTCTTTCTACATACAAAAATAGAATAATTCTTTCGAAAGACAATAGGTTGACCTATTTTATTTCGAAAATGAGTATTTTTGTTGTGTGAATTGATTTCAAAGTAAAAACTTTATGCAAGACAATAATTCAATTATAGTTAGAGAATATCTGCCTACAGATAAAGAATCTGTCATGAATTTGATTAGGTTGAGGTATGATGGTTTTACGGAGTGGTTGGAACGGCATATAGCAAAGTCGTGTAAAAAAAGTCATGCCTGTTTCTCGCCGGGAGACAAAGAAGGCATACATGGCAATCCTTGTTACCGCCATACGATTGCAACTGATACTGATTCCGTAATCCGGACATTACAGAAATCCGGTATATCCACTCGGTTTGAAACAATAACCGGTACACATTTCGCTCCGATATATCCTCGTATGAAGAAAGTATTTAACTTCCTGTTAAAAAGTATGTAAATATGAATATCGAATCATTTAGAGAATATTGTTTATCTCTTCCTCATGTAACGGAAAAGATGCCGTTCACTACGGTGAAAGACCCGTATAGTCAAAATGTACTTTGTTTTTATATAGGTAGCAAGTGGTTCTGCTATGTGAACATAGAGGTTTTCGACCGCTGTTGCGTTAAATCCATGCCGGATGAAACTGAGGAATTGCGTGCACGATATACTGGCATAACCCCTGCATGGCACATGAACAAGCGTCTGTGGAATGATGTGTATTTTAACAGTGATGTACCTGACAGCAAAATATTGGAATTGGTCAGGATATCTTATCAGATTGTGTTTGAATCACTTCCTGCCAAAGAGAGGAAGATGTTGTAGTTGAAATGAAAATCAGCATTGGTCAAAAGCTACATGGATAGAAAAATAATGCGTAACGAATTATCTTTCAGTTGATTCGATACGCATTGTTTACATTTGCAATTCTGCTATGTGTTTGTTTTAATATTTCAACTTTCCCTTTTCAATTAATATACAGCGTCCCCTCTCTATAAGCAGCGATAATTGCCTTGTCTCCTGTCCGATAGACTTTGGAAGATTCGGAGATGACGTCTACTTCTCTCATGGCACCGTCCCGGCTCACCTGCACGGTATATTTCCCCTCGCCTTGGTTAAAGTAAATCGTACATTCGCGTCCTACCAGTTGTTCTGTATTCTCCGAACGGTTTACCTGTTGCAATTGATATGCCTTTTTGTAAAGATACCACACAGCAAAAACAAACAGTAACCCTACGAGTATGCCGACTATATACGAAATCACGTCTGTGTCTTGTTGCAGATACATATACCACCCGAAACCTATACCGAAGTGTGTCAAACCTTTGAAAGACACTACACTACTGATGTCTGTGTCAATATCTGCGTCGGCATTTATATCACCGAAAAAGATGGATAGGACGAATTGTACAGCGAAAATGCCTGTCGTGACAAGTGCGATGATTAGAAAAATATTACTACTCATGGCGAATTGATTAATTGGTTTGTATTTTATTTCCTCCAAATATACGTGTTTGGAAGATACGAAACAAAAATAAGGAATAAAGATTTGTGTATTATGTATTATAAAGTATCCATTGCTGTTTTAATCTTGTTTTTTAGATATTCATAATCTTTGCAGTCGCTACAAGTACAACTGCAAAAATCGGTTTCGGCGTATAGATTGTCATTGCTGAAATAAATCTTGTTTCCGCTTACTTGCTTTACTTTTTTGATGATATAGTTCAAAATTGGATAGGTCAATGCATGGCCTCTGATAATGGATGCAAGAGGACGTGGGTCCATTTCTATTTCATGTCGTATTTTCTCTAATTCCGCATGTGATATATGATTTAATATATCTTGTTTAATTTTATCGACTTGATCTTGTTTTACTGCAAGGTGCTCATCTATGTATCGCGCTGCATGTTTTAGAACTTCTATGCCGAGATCGGCTTTTCTGTTCACGATATCGCAAATGATGATTTCTAATAGATCGTTGAGAAATTGGCTTAACCAAGTTTCTATATGGTTTTTATAATCTATGTTTGGTGTTTTGGCATATTTACGAATGATATTGTCTATATTGGGGATACAAAACATTGTATTTTCCACAGAATATCCATAGGTACTGATTATACGTGGATGCTTATAGGTTTCAAGTGACGTATAATATTCATAATCTGCATCCTGTGCAACGATGAATAATGCCGTTTCCGGATAGGAGCAAATTTGTTGTTTGTATCCATCCAGGTTACTTATGCCTCCGGCTTTAACCACGGCTATTTGATAACCTGCGTCTTCAAAGTGCCTGTACCAGAAGTTTTTGTCGTTTTCCCCTTCTATGTATACCGTGACAGAACTACCGTTGACAAAACGTCCTTTAACGCTTGATGCTTTGGGATTATGTATGAACAAACTCATTTTTAAAGTAAGTTAAGGTCAATAATTTTGTTACTCCAATCTTGGGCTATTTCGGGTGAGTGGGTTGCTACGATAATTTGCGCTTTGTCATTCAATTGTGTAATTGCCGATATAATAATTTCTTGCCAATTCATATGGAGTGACATTTCCGGTTCGTCTGCTAAGTAAATATATTCTTTTCCTTGTTGCAGTAAGGCTTCTGTCAGAAGGATTAATATCTGTTTTTCGCCAGAAGACAGTTCTTTATAATTTAATTCGTATTCTTCTGTGCCCAATGATACCTTAATTTGAAGTTTTCCATCGGTTTCACTGGATAGTGAGAATTTTTTGTCCGGCATAAAATCGGCAAGTAGTTTAAGGAATTTTTTTAGTAAAGCGTAGTTCTCTTCTGTTCTTTCCTGAAAACGATGATATGCATTCAGCATGCCTCTGGTTCTTAAATAGAGAGAGATTATTTTAGCACTACTGTCATTCAATGAATTTGTGGAATCAAGTGTTGGTGATTCAGCTAAAAGTGTTTCTTTTTTAGCTTTTTGGATCATATCGAAGTGTGTTTCAATTCTTTCTTTAATCTCTTTGTCAGAGAGCCCTAAGCTTGAAAACATGCTGATAAGATCGTCTTTGTTGATATTTTCTTCTTTTATTTGTTCTAAAGACTCTTTAGTGGGCATGTCGATATCCTTGTCGTAAAGAAAGATGTTGATCACATTCGATTTAAATTCTTCATTCAACTCCATCGAACGGCTCATTAATCGATAATAATAGTCCTGCATGTTGATAAACAGCTCTTCCAGTCTTTTGTCGATTTCTGATGGTTCGTCTCCCTCTCTGTGATACCGGCGTAAGTTTTTCCGGTTTATAGATAGCCAAGTTAAATTGATATAGTTCTGAATAGCATGTTTTAATGCATATCGGGTTATATTATTACTGATTTCGTTGCGAAAGGTTTGCTTGGTGATTTTGATCTCTTTAAAATCATAGGATATGGTCGGTTGTCCATTTTTCGCATATCTCTTCACCTCAAAGGATATCTCTTTCTGCGGATTTTCATCTTCATAAAAATCAAGAAGCAGCCTGTCGAATGACACTTTACATAATGCTTCTATATCAACATTGATTACAGAGGAAATTAAATTGAGTACAGTTGTTTTACCCACTCCGTTTTTACCGATAATTATGTTCACATTACGCTGTAATTTACAGTTGATGGTTTTGTATCCCCAGATACCTTCGATTAAGATAGATTTAATGATTAGCATTTTTATTTTTTTTATGACTTCAAAAATAGTTAATAAGGGTGGGGTTTACAAACTTATTCATTGATTTTTGTGTTTGTATCGAAAAAAAGGCAAGATGAAGAGATTGGAATAAATTTTAATTATTAACTTTGCCTATATTTTGTGATTAATATAATGTTTTAATAAACTGAGCCATGAATATATTCATTGTTTCTTATGACTTAAATACCGACAGCTCTCCTCATTATGATCAATTGGTAGAAGCAATAAAATCCTATCAAGATTATATTTGTTTAGGCGGATCTGCTTATTTAATTGAAACAGATGAATCAAGTGTTAGTGTTCGTGATAATTTGAAAGCTTTCTTAAATAGCGGTGATAAATTATATGTGGGACGCGTCACTTCTCCGGCAGCATGGTTTGGAATGCCGGAAGGTACATCCAAATGGATAAAAGAGCATCTGTAGATATCTTATGTGAATTTATGTTTTCTCTTTTTCCTCTTTTTCTTTGGTAATAATCAACATGTTGTTTGGTGGCTGTCAACAGATCTGTTGATAGTTGCAAATGTTCAATTCGTTTTGTCGTAGTTGTAAGGGATAACTGATGAAAAGTGAAACTTCTCAAATGTAATTCCCTCTTTCCGATTTTATATGTATTCACGTTTTTAGGAACCCTTTCTGTTTACGAAAAAATCCCCACCCACTTACCGCTATCTTCACAGACAACATTGTAAGTGGGGTGAGGAACACAAACAAAACAAACAATATATTCTATAAAAAGGGATTTTTTATTTCTCTTTTTTCTGTCGACCGGTTATAATCCGGGACATTCTATCACCATTTCCGAGTCGGAACACAATGTGATAGGACATCTCTCGATGAGTGCTGTCAGGTCAACTTCCACACGGTCGAGTATAATGTCGTATGTGGTATTGACAAATTGCTTGATTTTCACAAGTTCTGCAAGCAAATATTTGACTAATTGTGCTGAACGTTCATAGGCATACCAACGGCCATTTTCTTCGTACACATACACATGTTGTGTATTTTCCGATTCTCTGGATAGAATTTCAAGCATTTCCATAGTATATAGTATCATATTTTATTTCAGATTAATATTAAAAGTATAGTTGTTATTTCGATAGATCGAATAATTTCTGTTTTCAACATTAGGTGAATCGGCA
>ERZ860388.2091-NODE-2091-length-11301-cov-3.690379_pt1 | contig 11301 bp, 10 predicted proteins | sample MGYA00509978_ERZ860388 | MGnify/ENA primary metagenome ERZ860388 (study PRJEB30046, sample SAMN00715225) | human gut metagenome | study: EMG produced TPA metagenomics assembly of the A metagenome-wide association study of gut microbiota in type 2...
GAAGAGCAAAGGAAAATCATGCGCATTCTCGATGTGATGATCAACGAGGAGAATGCAAAGCAATCATGACTTCTATATTTGCAGTTGCTCCACGCGGTTTGCGCGTGGAGTATTTTTGTCGTTTCGTGACTGCGTTCGACAACCTTTGACAAAACTCTGTGCTAAAGTATTTCTTGTAGAAATACTTTGAAAATGGTAGTATTACAGGAGGATGGCTTATGAAGCATTTGTATGGTTTCTGGCTTGCTTTCCGCATTGAATATCATTGGTGGTACATACTGCGGTACAGAAAGCGTGGCATTGGGATGATTGAGAGCGGCGTTACATTGAGTTCTCCAGAGCTGATAAAGCTTAGCCAGAAGATTACCAGGCACGGAATGGTGGCTCTACGCCTCCAGGATGAATATGAAAACAAGGTGCTGTCCTGATTATTGGACGGCACCTTATTTACAATAGACACAGAAAGTGAGGGAATGTGCCTATGAAAAAGAAAATGACAATCTGGTTGTTAGCCCTCCTGCTCCTTCTGTCAGGATGCGGAGCAGCTGAGGGCACGGAGCCTTCGCTGCCGGCCAGCTCAGATGTAATTGCTTCTGAAGAGGTAGTGCAGCAGCCGCAAGCCGGCATAACGGATAGTGGAGAAAACACGCAGGATGAGCAGGGCGTTGACGAAGCGACGGGGCAAAGTCCTTCTGAACCACCCAACTCGCTGCCGCAGCAGACTACTGTGCCGGAGGCAACGATTCCACCTGAAAACTCAACTTTTGAAGTCCACTACATTGATGTCGGCCAGGGGGACTGTTCCCTCATCCTGTGCGATGGAAAATCAATGCTCATCGACGGCGGCGAGGCATCTGAGTCCAGCAAGGTCTACGCCTACCTGAAGAAGTTGGGGGTAGACCATCTCAACTATATTGTGGCCACTCACGCCCACTCGGATCACATTGGCGGCCTTTCCGGTGCCCTGAATTATGCGTCGGTAGATACTGCGCTTTGCCCGGTAACTTCCTACGACTCCAAGACCTTTTCCAGCTTCACGAAGTATCTTGGCCTGCAGGGAGTCTCCATTACGGTTCCTGGGCCGGGGGATACATTCTCCTTGGGCAGCGCCTCTGTGACCATCCTGGGGCCTCAGAAGAGCTATGAGGACACCAATGACACCTCCATCGTGATGAAGGTGGTATATGGGAAGACATCCTTCCTCTTTACGGGCGACGCTGAAAGAACCGCCGAAGCGGATATCCTGGACGCTGGATATGACCTTTCCGCAACGGTCCTGAAGGTCGGGCATCATGGCAGCGATACCAGTACCAGCTATCCCTTCCTTCGCGAGATTATGCCTGAATATGCCGTGATCCAAGTTGGCAAGGGAAACTCCTATGGCCATCCGACAGAAGACACGCTAAGCAAGCTCCGTGATGCTGATGTGAAGGTGTACCGGAACGATCTGCAAGGAACGATCATCTGCACCAGCGATGGAGAAACGGTCTCCTTCAGCACGGAGAAAAATGAGAGCGTACAGACCAATCCCACCGTGACAGCGACGCCAGAACCGAATGATGTGGGAGAGTATATTGGCAACAAGAACTCGAAGAAGTTCCATCTCCCCACCTGCAAGAACCTGCCGGCAGAAAAGAACAGAGTTTTCTTTGACTCTAGACAGGAAGCTGTCGATGCCGGATTTGATCCATGTGGCAACTGTCATCCATAGATTGAAAAAACATGGGATCATAGAAAAGCATCGAATTGGATGGGGATTGATATTATTCCAATTCTGGTGTAAAATGTCCCCATAAAGGAATAGTGTTAGCTGCACCATGTTGGCAGCCATGTAAAGAGGTTCTGCCAAACAGCAGAACCTCTTTGTGTATTTATGGGGTGATTTCATGGAATACATTAGCATTGCTCAGGCGGCGGAAAAATGGGGGCTTTCCAGGCGCAGAGTACTGGCGCTCTGTTCACAAGGGCGTATTCCGGGCGTATCTCGTCTGGGGACAATTTGGATGATTCCCCGTGATGCTGAAAAGCCCGCTGATGCACGGATCAAGAGTGGGAAATACATTGGCTATTCTGCAAAACATCGTCCGCATACTCCCGTTCAGAATCGAAATACTGAAGAACAATGACACTTTTTTCAAAACACAGAATTACCATTGGAGGATGAATAATCATGGCCGAACTGAACACCAGCAATATTGGCTTTGAAAAACAAATATGGGATGCCGCCTGCGTTCTGCGGGGGAATATTGATGCCTCGGAGTACAAGTCTGTTGTCCTTGGCCTTATTTTCTTAAAATATATCTCCGACCGCTTTGAGGCAAAGTATAACGAGCTTGTTGCTGAAGGCGATGGGTTTGAGGAAGACATCGACGAGTACACCGCAGAGAACATCTTCTTTGTGCCGGAGAATGCACGGTGGAGCGTGATTTCCGCTGCTGCCCATACTCCGGAAATCGGAACTGTCATTGACGATGCCATGCGGAGCATCGAGAAAGAAAACAAACGCCTAAAAGATATTCTTCCCAAAAACTTCGCCCGCCCTGAATTAGACAAGCGGCGTCTTGGTGATGTTGTGGATCTCTTTACCAACATCCAAATGATTGAACATGGGAGCAGCAAAGATATTCTCGGGCGCACTTACGAATACTGCCTCTCCAAGTTTGCGGAACAAGAAGGAAAGCTGGCTGGCGAGTTCTACACGCCGTCTTGCGTTGTTCGCACTCTGGTTGAAGTATTGCAGCCATTCAATGGCAGAGTCTACGATCCATGCTGCGGCTCTGGCGGTATGTTCGTGCAGTCCGCAAAGTTTGTCGAGAACCATGGTGGTAACATCAACAAGATCTCTGTGTTCGGTCAGGATTCCAACCCGACAACATGGAAGATGGCGCAGATGAACCTTGCTATCCGTGGCATTGAAGCTGACCTTGGTAAGTTCAATGCGGACACATTTTTCAATGATTGCCACCCACAGCTCAAGGCCGATTACATCATGGCGAATCCTCCCTTCAACCTCTCCGGCTGGGGGGCGGACAAGCTGGCAGATGATGTGCGCTGGCAGTATGGAACGCCTCCGGCAAGCAACGCCAACTTTGCTTGGTTGCAACACATGATCTGGCATCTCGCACCGAATGGGCGCATCGGCATGGTTCTGGCAAACGGCTCGCTTTCCTCTCAGTCCGGTGGCGAAGGTGAGATCCGCAAAAACATCATCAATGCCGACCTTGTTGACTGCATTGTAGCTATGCCTACGCAGCTTTTCTATACTACGCAGATTCCCGTGTCCCTTTGGTTCCTTGCTAAAAACAAGAAACAAAAAGGTAAAACACTGTTCATTGACGCAAGAAAACTCGGCACGATGGTCACCCGGAAGCTCCGTGAATTGACAGACGAGGACATTGCCAAGATTGCTGATACCTATAATGCGTATGTTGCAGGCACCCTTGAAGACCAGAAGGGCTTCTGTGCTGTCGTTACTACTCAGGATATTGCCAAACAGGACTATATTCTCACGCCGGGACGGTATGTTGGTATCGAGGATCAGGAAGATGACGGAGAACCTTTTGAGGAAAAAATGAGCCGTTTGACCTCCGAGCTTTCTGAACTTTTCACAAAGTCTCATGAGCTTGAAGCAGAGATCAAAGAGAAGCTAAACAGCATTGGATATTCAATAGAATAATGGGAGAGAAACAATGAAGTCAATCGCACTTAGATTTTCAGAAAAGTTTGCACCCTCCGAAGGTACGATTGCCGCTCATATATCCCTTATTGATGAGATTGGTCATGTGTGGTACGGAAAGCTCGGCTCCGTTCTTTCCGATAAAACAGTGAGATTGCTAATGAGCAACGAGCAACCGCGTATTCTTTTAATTCACAGCGGAAAAAGCAGCAGATATTGGGCGTATATAGATGCAGCACAACGAGCTACGCCACCACTTGATGAAATCCCTTTTTATTATCGGCACATGGCTCAGGACTTTAATTTTTGGTTTCGCGTCGTGCGAATCGAGAAAGCTGAAAATGATGTGATGCAAAAATGCAAAGTCGCATCCTCTGGCGAACTACTTACTTATGCTTCCAAAAGTAGCATGAGTCCGTACTTCATCATCGATGCGCCCGATCTAAAGTGCAACGATGGAACGGAGGTTGTATAATGGATATGCAGAAAGTATCTCTGAATAAAGTTGCTCAGTTTAAGAACGGCAAGAAAAGACCTGCTAATGAAGGAAACATTCCAGTATATGGTGGGAACGGAATACTTGGATATGCTGATACCTCGAATTACGAAAGATGTATTATCATTGGACGAGTTGGAGCATATTGCGGAAGCGTATACCTTGAAAATGAAAAATGTTGGGTATCTGATAATGCTATAGCTGCACTGCCTTTAGCAGACAACGATATTCGCTATTTATACTACTTACTTAAAGGGCTGCATCTGAATGAGCGTCATATTGGAACAAGCCAACCCCTACTTACTCAGGAGATTTTGAACAAGATAGAGTGTGTAGTCCCAAGCCCTTCATGTCAAAGTAAGATTGCTACATTACTTGGCAGTTTGGATGAAAAGATTATTTACAACCAAAAAATAAACGATAATTTAGCGGCTTAGAGTTGGATGCCTGAGACATCGATCTCGCCGCTCATAAGGCGCGGAAGCAACGAATCGCGCAGTTCTTGTAAGCGGCAGTTTTCCTCGTAATTGCAGCGAATCATATCGTCCATCGGGCGTACAACAGCTTCAAAAGCAGCAATCGCTCCGTCGGACGGGATGTTGATTGGCATATCATTTAGCGCGTTACGGTTTATCGAGCCAAAAACAGTACCTTCACCGTTAAAAACATCAAGCTGTGGGCGCAATGCAAACATAGTGTATAGTACGAAGGACTGGTAGCCGCTACGGCTATGGATTGCTCCCAATCCTCGTCCAATGCAGCAGCGCTCGTATGCCACATTCAAATCGCCAACAGGTGCGCGGACACTCAAAAGCACATCCCCAGCTTCGGCCATACGCTTTGGCTCAGTTGTGTAGAGGCGACGCGTCGGGAAACGATAACCAAATTCAGCTCGACCTTGGTAGAATACTTCACCATAGCCGTCTTCATTATAGCTTGATCCACTGGGAGACTGCCCCATCGTGATGTCGGCAACATCCTTGAGTGTCCCTGCCGTGGTTTCAAGCGTAGGATCATCAAGGAACATCGAAGCATACAGCGCCATCGCTTGCTGCTGTAAATTATCGTTTACCACTTCAATAACTCTCACCAGTGGCGAGAGTTCTACCAAAGGAACTGCCACTGATTGTCGTTCTCTTAATCTACATGAAGGAGAAACGACATGAACGAAGAACTTATCCAAGAGATCGAGCGTAGAATGCTGCCGCATCTCAACAACGAACAGCTCAAGGAGCTGAAAAATGTGCTGGAGGACACGCTCCACGGCTTGACTGTGCTTCCAAGCGAAGAAGCACCGAAGCCAAAAGAGCGGGACGCGATTGATGCTTTTATCGTGGCAAAACGCATTGAAGGTTGTTCCGAGAAGACCTTGACCTATTATCGAAAGACCATAGAGACGATGATCTCAGGCATCGGGAAAACACCGCAGCAAATCACAACCGATGATCTCCGTAAGTATCTGACGAGCTATCAGGTTCAGCGGAAATCCAGCAAAGTCACGATAGATAATATCCGGCGCATTCTGTCCAGTTTCTTCTCTTGGCTGGAAGATGAAGACTATATTGTGAAAAGTCCGGTTCGCCGGATTCACAAAGTCAAAACAGCTAAGGTTATCAAGGACACATATACGGATGAGGCGTTGGAGCAAATGAGGGATAGCTGCACGACTTCAAGAGATTTGGCGATCATTGATCTTCTTGCGTCCTCTGGAATGCGTGTTGGTGAGATGGTCACGCTCAACCGTGATGACATCAACTTCAATGAACGAGAGTGTGTAGTGTTCGGAAAAGGCAACAAAGAACGGCTTGTCTACTTTGATGCCAGGACGAAGATCCATTTGCAGAATTATCTTGAAAACCGCACAGACGAGAACCCGGCCCTCTTTGTCTCCCTCAAAGCCCCTTATGAGCGTCTGATGATTGGAGGCGTGGAAACCCGGCTCCGAGAACTCGGAAAACGATTAAACATTCCGAAGGTCCATCCGCACAAGTTCCGCCGGACGCTGGCTACGACGGCCATAGATAAGGGAATGCCCATTGAGCAGGTCCAGCAGCTCTTGGGGCATCAGAAGATTGACACCACCATGCACTATGCGATGGTGAAACAACAGAATGTGAAGCTGGCGCACAGAAAATACATCGGATAGGATGGTAAATGTTATGGGAGCATGGAAATCTGTTAAAGTCAGTGATCTAGGAAAGGTAATAACCGGGAAAACGCCTAAGACCGCAATAGCTGAGAATTACGGTGGAACGATTCCATTTCTCACTCCCTCGGATGATATGTCTGTAAAATATGTGAAACAAACAACAAAAACGCTAACCGAAAGAGGTCTGTTGGAGGTTAAGAATGCTCTACTACCTCCCGATTCTGTATGCGTAAGTTGTATTGGCTCTGATCTTGGCAAAGTAGTCATTACAACAGAGAACACGGTGACAAATCAGCAGATCAATTCAATCATCGTTGACAAAGAATATTTTGATGTTTCCTTTATCTATTATGCAATGTTGATTTTGGGCAAAGAATTGAACTTCATTAGCAAAACTTCAACAGCAGTGCCCATTGTTAATAAATCGTTGTTTTCTTCGTATGAGATCAAATGCCCTTCTCTTGAGCAACAAAAGCAAATCTCATCCATTTTGTCCTCTTTTGATGCCATGATAGAATGTAATCAGAAGATAAACGATAATTTAGAGCAGCAAGCTAAGGCTTTTTTTCAGGAATTGTTTATTGATAACGCTGACCCTGAATGGGCAATAGGGACTATCAGCGATCTTGGTACAGTTGTTGGAGGAAGTACACCTTCAAAAGCCAAACCGGAGTATTACACCGAGACTGGCATTGCATGGATAACCCCGAAAGACCTGTCAGTCAACAAGTCAAAGTTCATATCACATGGCGAAAATGACATTACGGAACTTGGCTTGAAGAATAGTAGTGCAACCATTATGCCGGAAGGAACCGTTTTGTTCTCTTCTCGTGCGCCCATCGGCTATATTGCTGTTGCTGCCGGTGAGGTAACAACCAATCAGGGCTTCAAGTCGATTGTTCCCAAACCAGAGATCGGAACAGCATTTGTGTATTACTTCTTGAAACACAATCTCCCGATCATTGAGGGTATGGCTTCTGGCTCAACTTTCAAAGAAGTCTCTGGCAGCACCATGAAAGTCGTTCCTGCTGTCATTCCTGACACAGACACTATCGCCAGATTTAACGATTTCTGCTCTCCCATTTTTGCCCAACAAAGAATATTGGAGGAACAGAATCAATCTTTGGCTGCTTTGAGAGATAATTTGCTGCCGAAGCTAATGTCCGGTGAGATTGATGTTTCCGACATCGACCTTTAAGCTGCTAAATTATCGTTTATCTCATGTCCACAATGTGTAGAGGAGAGAATACCATGGCAGGTTATTACACGGAGTCAAATTATGAGAATGCCGTTCTGCAACTCATAAATGAAGGCCTGGGCTACAACTATGTCTATGGCCCGGAGGTGGAGCGTGACTATCATTCACCGCTTTATGAGGATGTCCTGCTTCCTGCATTGCAACGCATTAACAAAGGGCAGCCCATGGAAGCTGTCAATGAGGCAATCTATAAGCTCAAGAACTTTGAGAGCGGAACACTGCTCCAGAAGAATATGGTATTCACGGACTATCTCCAGAACGGAGTTCCGGTTAAGTTTTTTGTCAACGGCGAGGAGCGCTCCACCCTTGTCTATCTTGTAGACTTCAAAAATCCTGCCAACAATGACTTCACGGTTGCCAATCAATGGACATTCATTGAGAACTCTGAAAAGCGGCCTGATGTGATCCTCTTTGTGAATGGAATGCCGTTGGTGATTGTCGAACTGAAATCCCCCTCCCGCGAAGAAACTGACGCTTCTGCGGCGTACAGACAGCTTCGGAACTATATGTATGAAATTCCCTCCATGTTTGTCTATAACGCCATCTGTGTGATGAGTGACATGACAACATCCAAGGCCGGCACGATCACTTCCGGTGAGGACCGCTTTATGGAGTGGAAGACCACTGACGGTAGCTATGAAAACACCCAGTATGCTGCTTTCGACACTTTCTTTGAGGGACTGTTTGAGAAGAGTAGATTCCTCGACATCATAAAGAATTTCATTTGCTTCAATGTGGACGGTCAGAATACCTTCAAAATCCTTGCTGGCTATCATCAGTATTTCGCGGTCAAAAAAGCAATAGAGTCAACAATGCACGCAACTGTGACGGATGGCAAGGGCGGCGTCTTCTGGCATACGCAGGGCAGCGGCAAGTCCCTTTCTATGGTATTCTATGCCCACTACCTGCAAGAAGCGCTGGAGAGTCCGACAATTGTTGTAATAACGGACAGAAATGACCTGGACGATCAGCTTTACGGTCAGTTTTCGCGTTGCAAAGATTTCCTGCGCCAGACGCCGCAGCACGCTGAGAGTCGGAATAACCTCAAGGAACTGTTGGCCAACCGCAAAGCCAACGGCATCATCTTCACGACGATGCAGAAGTTTGAAGAGAGCGGTGAGCCTCTTTCCGAGCGTAGGAATATCGTAGTCATGGCGGATGAGGCACACCGTGGACAGTATGGACTGAGTGAGAAGGTTGTGGTCCGGCAGAAAGAAAACGGTGAAATAGAGGCGAAGACTGTCATTGGAACAGCCCGTATCATTCGGGATAGTTTGCCAAACGCTACATACATCGGCTTCACCGGCACCCCGATCTCATCGAAGGATCGGAGCACCCGCGAGGTTTTCGGCGATTATATCGACATTTACGATATGACGCAGGCCGTGGAAGATGGAGCGACAAGGCCAGTCTACTATGAGAGCCGAGTCGTTCATCTCAAACTGGATGAAAGCACACTACGCCTGATTGATCAGGAATATGACATTATGGCTCAAAATGCTGATCCTTATGTCATCGAAAAGAGCAAAAAGGAACTGGGCCAGATGGAGGCCATTCTGGGTGCTGAGCAGACCATTAACTCCTTGGTCAACGATATTATCGACCACTATGAGAATTACCGTGCCGGCATCCTGACCGGAAAGGCTATGATCGTGGCTTATTCTCGCCCCATTGCCATGAAGATCTATAAGAAGATCTTGGAGCTAAGACCAGGGTGGACTGAAAAGGTCGGCGTCGTGATGACGCAGGGTAATAACGATCCTGAAGAGTGGCGGGAAATCATCGGGAATAAAGCTCACAAGGATGAACTGGCCAGAAAGTTCAAAGACAATTCCTCTCCAATGAAAATTGCCATTGTCGTTGATATGTGGCTTACAGGCTTCGATGTACCCTCTCTTGCAACCATGTATGTTTACAAACCAATGGCAGGTCACAACCTGATGCAGGCGATAGCTCGTGTCAATAGAGTATTCAAGGACAAAGAGGGCGGCCTTGTCGTAGATTATGTCGGAATTGCCGCTGCTTTGAAACAGGCAATGAACGATTATACAGTTCGAGATAAGAAAAATTACGGCAATACCGATGTCAGCAAGGCGGCATACCCAAAATTCCTGGAGAAGCTATCTATCTGTCGTGACCTCCTCTACGGATTTGATTATTCCATGTTTATCACCGGAACAGATCTGGAGAAAGCAAAAACGATTACAGGTGCGGTGAACTTCGTGTTGGGAAAGAGCGTTTCGGAATATGATCTTCCGGACGCTGAAAAGACGCAGAGTATCTTCATAAAGGAAGCTCTGCTGCTTAGACAGGCGCTTACGCTTTGTGCAAGCCTTGTCACCGAGGAAATTCGATTCGAATGCGCCTTTTTCGAGGCAGTCAGAACCATGATTGTGCGGCTTACGACTGGCGGTACTGGGAAGAAATTCACTTTGCCGGAGGTTAACGAGCGCATCAATGAATTGCTCAAGCACAGTATCCAAAGTGAAGGCGTTATTAACCTATTCTCTGATGTAAAGACAGAGTTTTCTCTGTTTGATCCCAAATTCCTTGAAGAAGTCTCAAAAATGAAAGAGCGAAATCTGGCTGTGGAATTGCTGAAGAAGTTGATTGCGGAACAGGTGTCAATCTACCGTAGGACAAACCTAGTCAAATCCGAAAAGTTCTCAGAGATCATCCAAAGTGCCATGAACCGTTACCTGAACGGAATGCTAACCAATGAGCAGGTTATCGAAGAGTTACTGAAGCTTGCCAAGGATATCGCTGCCGCTGCCGCCGAGGGAGATAAACTTGGTTTGACTCGGGAAGAGATGGCGTTCTACGATGCGCTTACAAAGCCGCAGGCAATCAAGGACTTCTATGAAAATGACGAGTTAATTGCCATTACAAAGGAATTGACGGATTTACTGAGGAAAAATCGAACAATCGACTGGCAGAAGAAGGAGAGCGCAAGAGCCGGAATGCGCCGGTTGGTAAAGCGGTTGTTGAAAAAGCATAAGTATCCGCCCGAAGGCATGGATGATGCAGTGCAGACCGTGATGAGCCAGTGTGAGATGTGGACTGATAATGTGATGACCGCGTGATCGAGCATTTTGCTTCAACCATTAGTCACACAAAAGAAAAGATGATGAGGTGGATGGTATGGGAAAGCTTATCATTAAGAGAGAAAAAGTTATGATTGGCTTTGCGGTGAAAATGAAATGCTATGTAAATGGCAAAGTCATTTGTGAACTGAAGAATGGCGAAGAAGTCTCTTGTGAAGTGGGTAATGAAATCATTGAATTCAAGTGCAACACAGCAAGCAATCCAATGTCTGATACTGTAGTCTTAGATATGAGAAATCGAGATGCCCTTCATATTTCAGCAAAGCAAGGGCCGTGGAAAGCTCTTGTTTCCGTACTTGAGGATGATGCCATACTGGAACAAAAATCATCCTCGGGCTTGGCGTCTCTACAGACCAATGCAGTTGCCAATAATGTGATTTTTACACCTACCAAAAAAGTGGCATCATACTTCGCTATTAACGAAAACACGAAACAGTTTGCGATTGGGAAAGGACTTCTCACTAATTTCAAAAATTCCACTATTTACGATTTCGACGATATTATTGACTTTGAACTCTTAGAGGACGGTACAACCATTACAAAGGGTGGACTGGGGCGAGCAGCCGTTGGCGGCTTACTCTTCGGCGGTGTAGGTGCAATTGTTGGTGGTGTGACTGG
>ERZ860388.2098-NODE-2098-length-11266-cov-4.542503_pt1 | contig 11266 bp, 7 predicted proteins | sample MGYA00509978_ERZ860388 | MGnify/ENA primary metagenome ERZ860388 (study PRJEB30046, sample SAMN00715225) | human gut metagenome | study: EMG produced TPA metagenomics assembly of the A metagenome-wide association study of gut microbiota in type 2...
AGCATTCCAGGGATTTTTTACACACAAAAGTTATTATTGAAATTGAAAACTGTCTCTTTATTAGATTAGAAGCGCATACCTACGGTAAACAACACTTGACTGCGTGTATTCGTAACTTTCGTTGCTTCTGGTGAACCAATGATTGTACTACCATCTTCATCTGTAAATCCATTCACAAACGGATAGAAGTTTTCTTTATATGTAGAGTATTTATAAGCTAAATCAGCATAAAACATTGATCCGCGATAACCAATACCCAATGTATAATTACTCATTGATTTAGAATTGGCAAAGTCTGTATCTGTCTGAATAGAGTTAATAGCCAAATCTTTGAAAGCATCTTGATGGAAAGCCGCAGTACTATAATTATATCCTGCCCTAAAAGCAAACTGTGGAATCACTTTATACTCCAAACCAAGACGAACAGTACTAACCCCTTTCAACATAGATGTCGTACTATTTTCAAATTCATAAGCAGAAGAATTACCTTCGGTATCTTTAAATTTCATGGAAGAATAATCTTGATACTCATACTCTGCTCCCAAAGCCAAACTCTTACCCACCGTATATCCTAAACTTACATTATAAGTCCAAGGAGTTTGAAAATCGAAAGGAAGAATCATATCCCCTTTTCCCGGAAGATTATCCCATGATCTCACGTCATATCCTTTTATTTCTCCAGTTACAACATCCATCACATCCGATATAACTTGTGCACTCGTTTTATAATCCAAACTATAGAATATTGGCGTATGTATAGCTAATCCAACTCGAAAAGGCGAATATTCAAAAGGACGAATAATAGCCCCCAACTTCACGTCAAAGCCAGACCCCTTTATTCTATTCCAACTCTGCAAACTATATCCTTCATCGTTTCCATAATCCTCATCATAAAAAGTATACTTATTATAATCTACAGAATAAGCACCCAGCGTCAACCCTAAATATACCCGATCATTAAAATTAAACGATACATTAAAATCATATTGGTCAATTCCTCCGCGTTCTTCCGAACGAAAATTTGCATATCCATTATCTAACATTCCTTCAAAATGTCCAGGAGAGATATAAAGAGGATTACCATTTATATCCTTATACTGTACCTCCTTCCCTTGTTCATCCTTATAGGTATAAGGAATATTGTTTACCCCTCCTGTTTTGTCATGTATTGTAATATCTCTAATCAGCCCAGCATCAGCTCCAAGAATAGAAAGCCACCCAATACCATTATCCGTATAAGGCGAATCTCCCCATTTTTCAATGCCAGCTGCTTGAGATGCCATTAGATAGGTTTGGGAGTAAAGCCCCAAATTACCTTCCATGCGCATGTTGTTATTAAATGATTTCGCTTTATGATAGTTAAAACCGAAATTCACAAAACGCAGCGGAGTTTCATTACCAATCTTCGAAGAAAACACAAACCCGATGTTATTAAAATCTCCTTTAGTTAAATCGGAATTAAACTTTTTCCCCAAATACTGACTTTCATTCCCATAAAGAGAAAACCCAAATGAAGTCATTACATCACTACTACGATAAAGACCAATACCTGCCGGATTAGTCCCCATTGTAGATATGTCTCCTCCAAGAGCTCCCATAGCTCCACCCATACCCACAAATCGAGCAGTTCCATTTAAATCTTTTCCTGTTAATTTGGCACCATCATATATCGTTTGTGCCATTCCCCAAGGCGCTATCATCAACATCCCTAGAGCAATTAAAACACTTATCTTTTTCATTCTTGTAAAACCGTTTAATTAATACTTATCTTCTGGCACTGCCACTACGAGAGGAGCCTCCACCTGATGATGACCTAGAAGAACCACCACTCGAATAACTGCCCCGAGAACTACTACCACCTGACGAAGCTGGAGAATAACTACGTGAAGAAGAACGAGAAGTACCATAGGAAGAAGAACGGGTATTACTATTATTCGCTGGAGAATAACTACGCGGTGCTTCTGAACTACCACGACTATAAGTTGATCTTGCACTACTGCTCCTAGTAGTGGTTCCGGACGAACGCGAATAACCAGAAGAACCAGTCGAACGGGAAGATGAAGAACTTCCGCTACTTCTAGTACTACTTGGACGAGAATAAGTAGCACTGCTACGACTACTTGAGCCACTGCGTTCACCTGAAGTCCGTGTACCCACTACACGCCTGGAAGTAGTTCCCCTGCTATAAGTAGAACCAGAAGAACGAACAGAACTACCTTCTGAACGAACTGCAGAGCCTCCCCGAACAGAAGAACCACTGGAACGAACGGCACTCGAACCATAACGACGAACAGTGGAAGGATTCCTGTAACTGCTTTGTCCGGAAGAACGACGGTTTGTATAGGTAGGACCTGTCCAATGACCGCTTCCACCTCCGCCCCAGCCCCAGCTAGGACCACCGTGCCAGTGGTGATGATGTCCCCAATAGCCACCGCCATACCAGCCACCCCAGTGGCCGCCATACCAGCCGCCCCAATAACCCGGAGAATATCCCCAAGCGTAGTAAGGACGATTCCATCCCCAGCCATAGTTCCATCCCCAGCCGTAAGAGCCATAACGCCAATCCCACCAGAGTGGATTACTGAATGTCGGGAACGCATAAGCATACATACCGTCGGTATATACATTCCAGTCCCATGAATTCGGACCGTAAACTACATCCCAATACAACGGGCTGCTGATGCTGATAGCAAAACGAGGATTGCGGAAACGGATGATACGTTCAGCGTATTCATAGTCGTCTTCCGTACCATTGAATTCGCCTGTCACCCATTCTCCGTCCAAATCCGGATTAGATTTTTCTTTTATATATAAGGTATCATTATCCATTACGAATTCATTTTCACGTGCATCGTAACGGCGGTTATATTCATCCACATCCCGTGTTCTTCCCTTACGGTCCTGAACCACTACTGTAGTACCCGGTGAAGTATAGATGTTGGTCACCTGTTTCTTCGTTTCCTTCTTAACCGGAGTTTCTTTCTTCTCCTGTTTGTCTTTTGAAGGAATGAAGTAAAGGTCGTCATCAACGCTTTGTGCCATCAAGCCTATCGGGAGGCACAAGGCAAATAGCAAGAAATAAACAATCTTTTTCATATCATCTCGGTTTATGTAATTACTTAAACTTATTCATGTTACAAAGATAAGGAAGAGATTTTTCGTCCGAGGGAGATTTTCCCCAAAGGATAATAGGGAAATCCCTATTTCTAACTATCTTTGTCCATTATTCACCAGAATTAAAAACAACTATGAAGTATTTTGAGTTCACATTCCGCACCCACCCTTGCACAGAAATCGTCACTGACGTACTGGCTGCCGTACTGGGTGAAGTCGGGTTTGAAAGTTTTGTTGAGTGTGAAGGCGGACTGACCGCATATATCCAACAGACAATCTGTGATGAAAACGCCATCAAGATTGCCATCACCGAGTTCCCCCTACCCGATACGGATATTACTTATACATACACCGAAGCGGAAGATAAGGACTGGAATGAAGAATGGGAAAAGAATTTCTTTCAACCCATCATTATCGGAAACCGATGTGTGATTCACAGCACTTTCCACCAAGATATTCCCAAAGCGGAATATGACATTGTCATCAATCCTCAAATGGCCTTCGGAACAGGACACCACGAGACTACCAGCCTCATCATTGAAGAATTGTTGGACAGCGAATTGAAAGATAAATCTCTGCTCGATATGGGCTGCGGAACTTCAATTCTTGCCATCCTCGCACGTATGCGGGGCGCACGCCCCTGTACAGCCATCGACATTGATGAATGGTGTGTACGAAACTCCATCGAAAATATCGAATTGAACCACGTAGACGATATTGCCGTTTCACAAGGAGATGCCTCGTCGCTTACAGGAAAAGGACCTTTCGACGTTATCATCGCCAACATCAACCGGAATATATTACTGAATGATATGAAGCAATATGTTGCCTGTATGCATACGAATTCCGAACTCTATATGAGTGGATTTTATATAGACGACATTGCCGCCATCCGCGAAGAAGCGGAGAAGAACGGACTGACTTTCGTTCATTATAAAGAGAAGAATCGTTGGGCAGAAGTGAAATTTATTTATAAAGGATAAGAGCCAACAAATATCTTTAAAAGAGAAAGCTCCCTTATCATTAAAAGATATAAGAAAGCAAGCAAAAATCGCAGTCGATATACGCTATAAACAAGCGTAAGACTCCAGATTAATGCAGAAAAAAAATAGTGACGGTATACGCGTGGGATAGTGACGCTATCCATAGCATATACCGTCACTATTTGCATCGGATAGCGTCACTATCTTATAAAGAGAAATAAAGTCGTTACGCGAACTCTTTTTTGACCTGTTGGCACCATGCTTTGATTTTCTTTTCCGCCTGTTCGGACTGATTATCCAAATCGACAACCAACCCGCACCACTGCTCGCCACGTAAAGCCTTGGAACGTTCGAAAGTGTAACCTTCGGAAGAAGTAAAACCGACCAAGGTAGCCTCATCCCCTTCAAAGACTTCTGCCAGCAGACCAATTCCATCTGCAAAATTTTCCGGATAACGTATCTGATCTCCCAAACCGAAGATAGCAACCTTCTTACCTTTCAATTTCATTGTCCGGAGTTCCGGCAACAGTTCGTCCCAATAAGTAGGAAGTTCTCCATCAAACCAAGTGGAAGCACCCACAATGAAGCAGTCATAAGCAGCAAAGTCATTTTGCCAAGCCTGTTCAATAGGCACTGTCTCTATCTTTTCCTTACCGAATTCTTTCTGTATTTTCTCTGCCACCCAACTCGTTCTTTCGGCTTTGGTAGCATAAAATAAACCTATCTTTTTCATAATCCACACTATTTAATATTCCAATAATCTCCGGGCAGCCTCGTATATCTTGGCCTCATCCGGCAAAATTTCCTTTTCCAAAATCGGATTAAAACCGACAGGAGTAAAAGTAGAACCGACACGCTGCACCGGTCCATCGAGATAGCGGAACATCTCTCCACTAATCATAGCAGCAAGCTCCGCACCAAAACCGGAGAATACTTTATCTTCATGAACCACCAATGCCTTGCTCGTTTTCTTGACCGATTCGAATATCGCCTCTTTATCCAACGGAATCAAGGAGCGAATATCAATGACTTCCACTTTCCAGCCACCTTCTTTTTCCAATCGTTCTGCTGCGTGCAGACAGAAATGGGTGGTATTGCCATAGGTAATAATGCTTAAATCTGATCCCTCACGACGAATACGTGCTTTTCCGAAAGGTACTTCAAAATCTTCCGGCACTACTGCCGCTGCTTCTACCGAATTATACAATGCTTTCGGTTCAAGGAACAGCGTGAAGCCTTTGGATCGCATACTGGTACGAAGTAATCCGGCAGCATCATCCGCAAAAGACGGGCAGACAATACGTGCCCCCGGTAAAGTGGTCAAAGCTCCCTCCAGGTTTTGAGAATGATACAAGCCTCCACCGATATAGCCACCGGAAGCCAGACGCAGAGTTATATTCGGAGCGAATTTCCCATTGCTACGCCAGTACTCATGTGTACACTCCACATATTGTTCTACGGCAGGCCAGAAATAATCGGCAAACTCCGCTCCCTCAATCACCACATGAATTTTAGGATCAAAGCGACTCATTCCATTGGCGGTGCCTACAATATAATCTTCCGCAATCGGTGCACTGAATACACGGGCTTCGCCGAATTCCTGCTGCATACCTTTGGTTACATTAAACACGCCTCCTTTTTCCCTGTTTGCCACATCCTGTCCCCAAATAAAGGTATCGGGATTATAGCGGAATTCAGCTTTCAATGTTTCATTAATGGCATTGACCAGAAAAGTCTTCTCCCCTTCCGCCTCATGTGTACCATCTTTATATTTCTGTGGCTGATAAGGTTCGGGCATTACAAAATCATAAATGCTTTTAGGATCGGGATCGGGAGCAGCCAAAGCCTTCCGGTTGGCAGCAGACAATTCTTTCTTTGCATCAGCTTCTATTTGTTGCAGTTCTTCCTCGGTCAGACGTTTATAACGCAGCAGCATCCGGCGGAACTTCATCAAGGGATCAGCATCTTTCACATATTCCAATTCATTCTCATCCCGATACAAGGTGTGTTTATCTGAATTGGAGTGCGAACCGATCCGGACACAATTCGCCTGCACAATAACCGGATTACGGGTACTGATAGCATATTCCCGCGCTTCGGTCATAGCATTCATCGAATCGAATACATCCTTTCCGTTACAATAGATAATCTTCAGGTTCTTGAAGCCCGAGAAGTTTTCGGCTACTTTACGGTTGGCAGTCTGTTCCGATTTGGGTACGGAAATACCATACCCATTATCTTGTATTACAAAAATCACCGGAAGACGTTCGAGGCTGGCACCATTGATAGCTTCGTAAACGAATCCTTCGGAAGTAGCCGACTCTCCGTGAGAAGTGATAGCTACGCCTTTATGTCCATAATATACCATTGCTCTGGCCACACCTGCTGCGTGAAGGTCGTGTGTACCAGTAGCAGAGGAGATGTTTTCAATGTGCCATTCCGGTTTGGCGAAATGGTTCGACATGTGACGTCCTCCGCTACCCGGGTCCGTTGCTTTGGAAATACCGTTCAGGATAACTTCTTCAGCGGTCATTCCGGCGGAAAGCACGGTTAACATATCCCGGTAGTATGGGAACAGGAAATCTTCACCGAGGGTGAATACCTGACCGACAGCAAGTTGAATACCATCATGCCCTGCATAGGGAGCATGATAAGACCAACCCAAAGATTGCAACAGGTAAGACGGTGCCTTTTCGTCCAAGGCACGCCCCAATGTCATCAGATGATACCACTTTTTCAGGGTTTCTACATCTGTAGTTTTTATATCATATTTCTTTTTCATGAGTAATGAAGTTCTTAATGAATGAAACAATCAGTTATCAGCCTTTCCAATTTTCGAGATAGTCGGCTATAAAATGCAGGAAGTTACCTCCCAACATTCCATCTACTACCCGATGATCGTAGGACAAAGACAAGTACATTTTATGCCGGATTGCAATCGTATCACCCTCCGGAGTTTCTACAACAGCAGGTTTCTTCTCAATATATCCTACTCCCAGGATAGCTACTTGCGGCTGATTAATGATTGGCGTACCGAACAGGCTCTTGAATGTACCAAAATTGGTTATCGTAAATGTACCCCCATCAATATCTTCCGGCATTAATTTGTTATCCCTTGCTTTCAAGGCCAGAGAATCGATGGCAACAGCCAACCCGTTCAGATTCAGATGATCGGCATCATGCACCACAGGAACAATCAGATTTCCATCATTCAAAGAGACGGCAATACCGACATTAATATGCTTTTTGAAAAGAATATTGTATCCATCTACCGATACATTCACCTGTGGATAGGCAGCCAATGCTTTTGCCACGGCTTCCGTTATCACAGGCATATAAGTCAGTCTCACTCCTTCGCGACGGAAGAAAGCGTCTTTATTCTTTTCACGCCAACGTACCAATTTGGTAACGTCTACTTCTACTACATTGGTCACGTGAGGAGATACTTTCTTAGACATAACCATGTGGTCGGCAATAATCCGGCGGACACGATCCATTTCTTTCACTTCTACTCCCGGAATATTGGCAGCTGCAGGTGCTTGTTTAGATGGAGCAGACGGTGCAGCAACAGGAGTTTGCACGGAAGCCGCCACAGGAGAAGTTGTCATAGAGCCAGCCCCTCCAGTCGAAGAAGGCATAGAAGCCGTAAGTGCATCACCGGTAGGTATCGCCGCCTTCGAGACTTCGGAAATTCCCCTTTTCTTCTTCTCAATATAATCCTTTATATCTTTCTTGCTCAACCGGCCTTCGTATCCTGTGCCTTGTATCGAATCAAGTTCTTCTTTCGGAATATTCGCACTTCGTGCCAATTGAATCACCACAGGAGAATACCAGCGTTCTTCAGCCTTTGCTACCTGAGAAGATACTTTTTCTGCATCAGAAGAAGCATTCTCCTTACTTTCTGGAGTTTCTTTTCCACTTGCAGTTTCTTCATCGGATGCCTCTTCACCTCCCATATCTACAACAGCAACCACTGTACCCACAGCGACTGTATCTCCTTCCTTAAACAGGATTTCTACTATCTTACCGGCTACCGGTGAAGGTATTTCCGCACTGACTTTCGCCGTATTTACCTCGAAGAGAACATCGTCTTCCTGAATGACATCCCCCACTTTCACAGACCAAGAGACAATCGTCCCTTCGGTTATACTCTCGCCCAACTTAGGCATTTTTATTTCGAATCTTGACATAGACAGTAAATTTATTATTCAACCTTGAACTATTAGAACAACCCGCTGAAAAAGAAAGTTTTAAGTTAAAGTATTTTTAACCGGACTCAACGACTGAATATCCATTCTTCGCAAATATATTTCTCAGTCCGAAGTCTATGGATTGCTTCCAATTCTTTCTCACTGAAAGTATCAGCACATCCCTTCTGACTAAAATATTCGAAAAGTATCGCTTTGAAATGATCAACCGTTTCCATAGGTAAGTAACGACTGATATTTGTGACTTCACTACGGACAGACGGAACAGCATACACAGATGATGCCACACCCGTCTCAATGTTCCTCTCCGGATTCAGTACCTTGTTTAAAGCGGTAAGATTCGTATCATACAACAAAGTACAATGATAAAGCACCCTGTTCTTGTGTACGCACTGGGCACTCCCCGATATTTTCAGACCATCAAGATAGATACCCAGCCGTTCATCTCCTTTTGCCGGCAATCCTATCTGTTTTAAGAAATCCAGTATCCGATGAAGATAAAGACTGAAATCAGGCAAGCGGGACACTGTTTCGATAAAAGTTAAATTGACATTACCCAAATCATGATATACAGCTCCCCCACCCGAAAACCGACGGGCTATTTGAATCTGTTGTTCTTCCGCCCATTCCCGGTTCACTTCCAACTGTACAGATTGGTGTTTTCCCATCACTACAGAAGGAGTGTCCTGCCAAAGCATGAAAACAGAATCTGTTTCCTGCTTCAGCAAATACTCTTCTGCCGCCAGATGAAAATAAATATCTGTAAAAGTGTTATGAAAGCACCTCATGATAAATCTCTCCAACCGTAGGATGGGGAAATACATTCTTCTGAAATTCCTCAACCGTATAGCCCTTCTGAATGGCTATTCCGGCAATCACAATCAATTCCGACGCTGGATTTCCAAGCATATGACAACCGATAATATGATCAGCTTCATCAAGTATCAGCTTACATATTCCATTTGCCTGTTCGTTCTCCGCAACAAAACGTCCGGAATAAGCCATCGGCAACTTCGCAACACGATAAGAAATGCCCTGTTTGGTCAGCTCTTCTTCTGTCTTACCTACGCCGGCCACTTCAGGATTGGTGTAAACGACTCCCGGCACACTGTTATAATTCATCCGGTCTTCCACTCCTAAAATATGGTTGATAGCCACTTCCGCCTCCCGAATCGCCGTATGCGCCAATAAAGAATAGCCTGTAATATCACCGCACGCATATACTCCGGGATGAGAAGTCTGAAGATATTCGTCTACTTTAACCCCATTCCGATGAAGTTCAATATTCAGCTTATCCAATCCGACATTGGAAATATTGGCTTTACGCCCCACACTGAGCAATATCTTTTCCGTTTCGATGGTAGAAGTCTTTCCATCTTTTTCTATGACGACTCCGCCAGGTTTCACTTCTATTACTTTAGTATTCAAGTAGAAAGTGACTCCACGTTTTGCATATTCCGTACGAAGCATACCACTGGTTTCCTTATCCATGACTCCCAGTATCTCCGACATCATCTCGACAACATGCACTTTCACTCCCATACTGTTGAAGAAAGAAGCAAACTCCATTCCTATGACTCCACCACCTATAACAACCAACGTTTCAGGAAGTTCTTTGATCTCCAAAGCCTCTTTTGACGTCCAGTAACTAACTTCCGACAGTCCCGGTATCGGAGGAATAACCGTGTCTGAACCGGTACATACCAGCAGATATTTCACTTCATATCTTTCTCCCTCACAGATGATACGGATCAGCCCGTTTTCTTCTCCTTCTATAAAGGCTTCTTTTTCCACGATCGTCACTCCGTAAGAATTCACAGTCATCTTCACGCCACCCGTCAACATTTTCACTGTTTTGTCTTTGCGGCTCATAATCTTGGATAAATCGAACGAAGGAGAATCGGCAGAAACGCCATATTTGGAAGCACTTTTGATGCTATCCAGTATTTTAGCAGAATATAACAAAGTTTTAGTAGGAATACACCCCTCATTGAGACACACTCCACCCATTGCCTTTTTCTCAAAAAGAACGGCTTTTAATCCGTTGGCCCCTGCCCGTTCGGCAGCTGTGTACCCGGCAGGACCACCACCAATAATAGCTATATCAAAGTTCATAATCGTATCTTTTTTAGTAATAATACGATTATAACAAATGAGAGAAGAGATAAGTTGTTGGGAAAAGAAATACCTGTTACTTAATTGTCAGCTTTTTAAGTTCCTCTAACGAGCCATTGAACACATTCAAATCTACGTCTTCTTTAATGCCGGGGACACTTCCTACATCCGTATGTTGCCAAAAGTGCCATTTTCCCTGATACCGCACAGAGTCCACATAATAATGGGCAATCCAGTAAGGGTATGCATTGAAGATAGAGTCGTCCAGATAACGGGTTTTAAATTTATAAGAGGTATAAAGAATAGGCTTCACTCCATAATGAGATTCCACCCGGTCGAGCCAGCGTTTGATGCCTTGCTGTAATTCCTTTTTTTCCTTCCGCCCGGTCACTTCTACATCAAGTACGGGAGGTAAATCACCGGAAACAAGTTTTACCGTGCGAATAAAGAAGTCCGCCTGTTTCAAAGCATCCGTGCTTGGAATATAAAAATGATAAGCGCCACGGATAAATCCATGATTACGGGCATTGGCAAAATTTGCCTCAAATGTGGTATCGTTATGATCTCCTCCTTCTGTTGCCTTCATAAAGACAAAATGCAAAGGAGTAGCCGTCTCTTTATTCTGCAACAGCTTCTTCCAGTCAATCTTTCCCTGATAGTGAGAAATGTCAATACCATGAATATCATATCCGTCAGGGATGCAGACACCATATTCCTTTAAGCCATGGCAAGGTTTCCATCGATAAGCATAAGGGCGGATAAAGAAATAATAGAAAGCGACGGAGAAACAACCGACAATTATCACTGCCAGAATATTACGAAGCCAGGTAGGCATCACAGTTCGAT
>ERZ860388.2106-NODE-2106-length-11247-cov-3.213635_pt1 | contig 11247 bp, 9 predicted proteins | sample MGYA00509978_ERZ860388 | MGnify/ENA primary metagenome ERZ860388 (study PRJEB30046, sample SAMN00715225) | human gut metagenome | study: EMG produced TPA metagenomics assembly of the A metagenome-wide association study of gut microbiota in type 2...
TTTCACCGGCAGCTTTGTTGTCGGCATATTTTTCTTCCATTGCTTTTGCTTTGATGGCTTCCATTGCAGTCTGAGTATAGGTTTGTGCCTGTTCCATAGTCATCAAACCGCCTTTTTCCAATGTACCGGCAATGAAACCAGCGAGGAAGTTTTCTTTGCTGATTGTTTTTACAGAATCGTTGCCGAACAGTTCGTGGTTGATGCCTTTCATCATCTGGTTGCTGATCTGCTGACCGATCTGTAGACCTGCCATGTAAGCAGTTTCTTTTTTACCGCTTTTCTTGGCACCTTCGTTTACGCCTTTGATAAATTCAGCCAGATAAGCTGTGTCAACATCCATACGGCCTACCAAGTAACCTTTCAGACCTTGAGTCTGAGCCATACCGATTGAATAAGACAATGAATCGAGTTCTGTTTTCAGATTTGCTTTAGGAGCCTGGGCTGTACATGATGCAAGACCGGCTACGGCAGCGATGGCTGCCAGCGTTGTAATTTTCTTCATTTCGCTTTAAAAAATTTATTTGTTTAATACTTCAAGTAATTCTACTTCGAATACCAATGTGCTATGCGGGGGAATCATTTCTCCGGCACCTTGTGCGCCATAGGCCAGGTCGGAAGGAATATACAGCTTCCATTTGGAACCTTCGGGCATCAATTGCAGGGCTTCTACCCATCCCGGGATTACCTGATTGACGCCGAATACAGCCGGTTGGCCGCGTTTGATGGAACTGTCGAACAGGGTTCCGTCAATCAGTGTACCCTCGTAGTGGCATTTCACTTGGTCGGTAGCTTTGGCAAGTTTGCCTTTGCCTTCGGTGATAACTTCGTATTGCAGTCCGCTCGGAAGAGTGACAATGCCTGCTCTCTTTTTATTTTCTTCCAGGAATGCTTTGCCTTGTTCGATGCTGGCGGCGTTCATTTTCTGTTCCAGTTCTTCGAAATATTTGTTTACTATTTCGCGGGCTTCCTGGTGGCTGATGGCTGTCGGATTACCTTCCAATACATCTTTGATTGCCTGAGCAAAATCTTCTACCGCGATGCCCTTGGCACCCATACCTAACAAGTTTTGGCCAATTCCGAGGCCGATTGCATAACTAAATTTATCCATATATGTTTTTGTTGAAGATTGGAGGAAGAATGTTGAATCTTTCACTCTCAATCAATTGCAAATTTACAATTGGCAAAAATACGTGTTTTATTTGAATGAACGGGCTTTTTGGAATTAAAATTTCTTATTGTCTTATAAGTTATCTACTTTTATTGCGATAATGGGGAGAAATGAATCGGTTATTGTTGCCGGGCCACTTAGATTATGCAGACACGGACTTTGATATTCGATTATTCTATCCTATTTTTGCTATTCATATATTAAATGAAGGAGGAGATTATGAAAAACTTGGTTGTTTTATCCGGTGCCGGAATGAGTGCGGAGAGCGGTATCAGTACCTTTCGTGATGCGGGTGGATTATGGGATAAGTATCCGGTGGAGCAGGTGGCCACTCCGGAGGGCTATGCACGTGACCCGGAATTGGTGATTAATTTTTATAATGAACGCCGGAAACAGTTGCTGGATGTAAAGCCGAATCGCGGTCATGAATTGCTGGCCGGTCTGGAGAAATATTTTAATGTGACGGTGATTACCCAGAATGTGGATAATCTGCATGAACGTGCGGGTAGTACGCACATTGTACACCTGCACGGTGAATTGACAAAAGTTTGTTCCAGCCGTGATCCCAACAATCCTCATTATATAAAAGAACTTCAGCCGGAGGAATATGAAGTCCGGATGGGAGACCGCGCCGGTGACGGTTCGCAGCTTCGTCCGTTCATTGTATGGTTCGGCGAATCGGTACCGGAGATAGAGACGGCTATTGGTTTCGTGGAGAAGGCTGACATATTCGTTATCATCGGTACATCGATGAATGTCTATCCGGCTGCCGGTCTGCTGAACTATGTGCCCCGTGGTGCTGAAGTTTACCTGATTGATCCGAAGCCGGTGGATACGCATACTTCCCGCCCGATACATGTGATTCGGAAGGGGGCTTCGGAAGGAGTAGCGGAATTGCAGAAGCTATTGGGCGTATGATTCTTTTAAATTGATTTCTGTCAAGAGCATCTTTATGTATTCTTAACAGGAAAGCGGCTTTTGAAGAAGATAATTCCTGTTGCGTCGGCACATGGTGGGAGGGGGATCGCGACAAGTAATGAAACTCATCGTCACATGCCGTGTTATTCATCGTCACATGCCGTGTTATTTTCGGTAACTACCGTTGGAAAGATGGTTGACGACCGTGCTTAGATGCCCTTTTTACGTTATTTGAAAAAGAAAGGAGAGGGCTGCTGCTCTCTCCTTGTATCGGGTGGATTAACTGAATCTAATTCATGATTACTTTCGCAAAGATACGATAATAAAATCCGGAAGCCAAGTAAAGGCCGTTTTATTTCTTGATGATTGCACGAAATATAAACCAGATATGATGGAGAACGGTACTGGCTGTTCCATAGTGGTGCGCCATAATACGGAAGCGTTCGCGAAGCGATGCTTTGTGGTTCCGGGTGGTCATTCCCTCGTCCAGATAGTCGATAAGTATCAAGTGGGTATTATGCAAGGTCCGTGCTTTCTTCATTACACGGATACACCAGTCGAAATCGGCGGAAAAGCGGTACTGCAAGTCATAAGGTTCTACCACCGTATGCCGTGCAAGAAAAGCCTGATGACATACGAGCATTCCTTGTTTGAAACTCTTCCATGTCAGTCTTTCCGGAGTAGAAAGGCGGCGCATGTGCAGGAAGTGGCGGTTCTTATCTACAATCGCGGTTTCACCGTACAGCACGTCCGGCAGTTCGTTTCCGTTGATCGAGTGTACCATTTGTTGCAAAGTGTCATCCTCATGGAAGCTGTCGCCTGCATTGAGGAAGCAGAGATAATCTCCCGTGGCGAGTGAAATCCCCTTGTTCATTGCATCATACAATCCTTTGTCGGGTTCGCTGATAATCTTATGGATTCGTTCCCGATACCGGTTTGCGATGGTCATTGTATGGTCTTTCGATGCACCGTCCACAAGGATATATTCCACGTGATGGTACGTTTGTGAGATGACGCTTTGTATGGTATCCTCTAATACTTCCCCGGCATTGTATGTTACGGTGATAACCGATATTTTGGGCGTATGGCGATTGCTATGCATACTTTCCCGTGATTTTATTGTAAACCTCGATGTATCTTTTGGCTATATAGCTTTCCGAATAGCTGGAGACGGCTTTCCGGCAGGCCTGTTCTGACAGAACCGGGTATTCCGATTCTTCCAATGCCCAATAAATGCCATTGGCAAAGTCTGCAGACGATTTGTATTGTGCCACGTACCCATTGTGCAGATGATCTATCATTTCCGGTATCCCCCCTACATTAAAACCTACACACGGAATGCCGCACGCCATTGCTTCCATAATCGTATTCGGCAGGTTTTCTTCCAGAGAAGGGGTCACAAACAAGTCGACGGCATTGTATATATTCACTAAGTCGTGCTCGTTGCTGACGTATTCGAGGGCATAAACAGGGAAAGGAAGCAGGTGGGACAGTTGTTGCGACTGGTTACCAAACGCTACGACTCCTAATGATGCTTTCAGCTCCGGATGTTTCTCGGCGAGCAATTTGCACGATTCGATCAGGTAGTCTATCCCCTTGCGCTTGTCTGTGATCTTGACAGAGCCGAACAGGATCAGTTTTCCCTCCTGTGGCAGTTTGCAATGTGCGCGGGCTTCTTTCTTGTTGCGTGGTTTGAAGAGGTTGGTGTTGATCGGGTTGGGAATGCTTATGACGGTCTGGTTGCGTAACAAGGCGCTGCTTTTTGCCCTTTCTTCCAGCCAATGGCTGCAAGTGACAAATGTAATGGGAGCTTGTTGGTAAAGTGCCTTTTTTTTGTTGAATATCCGGGTGGACAGATCTTTCTTGCCGCCTCCGGTGTATAGAAACTGGCAGTGATGACATTCTTGCTGATAGTGGGTGCATTCACGGGCGTGGTGGCAGATGCCGGTAGAAGGCCACATGTCGTGCATGGTCCATACCACCGGTTTGCCCGATTCCAATATCCGGTGTATGTCTTTCAGTGAGAGCATTCCTTGGTTGATCCAGTGTAAATGGATGATATCTGCCTGTGTAAACTCGGGCAGAGTGGTAATGTCCGTTCCGGTGTTGGCTATATCTACTGCAAAAAGATTGTTTTTTCGGAAATGGTTGGCTTTCCAGATGACGATACGTTCCCACATAAATTTCCATACTGTCAGCCAGTTGCGTTCAAGGCGAACGACGCTTATTTGATTGGTTTGTTTGTCACGTACCAGCATTTTCGCTTTAATCCCGTTGTTCTTCAGGGATTCCATAAGCCGGCTGGCGGCCACGGCGGCCCCGCCGATACGTTCGGATGTATTAATGATCAATACTCTCATGTGCCTGAATGTTTTGGCAAAAGTAGCGGTTTTCTGTGAGAAATTAGCTCTCCCGACGGTAAGTTTATGCTCCGTTAATACCTTTTTTTGATTTAACCGGCTTCCTGCGGCTTCTTGCTGCCGAAAATCTTTTTAAGTATCTCTATCTGTACGTGTGGATTGTATTTCTTCTCGATTACCTCATAGCATGCTTCGCTGTTTTTGGGATTGCTGATAGCTTGGACGATGGTCTGGCGAAGGCTGTCTACGCTGCCGTTACGGTAATAATAGCCACTCACTCCCTCTACGATCGCTTCGGCTTCGGGCGCCTGGCTGATGTGGTCGTCATGGGTGATGACCGGTGTCCCGAACATTAACGAGTGCATTGCCGTAAGCCCGATACTCGATGGATTGACCGTGACGATGCAATTTTTCAGTATGGTTCCGATAAGCACCTCATCGTAACATTCGCCATAGAACCATACCTTGTCCGTGATGCCGAGTGCCGCAGCCATTTCGCACAGTTTCTTTTCTTCGGGGCCGCTACCTACGATAATTAGATTGCATTCGATCCCTTTCACCGCCTCGAGCAGCATGTCTATCTTTTTGGTTGCGTTAACCCTTCCTAAATAGCATATTACGGGTAAGCCATTCTTGAAATGATCATGCAGTAAAGAGCTGTTTTCTATTTGATTGCGTATGGCAAGCTGGCTGTCATAATCGAGTGAATTATAAATGACTGTCGTATGCGTGAATCCGTATTGTGCCAGACGCCTTTGCGCCTTTTCGCCGTAAAGCAGCGCGTTGCCGGCCAGGCGCAGATACCAGAGGTTTTTATAATACTCCGAACGGCTTTCATTGCCTTTTAGCCCGTGTGTCCACAGATATACTTTTCTTCCTGTAAGTCTTGCCAGCAGCGCAATGATCCAGTTGGACCGGATACCGGCATTCCCGGTAAGGATATAGGCATCGTATTTTTTGGCAAAAGCACGCCGTATCGCCCCTTTCTGCCATATAAGTTTTTTACCGCGATATACGTTGGATAGTTCATTGTTCAGTGGGAGTAAAGCTATTCCTTCCACAGAGTGGTCTCCGCAGTAGATATCTACATCCAGTTCGGTCTGCATAAGCTTATAGATGGCTTTTCGATAGCTTGGAGCAATGTTGAATAGGCAGCATACTTTCATAATGGATGTAAAATTAGTTATTTTTTTAGAGAAACGTTTGAATATCTCCGAAAACTTTGCGATTATTGCAGGCTGATTGCCGGCCGGCAGACGAAGGCCGGTTATAACGATAGATAGACGATATGGATAAAATTAAAATCTGTGTGATAGGTTTGGGATATGTAGGGTTGCCTTTGGCCCGCTTACTTTCAACGAAATACGAGACGATTGGATTTGACATGAACCGGAGCCGGGTAGAGAAGTTGATGCAAGGGCATGATGCTACATTGGAAGTTCCGGACCACTTATTGCAGGAGGCGTTGGAGAACGGATTCACTTGTTCTTCGGATCTTGAGGAGATCAAGGATTGTAATTTTTATATCGTTGCTGTACCTACTCCCGTCGATGTGAACAATCGGCCGGACCTGACTCCTTTGATCGGGGCGAGTACTACGGTGGGTAAGGTTATCTCCAAAGGAGATATCGTTGTGTATGAATCTACGGTGTATCCGGGAGTGACGGAGGAAGAGTGTTTACCGGTGGTGGAAGCTGTTTCGGGACTGAAATTCAATGTGGATTTCTTCGCAGGATATTCTCCCGAGAGAATCAATCCGGGTGATAAGGAACACACGGTAGAGAAAATAAAAAAGGTAACCTCCGGATCTACTCCCGAAGTGGCCGATATCGTAGACCGTGTTTATAATTCCGTACTGGTGAACGGAACGCATAAGGCCCCTTCCATAAAGGTGGCCGAAGCCTCTAAGATCATAGAGAATTCTCAAAGGGATGTCAATATTGCATTCATGAATGAGATTGCGAAGATATTCAATGCGATGGGGATCGATACGAACGATGTGATCGAAGCGGCAGCTTCCAAATGGAACTTCATTAAGTTGAAACCGGGTTTGGTAGGCGGTCACTGCATTAGTGTAGATCCTTATTATCTGATTCAGAAAGCGCAGGTATACGGGGTGCTTCCGCGCATTATGTCCGCAGCGCGCCGGTTGAATGACGGCATGGGCGAGTACGTGGCCGGACAGGTGATAAAACTGATGAATAAGAAAGGGGTGTTGGTGAAAGATGCCGGTATTCTTATTTTAGGAGTGACTTTCAAAGAAAACTGTCCGGATATCCGTAACACGAAAGTGACTGATATATATGTCACTTTGAAAGAATATACCTCTAATATTACGGTCTATGATCCGTGGGCCGATGCTTCTGCCGTTGCGCATGAATATGGAATCGGGATAGTAAGTACCTTAGACGATATCGCTTCCCGTAAGTATGATGTAGTTATACAGGCTGTCTCTCACAAGGTCTTTGCCGATCTCGATATTAAAGGGTTAGTACGCGAGAATGGTGTGATCTATGATGTGAAAGGGACGCTTCCGGTTGAAATGATTGACGGCAGATTGTAATTTCTATGATCTTTTGTTCATGTGTTTGGGGGAGAAGTAGCAGACATTAATCTGTCAGATATAGGGCGCTTTTCTGACGGTTGAGGTTTGCTTTGCGGTAGTGTAGCACTTCCCGTGTTCGTCCCAGCAGGCGGAAAGTAATTCCGATGTAGGCGATGCTGGTCCGTAGATCTTTCTTCATCAGCACTTTCAGGGATTTCTTGATACCGGCCAGCACGCCGTATCCGAAAGCTTTCGGAAAGGAGTAGTTGATGTTGACATATTCCGTCAGCAAATAAATCTGCTCGGAGCGCAGCCATGCTTCGCGGCTTACTTGGCGGTATTCCCGATCGTGACAACCGAATACGGAAGGTGAATATCCTACGAGATAACCATGATGGCGCAGGCGATTGACATAATCCCCATCTTCTCCGTAGTGGTAGAATAACGGACAGAAACCGCCTATTTGGCGTAGTACGGAAGTCGGAATCATCCAGAAAGCGGCATTGACGAAGGGCAGAGGGATGAGTCCGGACGGTTCGTTGGCTTCTTGCCGGATTTTCAGTTCTTGCTTTTTCACCTCTTCCAGATTGCTGAGATTGGAGTAACCGGCAAAGCCTTGTTCCAACTTCTCTCCCGAACCGGTCAGATGTATGGGCGAGAGAATGCCGTAACGGGGATGGCTCCGACTTAGTTCACTCAGTTCTCCAAGTACTTTGGCATCGATCCAAGCGTCTTGGTTCAGGAGGAAAACAGCATCGTATCCTTCTTTTAGGGCGATTTTCATGCCGATGTTGTTGGCGCGTCCGAAACCGAGATTCTCTTTGCTTTTGATAAGGCGGACTTCGGGATAACGGCTCTCGATGAGTGAAACGGTACGGTCTTGCGAAGCATTGTCTATCACAACGACATCCGCTTGTTGCTCGGATTGGCGAAGGCTGTTCAGGCAACGGTCTATCCAGCGTTCAAAGTTATAGGATACGATGATGACTAATATTTTCATGAAATTTCCTGTTTTCGTTCTGTTTCAATGGTTTTAACGAGAGAGTCCGATGCACCGCTTACCACCTTCCGGCAAAACATCTTGCCGGATTGTTGCAGTGCGCTCCAATCTTCCAAAGTCAGTACTTTGATGGATTTCCCATATATAATATAATGTAGGGGTGTCAGGGCAGAGAGCCCTGTATATCCTCCTTCAACGGATAATGCGCGGGCGGCAAAGGGAGAATTGAATACAAGGGTCTGTATGCACAGTTCGCTGGGTACGAAACTTGTTTTGAAATAACGTACCAACTCCTTTTCGGTGCAAAGTTTTTCATAAACATATTGTGCGCAGGGCAGGGTGATACCCCAATAATCCGAGCCGCAATATATGTCACTTCCCTTATTGTCTATCCGTACGGTGGGGGCTTTTCGTATGGGAAGCCACTTCATCAGGTGGCGTGATGCCACGATAAATTTATTCTTTAGCCAAAGATTCTTCCATTTCAAGTCGCGGAAAAAGTGATAGTACACTATTTTGGCGATTTGCCGTTTGTCGGCGGAGCGGGTCAGGTTCATCCCCATGATAAATTCCGTATCCCGATGTTCTTCAAAATACCGGTGGATTTTTCTGTTCGGCCATAAAGGGTAGTCTTGACCGCTTAAGCATACGATACGCGTATACTCTATGCCACTGCGTAGTACGGCAGCTAACAGCTCCTTCTGGTATTCCACTTGTTCCCAGCCTCCCCAACTCACCCAATGGCTTTGCACAAAGGTGACCTTGTCTTCCGGCAACAGTTCTTTGAACGGACGGCTGTCTGCTTTCTGGTCAATATGTACATAGAAATCAGCATCTTCATCCAATGCCTTAATGAGACGCGCCAGATGCGGAGCATCTTTGTATGCTGAAATAATATAGGCGATCCGGCTCATTTCTTTTGTTTTTGGAGGATGGACTGATTGATGTCGTATAGATCCCGATGAGTACATAAGGCATATAGAGTGACCAACAGCGCTGTATACAGCTTCTTTTGAAAAGGAAATATGCGCATGGCGATGAAGAATTCTCTTATAGCCAGCCTGTAGCGGTGCGCAAAGAAAGCGCCTACCATTCTTCCCTTGTGCCAGGAAGAAACGTAACGGCGTACTCCTTTTCTGTGGGCGGCAGTGCGGAGCAGTTCGTCGAACATCTGGTCGATCGGATTGTGCCACAGTATGGGACGTATCTTTTTCCCTTCGCTCGGATTGAGGTAGTAAATGGAAGTGGGATGCTTGGAGTAAGCAATGTTACAAGTAGCGTGCAGCCGTGCCAGTGTGATGATATCTTCTCCGGCAGGGATACCGGTGGGAAATCCGCCGAAGGCTTCTATGCTCTGTTTCCGTACGGCATATGAACTCATGTGCAGGGGTGGATTGACGCCCGATGCCATCTCAAAGTAATTGTCAAGAATCGTATCCGTCCCGTCGAAAGTGAACCGGTCGGGCAGTACAGGGAGAAACGGTTCCTTGCCGGGGCGGCAGAAATAATAAGAAGTTCCGAATACTCCGCATCGGGGATATTTCTTTATCAGGCCGGCAATAATTTCCAGGTGATTGTCCGTCCATTGGTCGTCTGCATCCAGAAAAGCTACATATTCATATCGTGACTCGGAAATACCCTTGTTGCGGGCAGCCGATACTCCGGCGTTGGCTTGGCTGATGAGGCGTACCAACGGATAATTCTTTTGCATTACCAGAGCAGCCCCATTGTCTGTAGAGCCGTCATCGATCACTAATATTTCTGCCGGAAGTACGGTTTGTGCCAATACCGAGTGGATGGAACGCTCTATATAGGCCGCTCCGTTATATAGCGGTATCACGACGCTGATAGCGGCATGTGCCGGTTTTCCGTATTTTGTTTGGTTATTATTCCTTTCTTCCTGCTTCATATTATTTCTTTTTCCCGGGCAGTTTTTTGCCGATGAACTGAAGGCTTTCTTTGAAAATGGCGACACGGCTTCCCCACATCAGCAAGCAATAAAGTGCGGCACTGATTCCTATTTTGGCGGCAAACAAGAGATATAAGTTAGAGATTCCGCATGTCACATACCAGGTGATTGCCATTGTTGCCGATGCGATGATGGCAAACGGGAGTATGTCTTTCAGTGCCATCCAAAAGCTTAAGCGTATTTCTCTCCAGACAAAATACTGCCATACGGGTAACCAGAGAATATTGAGACAGACAAAACATTGTATCATCACGGCAATACCGTAAGGATAGCTCACAAGCATTGCAGTTAGTTGCAGCAGGCTCAACACGATGGTGTTCCACATGTAAATGTTGGATTTTCCCTTACTGATGACCAGATTGGAATACAGGGTGATGATGGGCATGAATGCCCCCCAGATACAGAGCATTTGCAGCATAGGGACACAAGGAAGCCATTTTTCCGTAATGGTGATAACGATAAATTCGCGGGCTATGAATGCCAGTCCCAACATGGCCGGAAAGGATAGGAATGCGGTAAAACGGAGCATTTTCCGCAGGACACCCAACTGGCGTGCCGGGTCATTGGAGACTTCTGTCAGGACGGGTTGTGCTACGCTGCTTACCGTACCGCTGATGAAAGAGTATCCCATAGTGTTCCATTTGTTGGACTGGGTGTAGTAGCCCACTTCCTGTTCCGTGAAGAAACGCCCTAACAGGGTAGACAGAATGTTATTATTGGCTTGTGTAAAGATGTTGGTCACCAATATTTTGCTGCTGAAGCCGAACATCGATTTCAGTGGACGGAAGTCAATGTGAAAGGTCGGTCTCCACGGAGAAAAGTACCAGAATGAGAGATTCACGACAGTGATAAATGTCAGGGTTTGTGTGGCTATGCCCCAATAAGACATTCCGTTGTATGCCATGAGGACGCCTACCGTCCCCGACAACAGCAATGCGGGTATCTGTGCCATTGTCTTCTGTTTTACCATCAGGTTCCGGAACAGATAAGCGTTGTGAGCTGTTGCCGTACTGGATATTAGGAAACCGAGAAAAACATAGCGTGCCAACGGTGTGAGATCGGGATTATTGTAAAAGTCGGCAATGAATGGGGCGCAGAAAAAGAGAAGGATGTATATTCCGACTCCCGTGAGTGTGCTGAACCAGAATACGGCATTATAGTCTTCGTGGCTCACTTTCTGTTTATTGGTCAGTGCTACGGTAAACCCGCTCTCCTGCAACGTGCCGGCTATGGCGGAGAAAATAGCGAGCATGCCTATCATGCCATAGTCGGAAGCATCCAGTAAAC
>ERZ860388.2107-NODE-2107-length-11244-cov-2.411922_pt1 | contig 11244 bp, 9 predicted proteins | sample MGYA00509978_ERZ860388 | MGnify/ENA primary metagenome ERZ860388 (study PRJEB30046, sample SAMN00715225) | human gut metagenome | study: EMG produced TPA metagenomics assembly of the A metagenome-wide association study of gut microbiota in type 2...
AAAAACTGCTTCTGATATGGCTGATAGAAATGGACTTCATAATGTTTCTTTGAAAGCTATTGCTGAAAATTTAGGGATTCGTACCCCCTCCTTATATAATCATATAGGAAGTTTGGATGAACTTCTTAGGGAGATAGCACATAGTGGTATGCGTACTATGAATGAAAAAATGATTCGTGCAGCAATCGGTAAGACAGGGGATTCAGCGTTAAAATTAGTGGCAGTTGAATATCTTAATTATATGATTGAACATCCCGGTGTTTATGAAATAATTCAATGGGCTAGTTGGAATGGAACAGAGGAAACAGCAATCATTTTTAATGATTATCTATCTTTACTTAAAACACTTATTTGCTCATGTGGCTTTAATCCAGATAAGACCACTGAAATTTTGAGCATGGTAACAGGTATGCTTCATGGTTATACAACATTACAATTAAGATATGCCTTTTCAAATCCTGATAAAGTAAGAAAAGAATTATCCGAAGCAATTGACACACTACTATTGGGAGCTAATCAAAAATATAAAGACTAATGATAAATTTTAAAAAGAAATACTTTATAAGAGAAACGTGCAAATCTCAAATGAGAAATGCACGTTTCTCTATAACTATTTCACAATTTTCCAGTTTTCCCCGTTCTTTTCCAGCACAAGGTAAAACTGCGATACCTGTGTTGTCATGGTCTGGTTATCCAGATATTTTACTGCAAGGGAAGCTGTCACCTGATTTCCGTTTCGGTTGTAGACCGGATTCACCAGTTCCGAGAAAATGTATTCTTTTCCCACAGGTTTCAGCACACCCTCATTTACATAATAAGTCAGCTCCTTTGCGGTTGCCGTAGGGTACAGCTTGAAAAAGGTAGTGAGAAATTCGTTGATTTCCTCCGTGGTGATGGAATCCACCGTACCGTCACTTTGTACCGCTTTTGGGGTGTAACCGGATTTTACAGGAACGCTGGTGATGGTTGGGTTCTGGATAATCGTCAGGTTTCCAGAGCCGTCCACATAGACCGTCACCTGATAGGCGGAACGGACGGTTTTACTGGATTCTCCCTCTGTGATACGCTGTTCCACTGTATAGGTCACTTGATAATGCTGCTCCTTTTCTTTTGTAATTTCCCATATCTGAAAATCGGTCAGGGCAGACGATACGGGGATGTCCTTTCGGACAGTATCTACATTCAGGGCTTGCAGTTCTCCGGTGAGATACCCTTTTAAAGCATTTGTCCGGTTATCAATGGAAGCGGCAGACTGTTCCCATGAATAGTAGACTTCTGCGAAATTCTCCACAAAGTTTTCTATCTTGTGGGTGTCGAGGATGGTTTCTTCAATTACTTTGGTTTCATGGACAGTATGAATGTCTATCGCCGTGAAATTCTTATAGACGGCAAACAGGAAGCTCATTGCCAGCAGCACCCACAGGGCAATCACGGTTTTCTTATGGGTATTGACTTTGTAGACTTTCAGTTTCTTTTCTTTCTGCTTTTTCTGGTTTTCCTCTTTTCTAATCTGAATCATATCGGTTCATCCTTTCTTATTGTTTGATTCGTCCGGCTCCGGCAAGGTGCTGTTGCCAGTAGGAGCCTGTCAGGTCTGCGTAACCAATGGGATTTCCGGCATGGTACATCCGGTTATTTCCCACATACAGCCCCACATGGGTGATGTAGGTTCCGGCGTTGTAGGTGGAGTGGAAAAAGACCAAATCCCCTGCTTTTGCTTCGGACAGGGGGATGTGCTGCGTCACATTGTACTGTTCCTGTGCTGTCCGTGGCAGGGCGATTCCTGCCTTGCCATAGCACCACTGCACCAGTCCCGAACAGTCAAAGGAAGTGGAGGGGGAATCGCCCCCGTACACATACGTCCAGCCCTCATACTTTAAGGCTTCCTCCATGATAGCCTGTACCGTTTCATCATCAAACTGTGCCACGGTCAGGTATTGCGATACCAAGAGGACATAGAACATATTTCCGTAGGAATACCGCCAGCCTCCGTTTTTCTCTACCGCAACAGGGTTGGTGTAGGTGACTTTCTTTCCGCCGGATTTGTCCCTTGCGAAGCTCTCTGCCAGTTCAAAGGTGTATTTTTTTCCGTGTCCTGCCACATAGTCTAGGAAACCGCCGCCGTAATTATAGGATTGAATCACGCTGTTTAAGTCACAGCCCTTTGTTTCTGCCGCTGCGAGCAGTTCCGAGAAATACTTGCAGCCCTGTTTGATGGATTCCTCTGTACTAAGGGAGTTCGGGGGAAGCCCCAGAGATTCCGAGGACTGCATAACGTCTTCCAGCGTGCCGCCGGATTCCACCTGAATGATGGCGAGCAGCACATTTAAGTATTCCTCTATGCCATATTCCTTTGCATACTTTTCCAGCATAGGTTTATGGGCGAGGACTTCCTGTGATACGCTCACGCCCCCATAGATAAGGTTTCCGCCGCTTCCGCCGTCTTCCTCATCCGAGAAGACAATCACCACCAAAAGGAGCAGGGAGAACATCATCACGAACACGCCGGAACAGGCAAAGAAAAGGTGTCTTAACTTCATGGTTTCTCCCCTTTCTTCTTTTTGGACGCCGCTGTTACTGTTTTTGTCCACTCCTTTCTGGCGGTGGTACGCCGGATGGTAAAGTTCGATTCTTTTACCACAGGGGCAGCCCGTTTTCTTTCCGGTATCACAGGAGCCGTATCATTCTGGACAGGTCTTGCCGGATGGGGAGCAGCAGGGGGGATGGTGGTTGTCTTTTGTCTTTCCTCTGGTTTGTCTGGGGAAATCGGAGGGAGTATCTGGCGTTCTGTCCTTACAGGCGGTGTTTGTTCATGGTGGATGGAAGCTGCTTTTACCACCGGAACCGAAGCCCGTTCCGCCACAGTTCCCCCATAAGAAACCTGTCCCCGTTCCCTGATGGATGGGGAAGCTGGCTGCATGGCTGGTTTTCCTGCATGATGTCGGAAATCTTCTGGCTGCTTTGCAGTAACAGGGCGTTCATGGACAGGAGCTGCCCCTTTGGGTGCTTCGGAAGCTCTTTGTTGCGGTTGTTTTGCCTGTTCCAGTTCCGCCCTGCGTTCTGCAATGGTCTGTCTGCGGCTTTCTGCCTGTGCGTTTCGCTGTTCGGCTCTGGCAGTTCGGGTCTGGGTCACGCTGGAAGTAAAATCCCGTACTCCCTCTGATACCTGTGTTTTCCCGTGGTAAAGGGCGTACTTTGCATTGACGGGCAAATCCTTTGCCTGCTCCCGAAGCTGTCCGGCAGTATCGGCTATCTTATCTTTGGTATCTGCCACCGTACCTACCGCAGAGCCAGCCCGTTTCCATGCGGATTCCTTTTCCGGTGCTGCCTGTCCGTCTGGTCTGCTGTGGTCTGCCTGCGTCCGTTTGGAAGAGCCGGAGCTGGAAGCAGTTCTCTGGTCTGAGCCAGCCTGTTTTCCTGCATGGTAGGCAGCCGTACCAGCCCCAAGAGCCGCCACAGAACGTCCTAACTTATGCTGTAAACGGTGCATATGGGCGTGCATGAGCATACGGGGTCTTCGCATGATACGGCTCCCCATGCTTTGGGAATCCCCACTCTGTAAGGAGAACATCCCCATCAAATCCCCCAGCTTGAAATAAATTCCGGCAAAGGTCACTATCTGCAAGAACGCCGTCAGGAAGAACGGATATTCCCCAGACAGGTTGTAGAGCATGGTGGAAATACTGAACGCTACCGTGATAATCAGGGTGATTCCGGCTCTGGTAAGGATGGTGTTGAACAGTTTTGTAATGGCACGTTTGGACATCCCCTCAAAAGAGGGAACCATGCTAAGGAGGAAGCTCACAGGCAGGAACATGGCGTAGATGATAAAAAGCACCTGTGAGAAAATCATTATCCCCGTGAGCAGGAATACAAAAACGGAGATACCGATATTGAACATGAACAGGAAGAAGACGGTTCCCAAGCGGTTGATGGTCTTTGTGATGGTAAGGTTGGTGTTTTCCCTGTCTTCGATTTCCTCCACCACGATTTCTTCCCTGTCCTGCCCGTTGTTTTCGTTTGGGCTGGTTGAGAGCAGGCTTTCCACACGGTCAGCCCCAATGCTTTCCACATCTGAGTTGCCGTATTGCAGCAGGAGCCACGGCTGCTTGACCTGAATGGAAAACAGGCTGTCCCGTATCAAATCCACGCTGTCTTTTCCTTGACTTTCCGAGTTCGGCAGCACAATCTTTGTACCAAGGGTCAGGCTGGCATTGCTGATGTCTGCGGAAAATTCATTGATTTTCCCGATATAATCAGGGGCATAGGCGATAAAGGCAGCGGACAGCACGAACACCACCACGAAATTGACAACGGCATGGATGGCTTTTGTGGTTTCCCGTTTGATAAGCCCTGTGTAGGCAACGTAAATCCCCACCACCAGAATGAGAATCAGCAGGAACCCGATATAAAATCCCTCCGAGGACAAGCCGCCTGTGGTAACGCCTGCAAGGGTCTGCATATTTTTCCCAATGGAATCCGCCGTAGAGGAAATGAAGTCCAGCGAGTAGGCTTCCTGAATCAGATACCCCGTGGCGTTGGAAAGGTACAGGCTGATTGTCCAGATAAAATTTGTGATGGCATACAGCCCGTACATCACCTGTTTTCCGATACCGTCCAGCCAGTTCCACGGGAGCCAGTCCCATCCGCTGTCCACATAAAAATCAAGCTGGTAGTTGTCCAGAGGATATTTGCTGTATTCGTTGGCAGCGTCCACCGTATCATCCACCAGTCCGGCAGCGTGGGCGGCTGTGCCGAAGACTGCAAACAGCAGGAGGATGAAAAGGAGTGCCAGAAGCACTTTTCCTGCTATACTCCCGATTTTTTTAAAAGAGTTTTCTCCCTTTGTCCGGCAAGGGACAAGAGCTGTCCCCTGTTGGATGGGCTTTCTTATCTTCATTCCTCCACCTCTTTTCTTACGGGCGGTCTGGTATCAAAGGCATGGAACAGGTCTTCAAAGATAGGATGGAACTGTATGACTCCCACACGCCCGTATAAATCACTGATAAGGCACTGTCCGTTTTCCAAGTCACGGAGCCGCTTCTGGTTGTTTTCATCTTCGGAATCCACCCCGAAAAAGGCAAGGGTCTTCTTGATTTCGTTGATGTCTGTGGAACGGAACGCAAATTTCAAGCCCAGATTGTTTTTCAGCTTTTCATCCAGCAAATCGTCCGTGTTCTGGGTGACAAAGTAAACGCCTGCGTTCATGGCACGTCCGGCACGAACCAGCTTCATAGAAAGGGTCTTGCCCTGTGCCACCTGTAAGAAGCTCCATGCTTCATCCAAATCCACAATCTTAAACACGCTGCGGTCGGTATGGATGAAGTCGAGGGCAAAGGTGCTGATTACAATGAGCATTGCCACGGAAAGCAGCTCCATTGTGGTGTATTCTTCAAACGAGGTTTCCTTATCCGGCAGCACCAAATCCGCCACCTGAATGATGTTGAGCTGCTTTTCAAGGCTGATGGACTGTGTGACATCCCCATCCGAAAAGAGCAGGTGTGCAAAGTCATAGTCCGTAAAGGATTCGATATGGTCGGCTATGCTGGTGCTGATGGTGGTTCCCTCCGCCCGAAGTTCCTCAATCACCTTGAAAAGCCCCCGTTCCTCACTGTTTGTTACCGCACGGATGGCTTTCCGAAGAACAGGGAACTTCTCCCCGTCACGGCTGGAAATGCCTGTTAAAAAGGTCAGGATGTCGATTGCCAGTGATTCGGAATCCTTTGGGTTCTCCATAATCACATACGGGTCAAGTAAGCCCCTGTTCTGTTCCTCCGAGGTCAGGTTTACGATATTGATTTCATGGGCGATTTCCGGCAGGGTTTCTTTCCACCGTCCCCGTTCTGCTTTCGGGTCAACAATGAGAGCCTGTGCCCCAAATAATACGGAATAATAGACAATCATGTTGTTGCTGAATGATTTTCCACCGCCGAGGGAGCCGACAAAAGCGGCAGCAAGGGCGTTAGTGACGGAGCCTTTTACTCCTTGACTGGCAAGGGCAGGCTTTAAGTACACGTTTCTTCCCGTATCAAGGCTGTACCCGATATAAATGCCCTCCGGTTCCCCCAACATCTGGGTTGCCCCGAAGCCAAGACCAGCGAGGAAGTCGCTGGTTACATACTGGATGTAATCGTTCAGATACCGCTTGCTGGCAGGGAGAAATTCCCCATGCAGCCCCAGCATATCCCCAAAGGGGCGAACCAGCTTCACGTTCAAATCGTCATAAAAATCTTTCACCTCATTGCAGCGGCGTTTCAGTTCTTCCAAGTCGGGAGCCGTCACACGCACCACATAGGACAGCTTATACATGGATTCCTTGCTCTGGTCTAAGGTGGATTCCAGCTCATTTACGCTGTCTAAAGCGTCCACCACGTTTGTACTGGTTTCACTGTCATTCTGCCATGCGTGGTTGTCCAAATCTTTCAGCTCTTTTTTCTTGTTCCGCACCGTGGAGAGGGCTTTCCGGTTTGTCACAATCTCCACATTCATAGAGGTATCAATGGGAAAAGTGAATTGCTGCTGCTGATAGTAAAAGATTTCCGAGGATGGGAAGTCCAGTTCCCCCACAATGCTGTTGATAGTAAAGTAGGCGGCATAAACTGTCCCGTCTTCCTGTTCGATTTTCAGATACCGCTGGTTTTCCTCTATCAGACAACGGGTGGGTTTGATGAGGTCATAGTATTTCACCAGCGTTTCCTCCTGAAACCGTTTCTTCGGAAGATAATACTCATAATCTTCGTAGGCGGTTCCGGTCTGCCCGTATAAATGCTCAATCAGATAGCCAAAATCGTCCTTGTTAAGCCGCCGGACTTTGAAGCGGCGTGAGATTTTACTTTCCAGCAGCTTTTCCATCTTCTGAAACCGCCAGATTTCTTCATTGCTCATGGAAACAAAATCTCCCATGAGTTTGTGGTTGACTTCATGGAGAAAATCGGAAACGGCGGTCTTTGCTTCCCTGCGAAACTGCTTCATGGTGACTTCCTGCTCATTGACAAGCAGCTTGAAGCCGATAAAAAAGCGGTAGTCCACCTGATTTTCCCCTATCATGGAAATCAGGGCTTCGGTCTGTGCGTCAATCTTTGCACAGGCAATATCTTTTAACTTGCCTGTTACTTCCTGTTTGGAGCGTTCCTGTGCTGCCCGTATGCTGGATTCGGTGCTGATTTGCAGGGCGTGAATCTTCCCGTCCCTGTTCTGGGCGATAAGCTGCCGGAACGAATCGTGTACCTGATATTTCTGTTCAGGGCTTAAAAAGGAATAGTTGTAGGGAAGCAGCTCATAGTAAGCGAAGCACTCCCCGTCATGGTTGAACACAAGGTTATTTTCGATATATTTAATCGGATATGCCATAAATATCACTCCTTACTGCCGTGATGGGCTGTGCCGGATATTCCTTTTCCAGCTTCACGGGCTTTCCTGCATAGGTCAGTTTCGGGCGTACCAGATATGCCAGTACGGATTTCAGGAAGCCGTAAGGCTTCTTCCCGTCAAAGGTCTTCTGGCACATGAACCAAGTGAGGGCAAAAGGTACGCCGAAATATTTTAAAAATGCCCCGTCAATGAATGAAAGGGGAGGGAGGTTCCCCAAGAGCATAACTGCAAACACCGATACCACGAACCACGCCATCTGTGTGAACGTGATGGGGAATGGCAGCTTAAAATCATTGATGGAATAGAGTACCTTTTCCACCGACCAGATACTGGTATAGCTTCGTATTTTCTTCATGTTGTCCGTCCTTTCTAAAAGATGGGGACAGCAAAAGAGCCGCCCCTGAATAAAAAATCCGCCTGTATTTCCTGAAAGAGATACAGACGGGTCTACCGTAAGATTTCATATACGCCGTGGTTCGTGACAACAAAGGTTCCCTCCAATTCCATGTCACGCCCATAGGCTGCATAGTCGATATAGTTTTGTAAGTGTGCCGGAAGTTCTCCAAGCTGTCCGCTTTCTTCCAGATAGTAGCGAGCCACATCCGCCATATCGTCACAGCCGGAATGGCAGATAATATCGTCTTCATGCTCACAGAGTTCTTCGATACTGCCAAAGTAGGATTGCAGCTCTGATAGTTCCTCCTGAATGTACTCCGGTAAGTCCTCCACCATTTCACACAGGCGGTTGACTTCCTCAATGGGGGTATATTCGTCAATCTCAAAGGGTAGTTCATAGTCATGGATGGCGTATTCCTCATATTCATCATTCAAACTGATACGTTCCTTGACTTCCTCAAAATCCACAGGCGGCGTGAACCATGCCCCTACCAGTTCGCCCTCATTGTATTTTCCTAAGTTGGCAATGTAAATCCGCATTTCTTCCAAGTTCCTCCACCTCCTTTTAGCGGTAATAAAAGATACCATTGTCCGTAAACAGATAGTTTTCGCTGGTTTCCAGCTCCCGACCAATGGAAGCGTAGTCGATATGGTTCAACAGGTCTGGATGTACTTCTCCAAATAGCTGTACCTCCTGCACCAGATAACGGGCGAGGGATTCCCCGTCCTGAACCGGATAGCAGCGTATCTGGTCTTTGTGGTCGATAAATTCCGTAAAGCTGGAAAACCACCGTTTTTGTACCACATCCATTTCATAATAGAGGGGCGTTCCCTGCATTTCCTGTACCATCCGGCAAAGGGCGTTGATTTCCCAGAGCCTTGTGTTGCCCTCCAATGGAAACGGCAGCTCATAGTCTTCAATTTCGATTTCTTCCTCACTCTGAACGCCAAGACGTTCCTTGACTTCCTCAAAATCCACGGGACAGGAAAACCATGCCCCAGGGTATTCCTCAAAATCCTCATGGTAAAACCGTGTGGTGTTCAGGATGTAGATTCTCATTTTCTCAATTAGTATCACGTCCTTTCTTAGAACAAAAAATGGCAACTAACTTTGTTTGTCAGTTGCCATTTTTCTAATAAAATATTCGCTTTAATTCTTCATCACTATTGATTTTTTTAATTACCCAAGGTTGTAAAAAATAATTGATTTGTGGGTCTAACATACTTACTAAATGAGTTTGTCCGGCAGGGGTTAATATTTGTAAATGTTGAAGTTCTATTACTAATCCATTGTTCATGGGTAATGGCAGGGTGTGAGTTGGTTCACGTAAAAACTCCCGAATGATTGTCACCTGTTCTGGTGTCATATTTTTCAAATATTTAATCTGAGCAGTTCCTAATCTCTTTGAAGCATACTTGTCATAAAAGAAATGAAAAATTTTAGATAGTAATAAAACTATTAGTAAGGCTGTGGAAATCACAAAAACAATGCCTATTGTAAAACCATATTTTTCTCGAAAATTTATAATATAAAACTTTTGGGCTAACTTTTGAGGCAATAATAATAATGTACCACTGGCAATAGATAAAGCTCCTAAAATGTTCGGTGGTAATTTCAAAAAATCAATAAAATCCTTCATACATTTCCTCCGCTTTCAATTACTATATAAAGAAATTATACCACCATTCTTAGTTTATCTCAATTATCATACACTATCATATTACATCTTCTTTCTTTTGGGGAGTTACGCTCCCCAAGCCCCTAGTGGACTTCCGCCATGAAGCAATCAGAGCTTGCTCCATAACGGAAGTGTAAAATGGGTTTTTCTATGCACCGATAATCTTATTGAACAGTTCCAGTAAGATGTCCTTTACACCGTCCGCATTGAAGACCAGCCCAACCGCTACAAGGGAAACTACCAGAAAACCGATAAGTTTGGAAAATTCCCTCTTAAATCCGAGGTACAGTCCAATTACCACGATTGCCAGCAGCACAAGGGACTGGGCGTTGGATAAAAACCAGTTGTAAAGATTCTGTCCGAAATTCATAAAAGCTCCTTTCTTTCCTGTAAGAGTTCTTAGGTTCCAAAATTGCCGCCGTTAAAGCACCACCTCTTTTGCAGCGGCGGCTTGCTGCTTCAGGATTTTTTCGTGCTTCTCCGTCAGCTTTGCATGGGTGATGATGTCATGGACAATCTGGGTGTGGTTCATCTTATCCAGACGGAGAGCCAGCTTTAACGTGGGTGCTACCTGATGGGAGAGCCAGTGCAGGGTGCGTTCAAAGGAATAGGGTTCCGGTTTGGTTGTCAGTTTCAGACTTCCCCTGTGTTCCCCTATAAACCACGCCCATTCCTCACTGATACGCCAGTCAGAACGGGGTTTCGTATCGTCCCTGTCCACGAACCGGACATAGCGGTTGATGATTTGAAAGGCTGTCCGTTCTGGATTGTCATGTTCTAACAGGTCACGGATGGCGTAAAAGGCACGCTCATTTTTCAGCCGGATTTCAAAGCGGTTCTTTACCTCTGCGTCCGCAATGGGAATATCATGCTTTTTGTACTGCTCATAGTCCTTTTCGTAAATGCAGAAGTACACCTCACTTTGGAGGGAGCCGATATACAGGGTGTTCCCCATACATTCTTTTTCCTCACGCCGTACCAGTTCACCGCTGCGGTAGCTTTTGAAGCTGCGGAAGACCGAGATACATTCCTCATTCCGGCACTTCTCTGTCAGATGGGGAATGTTCAGGATTCCCGTTTTGTCATTGATGGCAAGGTCAAGCCGCTTCATCACGCCGTCCTCCATGAGAACATCCATAAAAAATTCATACCAGCTCCGTTCCTGTGCCAGCAGATAGCTTTCCATCTGCCGACAGCCTTTGCCTTTCAGTTCCAGCAGCACCCCTTTTTCCAGTTCCGGCGATACCAGAACGAAAATATCACCCAGATAGTAATGCTCTGTGTAAGAGTAGAAGCCGTAGTCTTCATGGATAAAGTAGGGGAGCTTTAGCCGCAGCACGTCTTCCACGATATGCTTCACATCCGTAGTGGGAAAACGAATCCGCACATAGTCAAAGAGCATTTCAAGGGGAGCGTCTGGGTTGAATCGTTCCAGAGCTTCCGTGATGGCTTCCTGTAATGCTTCGGATGGGTGAGCCTTGCCCGTTTCAATATCGCTCAGGTACGGACGGGTGATTCCGGCAGCTAGGGCAAGTTTCTGTTGTGAGATACCGTAACTTTCCCGTTTTTCTTTGATGTCCCGTACCCATGTTTCTTCATTCAGTGAAAATCCCTCCTGTCTAAAAAAGCGTATGTCAACTTTCAGAGCCTTGTTGACACACGCCGGATATGGGAAAATCCCTTGTGTACCGTGGGATTCTGCCCTGTTGTTTGGTTGTTGCCTGTCGATTTGTACCCCTCTGTTAGATACGAGGGGTTCCTGCTGGCGTGCCTTACGGCACACCAGCCACAGCAGGTC
>ERZ860388.2112-NODE-2112-length-11219-cov-3.695718_pt1 | contig 11219 bp, 8 predicted proteins | sample MGYA00509978_ERZ860388 | MGnify/ENA primary metagenome ERZ860388 (study PRJEB30046, sample SAMN00715225) | human gut metagenome | study: EMG produced TPA metagenomics assembly of the A metagenome-wide association study of gut microbiota in type 2...
GATAAACGCTGAAGGCATCTAAGCGTGAAGCCCCCCTCAAGATGAGATATCCCATTCGAAAGAAGTAAGACCCCTTGAAGACGACGAGGTAGATAGGGCAGGGGTGGAAGTGCCGTAAGGCATGGAGCTGACTGTTACTAATCGGTCGAGGGCTTGACCTGAATGGTTGTGTTCACAAAATGGAATGATAGATGTGTAGTGTATGCGGTTTTGAAGGTATATCAAATATCTTCAATTAAATAATCCTCGATAGCTCAATGGTAGAGCATTCGGCTGTTAACCGAAGGGTTGTTGGTTCGAGCCCAACTCGGGGAGTGAATGAGACCTGCAGGGATCCTGCAGGTCTTTTCGTATATTGAGTTGCCCTGTGTGATGTGATACAATAAGGCGTAGCTACTGTAAACGATGAAGGAGAAAAGAAAGATGAATGAAAGTTATACCAGTTTTGCCCAGGTATATGACATGTTCATGGACAACGTGGACTATCCTGCCTGGAGCAAATATCTGATTCAGCTTTTAAAAGAATATCAGGTGGAAGACGGACTGGTGCTTGATCTTGGCTGCGGAACGGGAAACATGACCGAGCTGCTCGCCAAAGAGGGCTACGATATGATCGGCGTGGACAATTCTGAGGATATGCTCGAGATTGCCAGTGAAAAACGCGCCGAGTCCGGCTTAAACATTTTATATCTGCTTCAGGATATGCGGGAATTTGAGCTCTACGGAACCGTGAAGGCGGTTGTGAGCATCTGCGATTCTATCAACTATATTCTGGAGGAAGATGATCTGCGGGAAGTATTCTCACTCGTCAACAATTATCTGGATCCGAAGGGCATGTTTATTTTTGATCTGAATACAAAGTATAAATATGAACAGATGGGTGAGACTACGATTGCGGAAAACCGCGAAGAGGCAAGCTTCATCTGGGATAATTACTATGACCCGGAGGAAGAAATCAACGAATATGAGCTCGCCATTTTCATCCCGGAGGGAGAAGATTCCGATCTGTACCGTAAATTTGAGGAGGTACATTATCAGAGAGCGTACGATCTTGCGACGATCTGCCGCTTATTGGAAGAGGCAGGCATGGAGTTTGTAACGGCCTACGATGCATTCACAAAGGATGCGCCGAGACCGGAGAGCGAACGTATTTATGTCGTAGCAAGAGAAAAAGGAAAAAGTGAGAAATAGGAGAGAAACATGGATTATATTGTAAGAGCAACAGCGGCAGACGGACAGATTCGTGCGTTTGCAGCGACAACAAGAGAAACCGTAGAGACAGCACGCCAGGATCACAACACGAGTCCGGTTGCAACCGCAGCGCTGGGCCGCCTTCTGACGGCAGGTGCAATGATGGGCATTATGATGAAGGGAGATAAAGACCTTCTGACCCTGCGCATCCATGCCGGCGGACCGCTGAACGGCATTACCGTAACAGCAGATTCCAAAGGAAATGTAAAAGGTTACGTCGGAAACCCGGACGTCGTGATTCCGGCCAACAAAAAAGGAAAACTTGACGTGGCAGGTGCTGTCGGCGTCGGATTCATGGATGTCATCAAAGACCTGGGACTGAAAGAGCCGTACGTCGGACAGTGCGTTCTGCAGACGAGTGAGATCGCAGAGGATCTGACCTACTATTTTGCAACGAGTGAGCAGGTTCCGTCCAGCGTCGGACTCGGTGTGCTGATGAACAAAGACAATACCGTCCGTCAGGCCGGCGGCTTTATCATTCAGCTGATGCCGTTCTGCGATGAGAAAGTCATTGAAAAACTGGAGCAGCGTCTGGCAGAAGTCAATTCCGTTACCGCATTCCTTGACGAGGGCCTGACTCCGGAGCAGATTCTTGAAAAACTGCTTGGAGACATGGACCTTGTGATCAACGATACCGTGCCGACCCAGTTTTACTGCAACTGCAGCCGTGAGCGTGTATCGAAAGCGCTGATAGCGGTCGGAAGAAAAGAACTGAACGAGATGATTCAGGAAGCAAAACCGGTGGAGCTGAAATGCCATTTCTGCAACAGCGCCTATGAATTTTCTACCGAGGATCTGAAAGAATTATTGCGTAAGAGCAAATAGCAGTACTGTTTCAGGCGAAACGGAGGCTGTGAGAGCTTCTGTTTGCAGAAAATCTGTAACAGGGAACCAGATAGTGGAGGAAGAAAGAGATGAAACAGGGATTCGTAAAAGTTGCCGCCGCTTCCTGTGCGGTAGTGGTAGCGGATGTCAGAGAAAATACGAGAGTCATTCTGGAAACGATTCATAAAATGGAGGGCGAGGGAGCAAAGGTGATGGTGCTCCCGGAGCTGGCTCTCACCTGTAGTGACTTATTCTGGCAGAGTCAGATGATTGATGCGGCGAAAGAAGGATTAAAGGAAATTGCCGATGGTACGAAAGAGACCGATGCGCTGATTTTTGTCGGACTGCCGTGGGAACAGGGCGGAAAGCTGTTCAATGTAGCCGCTGTGCTCTGTCACGGAGAGCTTCTCGGCATTGTGCCGAAAAAGTATCTGCCGAACTACAATGAATTTTATGAGCTGCGTCATTTTACGCCGGGAAAAGAAGCGGTGACAACAACGGAATTTTTTGGAAAAGAGGTTCCGTTTGGCATGAATCTGCTCTTCCAGTGTGAAAAAATGCCGCGTCTTAAGGTTGCGGCAGAGCTCTGTGAGGATCTCTGGACCCCAAATCCGCCGAGTGTGGCGCATGCGCTGGCCGGTGCGACAGTGGTCGTAAACCTTTCTGCCAGTGATGAAATGGTTGGAAAAGACAGTTACCGGAGAAGCCTTGTGAGCGCACAGTCGGCGCGTCTGATCTGCGGCTATATTTATGCGACAGCAGGTGAGGGCGAGTCGACGACAGATCTTGTCTTTGGCGGACAGCATCTGATTGCTGAAAACGGAACCATTCTTGCCGAGGCAAAACGATTTGAGAATCAGATCATTTGTGCAGATCTCGATGTGGATCGTCTCACAAGTGAGCGCAGAAGGATGACCACGTATCCGGAGCAGAGAACCGATGGGTATCAGGTCGTTCGATTCTCCTTGTCAATAGAAGAGACAAAGCTGACCCGTTACTTCGATCCACGGCCATTCGTACCGTCGGATAAGCATAACCGCGATCAGCGATGCGACGAAATTTTAAATATTCAGGCTATGGGACTGAAAAAACGTCTGGCGCATACCCATTGCCAGAGCGCAGTTATCGGTATTTCCGGTGGACTTGACTCGACGCTGGCATTGCTTGTAACGGCAAGAGCATTTGATCTGCTCGGGATTCCGAGAAAGCAGATCCTGTCTGTAACGATGCCGTGTTTTGGAACGACAGACCGTACGTATCAGAATGCATGTGAGCTGACGAGATGCCTTGGCGCAACCTTAAAAGAGATCGATATCAAGGAGGCTGTCAATCTTCATTTCCGTGATATCGGACAGAATCCGGAGAAACACGATGTGACGTATGAAAACGGACAGGCGCGTGAGAGAACCCAGATTCTGATGGATCTTGCCAACCAGTCCGGCGGTATGGTTATCGGAACGGGTGATCTTTCCGAGCTGGCACTTGGCTGGGCAACGTACAACGGCGACCATATGTCGATGTATGCCGTCAATGCGTCCGTACCGAAAACCCTGGTGCGCCATCTGGTGCAGTATTATGCGGACACCTGCGGGGAAAAAGCACTTTCCGATATCCTTCTGGATGTGCTCGACACGCCGGTCAGCCCGGAACTGCTGCCGCCGAAAGATGGTGTCATTTCTCAGAAAACAGAAGATCTCGTCGGACCGTACGAGCTTCATGATTTCTTCTTATACTATATGCTGCGTGTGACGTACGAACCGCTCAAGATTTACCGTGTGGCAAAACTTGCATTTGCCGGTGTCTACGATGATGCGACGATCTTAAAATGGCTGAAAACGTTCTACTGGAGATTTTTCGCGCAGCAGTTCAAACGCTCCTGCCTGCCGGATGGCCCGAAGGTCGGAAGCGTTGCGGTATCCCCGCGCGGCGACCTGCGTATGCCGAGTGATGCGTGCGTGAAGCTCTGGAGAGAGGAACTCGACCAGCTGTAAAAAACAAAACAGGAAATACGGAAAGAAACAAAGATAATCCAAATTGGTGCAGACAATCAAATTTTGAGATGCACGACAGAAAAAAGGCTTCGGAGCAGAAGAATGCTTCGAGGCCTTTTTGCATGGAAAGATCAGGATTCTGAGGAGGAAGGATTTTGAGCCTGTTCGAGCGCCTGATTGATCGCGGAGACGAGCAGTTCGGAGGTGTAGCGGTCGTCCTCTCCGTAGATGAGGCCTTCCGTCGTCTGATTCACATAGATCTGGCTTGCGATGGAATCGAGCGCGGGCTCCATGAGCGGATACATGGCGGCGGTGGTTTCACTTAAGTTATTCAGTGAAATCGCGGTGATGCGGTCCTGCTCAACATTGACCTGCACATCGAAGGTCTGGTCGCCGAGGGAGATCGTGGAGGTGTAGATGCCGGGAATGTAGCGTGCATTTTCGGCGGAAGCAGCAGTGGTGACAGAAGGTTTTTTCGCAGAATCCTTCTTCCCGGAGAACATGATCAGAAACACCACGAGAAGAATCAGCGCGAGAGCAAGAAAAACAGTGGTGTAAACCACTTCTTTCATATGTAGTACAATGATTTTCGTTTTGGAACTCATGGGCGGGCACACTCCTTTTTGAAAAACCGTCTGTGAGCGGACGAGGGCGAACGGACGGGCGTTTTTACTATAATGTATGTAAAAGAAAAATCGTTTATGAAAAAAAGTGTCTGAAAAATCATTTCCGCAAGCTGCAAGTAATCTTTGGACAGTCTTTCTTCTGCCCGAAAATTAGTATATAATGTAATCGGTCACGATAACAAACTTCAGGGAGAGTCGGGAAAAGAGGAGGGGAAAGATGAAAAAAAAGAAAAATCAGAAGGACCATGGGCGTTTTTTTTACTACTTTTTTGCTTCTGCAGATTATTTTACTGTTTCTGTACAAAGCGTTTATTGTTGATATTGCTAAAAAAAATGAGGAAAACCTGGTGGAAAATACGCTGCAGATTTATCATAATACGATGGAAGGTGTATTGGAACGCTTGGATGATAACCTGGATCTTTTACTGGGATATCGACTGCTTTTGACACAGCTAAATGGAGAAAATAACCTGGAAAAAGTGAAAGCGCAGTATAAAATGCTTCAGATTCTAAAGGAAAGATGTAAAGACACAAAGGAAGCGGATGCCTATGCGGTTGTTAATTGTAAAGACAACAGTATCCTGATTCAGAGAAATGGAAATATAACATATGATACAATAAAAGATATCAAAAAGTATCTTCAAAAGCGTAATACGTTTGATAAAACTCCTACATCCGGCTGGACTTCTACTGTTATGGGGGCGCAGGTGTATCTGGTAAAATATTATAATTATGGTGCAAATACGATCGCTGTATTGATATCAGAAAAAAGACTGGACTCCTTGTTAAACTATAATGATATGTCCATCAAAGAGGCAGCATTTTATCTTACAGACAAAAAAGGGGAAATTCTGTGCGCTTCAGGAAAAGATTGGGCATATGGAGAAGAAATAGAGAATCTGCAGAAACAGGATCCATCCATCAGTATCTATCAGGGATCTGTTCTGGAAGATGCATATCAGATGTATTACAGTGTAAAATCATCCGAGTATGCCGCATATTCTACCTCCGGTATCGTTATTTTTGGATTTTTAGTACTGTCTTTGCTTTTCTTTGGAACAATTGTCTGGTATATGCAAAAAGAAATCTTCCGGCCGATTGCAGACCTGTTCTGGGTGTCCAGAAAAATTCACAGTGGAGATTTCAGGGCAAGAGCGGAATATAATACAAACAGCTACGAAATGGAAGAAGTAAAACAGGCATATAATGATATGGTACAGACGATTCTTGAAATGAGGGGGCAAAAGTACGAACAGGAACTTCGAATGAAGGATGTGCAGCTGAAGTATATCCATATGCAATTAAAACCACATTATTTCCTGAATGCTTTATCAACCATTAACAGCATGGTTTATCAGCACGAGGAAGAGAATGTCCATACCTTTATTCAGGCATTTTCACAGAACATCCGTTATATGTTTCGAACTGGTCTGCATACCGTTCCGCTGCAGGATGAAATAAAGAATGCCGAGGGATATCTGGAAATGCAGCGACTCATGTACCGGGATTGCTTTTATGTCTATATGGATGTACCGGAAGAACTGCAGCAGTATCCGGTGCCGCAGATGATTCTGCATACATTTTTGGAAAATATATTTAAGCACGTGATCAGTATTGATTCGTTCACTACGGTTCTGATTCAGGCATTGTGGAGCTTCTCGGGGAAGGAAGTTTACTTAAAACTGGAACTATATATATCGCAGGGTCAATTTTCGCAGGAAATACTGGACTTTGTGAATAAAGATATGGAAATAACAGAAAAAAAAGATGGAAGTGGAATTGGAATAAAAAATGTAAAAGAGGTTCTGAAGATGATGTACGAGCAGGATCATCTTCTGTATTTGGAGAATCTGGAACCGGAAGGAACCAAAATAACCATATGGATTCCGAAAACACTGAAATGTACAGATGAGGAGAAAGACGAAGAGAGATGAATTTGCTGATTGTAGATGATGAAATTGTGACAACGCAGGTATTGGAAGAACAGCTGGATCGCGCGTTACTTTCTATTGACCAGATCTATGTGGCCTACAATACTTCTATGGCCAGAGATATTTTGCAAAAAAACAAAGTGGAACTGATTTTATGCGATATTGAAATGCCAAAGGAGAACGGGATTCACTTTCTGGAATGGGTACGAGAACAGAAAATCCAGACAGAGGTTATCTTTCTGACCAGCCATGAAAAATTTGAATATGCCTATGGAGCTGTACAGAATGGTGCGGCAAACTATCTGCTGAAGCCGATTGACATGAATAAAATCAATCAGGCATTGCTTCGTGTGACAGAAAAAATAGCCTGGAAACAAAAAACGGAGGAAATCCGGGAATATTGGAAGATCGGAAAAAGAAAGATGGTGCGATATTTCTGGACAAGAGTATTGCTGGAACCCGGTGTGCAAAAACAGGGACTCGAGGAGGAAATAAAGCAACAGGGGATAGCGGAAGAAATTCAGGAAAAATATTGTGTTGTGATTCTTCATTTTGCCAGTGGCAAACTGGACTTCGGGAAAGAAAAGGAACAGGAATCCATTTATAAATTTGCAATGGAAAATATTCTGGCAGAAGCATTCACAGAAAAAATCAGAATGGAAAATGTGATTTGCTGGGAAGAGAATACGGGGACCTATCTTGGAATTCTGTCGGAATTTTCGGAAAAGGAGACGAAGGAGAGAGCGGCACGGGTCAGAAAGATATTTGAAAAATATTTTCCTGATGCATTGCAGATCGGATACATTTCCCCGAGTGTTCCTTTTTATGAAGCAGGTTTGGAAAAAGAGAAAATAATGGAATATGACAAAACGCATATTTATGACGAAGGGGAAATAAAAGAATTTATGGCATTGCTTCGAGAAAAAGAGGCTTCCGGACATATTCTGGACGAAGATTATATCCTGCAGTGTCTGAACAAGGGTTCCAGGGTAAGTACACTGGAATATTTACAAAAAACGCTGCAGCATGTAAGGCAAACGATGCATTCCGTAGAAGGATTTCGCAATTTTCAAGTGGAACTGACACAGCTTGTAAGCAAATATCTCCATGATAAAAAGGAAAATATGAACAGCGTGATTCGTGATCCGATCTATCTGAAACTGGATATGAATGCTGTTAAATCAGAATTCTCTATGGTGCAGTGGATGACCTGGCTGATGAATAAGGTATTTGATCTGACACAGGAGGAACGGAAGGAAAAAACAGAAAAAAGGATCACAGATCAGGTAATTGATTATATCAGAGAACATTATACGGAAGATATTAACAGAAATACGCTTTCGGAGAGGTTTCATTTTTCGCCGGAATACATTGGAAAAATGTTCCGGAAGGATATCGGAACGTCGTTGAATGATTATATTAATTCCCTGCGCGTGGAAAAAGCGAAACATTTGCTGGAAAACACCAATACAAAGGTGATTGATATTGCGCTGGAAGTCGGATTTGATACTCTTCCGTATTTCTCATCTGTATTTAAAAAATATACGGGAGTTTCACCGGCAGAGTTTCGGAAAAAAGAATAGATATCTTAAAAACGAAAGTTTTTGTACTTTTTTGTGTAAGAACTTTCGTTTTTTTTGCGCTATGATAAGTCTATCAAAAGGAACCGGAAAGAAGAAAGGAGAAACAAATGAAGAAAAAGATTTTGGCGATTTTGATGGCTACCCTGACAGTAGGATCTCTGCTGAGCGGATGTGGTGGAGCACAGAGCAGTGATGCAAACGGAAATCAGGAGAGCAGTAAGCAGGAAAGCAGCGACAGCGAAGAACCGGCAGAGGTTGTATTTGCGTACATGACGCAGAACAATATCCCGGAGTCATCAGAACTGGAAAGAATTCAGAACCTGATCAACGATTATACAGTAGATAAGATCAATACAAAGGTCAAGCTGGTACTGTTTTCCAATTCTGATTATATGAATCAGGTGAATCTGATGCTGGCATCCGGAGAACAGCTGGATTTGTTTCAGGCCTATAATACGTCGCATCTGAAATATATTCAGGATGGAACAGCGCTGGATATTACAGAGTATCTGGACAGTGACCTGAAAGAAACAACAGAAACTCTTTACGATGGTTTTCTGGCACCGACAACGGTAGAGGGAAAAACATATGGAATTCTGAATATGGGTTCCAACTATGTACCGGGTGGATTTACCTATCGTGAAGATATTACCGAGGAACTTGGAATCGATATGAGTCAGGTTACCAAACCGGAAGACTTGACAGCAGTGTTTGCAAAGGTAAAAGAAGCTTATCCGGATATGACAATCATTGATCCAAACAGAGCGAATGCGTTATTTGAAAGCTACCTGGGAAAGATTGCTAAAATTGATCCATTAGGTGACAATATTGCCTCATCCGTTTCCGGTGTGGCTTATCAGGACAATGCAACTGTAGTGGATATGTATGAAACGACAGATTTCAAAGAACTGTGCGAACTGACCAGAAGCTGGTTTGAAGCTGGTTATTATGCAAGTGATGCAGCTACTACAACAGCAACTACTGCAGAATTACTGATGTCCGGCAACTGCTTTGGCACATTCTGTGGCTTGGGTAATCCGAAGATTGCGCAGCAGTATACAAACAACTATGGTCATCCGTTTGAAAATGTACAGATCAGTGATTCGATGATCTGGTCTGGAAACGGCGGAGCATGGATGGTAAATTCCGGCTGTAAAGATCCTTCGGCAGCCTGCAAATTTATGAACCTGCTGTACACGGATGCATATGTAGACAACCTTCTGGTCTATGGAGAAGAAGGGGTAGATTACAAATTGGATGAAAATGGTTGTGCAGTAGCACCGGATGGATATACGGATCTGAACAGTGTAGCCTATACCGATAATATGAACTACTATTTCTGGGGAAATAAATGGCTGACCTATCCGGTTGTAGGCGGTCTGTATGGAGAAGAAAAAGAGACAAACAAGCAGCAGAATTATGATGGAGATCATTCAAACTATTATGGTTTCCTTTACGACTACAGTGATAAAGAAGCAGAATATACCGCATGCCTGAACATTGTAGAAGAGTATAAAAAATCTCTGTGGGTTGGTGCAGCAGATGTAGATACAACACTTGCCGAGATGACAAAACGACTGAAAGCAGCTGGTATGGATGACCTGATTCAGGCAAAGCAGGAGCAGCTGGATGCATGGATGAGTAGCAAATAGGAAAGACTTTAAAAAAGAAAAGGCTGCGGAAATTTACCGCAGCCTTATTTATCAAAAAGGGAGTCGAATTATGACGAAAAGTGAGAAAAAACATGCCAGTAAAAATACATTAGCATTACTGTTGATTGCATTACCGGGTATTACATATCTGATCATTAATAACTATATTCCTATCATTGGAACCTTTATTGCGTTCAAAAAGTTCAGTTATGCAAAAGGAATCTGGGGAAGCCCGTGGTGTGGACTGGATAACTTTAAATTTTTGTTCCTGACAGATGATGCATGGGTCATTACGAGAAACACATTGTTATATAATCTGGCGTTTATCGTGATCGGAACCGTAGTTTCTGTGATTTTTGCAATCCTGCTGCATGAGCTGGGAGAACTGTTACGCGGAAAGTTTTTCCAGTCCGTGCTGTTGTTTCCACACTTACTGTCATGGGTTGTAACGGCGTATCTGGTATACGCGTTATTGGGAAGTACAACCGGTTTTGTGAACAATACAATTTTAGATGCGCTGGGGAAAAAAGGCGTAGACTGGTATACTGCAAAAGCTGCATGGCCGTTTATCCTGGTTATTGTATATCTTTGGAAGAATGCAGGATATAATGCGATCGTTTATATGGCAGGTATTGCAGGCATTGATAAGGAAATTTATGAAGCGGCAAAGATTGATGGCGCTTCTAAATTGAAACAGATTACGGCCATTACACTTCCGCTTCTGAGACCAACCATTGTTATTATGACATTGATGGCGATCGGCCGTGTATTCTATTCTGACTTTGGTTTGTTCTATCAGGTACCAATGAATGCAGGAACCCTGTTTTCTACGACGCAGACGATTGACACGTATGTATATCGTGGTTTGATGGAACAGGGTAATGTAGGAATGTCTTCGGCAGCAGGTGTATATCAGTCATTGGTTGGTTTTGCACTGGTCATGATTGCAAACTTTATTGTACGGAAAAAAGATCCGGAAAACGCATTGTTCTAGGAGGCAGGATATGAAAAAGACAGTCAGCGATGAAAAACGATTTATTGCAATAGCAACAGTTATTTTAGTGGTAATCAGTATTGTGGCGTTGTTTCCGATGATTCTTCTGGTGGTTGCGTCCTTTACCGATGAAAATGAACTGATTACAAACGGATATCAGATTTTGCCGAAGAAACTCAGCCTGGAAGCATATACCTACATGGTAAAACAGGCAGCAACAATCGTAAGATCGTATCTTGTTACGATTGGAACAACCGTTGTCGGAACCGGATTAAGCGTATTACTGACGACTTCGATCGCATATCCGATGGCACGAAAAACATTCAAATATAGAAACGCATTATCCTTTTTTGTATATTTTACCAT
>ERZ860388.2123-NODE-2123-length-11167-cov-14.228492_pt1 | contig 11167 bp, 9 predicted proteins | sample MGYA00509978_ERZ860388 | MGnify/ENA primary metagenome ERZ860388 (study PRJEB30046, sample SAMN00715225) | human gut metagenome | study: EMG produced TPA metagenomics assembly of the A metagenome-wide association study of gut microbiota in type 2...
GCCCTATCATCTTCATATGCCATCTTATTTTTTAGAGACATTTACTGAATATCCCGAAATACCTCCCTTTCTTATAATACACAAAATCACATGAACATTATTGTGTATAAAAAACTCACATTTTATACTTTTGTCAGTTCACCCGTCACCGAATCAATTATAAATCCCCTCACTATAATATCTTCAGGTATTAATGGATGCTCCATAATAGCCCGTACAGTTCCTTTCACCGATTTCTCCGTATCCTCAAAACCATCCAGCCATGCTCCAAAATCTACACCACAGAAACGAATCATATCAATGGTTTCCTGCTTGATGCCACGTGCTTTCATGTGTTCTATCATCTCATTACTATTCATGTGACAGGCTCCACAATCAGAATGAGCAACAACCATAACTTCCTTTACACCTAACTCATAAATAGCCACCATCAGACTACGGATTACACTACCAAACGGATGCGAGATAACCCCACCTGCATTCTTGATAATTTTTACATCACCATTCCTGATACCCAAAGCAGCAGGTAACAATTCCGTCAACCGGGTATCCATACAAGAAAGAATAGCTATTTTTTTATCAGGATATTTGTTGGTAATATATTTCTCATATCCCTTGCTCTCAACAAATTTCTTGTTGAACTCTAAAATATCATCTATCATTGCCATAAGTTTTTTTAGGATTCACTACAAACTTACACAAAAATAAAATACGATGACACTTTTAAGATAAATATTTATCGGATGCCAACTTTTCTACCATCCATCAAGGCAAAGATGAACCATACAAGAAAAAGCAAAGAGAACAATGCGTTTCCATACGAAAGAACCAACCCCGTAAATGCTAAAATTGTCATTGGTCTTTTTTCCTTCTCCCCAGTTCGGCACGGATACGGCTTAACGACTGTGGAGTAATCCATAAATAAGAAGCGATATGCTTCAGAGGTACATACTGCAACAGTTCCGGATTCTCTTCCAACAAAGTAAGATAACGCTCCTTGGCCCGGGGGCTTCCTCCCGTTATCATCCAACTTTCAAGCCCTAAAAACTGCTGCTCGAACAGTCGTCTTCCAAAATTAGCCAGTTCAACAGAACCGGCATATAATACTTCGAGTTTTGCCTTCGAAATACCATAAAGTTCACTGTCACACATCGCTTCGATAGAAACCAACGAAACTGTATTTTCCACATATCCCCATGACGAGAAGATGGCCTCTCCTTCAGAAGCAAACCAGACGGAAACATCTACCCCGTCATTAAGGTAATGCCCCCGCCAGATTCCTTTACTTACAATATAGAAGTTTGAGTTCCGCCCACCTTCCTGTACAAGAAAATCCCCTTTATGAAAAGTGAACTTCTCCATATTATCCAACAACTGCAAGCTCAAAGCTATCGGCAAACTATATTTTTCACAAAACTTCTGTATGAATGCATCCATATATCCACCCGATTAATTACTACAAAAGTAAAAAATCATCTGCGAACCCATTGATGTTTACGATAATAAATTACCATTATCACTAAAAAAGTAAGTACTTCCGCCAAAGGAACCGCCAGCCATATCCCTGGCACCTTCAATAGCAACGGCAAGCCCAATAAACAAAGTACCATAAAAACAAACCCACGCAAAACTGTAACCATCATAGCCGGACGTGCCCGCTCTACACTTTGAAAATAGCCAATGGAAACAATATTTACAGCAAAAAAAATAAAACCAGACGCAAACAAAGGCAGTCCCGCCACAGCAATATCGTATGCCGGATAGGAACGATCAATAAACATAGCCACAATCTGATGATTGAACAAAGCTGTTAACGCAAAAAACACAAGTCCGCAGGTCACGGCCGTTCCCAGTGCCAGACGGAAAGCGGAACGTACCCGCATGGTATCACCCGCTCCAAAGTTATAGCTTAAAATGGGTTGAGCCGATTGTCCTATGGCATTATATACCATAAATATAATGGGAAAGAAATAACAGGCAATACTGAAAGCAGCCACTCCATCTTCGCCTAAATAATGGATGAACACATAATTGCCTGCAAACATCATACAGGCTATGGCTGCCTCGCACAAAAAGGTGGAAACTCCTAAGTGGCACATATATTTCACATTGCGCCAAGTGAGCCGCATACTCTTCTTGCTAAGTTTCACCCGGCAAAAATGAATCACATTTCTTCTGCGACTTAAATAGACTACAATCATTCCGGCCCCCAAAATATACCCCAGACTGGTAGCCAGCGCCGCACCCATCATTCCCCATTTGAGAATAAAAATGAACACATAATCCAATAGGATATTCACCACTGCCGGAATAGCATTACACAACATGGCATAATTAGGAGAACCATCCAGACGGACAAAGAACATCCCTGAACTTAGCAAAGCACTAAATACCAGAAAAGGCAAGAACCAATACATATATTCCACCGCCAAAGGCAACAGACGTTCCGAACTTCCCAACCACACGGCTACTTGTGGAGCAAACAAACATACCACTCCCCACAGCACAGCCAAAAACAAAGAAGAAACCACAACAGCCTGCGTCACATTGATACGGGCAGTTTTCAACTTTCCCTGAGATAAATGAATAGATGCCACCACCGATGCGCCAACACCAAACATCAGTCCGATACCCGTATTTATCAAAAACAAAGGAGCAGTAATATTCACTGCCGCCAATGCGTCACTACCTATCCCTTGACCTACAAAAATACCATCTGTTATCACAAACACAGCCGAAAATACCATCCCCAGCACAGTAGGTATCAGCAATTTCCGAAACAATTTCGGAATTTCCATACTACCAAAATCAATACTATCCTTCATAAACTTCACATTTTTGTTTAGCGGATGCAAAGATAGAGCGTTATTTCGGAGTAAAAATTACCATTTGGTAATTTCCAACTATTTTTTCCTATGAAAAAATTTGTTCTTTTAAAAGATATTCTTACCTTTGCACCCGCTAAACAAAAAGCAATGCCTCTTTAGCTCAGTTGGCCAGAGCACGTGATTTGTAATCTCGGGGTCGTTGGTTCGAATCCGACAAGAGGCTCACTAAAAAAGGAAGTGTTTCTGAACATTTAGAAACACTTCCTTTTTTATAGGACAGTTCAATTTGAAATAAACCCCACTAATCTTTTAAGAGTGATCCACAGTCTCCTCACATAACATAATTTCTCGGATGAGCCGAAATTTAGAGAGTAAATAAAACTTGAGAAGATAATCCACTATGGTCTATAAAAAACTCCCTGTCAACATTTCGCCAACAGGGAGTCCGTTAATCATTTATGGGGCAAAGATTACATCATGCCGCCCATGCCACCCATTCCGGGAGCACCCATCGGCATTTCTGGTTTATCTTCTTTCTTTTCCACAATTACACATTCTGTAGTCAGGAACATACCTGCAATAGAAGCGGCATTTTCCAAAGCTACACGAGTTACCTTAGCAGGATCTACCACACCGGCAGCGTGCAAGTTTTCGTAAACATCAGTACGGGCATTGTAACCGAAGTCACCTTTACCTTCGCGTACTTTCTGTACTACTACTGCACCTTCCTTACCTGCATTGGCAACAATCTGACGAAGCGGTTCCTCGATGGCACGCTTGATAATTTCGATACCGGTTGTTTCGTCTTCATTATCGCCCTTCAGGCCTTCCAATGCTTCAGAAGCACGGATGTAAGCTACGCCACCGCCCGGAACGATACCTTCTTCGATAGCTGCACGAGTAGCACACAATGCATCATCCACACGGTCTTTCTTTTCCTTCATTTCAACTTCAGAAGCGGCACCTACATAAAGAACAGCTACACCACCTGACAACTTAGCCAAACGTTCCTGCAACTTTTCCTTATCATAATCTGAAGTAGTATTCTTTATTTCAGCTTTAATCTGATTGATACGTTCCTGAATGTTTTCTTTTGCGCCGGCACCGTTTACGATAGTAGTATTATCTTTAGAAACAGTTACCTTATCGCAAGTACCCAACATTTCAAGAGTAGCTTGTTCCAACTTCAAACCTTTTTCCTCGCTGATAACGATACCACCTGTCAATACGGCAATATCTTCCAACATAGCCTTACGACGGTCGCCGAAGCCCGGAGCTTTCACAGCACAAATCTTCAACTGAGAACGCAGACGGTTTACAACCAACGTAGTCAATGCTTCGCTGTCTACATCTTCTGCGATAACCAACAAAGGACGTCCGCTCTGTACAGCCGGTTCCAGGATAGGCAAGAAATCCTTCAAGTTAGAAATCTTCTTATCATAAATCAGGATGTACGGATGTTCCATCACACATTCCATCTTTTCTGTATCAGTTACAAAGTAAGCAGACAAGTAACCACGGTCGAACTGCATACCTTCTACCACACCGATGGTAGTATCCGTTCCTTTAGCCTCTTCGATAGTAATCACACCATCTTTAGAAACTTTACGCATAGCGTCTGCAATCAACTTACCGATAGTAGGATCGTTATTGGCAGAAACAGCAGCCACTTGTTCAATCTTGTCATAGTTGTCACCTACCATTTCGGCCTGAGACTTGATAGATTCAACCACTTTGGCAACAGCTTTATCGATACCACGTTTCAAATCCATCGGATTTGCTCCGGCAGTAACATTCTTCAAACCTACCCCTACAATTGATTGAGCCAGCACAGTAGCAGTAGTAGTACCGTCACCTGCATCGTCACCTGTCTTTGAAGCAACAGATTTCACCAACTGTGCACCGGTATTCTGAAATGCATCAGCCAATTCCACTTCTTTAGCTACAGTCACGCCATCCTTAGTGATATGAGGAGCACCGAATTTCTTTTCGATAATCACATTACGACCTTTCGGACCCAGGGTTACTTTCACTGCGTTAGCCAATTCGTCTACACCCTTCTTCAATTCGTCACGGGCATCAATGTTGAATTTAATATCTTTAGCCATAATTCTATTTACAATTTAATGATTTACAATGTACTATTTAATTATCCCAAAACAGCGAGAACATCGCTCTGACGCATGATAAGGTATTTCTTACCGTCATGTTCCAGTTCAGTGCCCGAGTATTTGCCATACAATACCTGATCACCTACATGCAACACCATCTCCTCATCTTTTGTTCCGTTACCTATTGCGACAACTTCACCTTGCAATGGTTTTTCCTTTGCTGTATCAGGAATAATAATACCACCGATTGTTTTTTCTTCTGCAGGAGCAGGAAGAATCAATACTCTGTCTGCTAATGGTTTAATGTTCATAGTTCTTAATTTTTATATGTTATACTTTTAATTATATCAATTATCCGTCATCTTTAAGCAGTGACGCAAAACATCTTGCGAAAAACGTGCCAAACATGAAAAAGGAGAAATTGACAGTTTTATTCTGCCAAATTGGCACAGCTATAACATATCTTTCACTAAAATGGTTTCCTCTTCCCCTGCCATTATCAGTTGCTTTTACGAAATTTATTATTTTTACCTACAAAGATTCATATATAAACCAGTCGGCTACATTCCACAGCGACAGAACGAATCTGAATATAAAAAGAGAAAAATGTGATTTTTCTTTTTTTAATATTTCCATAGGACACAAACTATCACTATCTTTGCAAAACCTAATAATTAACCCCTTTAACTATATGGCATTTACGAACAACATTATGATTGTCCGCCACAGATTGCTGACAGAACTTGTAAAATTGTGGAAAAACGGAGAACTGACAACAGACAAAATAGACCGTCTGCCATTAGAACTCAGCCCCCGACGTTCAAAACATGCAGGGCGTTGCTGCGTACACAAAGAACGCGCTGTATGGAAATACAAATCCCTTCCTCTACTGGGGCTGGATATGGATGATGAAACCGATGAGCTCACTCCACTATCCGAATATGCCGCACGTGCTATAGAACGTGCAAACAATGGAAAGCCCAAAGACAACATTATGTGTGTTATAGACGAAGCATGCTCGGCCTGCGTACAGATCAATTATGAAATCACCGACTTATGCCGGGGATGTACCGCCCGCAGTTGCCAGTACAATTGTCCCAAAGGAGCCGTACATGTACATGCCGACACCGGCAAGGCATGGATCGACCATGATACCTGCATCAGTTGCGGCATCTGCCACAAAAGCTGCCCTTATCACGCAATCGTCTATATTCCCGTTCCCTGCGAGGAATCTTGTCCTGTCAAAGCGATCAGCAAAGATGAACACGGTATAGAGCATATTGATGAGAATAAATGTATTTATTGCGGTAAATGCATGAATGCCTGTCCTTTCGGGGCCATATTTGAAATATCCCAGACATTCGATGTGCTGCAACGCATCCGTAAAGGAGAACAAGTGGTAGCCATTGTCGCGCCATCTATTTTGGGACAATTCAGCACAACTATCGAACAAGTATATGGTGCATTCAGACAAATCGGTTTCACCGATATAATTGAAGTAGCACAAGGAGCCATGTCCACCGTAGAACATGAAGCGCATGAACTGATAGAAAAACTGGAAGAAGGACAGAAATTCATGACTACCTCATGCTGCCCGTCCTATATCGAGCTGGTGAACAAATACATCCCCGATATGAAAAAATACGTTTCCGGCACAGGCTCGCCTATGTATTATGCCGCACGTATAGCCAAAGAGAAGTATCCTGATGCAAAAATCGTATTTGTTGGACCATGTGTAGCCAAACGTAAAGAAGCTCAACGTGACGAGGCTGTGGATTTTGTGATGACATTCGAAGAGATTTCCTCTATTTTCGATGCTTTCGAGATTAACCTGGAGATTGTACAGCCATACGCTATGGAATTCTCTTCCGTTCGCGAAGCGCATGGATTCGCACAAGCCGGCGGCGTGATGGGAGCCGTAAAGGCATTCCTGAAAATGGAAGCGGACAAAATCAATGCCATACAGGTATCTGATTTAAACAAGAAGAATATCGGAACATTACGCGCCTACGCTAAATCGGGCAAAGCTCCCGGACAATTCATCGAAGTGATGGCCTGCGAGGGTGGTTGTATCACAGGACCCAGTACGCACAGCGGCAGCAACAATGGAAAACGCCAATTGGTACAGGAACTGGCAAAACAGAAAAAAACATATTAAAGGTATGCATGAAGCGACTGATTGACAAATTACGTCACTACCATAGCCTGACAGGTGAGGAATATGCCAACCTCCTCTCCTGTCAGGATACCGGCACTTTACTGTATTTACAGCAACAGGCCAGGGAAGTCACTTTGGCACATTTCGGGAATGGGATATTTATCCGCGGACTTATCGAGGTGAGCAACCGATGTCGTAACAACTGTCATTATTGCGGAATAAGAAAAGGAAATACCGCCATTACCCGTTACGCATTAAAGCGTGAAACCATTTTGGAATGTTGCCGTGAAGGATATGCACTCGGATTCCGCACCTTCGTGATGCAAGGCGGTGAAGACCCTGCCTTAACAGATGAATGGATAGAAAAAACCGTTGCCGCCATCCACTGTGAATTCCCCGATTGTGCCATCACCCTTTCATTAGGAGAGAAATCACGGGAAGCATACGAACGTTTCTTCCGTGCCGGAGCCAACCGTTATCTGCTCCGACACGAAACACACAACGAAGAACACTATAGGAAATTACATCCTGAGGAGATGTCACTAAAGCATCGGCTCCAATGCCTGCAATGGCTAAAAGAAATTGGATATCAAACCGGAACAGGAATCATGGTAGGCACTCCGGGACAAACCCTGACACATCTGGTGGAAGATCTGTTATTCATAGAGCAATTCCAGCCCCAAATGATCGGTATCGGTCCATTTATCCCCCATCATGACACACCATTCGGAACAGAGCCGGCCGGAAGTGTAGGAATGACCCTCAAGCTGTTATCCCTTTTCCGGTTAATGCACCCGTCCGCCCTGATTCCATCGACCACCGCCCTTGCCACCTTGTCACCGGACGGACGGGAAAAAGGAATATTGGCAGGAGCTAATGTAGTGATGCCCAATCTCTCCCCCAGGGAGCAAAGAGAAAAATACACCTTGTATGATAACAAAGCCGCCTTCGGTGCCGAAGCAGCCGAAGGTTTACGAGCTTTGGCACAACAACTGGAAACAATCGGTTACCGGATATCGACAGATAGAGGTGACTATCACTAACCCCTAACAAACATGTATAAAGCAGATTCTAAAATAGCTGAAGAATTCATAGACCATCAAGAGATACTGGATACCTTGGAGTATGCTCACAACAACAAAAGCAATCGTGCCCTGATAGAGCAACTGATTGACAAAGCTGCTCAATTCAAAGGACTGTCCCATCGTGAGGCAGCATTACTGCTGGAATGCGACCAACCGGATCTAACAGAACGCATTTTCCGGCTGGCACAGGAAATCAAACATAAGTTTTACGGCAACCGTATTGTAATGTTCGCCCCTCTATATCTTTCCAATTATTGTGTGAACGGATGCGTCTACTGCCCTTATCATTTGAAGAACAAGACCATAGCACGCAAAAAGCTGACACAAGAAGAGATCCGTAAGGAGGTAATTGCCTTGCAAGACATGGGACACAAACGCCTGGCACTGGAAGCAGGAGAAGATCCGTTGCGGAATCCTATTGAGTACATACTGGAATCTATCCAAACCATTTATAGCATCAAACATAAAAATGGGGCTATCCGCCGGGTCAATGTCAACATTGCCGCCACTACCGTGGAAAACTACCGCAAGCTGAAAGACGCAGGTATCGGCACTTATATCCTGTTCCAGGAAACTTATCATAAAGAAAATTACGAATCCCTGCATCCCACCGGTCCGAAAAGCAAATATGCTTATCATACCGAAGCGATGGACCGTGCCATGGAAGCGGGAATTGACGATGTAGGACTAGGTGTTTTATTCGGGCTGAATACCTACCGCTATGACTTTACAGGATTATTGATGCATGCCGAACATCTGGAAGCTACCTTCGGAGTGGGACCACATACCATCAGTGTTCCTCGCATCTGTCCGGCAGATGATATCTCCACGCAAGATTTCCCGGATGCCATTTCAGATGATATATTTTGTAAAATTGTGGCGGTAATCCGTATCGCTGTTCCTTATACAGGTATGATTATCTCTACAAGGGAATCGGCTGCAACCCGACGCAAAGTCTTAAACCTGGGAATCTCACAAATCAGCGGAGGCTCCCGGACCAGTGTAGGCGGTTATGCCATTCCGGAAACACCGGAAGAAAACTCAGCACAATTCGACATCAGTGACACCCGTACCTTGGACGAGGTAGTGAACTGGCTGCTCGACTTGGGGCATATCCCCAGTTTCTGTACAGCATGTTATCGGGCAGGGCGTACAGGCGACCGTTTTATGTCATTAGTCAAATCGGGACAAATCGCCAACTGCTGCGCCCCCAATGCATTGATGACACTAAAAGAGTATCTGGAAGATTATGCGGCACCGGATACACGAGCCAAAGGAATCCAACTGATAAAAAAAGAGTTGGAACATATTCCCAATCCGAAAATAAAAGAAATAGCAATTCGTAATCTGAAAGAGATAGAAGAAGGGAAACGAGATTTCAGATTCTAACCGCTCATGCGTCAAGCAACCTTTTCAATACAGATAATGAACCTAATTCAAGCCCAATAAAATATGAGTCTAAACAACACTCCCGCTGCCAACCGGCTACATATCGTCCTGTTCGGAAAACGCAATAGCGGCAAGTCCTCTCTAATCAATGCCTTGACCGGACAAGACACCGCCCTTGTATCGGATATTCCCGGTACAACAACAGATGCTGTCAGCAAAGCGATGGAAATTCAACATATCGGTCCTTGTCTCTTTATCGATACTCCCGGATTTGATGATGAAGGGGAATTGGGAGAAATGCGCATAACCCGTACGTTGAAAGCCATCGAACGGACAGATATTGCCTTACTTCTTTGTGAAGACGGCAATTGCGAGGATGAAAAACAATGGATGGAGCAGTTAAATAAAAGGAATATTCCGGTTATCCTGATACTGAACAAAGCTGATATCCGAAAAGACATAGCATCCACAAGGGATCGTATAGAAAAAGAATGCGGTCAAAGTCCTCTCATTATCAGCGCAAAAGAACAGACGGGCATAGAGAAAATACTTCAAGCTATTCTGGAAAAGTTACCGGCAGATTTCGGACAACAGACCATTACCGGAGATCTGGTTAAAGAAGGAGATTTAGTGCTCTTAGTCATGCCACAAGACATACAGGCTCCCAAAGGCCGACTTATTCTTCCACAAGTACAGACGATGCGCGAATTATTGGACAAAAAATGTCTGGTAATGAGCTGTACAACCGATAAAATAGCCGCCACTTTGCAGGCTCTGTCCTATCCTCCGAAACTAATCATAACCGACTCCCAAGTTTTTCATGCCGTTTATGAGCAAAAACCGGCAGAAAGCCTTCTCACCTCTTTTTCCGTTCTGATGGCAGGATATAAAGGGGATATACTCTATTATATGGAAGGAGCCTCAGCCATAGACCGCCTCACCCCACAATCACGGGTATTGATAGCAGAAGCCTGCACTCATGCCCCTGCCACCGAGGACATAGGCAGAGTAAAGCTTCCACGTATGTTGCGTAAAAAGATAGGTGAAGAGTTGCAAATAGATATCGTTGCAGGTACAGACTTTCCGGAGGATTTGACACCCTATCACTTAATCATTCATTGCGGAGCCTGCATGTTCAATCGCAAATATGTACTAAACCGGATTGATAATGCCCGTAAGCAACAGATTCCCATGACTAATTATGGAGTGGCTATTGCACACTTGAACGGGATATTGGATAAGATAGCGTATTAAAAAGACATCTGTTCTTTTTTGTTTCCATCACCACAAACCATTTATCTTCAAAGGTTTGTGGTGTAAAAGGTTCCGTAATTCCCCTTAACCGGTATGTATGTGTCTTTTTACCATTGTTTCTGAAGGCTCATAGATTTTCCTTCTTGATGTGTCCTGTATCTATTTACTTCAGTTACAAAAACTTATTTAGTCTTTTCAGATTCATACTTCCTTTTGTTGTTTTCTCATTCTTAAGCATGATAAGCGCCATCTTTGTTGCCACCGAGAAGTTTCCGGCTGCATTTTTTACCTTTTTACTGTAGTCTTCTCGAAAGGTAACATCCAGTTGCCAATGAAGATTAT
>ERZ860388.2125-NODE-2125-length-11158-cov-2.732505_pt1 | contig 11158 bp, 9 predicted proteins | sample MGYA00509978_ERZ860388 | MGnify/ENA primary metagenome ERZ860388 (study PRJEB30046, sample SAMN00715225) | human gut metagenome | study: EMG produced TPA metagenomics assembly of the A metagenome-wide association study of gut microbiota in type 2...
CAAGAGCAATTAACCTACGCTCATTTCCAATAAATTACACTCTTTTCGTAACTTCATACTGCAAAGGTACAACGGATTCAGATTTGAATGAAACATTTTATCAATATTTAAAATTTGTAAGACTCTTTTCTTTAATAATCCTTATAAACATCTGTTTTTGGTCTGTATTTTCATTTAGTTTACCTAAATTTGCAGACTATGACTTGACAAATAGTCAATAGAAAGGTCTCATAATTCATAATTTATAATTCGTAAACAGAGAGATAGAATGTCAACCTATGCCCCCTTTGCCAAACCGCTCTACGTGATGCTAAAACCTGTTGGAGCTGTATGCAATCTTGCATGCGATTATTGTTACTATTTAGAAAAATCCAAATTATACAAAGAAAATCCAAAACATGTAATGAGCGAGGAGCTCCTTGAAAAATTTATAGAGCAATACATTAATTCGCAAACAATGCCACAAATACTCTTCACATGGCATGGTGGAGAGACATTGATGCGCCCGCTCTCTTTCTATAAAAAAGCGATGGAACTGCAAAAGAAATACAGCCGGGGACGCACTATTGACAATTGCATACAAACCAACGGCACTATGCTGACGGATGAATGGTGTGAATTCTTTCGCGAAAACAATTGGCTGGTAGGCGTGTCTATCGACGGGCCACAAGAATTTCATGACGAATACCGGAAGAATAAACAAGGAAAACCTTCTTTCGTAAAAGTAATGCAAGGTATCAATCTACTCAAGAAACATGATGTACAATGGAATGCAATGGCGGTAGTCAACGATTATAATGCCGATTATCCATTAGATTTTTATCATTTTTTCAAAGAACTCGATTGCCACTATATACAATTTGCCCCTATCGTAGAACGCATTTTCGAACATGCCGACGGACGTCAACTGGCTTCACTTGCAGAACAGGAAAAAGGAAAGCTCGCTGATTTCTCAGTCACTCCGGAGCAATGGGGAAACTTTCTTTGCACTTTGTTTGACGAATGGGTGAAAGAAGATGTAGGCAATTACTACATACAGTTATTCGACTCTACACTTGCCAACTGGGTCGGTGAGCAGCCGGGAGTGTGCTCTATGGCTAAAAACTGTGGTCATGCCGGTGTCATGGAATTTAACGGGGATGTATATTCCTGTGATCATTTTGTATTTCCGGAATATAAATTAGGTAACATCTACAATAAAACTCTGGTAGAAATGATGTATAGCGAAAAGCAAAACGCTTTCGGACAAATGAAACAAAATTCTCTGCCAACACAATGTAAAGAGTGCGAATTCTTATTTGCATGTAATGGAGAATGTCCTAAAAACCGCTTTATCCGAACTTCCAACGGAGAACCCGGATTGAATTACTTATGCAAAGGTTATTATCAATTTTTTAAGCACGTGGCCCCTTATATGGACTTCATGAAAAAAGAACTGATGAACCAACGCCCGCCGGCAAATATAATGGAGGCACTAAAAAAGGGAGAGGTGAAAAGGGAGAGGTGAAAATGGAGAAGGGAGAATTATTATAAATCATAAGTCGTAAATAGATCGTAAATCAATTATAGATCAATCGCAAATCAATCATAGATTGTAAATCAATTATAAATCATAAATTAAAAAGATGAATAAACTAAAACTTTGGGGACTGGCGCTTATGACGCTGGTTGTTGGTTCCGCTAAAGCGGATGAAGGAATGTGGTTGTTACAATTAATGCAACAACAAAATTCCATCGACATGATGAAAAAACAAGGATTGAAACTGGAAGCAAACGACCTTTACAATCCAAACGGAATATCCCTAAAAGATGCAGTAGGTATCTTTGGCGGAGGCTGTACAGGAGAAATCATCTCTCCGGAAGGCCTTATTCTGACAAATCATCATTGCGGATATGCCTCTATCCAACAACATAGCTCAGTAGAACATGATTACCTGACAGATGGCTTTTGGGCTACTTCAAGAGACAAAGAATTACCTACTCCGGGCTTAAAATTCACATTTATCGAACGGATCGAAGACATTACCGATCTGGTAAATCAAAAAATAGAATCGAAAGAAATCACAGAAGCTCAATCATTTACAACAGCTTTCCTCAATAAGTTGGCAAAAGAGCTTTGTGAAAAAAGCGATCTGAACGGCAAACCGGGAATCGTGCCTCAAGCTCTGCCTTTCTATGCAGGCAATAAATTCTACATGTTTTATAAGAAAGTGTATCCGGACGTACGCATGGTAGCTGCTCCTCCCTCATCTGTCGGTAAATTCGGTGGTGAAACGGATAACTGGATGTGGCCACGCCACACCGGCGATTTCTCCATGTTCCGCATTTATGCCGATGCAAATGGCGAACCGGCCGAGTATAGTGCAAGTAATGTACCGTTAAAAACAAAAAAACATCTTGCTATTTCCCTCAAAGGGCTGAAAGAAGGAGATTATGCCAAGATTATGGGATTTCCGGGAAGTACCAGCCGCTACCTTACCGTATCGGAAGTAAAAGAACGTATGAACTCAACCAACGAACCGCGCATACGGATACGTACAGCCCGTCTCAACGTGTTGAAAGAAGTAATGAACGCCAGCGACAAAACGCGTATCCAATACGCCAACAAATACGCAGGCTCCTCCAACTACTGGAAGAACTCTATCGGCATGAACAAAGCCATCATCGACAATGATGTATTGGGAACAAAAGCAGAGCAGGAAGAACGTTTCGCTAAGTTTGCCAAAGAGAAAAACAATCCGGCTTACATGAATGTAGTAAAAGAGATAGATGATGCGGTAGCCATCACTGCTCCTCTTGTATATCAGGCCACTTGCCTGACAGAATCATTCTTCGCCGCCATTGAGTTCGGCAGTCCATACCAAATCATGGAGAAACTGGAAAAAGCATTGGAAGAGAAAAATGATTCGGCAGTCAATGCCAACATCAAAGTATTGGAAAACGTTTTTGCCAGTATACACAATAAGGATTATGACCATGAAGTAGACCGTAAAGTAGCCAAAGTTCTGTTCCCGCTTTATGCTGAAATGATTCCTGCAGAACAGCGTCCGGCTTTCTACAGTACGATTGAAAAAGAATATAAAGGAGATTACAACAAGTTCATCGATGCAATGTACGATTCGTCTATCATGGCTAATCAGGCCAATTTTGATAAATTCATCAAAAAACCGACTGTAAAAGCCATCAAAAAAGACTTGGCTACTCAATATTCGCGTGCAAAATATGAAAGTCTGATGTCACTCAGTTCTGCACTCAAAGCGGAAAGCGAAAAATTGGCTTCTCTGCACAAAACCTATATCCGTGGTTTGGAGGAGATGAAACTTCCTGTTCCCTCTTATCCCGATGCAAACTTTACCATCCGTCTGACATACGGAAATGTAAAACCATACAGCCCGAGAGACGGTGTGTTCTATAAATTCTATACGACAACGGACGGTATCATTGAAAAAGAAGATCCCGAAAACCGGGAATTCAACGTACCTGCCAAATTAAAAGAATTAATCGAGAAAAAGGACTTCGGAAGATATGCCATGCCTAACGGCGACATGCCGGTTTGCTTCCTGTCCACTAATGACATTACCGGAGGTAATTCCGGAAGCCCGGTATTGAACGAAAACGGTGAGCTGATCGGTTGTGCATTTGATGGCAACTGGGAGTCGTTGAGTGGAGATATCAATTTCGATAATGACCTGCAGCGCTGTATCAACCTGGATATTCGTTATGTGCTCTTCATCCTCGAGAAACTGGGTGGTTGCGGACATTTGATTAACGAAATGACCATTGTAGAATAATTATTCAATATGTGAAACCGTTATTATTGATGAAAAAACAATTATTAATAGCTGTCCTTTCTCTTGCAGTCTTCACAGCCCGTGCCGATGAAGGTATGTGGATGTTGACCGATTTACAGGCACAGAATGCCGCTGTCATGAGAGAATTAGGACTGGAAATACCGATTGAAGAAATATATAGCCCCAACGGAATTGCCCTCAAGGATGCAGTTGTACACTTTGGCGGCGGTTGTACCGGTGAAGTTATTTCGGCGGAAGGTCTGGTATTGACTAATCATCATTGCGGCTATGGAGCTATCCAGCAACACAGCAGTGTAGAGCATGATTACCTGACAAATGGATTCTGGGCAATGAACAGGAATGAAGAATTGCCGTGCAAAGGATTGACTGTCACCTTTATCGACCGTATTTTAGACGTTACCCCTTATGTAAATGAACAGTTAAAAACAGATGAAGATCCGGATGGGACCAATTATCTCTCTCCCAAATATCTGGAGAAAGTAGCCAAACGTTTTGCCAAAGCAGAAAACATTGAAGTAACCCCGGCAACCAAATTAGAGTTGAAGGCTTTCTATGGCGGCAATCGCTATTATCTTTTCGTAAAAACAGTGTATAGCGATATCCGTATGGTAGGAGCACCTCCTTCTTCAATAGGCAAATTCGGTGCTGATACGGACAACTGGATGTGGCCTCGTCATACAGGAGATTTTTCTCTGTTCCGCATTTATGCCGATAAAGACGGTAACCCCTCAGAGTATTCGAAAGAGAACATCCCCTTGAAAGTAAAAAAACACCTGACAATCAGTCTTGCAGGTATACAGGAAGGTGACTTTACCTTTGTTATGGGATTCCCGGGACGTAACTGGCGCTATATGATTTCTGATGAAGTGGAAGAACGTATGCAGACCACCAACTTCATGCGTCATCATGTTCGCGGCGCACGTCAAGAGGTATTAATGGAACAAATGCTGAAAGATCCGGCCGTACGTATTCACTATGCCAGCAAATACGCCTCTTCTGCCAATTACTGGAAAAATGCAATCGGTATGAATGAAGGTTTGGTCCGTCTTAAAGTGTTGGATACCAAGCGTGCCCAACAAGAGCAACTTTTGGCACGCGGCCGTGAAAAAGGAGATGACTCTTACCAAAAAGCATTCGATGAAATACGCTCTATCGTAGCCCAGCGCAGAGATGCAATGTATCACCAGCAAGCTATCAACGAAGCACTGGTTACTGCGTTGGATTTCATGAAAATACCATCTACCACGGCATTGACTGCGGCACTGGAGAAAAAAGATAAAGAAAAAATCCAAAAGGCCCTTGATGACTTAAAAGAAAAGGGTGAGAAGTATTTTGCTTCCGTGCCTTTCCCTGAAGTGGAAAAGTTGGTAGGAAAACAGATGCTGAAGACTTACATGGGTTATATACCTAAAGATCAGCGCATTGGCATATTCAAAGTGATAGACACCCGCTTCAAAGGAAACAGCGATGCGTTTATAGATGCCTGTTTCAAATATTCTATTTTTGGAAATAAAGAGAATTTTGAGAAATTCCTTAAAAAGCCAAGCCTGAACAAGATGGATAAGGACTGGATGATTCTCTTTAAATATTCCATCACAGACGGATTGATGCAAACAGCATTAGCCATGCATGACGCCAATAAAAACTATGATGCCGCCCATAAGATTTGGGTAAAAGGAATGATGGACATGCGTAAAGAAGCCGGTATCCCGATTTATCCGGATGCAAACTCCACACTGAGATTAACCTATGGCAAAGTGGCCTCATACGAACCGGCCGATGGAGCCGTATACCAATACTACACTACCTTGAAAGGCGCCATGGAGAAAGAAGACCCCGATAACTGGGAATTTGTCGTACCTGCCAAACTGCAACAGCTATACAAAGCAAAAGACTACGGCCGCTATGCCATGAAAAATGGCGAAATGCCGGTTTGCTTTATTGTAGATACAGATAATACAGGAGGAAATTCCGGTAGTCCGGTATTCAATGGAAAAGGACAATTGATAGGTACCGGTTTCGACCGTAACTATGAAGGTCTTACCGGTGATATCGCTTTCCGCCCTTCTTCTCAACGTGCAGCCTGTGTAGACATTCGTTATACACTCTTTATCATCGAAAAATATGCAGGAGCTTCACATATCATAAAAGAAATGGATATCAGTGATTAAGTGGTTTAGCGATTAGTGATTAGTGCCGTGCGACATATAGCGCAGCCACTAATCACTAACTGCTAATGACTACTTCCACTTACTCACAGTCTCCGACTTATCAGCAAACTGTACAGCAAGAGATTTCATCCGGGCTTGTAACAAAATACGCCTTCCGTCCTGTATACGGGTATAGACCAGTTCATTATTACCTACCAGCCGTTTCCAATGATATGCGAAATAAGTAGCCCATTCTTTTTTACGTCCTATTAGCTCGGGCACTGAATGATAATCGATCTGTTCCAAATGAAATAACGAGCGGCTTTTCCGAAGAATCAAATAACGGGGACTCTCTACAACAGAAACTATTTCAGAAAGCGCATTGATAAACATAGACTTTTCGTAACGTGTCCCTCCTTCCAGATAGCAAAGAACAGCCCCTTTTTCATCCAGTTCCGAAACCACCGTTACATGTTCAGACTTTATTATCCCTACCTTGGCAAGCGCCAATGCCAATGCTTGCCCTATCTTATGGATATCTTTCGAAATATCCCGGTAACGAATATATAGCCGGAAAGCTCTCCACATCTCACGTCCGAAAAGAAATAATCCGATGGCTCCAATAATTATCAGTACCGGTTTAATATCTTCCAGTCGCCGGAAACGTATTCTGGACAATCCGTATAGCACTTCCTGTGCAAACATCAGCACTCCCGATGCTAAGCCAGCCAACATATAAGATATAGTACGATTCAGATACAAATGTTGTAATTCCCGCGTATGTCTCTTTTCCGTTTCAGATGAAATTTTAATCTCCTCTATCAAACTGACACCCTTGCTCAATGCCACCTTCCACTGTTCTTTTAGTTTCTCACGTTGTGCCGCACGATAAAAACTCCTGTCATTCGCTGCAGTAACCCCTTCCGCATCCGAAAAATCGGCAGGCAGACCCAAACGGTAAATACCATTCTCAATACCTCCTCCCTCCAAATGAGAAACTCCGACAAAGCCACGAAAACGTCTTTTCATCAAAGATACGTCAGCACCTCCATCCGGTGAAGTAGGATCTATACAGGCCAGATGCCAAATGTTGCTCGTTTTTTCTCTATTCCCTTTCTCTACACGTATAGCACGTCCCCGCATCTGATTGGACAGCACGAACGAACCTACAAAACTTGCCAATATAAGAGAATTCAATACAGGAGCATCCCATCCTTCACCTAACAAAGATTTAGTGCCTATCAACACCTCTATGCCACCTTCCTGAAAAACATCCGTCACAATTTTTACTATTTCATTCTTCAGCCTTTCAGTCAATACCATCTGTATATATCCGGTATCATAAGACAACCGGTTATAACTGAACTCAACCACTCCCCGCCTTTTCGCACACATCTCAAAAAGTTCGCACGCAGACACCGGCAAAATAATAATACTCCCCGTCAATACTCCTATTTTTATATTATCCGGATTCTTCCGGCGAAGCTTTTCAAAAACGGGTATTACCCCCAATTTATTCAATTCGAGCATATTCTCTTCTGTATCTACCAGATATTCTTTCCGGATATAATCTGTAAGAACGACCAAACGTAAGTTTTCGCCCAATTTCCGGTATTCAAAGTTCACAATCCTATAAATACTATTCAGCTTTTCAATACTGGTATTCAGCAATGACGTAATCTTTTTATTCTGCAAAAAAGTGATTTCACGACGTTCCATTACCCCGTTCCGCATCAAACGGTTTTCAAGAAGTTCCTGATGTTTTTCAAAACCGGGAAACATTTTTCTCCCTTTTAGCAGATAAAATTCAAGCAACTCTTGTGCCCACTGATAATCAAACACCGGAAAATCCGGACGTTTGTCTCCCAACACTTCCAGATGCTCGAAAGGTATATTCCTGCCAACCGCATTCAGAAAAATGAGCAATGAAGAATAAGACGGCATATTGGCATAAATCCAATCGAGATTTTTCCGGGGATCGGTCCAAACCGACAAGGACTCCATGGCACGAATCAACTCTTCATCTTGCCTTATCTCCTGAAAAAGAGTATGCACCCGATTACGATGTTTCTGAATAATTTCATATTCCCCGACAGAAGGACGTGAAAGACAGACATAGTCTTGATGAGGACACAAATCTCCTTCAATTATCAATTCCGGAACAGTGATTTCCGTATCAATCGGACCATTCAGCTCGATATATCGTTGCCATTCACCAGCCGAGACATCATAGGGAGGAGTAGCAGTAAGCCCGACAATAGTGGGGTTCAATTCTTCTTTCAAACGAATCAGCGTATTCCACCATTCATTTTTCAGATGATGAGCTTCATCAACAATGAGGGTCTGTACGTTTTGTTTGGAAAGCGATTGTACTATCTCTTTTAAAAGATTATCGGATTTAGTCCGTTCCTGAAAATCATTACTGGCTGCGTGGAGACCTTGATAAGTAGAAACCGTAACAAACGACGGACGGCGGATGTCGCACGAAATCCATTCGGGGATATGGTCTGTCTGCAAAAAAAGTTCGCAGAAACGATCTACCCACTGATTGCGTACGGCGATGGTCGGTGCCAATATCAATGTCGGCTTATTGAGACGTAACATCACTTCAAGCCCCAACACAGTTTTACCAGAACCAGGCGGTGCTACTACATGTAACGCATTATCATTCAAATAGCTTTCCAACTCGGAAAGCACTCTTGCCTGATAAGTCCGCCACAAATATTTAAACTGAATTCCTTCAGGAAATGTTTTTATCATGTTGTTAGTCCGCAAAAAGTACAATGTTGCTTTTCCAAAGATATACCTTTTCAAACGAACAAACAATCAAACGTCAAATAAAATCTTCTACCAAATACATTTCATCCAGAAATTCTTCCATTGTCTGCTGCAAATTTTCCACAGCTTCCTCAGGAGAGTCTCCATACGCATTACATTGCATATTCACGACAAGCCAAGCATAATAACCTCCGTCAGAGGTACGTTCTAATATATAGTCCGTTCTTTTTAATTTCATATCGGCAAATAATTTGTTAATGTAGGTATATTTACTATTGATTGATGATCTGCTAACTTTTCCAATTCACCAATGATGTGGCGTTCGCTACTACGCGCCCAGTAGATAAATTCCCGATTAGGACAATAGGTTTCCGAAAACCGGAGTAACGATTCCAATTCGAACGAGTCGCTCATAATTCCCGCACCGGAGCGAACTGCGTCATACGCATTACAGTCCTGTTCGATATGGGCAGGCACCATCAATACCGGCTTACCTAAGTACATGGCTTCACAGATAGACTCAAAACCGGCCGTACTGGCATAGGCACTACACCCTGCCATGTAATTAAGAAACTTCATATCATCGATCCAATGAAAACTCAGTGTTTCATCTACACGCATCTCCTCTTCAACATCAGCTTTATCCCAAAAGAAATGCAAGGGAATTTCAGGATGAGTTGTATGAAAAGCCTCCACGCTGTCCGAAAATCCGGAATTCACCATATAGCCATGGATATAATGTCCCGCTTCCGGGCGGATAGCCGCCACTTCCTGCCTGAGTAAAGGAGGAACGACCACAATATTATTCACCGGATCTTCGGCCATCTTACGAAAAGACAAAGCCAACCGTTTTTCTGCTTTCAAACTTGTCATCCGGGTAAAAAAGCGAAGCAAAAACAATTGTACCGGGCTCTTTTTCGGAAATTCAAACTCACGATGCAAAAACAAATATTGATGGCCGATACATATATACGGAACGGAGGGACGGAAGAATGCATAGGTAAGGCCGGTTAAAAGTTCGTAGAAGTTGATCACAACTTCCGCCCCTGTCTCCCTGATCCGTTGGTTTATATAACACATACTCCGGAAATATTCCGGTAAATGTATGAGATTATAGACAAAACTCTTTTTTAAATCAGCCCGTTTGTTATCTGGTGCAGGCATGAAGTTCGGACTAAGAAAACGCTTCACCGGCGCTTGTATATTACGGTTAAAGAACCCCGGCAAAGTACGCGACGAACTCTTGCCAACGAGTACCTCCACCACTTCGTGCCCATTACGCCGTAACATTTCCTCCAGAGTTAACGCTTGAGTCAAATACCCACGTCCTTCTCCCTGTACTATAAATAAATATTTCATGAAGCTATTGCTATTTGTCCGGTCTCTTTTTCTTTCAACTCTCTGTCAGTCATTAACATACTATCAAAATAGCGTCTGCCATGACTTTCATAAATGCAAGTCTTAACAACCTGTGCATTATAAAAGTTCAACGGTGCCAGATTATCAAGAAAATCGTCATGATTACCACGGACATAGATAACCTGTGTACCAAAATTTTCCATCATCTTCATTATCACTTTGAAGAAATCCGTATGCTTCGCTTTCCACTTGCTTAAACCACTTTTTTGTAAATGCCATCCGTCAATGATATCTCCATTCAATATCAAACGGTCGCAATTGATTGATTTAAGAAAACGGGTTACCTCCTCAGTTTTGGAGTGCTGGGTCCCCAGATGAATATCCGAGAGGACAACGGTGGGATAATACGTGCGTAAATACATAATCTTTGAATTTTTCGATATACAAAAATCAGTATTCGGCATTACAACCAGATGTCTGCAAGATTACTATTTTATGAACAAAAACCGTATTCCGACGTTATATATTTAAAAACAGTAATTATATTCGCAGCCTGAAAAGGCTGGTAATTCATTTTAAGAAAGGAAAAATCATGGAAAAATTTGATGAATTAATACAGTCACCGGTTCCCGTATTGGTAGACTTCTTCGCAGAATGGTGCGGTCCTTGCAAGGCAATGAAGCCTATACTCGAAGAAGTAAAATCTAAAGTAGGAGATACAGCACGCATTGTTAAAATTGACGTAGACCAGCACGAACAACTGGCGGCCAGATTTAAGATACAGGCCGTACCTACATTTATATTATTCAGTAACGGAGAATCGGTATGGCGTCACTCCGGAATGATACATGCCAGCGAACTGACAGGAGTAATAGAACAGTATTCACATAAAAATTAAGAATGAAGAAAGTATTAGCTATGGTAGCTTTCGTCATGATTGGCGTCATCGTTTACGCTTTCAATGACGAAAACAGAATAAATGTAGATCAACAAAGTAAAAAAGAGGTAAAAAGTGGTGAAGTCATTGTGATGAATAAATAGATGTTCGTCAAAGATGTA
>ERZ860388.2138-NODE-2138-length-11118-cov-4.086505_pt1 | contig 11118 bp, 9 predicted proteins | sample MGYA00509978_ERZ860388 | MGnify/ENA primary metagenome ERZ860388 (study PRJEB30046, sample SAMN00715225) | human gut metagenome | study: EMG produced TPA metagenomics assembly of the A metagenome-wide association study of gut microbiota in type 2...
TTGCGGTATCAGTGGTTATATGTTAGGTGTGAATCCTTTCAATCAACCGGGTGTCGAGGCTTATAAGAAGAATATGTTCGCCCTGTTGAATAAGCCGGGATACGAGAAAGAAAGCGAAGCTATCAAAGCACGTTTATAATACGATTTACCCCATAAAAAAACGGTTTTCTCATCACGAGGAAACCGTTTTTTCGTTTGAATAGTTTTTATTACTCATTTAATTCTTTAAGTAAATCGCTCCCGGCTTTGAATTTGACCGAGACACGTGGAGTAATCATTACTTCCTCCCCTGTTTTCGGATTACGTGCCAATCGCTCGGATTGTTGCCAAGGTACAAAAGATCCAAATCCTTTCATGGAAATAGATTCTCCTTCCCGTATTCCTTTCGCCACAACAGTCGGTAACGCATTCACTACGGTTCTAACAACATTTTTCGGCAATCCTGTTTCTTCCACAAGAGATTGTACTAATTCTCCTCTATTCATACTAGATAATAAATATACCATTCTTCACCAGAAAAGAGTCCGGTGAGAACTTAGTTGTTTAATCATTGCAAATATATGAATATTTGGGGAATATCAAAATAACATATATTAAAAATCAATGCATACAGAAATATTATATACCTAAATGCAGGTATAATTGAACCCCTTTCAGATAGACAAGTGAGACTTTGGTAGAAATATAATTAATAAGAAATAGTATACAGTATTATGATATCACTTATTCATAGCAAGTTATAGCCTTTGAAAATTCGTTATTAATGCGCTTACTAGAGTTCTCACCGAACTACGTCATAATTTATTGATTAATTATCTCAACGAAATAAATTTATATCCCTTATTTTTCAATACATCTATCAACTCATCCAGATAATTATAAAATTTATCAATCCGGTTAGGGTGTACATGTAGGTGGATCAAAAGTAAGTACCCATTTAAACCATTTTTGTTTCATAAAATGAAATTCCATTATATATCATATTTATTTAATTTCAAGAAGCTTTCCTCCCATTTCTGTTAATTCCAATTTATTACGTACCTTTGTATTGGTTTTTAAGAAGGTAATAACATGATTCAAGAAGCGATTATCCGATATCTGCGTAAACACAGGCAGGAATCCCTTTCTCCCAAAGCTGTTCTTTTCGATATGGATGGTGTATTATATGACTCTATGCGTTTTCATGCACGGGCATGGCATGAGGTAGCGACCCTCCATCAGCTAACTTCTCGGCCGGAAGACTTTTATATGTTCGAAGGACGTACTGGGGAAAGCACGATCAACGAGCTATACCAACGCACTTTCCAACGAGACGCTACCGCCGAGGAGAAGCAAACGATCTATAAAGAGAAAGCGGATCTATTCAATACCTATAATGACGGTGCCCCCATGACCGGCGCCGCAGAGGTTCTAAAAGAAGTGGAAGCATCCGGACTGCAACGATTGGTTGTCACCGGTTCCGGCCAACATAGCTTGATCGATAAGCTAAACCATACCTATCCGGGACATTTCAACCGAGAGAAAATGGTTACGGCTTTCGACGTGAAATATGGCAAGCCACACCCCGAACCTTATTTAATGGGACTTCAAAAAGCGCATGTGAAGCCTAACGAAGCTTTTGTGGTAGAGAACGCTCCCATGGGAGTAGAAGCTGCCGTGGCAGCCAATATCTTTACGATAGCCGTAAACACCGGACCTCTCCCCGATCAAGTTTTATTAGATGCCGGAGCGGATTTACTATATCCGGATATGGAAAACTTAGCTAAAGATTGGAAACAAATCATCGAGCTTGCGAAATCCACCCGATTGAACGAGTATTCCAAATAAGCGAACATAAAAAAAGAGGCTACCCGATAATGAAGTAGCCTCTTCTTTTTTATCATCGAACGGATTATTTCACATAATCAGCCTTATTCAAGAAATCATAGCTCTGCTGAACGCTGGCAACCGGATCATTGTTTGTATATTGCTCAACTTCAACATACCAATCCTTTACGTTATTAGCGTACATTTGATCGAAGATAGGCTTGAAATTCATCTTGCCACTTGCGCCGATCTCTTTCTCATCCTTGATATGGATAGCCTTGAACTGGCTCGGACGGTTCTTCAAGTAAGCAACAGGATCACCGCCACCCATCATTACCCAGTATACATCCATCTCGAAGAATACGTGGTTCGGGCTTACGTTATCCAACAAGAAATCATAGATCAATTGATCGTCGATCTTACGGAACTCGAAGTCGTGGTTATGATAACCGAACGCAATGCTAGCGGCAGCGGTCTTATAACCAACCGTGTTGAAATAATCGCAGTACATCTTCAAGTCATCCAATGTAGTCTTATCGTTAACCGGCATCCACGGTTGAACCATATATTTAACGCCTAACTCATTATGAGCATCAATCGCTTGATCCCACCAACTCATAACCTCGGCTTCTTTTTCTTTCGTAAATGCCTGTCCAAGGTGAGCGCTCGTACACTTCATACCTAGGTCATTCACCATTTTCTTAAATTCAGCGGGAGCTAAACCGTAAATCTTACCGTTATCATAGCTTGCTGTCTCCAGATTCTTATAACCCATCTTAGCGGCGGTTTCCAATACTTTCTGGATACCTTCTTCTTTTACAAGGTCTCTTAAAGAATACAATTGAAGCCCTATATATTTAGAAGACTCCGATGCTGTAGCGGCAGCTTGTCCTGATTTACCGCCACAAGAAGATAATAACTGCGGGGCTACCAACCCACCCGCAAGCATCAAAGAGGCTTGCTTCAAAAAATTACGTCTGTTCTGCATAGTACTATTAATTAAGTTTGATTGAGAATTTTTACAAAAGTAAGACTATATTCTTAGGTTTATATCTTTATGGAAGTTAAAATCTTCAAAAAGGACATTGTATTTTAATTTTCGTTATCTTTGGAGGATATATTATTACTTAAATCATTTATATCATGAAAAAATTATCAATTCTAGCGATGGGCCTTCTCTTTGTCCTGACCACAGCCTGTAGTGTTTCCGGCAGTGGTACCTTATTCGATGGCAAAGATAGTAACAAATGGAAAATGACAGGCGATGTCTCCGTTCAAGACGACATAATGACCTTGAAAGGTACGGATGCGCTGGTCGTACTGAAAAACGGCAAATACAAAAACTTCGATCTGACCCTTGATTTACGTACTACCCCGGGAGGCAAAGGCGCCGTCTGGTTCCATACGGACCCGACCTTGAAGAAAGGATATCGTATCGCTATCAATAATGACCGGGCTGATAAGGTTTGGTGGAAAATGACAGGAAGTCTTGTTTCCGTGAGAAATTTGACCAAAAGCTTCGTAAAAGAAGATCAATGGTTCAAGATGGATATCCGGGTAGCCGGACAAGAGATTGATGTAAATATAAACGGCGAACCGGTTGTGGAGTATATCCAACCGACCGCCCCATATCGTACGGACGCTAACGCCTATGCCTTATTATCGGAAGGGACATTTGCCATAGAGAGTGATGGTAGCGGTGAGATCCAGATCAAGAACATCACCGTGAACGTAATTGATGAATCCACGATCGATATCAACGCACAATTGGCGGAAGCTAACGATGAGCAAAATGACGAGATCATTAAATTACATCAATCGGATTTCCCGGTATTAGATTATCACGTGCACTTAAAAGGTGGCTTAACCAAGGAAGTTGCCGCTAAGCAATCCCGCAAGACCGGTATCAATTATACGATCGCACCGAACTGCGGCATCGGTTTCCCAATCACGAACGACCAACAAGTCATGGATTACCTAAATGAGATGCGCTCACAGCCTTTCATCCTTGGCATGCAAGCGGAAGGACGCGAATGGATAACCACATTCTCTCCCGAGACTCTTAAAGAATTCGACTATGTGTTTACGGACGCTTTGACGTTCAAGGACAATAAAGGTCGCCGTACCCGCCTATGGATTCCGGAAGAGACTTGGATCGAGAATGAGGAGCAATATATGGACATGATCGTAGATCGTATCTGCTCCGTATTGGAAGAGCCGGTAGATATCTATGTAAATCCTTGTTTCTTGCCATCTCCGATGGATAAGCGTTTTGACGAATTCTGGACGGAGGCCCGCATGAACCGTTTCGTCGAGGCATTGGCAAAAAGCGGAAAAGCTTTAGAGATCAACGAACTATACAATATTCCAAATAAAGCGATCATTATGAAGGCGAAAGCCGCCGGCGTTAAATTCACGTTTGGAAGTAACAACGTGACACCAAACGTCAGCGATCTGTCTTACAGTATCCGCATGATGAAAGAATGTGGCCTGACCGCTGAGGATATGTATAAACCGAAAGTTAAAATCTAATCACACATTTACCCTCACCCTAATCCCCCGTTTAGGGACACCCTAAATGAGCGATTAGGGTAGACCTAAACGAGGGATTATTCTCTTTCTCGCAACATCCGTCGCATCTTCATATACCGATATTGCTTTATAATCATCTTGCGGCTACGTATGATCTGATAACGGTAAATGATACAAGACAAGATGAAATATACACCTGCCTGAATCCATAATACCCGATATTCATGCGCCACCTCATGCAAGGAAGCGCCAGCCGTATTGATACGGATAAATCCCTGGATACCCGGAGTAGAAGGAAACAAATAACCCACCACTTTCCAAAACGGAGGAATAGCCGCCTCCGGCCAAGAGACACCCGAGATAAATAACAAGATGACAGACGTGAAAACGAACACCAACATAGGCGATTCGCGACTCGTCATAAATCCCGATAACGTCATAGACATAAAAATACAGGCAAACAGGTAAGGCAGTAAAAACAACAAAATAGTCAGTGGCTCACCAACCTGAGGTAAGGAGAATAACTTAGGGACAATAGCCAATACCCAGATGCAAACCACCACATACAGCAAAAGATAAGTCAGCGACTTGCCGAACACGATACGCAAAGTCCCGTTAAAATGCCTGCAAATAGGTACCAAACTATGGAAACGATTCTTTTCCCGTGCCGTTCCTCCCAACATTCCGATGCCCAATATCAAGGTCTGTTGCAATACCAAGATCAAGATAGCCGGTACCAAAAAACTGGCAAAACCATTCTGGGAATTAAACAACGCTACCGATTCATACGGGATCGGGTCTACCGTGATCTGGTCCATCTTATCCGTAGACGACGGATTATTATGCATCCGAAGTTCCTTACCCATATCCAATGACACCTCTGTCGTCGCCAAAAGGAAAGCCTTATAAAACAATAAGGCACTCATATCGCAATACAACGAGACGGTTGTCTGTCGCCCTTCATGCAGGTCCTTACTATAATCCGGGGGAAAGAGCAAAATTCCATAGGCCTTCTTCTCATCTAACATCTTCTTGGCTTCCGCCATATCCGGACAAACACCCACTACTTCCACATCCGGCGTGGCGTTAACCCGTCTGGTAAACTCACGACTCAAATAGGAATCACTTTGGTCTACCACCACCATCTTCGCCTCGTGTACTACCTCGTTATTATATATAAATGAATAAAGCAGCGGATATACGAAAGGCACCAAGAAAAAGAAGATCATGACCCCCGCATCCTTAAACACGTTTCTCAATTCATCTTTCCAAATATAAAACGTATCCAGAAGACCTTCCTTTATGATATATCGTAAACGATGTTCTCTTTTCATCACATACAGTTTTTACGGTAGATATTTGAAATCCAACAACGCCCTCTTCAAGTTCCGCCCGATAAGGAACGGCAAGATCAGAAATCCCAACAACCAAGCGTACTCGCCCAACGTATAGAATAGCGCCCGCCCGTTCAAGGCTTGATCGACATAAATCAAGAAATAATGCCGTAGAGGAAACAAACGAGCCAACGCTTGCAACGTAGGGTCCATACCTTGTACCGGAAACGAGAATCCGACAATGGAGAACGAGATCATTCCGAACAGGCTGGCAAAGCTAAGCCCTAAACGGGGAGTCGGTAATACGCCGATCATAAATACGCCTACCGCCTGAGAGGATATAATCAGCAAAAACATCGCCAAAAGCATCGGAAACCAACCGCTATTTAACGGGAAAGAATTAATTCCATACAACACCGCACAATACATAAAGCCTACGACCGTAAAAATAGCCGTCTGCGGCAATAACTTTCCCAACAAACTAACTGCGATGGAATTCCCTCCCATATCCAACCATTTACGGGATGTAGAATATTTAATTTCTGTACCAATGCTGAATACCGTCACTAGAAATACCATTAACTGGATGACACCCGGCAAAACCGTATTATTCAAATATACCGAATAATTCAACCACGGATTGCCGATCGGATGCGTATCGATCACGATCGGTTGTAGCTGTCCCATGATCTGCGCTTCGGTATATCCTTTAGCTTGTCCGGTCTGTAAACCCACAGCGGCCCCCGCCAATACCGACATCGTTTTCATATCCCGAAACAGCAAGGAAGCGGCGATCAAATAGGTACCATTCGTATAGAAAGACAACCGGGGCTGCTTTCCAGATGTGGCGTCCACGGCGAAACCGGATGGAATGTAAAAAATTCCATATACATTCCCTTTCTGCATTTCCTGACGAGCCTCGGTAAACGACATGGTTTTCATATACACCTCTGTCTGCTCAAAGGCATCCAGCTGGCGAATCAAATTGCGTGAGGTAGCAGAGTTATCCATATCCACCACTGCTATCGGCAGATCGGTCGGCAATCCCTCATGCATCAACGATACAAAGAAAATGACACAGATAGCCGGAGCGATCAGCATACAAAAGAAGTAAATCGGTTGAGCCACCAGCCGATGCACCTCACGCTTCGCGATAAGCCAGATTCTATGCAAACTTTCTTTATAGGTCATACGATCTCTTTCCCTTTTTTCTTTAAGATCACGGACATTCCCGGACGAAGATCAGCGACTTTCTCCAACGGACGGGCACGCACCTCGAAAGTCTTCGAGTCATATTGTCCATTCGTCTTTGTCGCTTTCCATGCGGCATACGAACCCATATCCTTCATATAATAGACTTTCAACTTCACCGGTAGGTCCCCCAACGCCGGAATAAAAGCATTTACTTCCGAACCAATCTTGATATCTTTCAACAGATCCTCACGAATACTGAAAGTTACCCATACATCATTTAAATCAGAGATATTCATGATCGGAGCGCCTGTACCAACCAACTCGCCGACTTCCGGGAACCGTTCTGAAACCTCCCCGTCAATCGGAGCCACCAAAGCGCTCTCGCCCACATACGACTCCACTTCGGCGATAGCACCTTCCGCACGTTGGACCATAGCGGCAGCGGCAGCCTTATCTTCCTCACGGGCACCTTCTTTTGCCATCTCATATTGAGAACGGGCAGCCTTCTCTGTCGCTACCATAGCGTTATAATTAGCCTCCACCTCGTCTCTTTTTTGAGCGGACATCACCCCTTTCTCGTATAAATTCTGAATACGATCGAAAGATTTCTTAGCGATAGTTAATCCAGCTTGCGCCTTTTGCCACATCTCATAAGCGGCCGTAATTTCCTGTTCACGGGCTCCTTTAATCGCTTTAGCGTTCTGCGCCTCCGCTGCCGCACGAGCCGCCTCCACTTGTTTCAGCTTCGCCATAACCTCGGGCGTATCTAAAAAGACCAAAGTATCTCCGGCTTTTACCTGATCGCCTTCGCCAAAACGATAAGAAGCGATACGTCCGGGAACCTTACCGGAGATACGAACTTGGGTGGCCTCGGCCTGCCCCATTATAATATCGTCAGGCGGTGTAAGCAGGAAGAAACCCGCCAAGGCTACCAATCCGATCACGGCCAATACCGTGATAAAAGCTAACATCATGTTACTGATAGAAAACTTCTTGTTCTCGTTCATCTCTGTGTATATTTTTATTTGTTATTACTCTTATTCATTTGCGGACAGTTTACCCAAAGCCTTGCTTAGATAAACTTCTGTTAATTTCACCTCGATTTGAGCATCAATCAAACTAGAGCGAGCAGAAACCCATGCTGTCTGCGCCTCCATTAAGTTCAAAGCCGGGATAACCCCTTCCTCAAAACCGAAATTCGCACGCCGCAAATTCTCTTCCGCATTTTCCATATTACGGGAAGAAGCGATCAACTTTTTGCCCGCTTCATTCACTTTATAAACGGATTGATTTACCTGCAACTCGATCTTTTCACGAGCATCCTGCCATTCCAGTGTTTTTATGCGCGTTTCCGCTTTCGCCGAGTTACGCCTATAAGTGCCTTCCCACCAACCGGACAAGGGTACCTTTACCATAACTCCGACATTAAACATACCGGCGAAATCATTTTTAAAACCATTAAAAACATTCGGATTCGTGACGAAGTAATTCGCCGCTAAAGCGACATTAGGCAACATCTCTGCCAAAGCAATACGTTCTTTTCGCTTATAGATTTTCGTTGCCAGATCCAAACTTCTCAGTTCATTACGATTCATGAAAGCCTCATTCAGATCGGCCGAGGCTTGTGTTGTCTCTACCGGAAAATTATCCAGCTTCTCGTCTGCAAGCGATAAATCCTCCTCTAAAGACAGACCACAAATTTGCGCTAAAAGCATTCGGGTTAAAGCCAGACCATTCTCAACCTTAGTCTGAGCCATCTCCGCCTCATTCAGTTTCACCTTGACAGAAAGACCATCGGCCTCGGTAGCGACTCCCTCATAGATCATAGCGGTCACATCACTATCCATCTTACGGAGCAAATCCACATAAGCGTCCGCCAATTTCTTCTTATTCACCAAAGATATGACCTGCCAATAGGTTTCGTCAGTCTTATAAATCAAGTCCTGCAACTGTAAATTATTCATTGACTCCGCTAATTGCTTGGCAAACTTAGTGATTTGGTTATAATTAACGATCTTCCCACCCATGAATACAGGCTGCACCAACGATACATTACCCACCCAGATATTCTGCACATCCAAATGTTGCATATCGTTCACCCCACTCATCAAATGTTGGATCATCGGTAATTGGGCCAAGCCACCTAAAGAAGAGCTCAAGGATGAGGACAAAGCGCCCATGTCCAGTAAGTTTATATCCTTCTGGTTCCACATATAGGCACCGTTTGCCGATAATTGAGGAAAATACTTGGTAAAAGCGGCTTTCTTCTCGTTATCCGCCATCTTGATCTTTTCGCCAGAGATTTGTAGCTCCTTATTGTTCTGGATCGCCAGATTCCGGCACTCTTCCAATGTCAACATTCGCTGAGCGTGCATACAGCTCACCGTGACTACAAATGTTAATAGTAAGATAGTTCGTTTCATCTTTATATCGTTTTAACCTACCTATATAATGCCATCATATTCCCTATGTGACAAAAATATAAAAACCCGCACAAAAGTATAGGTTTAAAGCGAATATAAAATTGAACTAATTCAATAAAGGATACGTTTCTTCAACTTACAATACCAAGAATCACTAACCCCCATATATTGAGCTATATATTTATCAGGGACCCGGCTTACGATCCATTGGTGGTTCGTATAAAGATATTTCAGGAATTCTTCCGCCTTACAGGTTTGACGGACAGCGAACATTGAATAGAGCTTGGAAATAATCATCAGCATCACATTCTGATAACAGGTAGCGAAAGCTGGATATCCCAACGACAAACGTTCGATATCCGTCCGGGAAAAACAGAGCAATTCACCATCCTCGATAGCTTTCACCTCAAACTCGGAAGGGACTTGTGTAAAATAACCGATTGTAGAAACAAAAGGGTACATACTATCCGAGGAGAAACCGGTTACGCATTCATTCCCATTCTCATTAATATATTGATTGATAAAAAGCCCTTTATTAATAAAATAGGCATCTTGGCACAACTCGCCCGTACGAATCAAATAATCCCCTTTCCGGATTGTCACACCTCGAGTACAACTTTCCAAATCCTTTAGGAAAGATTCATCTCGAGACAGAATCTCCGGAATAAAACTTAGGAACTTCTCAAAGTCGGGAGATAATTTCATAGTTAATCATCCAAGGTAAATCTCTTCTGTCCGATCAAATTACCGTCAGAGAAAATATCCACACGGTAAGTACCCGGAGATAAGAATTCCTCGATATTCCAATACATGGTCACTGCCACCTCCTCACCTTCATATTCTATCATTTTCTTCATAGAATAATTGATTTCCTTTCCTTCAAAAGCGAATACATCCGCACGGCTTTTCACCAATATATCGTCATCCGGTTTCATGATCCGTACATATACCATCTTTTCGCCGACAGGAGCGGTAATGTTCTTCGCTATCTTGAAAGTCACGACGAATTGCTGCATCTTCTTAATACGCTTAGCTAGTTTTCCTCGAGAGTTCACAGGAGTCACGTTAATATCCGTCGCATCCAAACGACTAGCTAACGTTACTCTTTCCGTCAATTTCTCTTTTTCCTTTTTCAAGGTAGCAGCTTGTGAAGTAGCCCTCTGATATTTCTGAACAGCCTCTTTCTTTTCAACCTTCAATTGCTCATTCTCACGATTCAAGGAATCGATTTGGACAACATAGTTACGCATGATTTTACGTAAGGTATCCAATTCCTTTTTCAAGCGAGCTATTTCCTTCGCATTCGTAGCCTTCACCGTACGCAATTCTTCCAATAAACGTTGTACCTTTGCTTGCTCCGTAGATAATAGGGCAACAAGGGAATCATTGCCTACGCTAAACTTATAACCTTCATATTGAAGAGACAATTCATTATATTCATCCTCCAAAAATTCTTTCTCAAGATCAAAGGTTTCCACCAAATCAGTCATTTGCTGCTTTTGATGATAAATATAATAACCGGCACCAGCAATAATCAGTACCAATACTATAACTGCTACGATAAGTAGCGAAAGTTTATTTACTTCTTTATTCTCTTTCTTTTCAGTATCCATATGAGGTTCTTAGCTATTACAAAAGCACAAAATTACAATTTCTTATCCATCCGAACAACAAAGTACACCTAAAAATAGAAAAAGGCAGAGAGGATATATACCAAAAAAAGGAGTCACCCCTTACGGACTGACTCCTCTCTCTTCCGGCTTTCGCCTTTCTCAAGACGGCGGCTACCTACTCTTCCACTGTTACGCAGTACCATCGGCGTGACGAGG
>ERZ860388.2149-NODE-2149-length-11079-cov-3.269866_pt1 | contig 11079 bp, 10 predicted proteins | sample MGYA00509978_ERZ860388 | MGnify/ENA primary metagenome ERZ860388 (study PRJEB30046, sample SAMN00715225) | human gut metagenome | study: EMG produced TPA metagenomics assembly of the A metagenome-wide association study of gut microbiota in type 2...
GAGCCGGATACGGACGAGCAACTTAGCTTGTTCTGAACTATTCCGGACACTAGTGAGTTCATAATATTTATATATTCCAATACTAAACTAAAAATTCTATCAGAACTTTCAAACATTCTTTTATTTGTTGTTGCTAATAAACACTTTCAAAACTTTCTTTCATCAATATTTCTACCTCTTGTTTCATTTCCTCTATAGCTGTCGATGGTACTTTCGGTTCTTTTGTCAATACCAGTTCTGCCATTTCTCGCATTTTTTCTACAGCACCACTTTCTGCATAGAGTTTTGCTAATAGATAATATGGATAAATCCTTCCTGGAAGCCTATGGATGGAGCGAATGAAATATCTTTCTGCTATATTATATTTTTTCTGTCGTTGGTAGTTTTTTCCTATTATATTCAATATCATCGGATCAGAACTATAATAAATAGCCTCTTGTAATATAGCAGTAGAAACAGAATATTCTTTCAATTTATGTAAAGTATGACCATACTCAAACAAAAAAGTTCCTCTATTTTTCAAAGTGGGATACAATTTTCGATATCCCGCTTTTGCAGATTCGTAAGCTCCCATATCATATAATACATGTGTATTTTCCCATTCTTTACATTCATCATACACATTATATTTCCAAATATAAAAACTCATACTTCCAATCAATAAAGCAAAAAAGCACATTCCAACCCGTGAACTTCCTATTACACAAGTCATTATCAAAAAGATAGAAGATATAGCCAATGTAGGTATTTGCATTGGATAAGAAGAAAACGCAAATACCATTAAGGAGATGCCCCCTCCACATATACCCAATCTATTCTTTTTGATTCCCAAACAAAGGCATTTTCCAATAACAAACAGCATTAGTAATAGAAATACAATCCCTTGTTCTATAGCAACTTGTAAATACTCATTAAATGCATATTCAGGACTACCTGCTACAAATTCTTCTTGTGAAGAATACCTTCCTTGTGAAAAATACATTTCTTGTTCCTTACCATATGCATAAACGAACCTACCAACACCATATCCAAGTGGTCTATGTTTAACAGCTAAACAGCCTATTTTCCACATGAAAAATCTACCATTGGCAGAATTCTTTTTCAAATCAAATACAATTACTCCTGCTATTAATAAAACAATCAGTCCCACTCCTATTATGCCAATAACACTTAAACGATGTAATTCCCATACTTTTTTTAATTTAGTTTTCCACGAATAATACTTACCACAAATCCATAAACTCGAAACTATAACAGCCATCCATGCCGAACGGCTTATTCCCGCAAGAAGTATACAAAGAATAAGCACCAGCACACTCCCAGATAAATAAAAACCTACTCGCTGGACAAATGTAGGAACCTTTATTTTGTTCAATCGCAAGCATTCAAATAAACAAATAGGAAAAACAATCGCCAAATACCCAGAGTAAGGCCCCGGATTCAAAAAAGAACCCGTCAACTTAAAAAGAGAATGATTAGAAGAGGCTAAATCATAAATCTGTAAAAGTCCATAAATGGCTTCCTTTCCTCCACATAGAATAAAAGTCCAAACTACAATTACATAAAAATCTGAAATCATGTTTCGATTTTTCGGATAAATAAACAATAGTAGAATTGTGCTCAAAGCAAAACAAACACCTTCTTGAGCGTACATTAGCCACTGCCTTTCAAATTCCACTATTGCATTCATCTAAAAGTTCAATTTATCGACTATAAAATCCAAATAAGACTCAGTCTCCCTCATAATTTCTTTATGGGGTATAAAAGGATACTTAACACTATAATCTTCATCTAATAAAAATAAAAAAGGGATATTATATTCCTCCAATGAACAGCCAATCGAATCTATTTGATAAACATTTTTCAATTTATTTATTCGCTTAAAAATGTAATAATTACTTTTATTGTGATAAGTAGCTAATATAAGAAGCTTATCCCAACCTATTGTATCAAATCTTTCTTTTAAACAAGCAAGAAGACTATCCACACACACATTACAATTTAATTCCGAATACCTCATTACTAACTTTTTTCCATCTACTAAATCTTTTAATACTAGCTTATTTCCTGTTTCATCACATATCCTCATATCTTTCCGGAGCAACCTTCCTTGTATATCCAGAGTAAGAAAAATATCTTGGTAAATCATTCTATAAAATTCAATATTCCCTCTATACTTTTGACATTCAGACAGTTTCTGAGAGAGAGATAATTCTTTATAAAAGAACATCAAAGATATAGATATGAGAAAAACAAAAAATATGCTAAGAACAAATATTATTACTTTCTTTTGCATGATAGATAATCCATTTAGTGCTTTAGTACATAAAATATTATCACAGGATTATCTTCTGCCCTTAAAGATTCACCAAATACTTTGGCAGCCCGTCCTTCATTAGCTAATACAACTCCATACTGATTCTTTATTTGAGTCCATTTATCTTTCGGAATTTTTTTATAATAGTCACATATACTCATTGCATCAGAATAACCAATCAAAGTATCTCCTTCAGCCGTTAATATATTGGTAAAAGGAAATAAATAATTCACATCATTAATAATACGTGGTGCACTATATACTTGTCCCGTTTTTTTTGAATATATTAAATGAAAGAGCAAACTACCCATTGAGAAATTGTAATAAAAATAATGAGGCGTAACTGCAAAATTATGCCCAAACACATAACGTTCATCCACATTTCTATTCTGCATATACTCTTTGTCATTTTTCACCATAAACATAGAAAGGGGAGGAGTTTTTCTTCCAAAATCCACAATGTAATCATATCTCAATACCCCTGTCGAATCTACCGAATAAATAGTATCTTTACGAGCATCATGAAAATATAGCTTATTAGAAAATTCATTTAAAGCTGTATTAGATAAGATACTAATATACTCATCCTTTTTCCTATACATACCAAAACGATCTATACGGAAGGTTGAATCGCATTTCCAAATGGAATAATCCAATAAATCTTTTAAATGATAATTATCAGCATCCAATCCGTACATAATATAGCTATTTGAGGAATATTGGTAAAACTGCACAAATGTAAAAGGAAGCCTCTTTTCTCTAAGAAATTTTCCCTTCAAATTATAATATAAGAACTTTGCTTGAAACTGATCATATACTGTTATCCCATTTTGATCAACAGAAAAATCTGTCGGCTCTACATATTCTCCTGGTCCATTGCCATTACGTCCTACACTTAAAAGATATTTGCCTGTTAAATCAAAGATTCTCAAAGAGCGTGTTTTATATCGATCTAAAATATAAATACATTTATTTTTAATCCGAATTTTATCAACTGTTCCAATTATAGATTCATCCGTTGTTTCCAATTTCACACCATAAATAGTATCTACCAAATCACTCAAACACAAATAGCTATTTTTATCTATGTCATGGTGCGCAATCACAATATTGAGTCCTAAACTAATACTATCTGCTTTACTCTCATACATCACACTATCTGAATGTACATTTTCAAATGATGATAGAATTTTTTCACTACGTTTTTGTGAGCATGAATACATTATTGTTAAAAATAACACGAAAGCACATTGTGCCATTCTTTTTATTGTCATAATAATATTTATTAATTATAGAAATGAAGTAGGCAGTATGATCTACCTACTTTCATTATAGACATTAACAGCCGCTTGAAGGTAAGCAACTTCCTCCCCCATAACCACATACATTTTTAGTTACAGTATACTGCACTGTATTAGGTGATTCATACCCTACATCCCCTATGGGACCTAAATGAATAATACCTGTCCCTCCATTTTTAATATATGTACACTCTGTCGTATATGTTCTCCAATTCGTTCCTGCCGGACCAACAATATACTCGCCATATGCTATATTCTCAACAGCAACAAGTCGAAATGTCTTTTTTAACTTATTATTAGTAGTAGTAGAGGTGTTCAGAAAATAGCCAGCAAATCCAATACAAAAGCATGCTGACAAGCACATAAATAGTTTTTTCATATTTACACTTTTTATTATTTGATTATTTTTCCCAATAAATTTATCATTCCAACAAAATACAACATTACCTTTATCCTATTTTTATTCTTACTATCACCATCCTTTCTTTTAATTATATCTCATTTTTTACACTTATCTCCTAGTCTCTCTTACTAATAGATAAATATCAGATTATAGTCTAAATCCAAATAGAAAACATTCTTTATAATTTTATATTTTATTTTTAATATACATCAAATGTTTTACACATCGCAAATATAGACTCTTTATACTAATAGAAATCAAAAACTAATCTCACAAAAACCTCACAAAAATCAAACATCTCCTTTGTCTGAAATAATTAGAGATATATAATACTTCTAAATCTATTTATTATATTACCCTATGTCTCTTATACTATCAATTGATAATATCCCGGAGCTTTCTCTAATCTAATATCGCCTACTTCCTGCAAATATTTACGTAAACGTCCGGCAAGTGTATGCAAACGTTTCATATTCCCAGAGTGATCCGGCCACACAATTTCCAATGCCTTTTCATCTAATAAGGCATAATCAGGTGAAGATAAAAGTGCTTTAAGAAATAATGCAGCCTGTTTTCCCTTGAGATGGATTTCTTTATCTTCAGATATCAATATATTTCGAGATGCATCTAAATATATATTTTCTTTTATGCGGTAAATATATCTTCTATCTAACTCAGATTGTTTTTGAAAAGATCTGGATTCAGAAGCAGATAACAGAATCTCACTAAATGAAAAGAGACTACAAACAAAAATATTTCTATAGCATCTTATTCTTTTAAGAATATATGTCAATAGCTTAATCATAATCAAAGATGTTATTTCTTCCTACCAACCCATTTTCTCAATTCGTCATAAGCGGAAGCGCCCAACATCCTTTTCGCTTTCAATGTATTGCTCAAAAGCAAACTATCCACTCTTACTCCCCTAACAGAATCGTTACTTATTAAATAATCCCCCCATCGAGTAAGTACATCCCAATGTTCCCGAGCATAGTCCGGTGAATTTTCCAATCTGGCAACAGCCGCAGTAAGAAGCAATATATTAGCAGCCGATAATACAGGATGTTCCCCTTCATTCGCTTGAGTATGGGCTATAGGATAAACTCCCACATCATAAGCTGGGTAGTCTTTGCCCCACTTTCCTGATTCACTATACTGAAATATCGGATTTATCAATGCTTTCACACGCTCTGTCGAGGAACTCCAGAAAAGAGATACTGCACCAAGATCATAAGCCACACGTATATTTCCAACTGTATCAGCAAAACAAATAGGAGATTTATTCATATCAGCCGCTAAATGATAATAACTCCAAAGTCTGCGATAAGGCAGAAGAAATTGTTGTGCCCAGTCTTCACCTGCCAAGCGATACCCCTTTAGCATATAATTATCATCAAACTGATCACATTTTGTTTTGAAAAAAGGATAATCACAAAGTACCTTATCTAATAAAACCTCCATTGTCCTATTTCTATTTTTATTCCAATAAGGATACAAATTTTCCCCAAAATATTGCAAAGAAGATAGTTCGTCAAAAGCAAACAACAAACGTCCACTTGTTTTCTCCACTCCAAAGGATTTTGCTACAACAGAAACAAACTTACCATCTTTATCGGCTAACATAGCAACATCTTTTCCTTTCATCGCCCAATAAAAAAAGCCCCAAGACGGTTTACCAATATCTTTATTAACCCATAACTTCTGTTCTTTACTACCTATTTTCATCCTATGAACTCCTTCCTTTTGTGAAAAGGTCAAAGTGTTCTTTCCAAAAGCTTTTTCCACACCTAACTTAAAAGTCATTTTCGTATTATGTACTTTGCCATCCAAAGAATGAATCTCATAAGTCAAAAAATTAATCGGAAGGGAAGCAAGATCTAAATCATCAACTAAGTACGGTGTCAGAACTGTAAGCTTCAATTCAACCGCCCCACAATGAAAAGTATAATAACTTTGTGTTGCCTGCATATCAACATCAACCAGCTTGGCAGATAGCATCTTAGCCGGACATTCTTCTTCAGCATAAACCCCGAAGTCCAGTATCCCTTTTCCTGCCAGATTATTACAATGCGCCGCAATAATAGAGATAGTGTCTTTCATAGTCTCTACGACAGCAGATGGGATCTCCATTACTCCATGATAATCCCAAGCATAACCTGTATTTAACAGTTGATGCCCATTTATATACAAATCAATAGCTTCATCATGAGCATAACGCAAATAAAGACGCATAGAATCAGACAATAAACTACCAGCAGAAAACTCTCTACGCACATAGATATCACGCGAAGCCCAAGGAGTATGAATATCATCAATATATTCCGTACCAAAAGCCCCCTCACCGGTAAGCCAATGACTATCATCATAATCAGCATCCATCCAACTCACACCCGGATATAGGAAAGTATATTTCCCTATCCAACTTTTATCCGAAGCTATAGGTGCCAAAGCCTTAAGTTGCTTTCCATTTCTTCCCCAAAAACGGTAATAGTCACCATCAACCTCTAACAAACCAACCAATGGAAAATCCCTTCCATCTCTGAATCGGAGAGAATGTTCCGGCAGAGTATCATTTACAGCAAAAATTGTAAAATCAGGCGATAAAACTATCAGAGGATAATCGCCAGACGTAAATCGCCCAACATGATGTACATGGCTTGATTCCGACTGAATAGAACACGCATAGCATAAGACACAATAGCAAATTATACAATACAACATTAATCCATCTCGCATATACCTTTTTATCTCCATATTTGCTCTCCTTTCTCATAAGTAAATATACGCTGCTGTACACCTCTAGTATGATTAACCAATAAAAAAAGAGCATCAGATGGTAATTCTCTCCAAACCAAGGAATCAGATAATGCCGTGACACGTCCTGCCGACTTCCATCCTTGCTGACAATAGAAAAGTTCAAAATCATCACCAGGACGAATATAGTTATCCCAATTGCGAGGTGTATAAACAATCTTACTAATCTGACAAACTTTACCCAAATCCAGCCCAGCCCAGCCACCATTTGTTTCTTTATAATCAAATGAAGTCCAAGTCTTTCCATCAAAAACATTCGTGTATTCATGTGAACCATCTCCTTGAAAACAGCCGGGAGTACCTATTACTTTACCAGATAAAGGAATTGTATCACCTGCAGAATAGAAACTGACTTCAGCTACATTACAATTTGTACCGTCATTCCCCCAATAGCGTACATAACGGTACCCTTTACTTTTATCATAGGGAAAAACAACTGTCTGTAAACGATAAGGGCGTTCATTAATAATAAACAGTGTATCTTTTTCTAAAAAATCGGCTCGATTACTTCCTTCAAACACTCCCCGAAGCATTCGATCACGAAAGAAATCATCAGCAGCCAATGAGAACTTAGAATATAATGTAATGTCCTGAGGTACATCCTCTCCCGAAAAAACATGAAATTCATTGGTCAGTTCATCCATATAAAACGGATCTGTCAAACAATAAAGTTTATCGTCCTCATACACAGCAACACGCATGATACATCCTTTCTGTATTTGATGAAAAACTAAATTATCCGGATCGTATACTGTCCAGTCTACCGGTATCCAATCAAATAACCAATTGACACACAAATAAGCAATCCGAGAATGGATTTTAGAACTATACAGCATACTGGAAGGAATATGCAATTTATCTTTATAATAATATGCATACGGAAAAGTCACATCAATAAAACGAGGATTCTCCCAAAACGGATATATCTCCTCTTCCAAAGAAGCTATTTGTTTCTCAATCTCACGGTTTACACTGAATGTAGTACGATAGACTTTCGCTTTCGGTGACCAACGCATCCAATCTTTCCGAACCATCTGCGGCATATAAGGAAAATCCTGCAAATAAGGTTCTCCATCTTTATCCCAAAAGGCCACCCAAAAATGACGTCCATTATTATTGCCTAATGCCGGAACAGCATCTATAGCACATGGAATTCCTAATGCCCGACAGGTATAAAGAACATAATCAACATATTCCCGACAAGTGCCACACAGATATTTCACCACTTTAGGACCAATATGTGGTAAAATAGCAGGTACTTTTTGCGAAAAAGTAACTTCTTGTGCTGTCAAAAACTTCATCAAACATTGTGCTGCTACAACAGGGTCTTCTTTATCCGTTCCTGTAGATAAGCGAAGAGAATCGAGCAAGAGGTTGTACTGATTATAATAATCTTCTCGCCAATAATCTAATTTTTCGTCTCCAATACGATAAGGCAATATATATTCACAAAAATCATCGAATGAAACGTTTTTTCCCCAAGGCTGCTCTCTCCAAACTTTAAAGGCCCAATCAATGTTATGACATAAATAAGCTGAATCTATCTCTTGAATGTCATATTTCAAAGGTAATAAGGAAATTGGTAAATTACCATAAAGTCGGGTGATAGAATCAACAAATACAGAAGAATCCAATTGCCTATTTTGACTCCACAACTTATAATACTCTAAGTAGTTATCCAGTATCTTTCCTTCACGATAACTATAGCCTACCATATTCTCAATAAGAAAACATGCTGCTCTATATTTTAAGCTATCTCCCACATTATTATAGCGCCCTAAAACTTTCTCCAGCTCTGTCCGATTTTCTCCAGATTCATTCAATGCTATATCCAAGTATCCTACTGATTTCTTTTCCACTGGAATACAAGACCCAAAGAATAAAATCAAGATTACCAAAGAAACTCCGGAACATACAATAAACTTTATTACAAATTTGTGTGTCCTCATATCAAATACCCAATTAGATTCAGCAAAGATATGTCATACTTTTTTCTAAAAGGATGGATTTTCTTATTATAGATATGGAGGATTCAATCTTTTGTGATAATAGCCAAGATATAACAACATAATTCCTTACAGCCATTTAATAGTTATAAGTTTTAGTAATCTTCTCGTCAATATCGTATCTGTATATCCGATCATCCTGTGTTATAGAATAAAACAACAGAAAAGAATCGTCTGGAGATACGGCAAATGCACTCATATTCTTATTCAAAATAAACCGTACAATCGGATTACCATTCCAATCCCAAACATGTACCTCACTACAATAGTCATATTTTCCTTTCAATTCTTTCGGTGTTTTACCTGAATATAGAGCATAGATGTATTTATCCGTTGATTCCATTTTCAAGTAGTTTATCGTTAGATCCTCAAAATCAGTGAGTCGAGGTGACTGTTCTAAATAAGGAATCGGTTCCTTTTGCCGATTATCATACATTGTCTCTGCTATTATTTCATTTTTCACATCATAGATACGCATCAAAGGAAACTTATCGTAGCCTATTGCAAGTCTTCCGTCAGCGTGATGTCCCGTCATAATTTTAGTAAATATCATATTACGCTGTTCTTTTTTGATATTTATATTAACTATCGGATATCTTGAACCAAAATCCTCCATTTTTTTTGATTCAAAGTCGTATTTTACAAATTCTTGTTCACTTTGGCCTATCATGTCGTAACTATAAATAGCATCGGAAGTTATGGCAAAATTTAGCAGATTAACAAAATTGACAGGTAGAATAATTGTCTCCTTTTCTTTTAGTTTTCGATCTTCAGAATCATAAAAAACTTTTTTCACTTGGAGCAGGGTCCTATAGGCAAAGGTATCTTCCTCAATAGGAAAAATATAAGGAAATATATCGGATTCTTCTTCGGGGCCTCCACCTCTATGGATTTGAGAATCCATATGTTTCAATTCTGGCAATCGAAAGAATTGAAAGAAAACATCCTCTTTTAGATCTATTGTTATTAACATGTTATTTACAATCTGCATATCTCCTACGCAAGAAAGAACTTGTTCTACTGTATCTTCTTGAAGTATGGCATCCACTGTTTGAGGAAATTCAGTAATATATTTAAGTTCCTTATTGTCGTTAGCTGTATTACAAGCAAACAGCATTAAAAAAAAGAAAAAAAGCCTATCTTCTTCATATCTATTTTTAATCAAATTCATTTATCTAAATCAATACAAGAGCAGCAAAGTGAAGTACCCGTTTTTTATATATTCAAAATCAAACTTTGCTTCCATATAGAATAAATACACTTTTGCTACGCCCCGCCAAAAGCAATTGCTCAAAATAAATATTCCACAGGTATCCAATTCATAGAAACATAAATTCCAGAATATTTTAAATCAAATGTTACCAACCTATTTCGCAAGCATATATATTCCTATTATAAATGCCATAGCCAAAAAAACAATTGCAGTAACTCGATTCAAAATTTTATACTGCCGATGATACTTTTCTTCCTTATCAAAACGAAGTTTGTAAGCATAATAAGATTGAGTAACAGCAAACAACAACGCCAAAAGCAAGAATAAAAAAAGATGCGGATATTGATTTACTAAAAACATAACATTAATGTGAATAAGTATTTGATTCTTTAGTTTAAAATAAGTGCAATCAATGCACAAGGCCAACTCCATTAGAAAGAATGTTAACCTTACAAGTTTGTATTACCATCTATTAATATACTATAAGACAGAACTTAAACAATCTGTTTAAGTTCTGTCTCGTTTTAGTGACTATTTCATTATCATTCTAAACAGGGTTACAAATATTAGTAGAAAAACAGCACAAATAGAAACGTAATGCCCTATTTTTCGTCCCAAATTGTCTTTAGGTATTGTCTTTATTGAAATAAAAGCCAACATTCCCCATGCAAACAGCCCACTTATCGACAAATAAAGAGAATCAATTGAATAGAGCCTATCTACTGCCGACATGACCAAATACAGCACAACTAATGCGCAAAACACTTTATAATACCATTTCATAACTAATTATTTACACAATTCTCATATCATCTTTTATTTATTCTTTTTCCCAGAAAAAACAATTCCATCAGTCCACACTTTTCATTTCATCCATCCTCCGGTTTATAAGGTCACCGTTTGCTGAAGCTGTATAGCATCAGAAGCAGCACCGACCATAAACAGATAATCACCGGTAGGAGTGTAAAACTCTCCTTTCGCTTCATCCCAAAAACGTAGTTCCGATTTGGGAACGGTCAGAGTAA
>ERZ860388.2157-NODE-2157-length-11036-cov-14.754121_pt1 | contig 11036 bp, 10 predicted proteins | sample MGYA00509978_ERZ860388 | MGnify/ENA primary metagenome ERZ860388 (study PRJEB30046, sample SAMN00715225) | human gut metagenome | study: EMG produced TPA metagenomics assembly of the A metagenome-wide association study of gut microbiota in type 2...
AAAGAAATAAATCTTTTTATTTCTACTTTATCTCGAATCTCACCAGCATCGAATAATTCAGTTTTATCGTACGGAAAGCATCGTAAGCTTCTGCCTGTGATGAACTTACATTGCTCTGGGCTGCAAAATACCGAGAATAACCTGCACTCTCCTGCGGTTCGACAATGCGAATGACATCTCCCAGGCATTTACCTAATGCTTCCACCAAATATTCAGCTTTCTTTTGTGCGGCTTTCAGTGCCTCTATTTTGCCTTGTTGCCGATAGACCTGCATATCCTTGTTTTTCAGTTCTCCGATACGCATGTAGTTGATACCTTTCGTGTCGATAACCTTTAGAATCTCATCTATCTGACTAAAATCGGTCAATGTAATATCAAACCGTTTGGATACCAGGAATTCAAGTCCGCGTTCACGCCAATAGTCGCCTACTTCTTGTGTACGGATGGCGTCTTCCGGAATCCCGATCTTTCGTAAGGCAGTTCTCAAATTTCGCTCTATTCCTACCAATGGCACTTTAGTCCGATAATTCTCCGGTTTAGACTTTCCGTCAAATTCCTCTTCCCAATATTCTTTAATCTCGATAAGATAATGAATCTCGTCGGGCACAAGGGTTATTTCCGAAGTTCCGGTAACCTCAATAAACTTCGCATTATCACTGTCTTGACCGAATGCAGTGCTGCACACCAATAGAAATACGGCAAATAATAAAAATCTAGTTTTCATAATAGTATGTTCTTTAGAGAATTATATTTGCAATGATACAAAAAATGAGGATATTGTAAAAGTTTACATACCCTCATTTTTATATTATCAACAATTTATCCCTTTATATCCCAAATTCCGCAGTTGCGTTCCAGCTCGACGAGTGCCGCATTATAATTAAACAGCGTTTCTATATATTGCGCCTGAACTTCATCATACGTGCGTTGTGCATTCAGTATTTCCAGCAGGGAAACTTCACCCCGATTATAACTGTATATTTTCCCTTCGAGCACATCCTGCGCCTGTTTCAGAATTCCACCTTCGTAATGTTTCACTTGAAGTGCCTGCGATTGGAATTGCTGATAAGCTCCCATCACTTCCCGTTGTACCTGCAAGCACATTTGCTCATATTGCAATTCTGCCTGGCGAGCACGGAAACGGGCAGCATTGACCGTACCTCTGTTCAGAGAAGAGAAGTTTAAAGGAATCGCAATCCCCGCACTGACTCCATTGAATGCTGGGGCAGGTGCTTCTTCATTGCGTACACGCTTGTTATGACTCCATCCTAATGAAAACTCCACATCAGGACGCTTTTCACGCTTAGTCAGAATCAGTTCGCGGCGTGCAACCTCCGTATTCTTCAAAGCTGCCAGTAAATCAGAACGATGTTCTATAGCTCCCTCAATCAATCCGTTCAGCACAAATACCTGTTCCGGCTTTTTCAGTTCTTCCACCGGATGAAACAGCGTATCTGTAACTGTGGTTCCGACAAAGAGGGACAGTTGCATATATGCCTGCTTTAAGTCCGTCTCAGCTTGCAGAACCTCATTATACATGATATCCGCTTCCAGCCTGCTTTGTATCGCTTCCACCTCCATGATCTTGCCGGATGCCAGACGGATACTATCGGATTTCGCCAGGTCGTACATATTGCTCCATGCACTTCTCTTGATGTCACTGAGTTGTTTTTGCTTCATTACTTCCAGATAAGCAATAGTGACGTCCGCCTGTAAATTCCGGAAATAATCATCCAGCACAATCTCCGCCAGTTCATTCTGGCTGCGTGCCAACTTGATGCCGGCTGTACGTCTTCCTAAAGTTACGTTCTGCGAAAGTTCCAGTTCATAGCTTTGACCCATTTGCAAAGTGTGGTCTTCATTATTGGAATAAGTAAAAGAGAGCGACGGATCATCAAATACTTTGGCAGCTATCACATCTGCATGTGCGGCGCTGACATTCATCTTCTCCGCTGCATATTCCAGATTGTCGGCACTTACTTTATGCATATACTGCTTATAAGTAATCGGTTCTACAGTCTGTGCCTGCACTGAACAGGCACAGACGATAAGGGTAAACAACGCAATATTATATCTTTTCATTTTCATCCTTTTTATCTTCCTTTTTTTCCATCATATAATATAAAGTGGGGAGAATATACAGTGTCACCACAGTAGCAAACAGCAATCCGTATACAATAACCGTTGCCAGCGGACGCTGTACATCGGAACCAATTCCCGTACTCAGGGATGCCGGAAGCAAACCCAGCACAGCAACAGTAGCCGTCATCAGAATGGGACGGAAACGATGGCGCACACCGGTAACCACGGCATCGCGCAAGTCGCGCCCCCGTTCGCGCAAATTATTGATATGCGAAATCATAATCACTCCATTCTGAATAGCTACACCAATCAGAGCAATGAAGCCTACGGCAGAAGATACATTCAGCGTCATTCCCCGTACATTCAGTGCAAGCATACCTCCGAAGAGTGCCAGCGGAATGATACACATCAATAAAGCCGCTTGCCGGAATTTGCCGAGAGCGGCAAACAATAACAGTAACATAATGCCCAATGCCAACGGAACTACCACGCCCAAACGATTGTATGCACGATGCTGGTTTTCAAACTGTCCCGCCCATTTCAGATGAAAATCTTCGTGATTGTATTTCACCTGGTCATCAATCATCCTGTTTGCTTTCTGCAAGAAAGAAGTCAGGTCGATACCACGCAGATTGACGCGGATTGTAAGATGCCGCTTATTCATCTCGCGTGAAATGGTGCTTGCTCCTGTGGTCAGTTTGATTTCCGCAACCTGGCTCAATGGTATCTTGGCGCCTGTGCCCGAAGTCAGCATCAGGTTTCCGATGCGTTCCGGCGTATTGCGCGTCTCTTCGCTGAAACGGCAGATGACGTCATACGACTTACTACCCACAAAGATTTGCGAAATAGCCTTACCGCCAATGGCAAGTTCTATCAGATCGGCCACGTCCGAGACATTCAATCCGTATTGGGCAATACGGTCACGGTCTGCTATAATCTGAAGTTGGGGAAGGGGAGGTTCCTGATCTACGGCAACATCCGTCGCGCCCGGAATCTGCTTGATGACATTGACAACCTTATCGGCAATATGACGCGTTTCCGTGATATCTTCCCCGTATATCTTCAGTGCAAGATCACTGTGCGCACCTGCTATCTGGTCCATCACCATATCTATTATTGGCTGGGAGAAACCTACCGAATATCCCGGCATGGTCATGAGCGTATCATTCATCGCTTCAATCAGCTTGGCTTTATTGCGTCCTGTAGTCCAGCTATCGTAAGGTTTCAATCCTACACCGCACTCGATGTGCGAAAGGGAAAAGGCTTCTGCGCCTTCATCGTCACGTCCCACCTGTGTCATTACGTACGACACTTCCGGAAACTGCCCCAATTTATTTCTTAATTCAGCTCCCATCTCTTTAGAACGCTCGATGGAAATCCCCGGAGGCAATTGTACCTGAATCCAGATAGCCCCTTCGTCTAAGGGAGGAAGGAAATCTTTTCCCACCGTGTAGCTCAAAACACCTGCTAAAACCAGGATTCCTGCCAATACTCCCAATACGGCTTTCGGGCAGTCAATTACACGAACCACTTGTGCGTGATACAGCATCTGCAATTTTTCCAACCAACGGTTATGATATACTTTCCGAGGCTTACGGTAAGCCATATATGCCAGTCCCGGAATTAGAAACAATGCTACACACAGAGCGCCTATCAGTGCATATCCCACTGTATATGCCATCGGTGTAAACAATTTCTTCTCGATATGTTCGAAGGCAAACAAGGGCAAATAAGCGGTTATAATAATAAGGATAGAGAAGAAGATAGGGCGGGCGACTTCCGTTGTACGTCGTAAGATGGAATCTTCTTCCAATACTTCATCGGGATGCCGCTCACGCTTCTTCAGAATCGTTTCCATCATCACGATAGAGCCGTCTACCAGGATACCGAAGTCAATAGCTCCCAATGAAAGCAGGTTGGCAGGTATATCCGTCACGTGCATCAGGATAAAAGCTATCAGCAGCGATAGGGGAATAGTGACGGCAACGAGCAATGCACCCCGCCAGCTTCCTAAAAAGAGAATCAGTACCAATATCACCAGGATCATACCCATAAACAGTGTATGCGAAACTGTGTGTAAAGTTATATCTACCAGGTTCGTGCGATCCATAAAAGGATGGATGTGTGTACCTTTGGGCAGTACTTCGTTATTCAGTTCGTCAATAGCGGCATGTACTCCTTCGAGCACTTGCGAGGGATTCTGACCGCGCAACATTTGCACGATGCCTTCTACACCGTCAGAGAAATTACGTTTGCCATCATAAAAGCCCAGTACACCCTTGCGCTCCAGGCTGCCATATTTCAGTTTTCCGATATCATCCAGATACACAGGTACTCCATTATCTGTTTTGATAACGATACGTCCTAAGTCCTTCAAATCCTTCACCAGACCGATACCGCGAATCACGTAACTCAGATCACCCCGGCTCAACATACTTCCTCCGGCGTTCACATTGTTCATTTCAACTTTTTCGGTCACGTCAGAAAGGGAAATATCGTACTCTTCCATCTTACGCGGATTCAGTTCGATCTGATACTGGGTAGTGATGCCGCCGTAGTTACTTACATCGGCTACACCTGTCACTTGCTTCAACCGGGGAATAATCACCCATTTATGCAAATCGGTGATCTCACGCAGATCCAGATTATCGCTTTCAATGACGTAGCGGAATATCTCTCCGGTAGGCGAGGTCAGGGGATTCAGCCCCGGTACGGCACCATAAGGTAATTCTACATCTACCAAGCGCTCCTGCACACGCTGGCGTGCCCAGTAGTCATCAATTCCGTCATCAAACACCAGTACCACGGTGCTCAGTCCGAAGGTGTTTTTGCTTCGCATCACGTTCAGTCCGGGCAGACCGTTTACGGCCCGTTCAATGGGAATTGTGATTTGCTGTTCTATCTCTTCGGCAGCCAGTCCCGGCACTTGTGTCACAATCTGTACGGTGGTATCCGCAATATCCGGATAAGCATCTATTGCCAGTCTTGTCCATGAATAGTACCCCACCACGGCAATGAAGGCAAACAATACGAACATCAGTCCTCGACGATGTATCGCCAGAAAAATCAACTTCTTCATACTATGTAACCTCGGTGTTTAGTTGGCGTTCAGCAGATAGAAAGCACCGTCCGAAACATACTTTTCTCCGGATTGCAGGCCGGAGGTGATGACACTCTTATCACCATCCGTAGCTGAAGTTTCCACTTTCCGTTTCAAGAATTTATTGTTGCCCGAAGAGACCAGTACATACGCCTGTTCTTCTTCCTGCAAAATGGCGGAAGTCGGGATCAGAATACTTTCAGCAGGCTCGTCAGTCAGTTTCACTGTGGCATACATGGCAGGCTTCATCAGTCGCTCTTTATTATCGCATGCCACTAATACTTCTACCGAACGCGTATCTTCATCCAGCATTTCGTTGATATGGTAGATTGTACCGCTGAAGGTTTGATTTGATTGCGATACCAGGGATATTTCCACCTTTTTCAGTGAAGAGAGCAGGGACATATCCTTTTCTTTCACATTGGCAGCTACCCATACTTCATTCAGATCGGCTACCACGGCCACCGGGTCGGCATCGTCTTTCATGAATTGCCCGATTACAATGTTATTCTTCACTATTTCACCGGAAATGGGTGAACGGACAATCATAGGCTGACCCAGTACTAACTGGTCCGGTTCTATCTGGAATACTTTCAGCGCAGCCAGTGCGTTTTCATAATCTTTCTTTTTCAGTTCATAGTTCACTTCGGCTTCTTCCACTTCTTTTTGCGCACTTACTTTGTGTGCATACAAGTCCTGTTCGCGGCGCAGATTCTTGGAAGCCAGTTCCAATTCCTGCTTTGCCTGGTAGTAGACTTTTCCGGTTTCAAAGAAGTCGGGCGAACTGATTTCAAACAAGGGACTGCCTTTATCCACTTTTTGTCCCAGACGGATAAAGGAACGCGTCACCCGTCCTGCAAACGGAGAGGCTATTTCTGCATAATGATTGGGGATGGCTTTCACGATGCCCGAAACTGTAAATGTCGTTTCATGCAATTCTTTCTGAACTTCGCTTATTTTCAGTTTCTTGGCGATGGGGGATTCCGAAGATACCATAATAGTATCTCCTGAGACAGAAAATTCCTGGTTTTCCTGTTCTTTTTGCTGACCGGTACAGGCATAGCACATCATGCCGGTCAGGCACAATAAATATATGTATTTCATTTCTTTGTCGTTATGATAAGAACTCGTTTTTCTTCATGTATTTTGGGAATAACAGATTAAGGTTTCGCATATGCTCTGTCTTTCAGGCTACATACGAAACTTAAATAACAAAATCTGTTCTCAGCATACATGACAGGGTGGAGAACGTAAATGGAAAGACCGGGCCGTGCGAACAATCCGGTTTGCTCCATGCAACAAGAAGATGAAACTTAGGAAAAATAAAATAAAGGGAACTATCGGCAACTCATGCGAACTGTCCAGACATAATAAATTGAACCAGGAGACGGTTTCCCACTGTGCTTCTGTGTGCGAATGATGTGTGCCCGGCAGGTAAGGGTGGGAGTGAGTTACGAGGAAATGATCGACTACATGTGTATGGACAAAGGCTGTGTTTCCTACGTAGTAATAAACAAATACTACTATCAGTACATACTTTACGATGTTGGAAAGTAACCTTTTCACATGCAATGTTTTTGCTTTGGCGACAAAGGTAGTGAATATTACGTAAACCTATTATTTTTCGTCAAAGAACTTGAGAATACTCTAAATAAAAGAGTTTGATATGCTCCAGTTTATCAATAATTTCCTCTTTCAGTTTAGGCGTAAATTCCATCTTGTTCTATTCTTTTTAGTAATAAAGTTCTTAATCCTTCCTTATAGAATTGTCAATTTGACCTGTTTCCCTAATCCCTGAAAGATACGGAAAAGAGTAGAAAGCTGCACATCTGCTTTCCCGTTTTCAATGCGGGAAATATAAGTCTTTTTCGTGCCAATTCTTTCGGCGAGTTGCTCCTGGGTTAATCCGGCTTTTAATCTTTCCTCCTTCAAACGTTCTGCAAGGATAAAAGCAACCGCACCTTGTTCGAAGGCATCGCGTTCGGGAGTCCCTTGAGTTCCATACTCAACATCTAAAATTTCATCAAAAGTCCGACAACCTTTTATTGATTTTGTTTTGGGTTTGATTTCGCTCATAATTTATCTCCTTTCTTTGAATTAAAATATTCTTTCATAATTTGGGTAGCCTTTTCAATTTCTTTTGGCGGAGTTTTCTGAGTTTTCTTTTGAAAGCCATTAAAAAGAACAACCAGTTTTCCTTCGTCGAAACAGCAGAATATTCGAAAAATATTGCCTTCCATTTCTATCCGTATCTCAAAAAGTCCCGAAACGGTATCTATGTTTCGAAAGAATCTGGAAGGGATATGCTCTTCTACCCGCACAAGGTTGAGTACATAGTTTATTTTGTTTTTTACGGAAGATATTTGCTTATCGTAAAACTCCGCAAAATAATCTCCATATACAATAATTTTTCTCTTATACTCCATTTCGTGTTTTATTTTTTCTGCAAAGTTAACGAAAAGATTAACCCAAGCAATATATTATTATATATTTAACACTACCAATGCTCTCTTAAAAAAGCTCTTTCTGTCTCTTATATATTTCATAATTAAATGATTTCTTTTAGACGAATGAATTAAGCCTATAAGGATGTTTTAAAATTATGACATCTAAAACATCTCATTAATAACCGTAAACAACGTTTTTAAAGAATAACCGGAACGTTTTTTAAGAACGTATCCAACGTTTATTAACAGCGCAAAAATGAGCTTTAAGCTCTAACTTGAATATAAATCAACAAAAAAGGTGGCAAATCCTTGTGAGGAAATACCACCTTATTTTCTTTTTTGCCTATTATTATTCCAAATGCCGAACATCTGAAATAACTATAATCTATTTAATTTGCCAGCGAGCGAACCACCTATAGTTATCCAGCATACAGCCTATCTCACATAAAATATCTGTCAAATTAATGCACCATTTAGAGGTTTCTGAAAAAGAAAGACTAACTTTTGCCATTTTACTAAAGGTTTAGGTTTACAATAAAACTCAGTTTAAAGCTCCTACAAAGATACAACATCGTAAAGGCAAAATCAAGTGTTTTGGCTGATACTTTACACTTTACCAGCTATCTTCCGATTTATCTTTCCCGATAAGTGCCATCACCCGTTTTTTATAAAGATCCGCTGCCAGGGCAATATTCTTTTCCGCATCGGGTGTTCCCATACCATACACCACGAAAGGAGTCTGCCACACCATCCCTGCATGCACAGCACCACCCTGATAAGGACGCAAAAGTTCATCCACCGTGAAACGATTTCTTCCTCCACTTCGGTACGCCTCAAATTCAGAACCGGTAGTGGTAACCACCAACAAAGGTTTACCGGCTACTGCCGGAGTTTTTGCCAAATAGGTAAATATCCCGTCCTGCCATTTCTTTAATAAAGATGGTGCCGACATCCAATAAAATGGGAACTGATATACCACTGCATTGGCATGAGATATAATCCGGCTCCATGCATCCATATTGAGGATATCCTCATCCGGCATCTCGTATAAATTAAAAACAGCCACATCTTCTATATCCTTTATGGCATCAAACAGGGCTTTATTGGCTTGTGAGTTTTCCATGTTGGGGTGTGCCAGAAGCACCACAACCTTTTTTAGATCTTTGTCCATACTATTGTTTTTGATGTTTTGTTTGGGTGAATAATCAATTATGACAGGCAAAAATAACAAAAAGATTTGTGAATAATACTCTTTTTGTCTATCTTTGTTCTAAAGATTTAATGAGATATGAAAACAAAGAACGATTATATCAGTTTGTTGAAATCATGCGGTAGCGAATTGAAACAACAGTTCGGTGTGCGTTCTTTACATTTGTTTGGATCGGTCGCCCGTAATGAGCAAAAAGAAACAAGTGATATTGATATTTACGTAGAGACAGAAACACCTAACCCTTTTCTAATAGTAAGAATGAAAGCATATCTGGAAAAACTTTTAGGATGTTCTGTTGATGTCATTCGCGCTCATAAAAACATGAATGCTTTTTTAAAGCAACAAATAGAAAAAGATGGAATACACGTCTTCTAAAACACTTCTTTGAAGAGCCGTATTCCAATTAGATATGTTTTTTTCTATTCAATAATATCTTTTCTCTAACTTTTTTGTAACTTTGCACCCTTAAAATAAGGAGGGTCGCTTTAGCACGTCTCAAAGTGCCTCCTTAATCGTTAAATTGTAAATAGTTAAATTGCAAATAAGATGGGTAAGAAGTTTGCCGAATATTCGCAGTTCGACCTCTCAAAGGTAAACGCGGAAGTGTTGAAGAAATGGGACGAGAACCAGGTTTTCGCCAAGAGTATGACAGAACGTGAAGGCTGTCCTTCTTTCGTTTTTTATGAAGGACCGCCCTCTGCCAACGGTATGCCGGGCATTCACCACGTAATGGCTCGCTCCATCAAAGATATTTTCTGCCGTTACAAAACCATGAAGGGTTTCCTGGTGAAACGTAAAGCCGGCTGGGACACACACGGACTTCCTGTGGAACTGGGTGTGGAAAAAGCAATGGGTATCACCAAGGAAGATATCGGTAAAACGATCTCCGTAGCCGACTATAACGCTGCCTGCCGCAAAGATGTGATGAAGTTCACCAAAGAATGGGAAGACCTGACTCACAAGATGGGGTATTGGGTAGACATGACCGATCCTTATATTACCTACGACAACCGCTACATCGAAACCTTGTGGTGGCTGTTAAAGCAACTCTATACGAAAGGGTATCTTTATAAAGGATATACCATACAGCCTTATTCTCCCGCTGCCGGAACAGGTCTGAGCTCACACGAATTGAACCAGCCCGGTTGTTATCGCGACGTGAAGGATGTGACCTGTGTGGCACAGTTCAAGATGAAGAACCCGAAGCCGGAAATGGCAGAGTGGGGGACTCCATATTTCATTGCATGGACCACCACTCCATGGACATTGCCTTCAAATACCGCGCTTTGCGTAGGTCCGAAGATAGATTATGTAGCCGTACAAAGCTACAATGGATACACCGGAGAAAAAATCACCGTTGTACTTGCCAAAGCTTTGCTCTACACACACTTCAATAAAAAAGCGGAAGACATCGCTCTGGAAGATTACAAACCGGGAGATAAGCTGATACCGTTCAAAATTGTAGGAGAGTATAAAGGTCCGGACCTTGTGGGTATGGAGTATGAGCAACTGATACCGTGGGTAAATCCGGGTGAAGGTGCATTCCGTGTAATCTCAGGTGACTATGTGACTACGGAAGACGGTACAGGTATCGTACATATCGCTCCGACATTCGGTGCGGACGATGCCCAGGTAGCGAAAGCCGCCGGCGTTCCGCCTTTGCAACTCATCAATAAAAAAGGTGAACTCCGCCCGATGGTGGACCTGACTGGTAAGTTCTATAAATTGGACGAACTGGATGAGAACTTCGTGAAAGAGCGTGTAAACGTAGACTTATATAAGGAATATGCAGGCCGTTTCGTGAAGAACGCTTACGACTCGAATCTGACCGATCAGGACGAAAGTCTCGATGTAAGTCTCTGCATGATGATGAAAGCCAACAACCAGGCGTTCAAGATAGAGAAGCATGTGCACAATTACCCGCACTGCTGGCGTACGGACAAACCGGTATTGTATTATCCGTTAGATAGCTGGTTCATCCGCTCTACCGCTTGCAAAGACCGCATGATTGAACTGAACAAGACAATCAACTGGAAACCGGAAAGCACCGGTACAGGACGTTTTGGCAAGTGGCTGGAAAATCTGAACGACTGGAACCTGAGCCGTTCACGTTACTGGGGTACTCCGCTGCCTATCTGGCGCACGGAAGACAACAGCGAGGAAATCTGCATCGGTTCGGTTGAAGAGCTTTATAATG
>ERZ860388.2160-NODE-2160-length-11024-cov-3.611086_pt1 | contig 11024 bp, 5 predicted proteins | sample MGYA00509978_ERZ860388 | MGnify/ENA primary metagenome ERZ860388 (study PRJEB30046, sample SAMN00715225) | human gut metagenome | study: EMG produced TPA metagenomics assembly of the A metagenome-wide association study of gut microbiota in type 2...
GAGCTTCACAGCAGCGGGACTGTCCGGGATTTACACCCGATTCCCTTTTAATCCATATTCCCGAACGGGAAATACAGAACCGATTCGGTGGCAAATGTAAACTTTTTTTCTGATACGCTCTATTTCGACCGCCAAAATTCGGTACGGACACACGAAATATTCTGTAATCAATGGCAGCAATTACAAAATCAGCGACAGCAATTATATAATCACTGCCACTGATTACAGAATTGCTGTCGCTGATTTTAGAATATTTTAGAATAAATGAAGGGATAACGATCTTTTTATCCTTTACAAAGTGAAAATCGAAAGTAACAAACGAATATATTCTACCCGACGATCCATTTGCCGCCCGGAATGAGCGAAATAACCTTGGTTGTCACGAAGCAGCAAATGAACGTGCATGTCGCAATCACAGGAATGGCGGCAACAGTCGGTAACGGCAAGACGGACTTGAACACCGCCACCCACAGACCGAGCCAAAAGATATGCATCAGATACATCCCATAGCTGAGTTTAGAGAGTTCCAATACGAAGCGCGGAGTTTCGGGAAGTTCAATACAACTGAACATCAGGAACGTGCCGGCCGTAAGCAACACACAGTTGATGGTGCAGAAAGCCCACCCTATTTCCAGCACGGGCGTGGGGAGTATTTCTCCGGGAACGGCCTGAACATAGAACGAATATATGGTAATAGCTGCACCAATGAGCATCGAAACAATTCCGATAATAAAACGTTTGGAACGGTTCCAGGTCAGATGGACATGTATATAATGTGCGAGCACAAGATAGCCTAAGTAACCGGAGAAATACCACAGCACATGGTATTCGTTCCAAAAGCACTGTCCCCACACTTCTCCGAACCAACGGTTCAGATATGGCATACAGGTCGACAAGAGAAACAACCCGATAAAGAAACGTTCTTCTTTGACCGTCACTCTGCTCAACCAGGGCGAGATGATAGGAATAAACAGGTAAATGCTGATCAAGGGATACATAAACCATAGATGCCCGGCCAGCGTCGGGAAGTTCAGAAATATCCGCGACAGATCCTTGATCGAGGTCGCTCCATCAATCTGTCCCCACAACATCGGCAGAGTACTGTAGAGTATCATGAATATGAAAAACGGTGGTAGAATGCGGATACAACGCCGACGATAGAACTGCCACATGGTCTGCCCTTCCTTCATCGGCGCAAGAAGAAAAGCGGAGACTATTATAAACAACGGCACGGCCATACGCGAAAACCCATCGTATATGGACACCCATAGCCGGTCTGACTCATTTGCCAGAAAGGCTTGCGGTCCCACCATGTCCGTCGAACCGGGGGCACCGTAAAAGTTTTCACTGGCGTGGACGACCATAACAAGGAAACATGCGAACACGCGTACATAATCCAAAAAAACTATACGTTTCATTTTTTTGCTTAATTACTATATTAATAAGAGATTTAATTCTTTAGGCGAAGCATGCATTTATGGCGGAAATCTTCGTAATTTTCCTGATACTGCTTAATTGGCGGTAAAGATAGGAAAAAAGCCGGAAATCCTCTCAAACAGATTTGAACAACCAGGGCAACCGCACCAAAACCCGGAAATCGCATGAAATATACCAAAGAAAAAACAGAGCCTTTTTCTCTAAAAACGGCTATAAAAATAGGTAAAACCGGGTGGTTTTGATTGTCCGGCAAGGCACTTTAGTTGCCGGACATCCCCATGTTGCCCCCTCTTACACCCGGATGTACCGACCCTCTACACCCGGATGTTAAGGATGGCAACATGGGGGTGTTTACGGAATTATCTGCTTGTTTCTGCTAAATAAAGAGAGGGCTTTTGTGAAATGAAGAACCGTATTTCGCCAATTTAATACCTATTCAACAATATGATAAAACGTCATATTGGAAAATTTTGATGCGGTTGCCCTGTTACTTCGACGGTAAATATATCGTCATAAAGGACGGAAGATCAAGTATCTTTCCTATTTCTTTCCAGCAAAAACGAATCCCCTGCAATCATTGACTACAGGGGATTGTTTTTTGTCTGCTTCGGTCTTCACAGAGGGAGAGCAGATGAACTTTTTTTAATTTCATTACTTTAGTATTAATATTCACCGCTTGTTCGCCCTCGCGGGGTAATTGGTCGATCCGGACGGAGAGCTGTAAAAGCTGATGTGTTCCGGGAATACCACACGATGAATCTTAGAATTATTTGATTTTAATATTTCGAAAGTGCCGCGCACTGATGTACGCGACACTTTTACAATCTATTTGCCAATTACTTAACAATAGCTTTAACAGCTTCTTCGCCTTCAACAGCTACTACAACCACACCCTGAGGAGCAGCGATAGTTGCGTTGTCGGAAGTGATAACTGTGTTAGCCACTACCTGGCCTAAAATGTTGCTGACAACAACTTTCTTACCGGTAGCGCCTACGATCTGAACACCACCTTCAGTAGCGATCACTTTCACTTCAGATACTTCAACACCTTCGTTTGCAGTAGGAGCTTCAGCAGCGTCCAAAGTAAATACCTGAGGAGCAACAGTGTTAGAGAAGATAACCGTACCGTTAACTACAGCCAAACTCTTGTTTGTATTAAGAGCTACGATTTCATAACCTTCACCGTCAACAACTTTGAAGCCAACAAGAGAAGTATTCTTAGCATCTCTTACTTTATATTTATTCTGTTTGCCATCTTTCAGATCGCCAGTATAAGCAATCGTATCAGCAACAACAGTTACACCACGGAAGATTGCGCTGTCGCCTGTAGCATTGTTTGCAACGAAGTCACCCTTAGCAGCCAAAACGTTACCAACGATTGTGTCGTTCTTAACTTCTGCACCTTTGTAGATGTAGTAACCATATTCTGTATTGTCATCGCCACGATTCACATAAGCAGAGTCAACATACAGAGAGAAGTCAGAATCATCAGCAGCAGCTTTCAGTTCGTCACCTACGCGCAACATCTTAGCGATACCAGCAGAAGCAGTCAACATTTCACTACCGTTTACTACATTGTAATGACCTGCATCAACCTTAGCATAGACAGGAGCTTCAGCACCTTCGATGTTGAAGTAAGTTTCAACACTTGCAGTCGGATTATCATAAGTTACAGTAAGATTAGAGATATTCATTGTAACCATCTTAGCAGTATTTTCATTAGCAGCTACCACCTTATAAGAGCCACCGACAGGATTTTCTGCGAAGAAGAAACGTTTTTGATTTTCATTAACAGCTCCGTTAGTAGAAGATGTCAATTTTACAACAGCGCCTTCATAAGCAAATCGACCTTCAGCATTATAAGCTTTTTCCATTGCATAAGCAACACGAACCAATGTATCACCTAAAGCCTGAGCACCATAATAAATAGTATCACCAACAATAGCCAAATCAGCCCCTTCCATCAGACGCAATTCAACAGCTTTGTCAGCACCTTTAGCACCAGCAATTACAGAATCCTGAACCAAAGTCAAATAGATATCATCAGCAGCTTTAGAAGCCAGATTGAACTTAACAGCACCGTAACCCATTTCTTCTTTTGTATAGTACTTGTAACCGATGTGCTTGTTAGCCATATCTACATCGAGTTTTGTGAATACCAAAGTATCACCACCAACAGTAGTGTAAATGCTCTTAGCTGCATCTACTGCGTACAAAGATTGATTTGTAAACGGTTGTGCCGGAGCAACAACAGCTAAACTTTCACCATTAGAGCCTGTGGTAACGCCTGAAGAAACAGTTGCAGAGACAATATCACGAGCCTGAGCAGAATAAGTACCATCTTCGTTTTCCTTTACATAGAACTGAGTAGAAGGAACATATACAGAAGCAGCTTCGGCATAAGTACCACTTGTACCAGTCAAATACTTATCATTATTAGTTGCATTACCGCCTGTACCTTTAAACTGCAAAGAATAAACACCTGTTCCACCAGCCAGTTTAACCGGAGTACCTTTAGAGATTGTGATAAGCGGAGCATTGATCTGGATAGAGTCTACTACCAACTTTGCACTACCATCGAAACTCTTGTAACCTACAAGATAAGTAACTCCTGAACCAGCACCATGATCTGCAACTTCAAATTCGCCAGCTGTATTGAAACGAACAATAGAATCAGTTGTCATAACGATAGAATCGTTACCCAAGTCCATTTTCAAAGTAAATGTCTGCAAACCTTCATTCAAAGCACCTTTATATGCAGAAGATGTAACAGTAATAGTTGTATCCAACTGGAAAGAAGCAGCTTTTACAGAAGCGGCAGTACCCACCATTACAGTATCGATTGTAATATACTGCGGCTTCTTTGTACCCTTCGTGCTGTTTTCCTGACCAACTACCTGGAAGCGGAATTTGTTACCGACAGGAACCGGAATCAATTCATTAGCAGTGAAAAGACCACCGTCACGACCGGCAAAGTCAAATTTGAATGAAGGAAGAACCGGAGCAAGGTCTGCTTTTGTTACATCATAATTTGCTTCAGCTGCTTCTACTGTGAAAACAGCAGCCGTACCTGTTGTACCAGCTTTGTCAGTTTTGCCATCAACCATCAACAAGCCGGTAGTTTGAGACATCTCAACCAACTTGCCATCAGTAGTTGTACCGATAATACTATAACCACCCGTACCATGTTTAATTTTAAATTCGCTAATACCAGCAGCAATAGCCGTACCGAATTTATCTGCGCCATTCAATTTAGCAGAGAAAGAAAGCTGTTTCTGAGTAGCTTTGTTCGTCAATGTGTAGATAGAGTCATTACCCGGCATATTGACACGAACCAAATTGGCTTTCCACAAAGCAGAGTCCATATCCGCCTTAGTAGTACCTTTACTACCAAGTGCCACAGAGTCTGCCAAAGAAGCCTTATCCCAAGTCAGGTAAGTAGAACTGGTCTTCAAATGCACATACTTGTCACCGATCTGTGCATAAGAGACAGTAGCAATTGCTGCGAACGCAGCAACGAGAGTAGAAAATCTCTTGTTCATAATCTAAATTTTAATATTAATAATACAGTTAATTGAAATATCAGTTCTTACTTCTTACTATCATTATGTACACGTATATATAATGTACACGTGTTAACATTTGTACTTTGATAGCAAAAACGATCCTTTTTTTTAGTCATTTTTTTTGCCTATCTTCGAAGTTCGTATTGGAAAGATGGTTTTTTGTACTCCAATTGCTATCTAATTGATAAGAAAGGATATAGGGGTACGAATTTTTTTACAGAAAAGAGTTGTGGTTTAAAAAGGAATGCGTATTTTTGTCTCGGAAAAATGACAAATTTAAAGGATCGTTTTTTTTAGTCATTTTTTGACCCACCAATCACTTGATTTACAATAAATTATTTTCCCAATTACCAAGTCTTAAATTTCATCAGTCCCGTTTTGGTTCAAAAATCGGTCTTTTTCAAGGAAATCCTTGATGCTTACTACGTTTCAGAGGGATACTTATCCGTTTTTGATCCGATGCCTATTTGTTTGTTTTTCGGTGATTGTCCGATTTTCCTCCCCCAAACGGCCATTATTACTGCATCGGCACAAACCCTTCGTAGCGAACCGTCCAGCTCCCGTCTTTCGGGAAACCGGGAGCCTCACCCTCCGAGCCGCCCCAACCGCCACACATCATGGCGACTGCCGTCAGCAACGCTCCGTTGGAAGGGAAATAGGGAAACGGACCGCCTGTCGCCAAACCATGTTCGTCGAACTGGAATCCGGCGGAAGGGTGCATCAGCATGTCAATAGCCAGTGCCGGCTGTCCCGTACGGGCGGCAGCCATGGCCAACATCGGGAAATCCCAACCCCAAATGCGGTTGAATTGCCATTCTTTGCTGACTTTCTCCAACGTGCGCTTGAAGGTCGGCAGGTCTACCCCATCACCAGGCAACATGCCGTAGACACCGGTCAGGGCCGGATGCTCGTAGGTATATTTTGTCCACATATCGGGGATGCCCTCGTAGGTGGTATAGACGCCGTCGGCAACGGGAAGGGGAGCCATCTTCGAAAGTACTTCCTTCCATTTCTTCGTTCTTTTTTCCGACAGGCCCAGCCGGTCCGCCCATTCCAACGCCGTGCGCAAGCCGTAGCGGAAATAGCCTAACTCGAAAATCGGATTGATGGTCTGCAACGGGTCCGTATTCTCGGAAACGACAACGACAGGAGGACCCAGGACATATTGTTTCGTCTTTTTGTCGTAGAAAAGGTAATCTGCCATATAATCGGCCGTGTTCAGCACGACGTCTTTCCATTTCTCCAATGTTTCGGGAGCAGGTTTCTGACGGTATTGCATCTCGGCGAAGTAGATCGGATGGGGTTCGTGCCAGATCAGATAGGCATGGGCGCTACCCGGCCATTCGCGGTTGAAGTTTCCGGTGCACTTCGGCCAACGTGCACCACTGCGACCTTCGCTCTTGGCGCGTTCGAGGGCCTCCGGCATAAAGTCCTTATAGACGTTCAGATAGTTATCAAAACATTCCATCCGGTTCCACAACCCGTAGTGCACGCCATGCCACCAAATCATCTCGAAGTGGAAACGGCCGAACCAGCCGTTATTCACCAAACCAGATTCCTGAGGTGGGAACAGCCCGCTTTCATTTGCACGCATCAAGTACTGCGAGAGGACAATACGCCGCTCCAGTTCCAGCCAGCGGGGATCTTTGCTTCCGGAGAGGTCGACGGCAGCTCCCGAACGCCAGTATTTCTCCCAACTGGCAGCACTCTTCCGTTCGATAGAGGCAACCGACTCGGTCACATCGGCGACCGGTTCAGGAGAGAAGCAGCAGGTAAAGGAAAAGGTGGAAGTATGCTGGGGCTGGAGGAGGAAGGTATGCGCCTTTTCAGATTCACGGCTGAAAGTGGCAGGGCCGGTCCAGTCAAGGGTGGCGTAGTAGTGCGTGTCATCCATCGTACGGGCGATACGGACCGAGTTCGGAGCCAACTTCTCGAAGGTGGAAGTATGGCCAGAGATCGTGTCGTAGCGTCCTATATAGTGTTTGAAATAGCGTCCGTCGGGATAAGGAAAGTCGAGATAGATGCTCATATTACCATCGTTCAACAGTTCGGACTCGATGCTGACTCCGATCATATCTTTATCGGGATGGCAGACGGTACGCACTTTCACCTCTTTGCGGTTCAGTTCGAAACGGCTATAGACAACACCTGTCCACAGATCGATTTCCTGCCGGGCATTGCCCAGGTCAATTTCCCGCGCTTCCGTACCGTCTTCACGCAGTAGACGGAAACCGATACGGCCCAGGTTATAGCGATGAGGGTTCTTGGTCAGCCATTCGGACAGTTCGGGCTGGTCGGGATTGCGAAGTTCATAGGCGATCTTTTTGCCGTGCGTCTCCACGACAACCGGACGGTAATCTTCGGCTCTCATCCCTTCGGGGAGGGGAAAACTATGCCAGCTCCAGTCGGACAGGGTGTTGAAGGGGACGAAGGTCTGCAATCCGGTTATATCCATCCCGAAGGCAAACTTGCCGTTACCTACTTGTGCCGGACTTTTCAGAAGCGTCCCGGTCGTACACACGCGATGCCGCTTGACAACGGCCTCCCGGTCAATGGGCTCTCCCATAACAGACAAAGGTAAAAAGACCGACAGGCAAAAGAGGCTGACTAAACTTATCAGTTTTTTCATGGTAGTTATCCTTTTATATGTTTCTGTGGATAAAGATAAGAGATTGCCGCCAAGCCTCAGTTTACAGTTCTGACATTTTTCCTTCGATTTCTGGTAAATAATGGTTTACTTGTTACTTTTGGCTTGATCCAAAAGTAACCAAAAAATCAAGGCTTAACCGTCCGGTCTACTCCGGGCAAAGGGCAGGCAGCATCGGCCATCCTTGAGTACCAGAGAAGACCGGTCCTACTATATTATATATTGCCGGTCTTCTTCTTCCAAACCAGGAAGAAGGCTAAAACAACGATTGTTATGGCAAAGCCGATAATCTGTGAAATGCCGTTTTCCATGCCTAAGCCTTCAGGAGCGACAAAGATGTATGTCGAGCAGACAGCCGTCATAAACAAAGCCGGAATCAGCGTAACGATATAGGGCTTCTTCGAGATCACCAAGTAGACAGTCAATGCCCATAAGGTAAACACCGCGAGTGTCTGGTTACTCCAAGCAAAATAGCGCCAAATCATATCGAAACCATCCTTGTCTTTCTGGCTGTAAAGCAAAAGAGCGATAGCCACCAAGAACAAAGGAATGCAAATCATGAGCCGCTTGGAGACACTGCGCTGTTCAAGATGCAGAAAGTCCGCCACAATCAGGCGGGCCGAACGAAACGCCGTATCACCGGAGGTAATTGGGGCGGCGATCACACCTAAGACTGCCAATATACCACCTACCGTACCGAGCCATTCTTTCGTAATACTGTCGACGACAACGGCAGCATTGTTTTCCCCCATACCATTGTTATGATAGAAATAAGTAGCAGCAGCAGCCCAGATCAACGCAACGATACCTTCCGTAATCATGGAGCCGAAGAAAATAGGACGTCCGTACTTCTCATTCTTGATGCAACGGGCCATCAACGGACTTTGTGTCGCGTGAAAACCGGAAATGGCACCGCAGGCAATGCTGACGAACATAATCGGGAAGATAGGCAGATGACCGGGATAGGTGTTCGGCATCCCGTCCGTGATTTCAGGCAACGGCGGATGATTGACGAACAACATCACCAGAATGCCGATCGCCATAAACAACAAAGCGGCAGCAAACAAAGGATAGATTTTCCCGATAATCTTATCGACCGGCAACAAGGTCGCCAGGATGTAATACAAGAACACGACAATGATCCAGAAAGTAGTATCCAGATGTTCCGGTGTCAGCTTTGCCAGCAAGCCGGCAGGCCCGGCCACAAACACGGAGCCGACCAGCACCATCAGGATTACCGTAAAACCACGCATGAACTGCTTGAAGTTCACGCCCAGGTAACGGCCGATAATCTCAGGCAAGCTCTCCCCGTTATGACGCAGGGACAACATCCCGGACAGGTAATCGTGTACTGAACCGGCAAAGATACTTCCCAACACGATCCACAGGAAAGAAGCGGTTCCGAACTTCGCTCCCATAATGGCGCCGAAGATCGGTCCCAGTCCGGCGATGTTCAGAAACTGGATCATAAAGACTTTCCAAGTTGGCATCGGAATATAATCCACGCCGTCCTGGTGCGTATAGGCAGGAGTCTGCCGTTTGGCATCTATGCCGAAAATACGTTCGATGAATTTACCGTAGATGAAATAACCTACGATGAGTGCAATAAGGCAACAAACAAAAGTAATCATAATCGGTAATTGAAAATGGAAAATTGAGAATTGAAAATTAGATTGATAAGGATACAACAAGGGAGAGAAAATGGAAAACTGAAAAGTAAAACAATTCTTCTTTATCTTTCAATTTTCCATTTCCAATCTTCAATTCAGAAGTTTTTTAACGACTTCCGAGATCATACGTCCTTCGGCTTTTCCGGCTAATGCCTTGGAGGCAATGCCCATTACCTTACCCATGTCCTTCGGACCGGTAGCCCCGACCTGTGCAATGATTGCCTTCAGCTCGACTTCCAGCTCTTCGGCAGACATCTGTTTCGGCAGGTACTTTTCGATAACGGCTACCTGTGCCAGTTCGACATCGGCCAAATCCTGACGTCCCTGCTGCACGTAGATAGCGGCGGAATCCTTACCCTGTTTGACGAGCTTTTGCATGATCTTCAATGCATCGGCATCTGTCAATGTATCGTTGGCTCCCGGAGCTGTTTTAGCTTCGATGAAGAATTTCTTTATGTTTCTTAAAGTCTCCAAGGCAACTTTATCCTTTGCCTTCATTGCGTTTTTAATGTCTTCGCTGACTTTGTCAAATAAATCCATGATGATATTTATATTTTAATTATTTACAATTTATAATAGCAAGGGGAAGAACCATTTAGAAAGTGATTACTCCGTCATTGTCCGTAGCCTCTTCCATGGCAACTTCCTCTTCAAGAGCCGCTTTCGTCTTGATCTTCAACAGCTTCGTTTTATCGCGCGTGTAAGTAGGAGATTCCTCTATCATGGCGATGATGTCGTCGTTGTCCAAATCTTCGGTATTGAAGATATAGATATGGCGACGGCTGCGCAGGCTTTTCTTTCCGATGCCGGCACTTTCACCGTATGCCTTGCGGATACGCTCTTTATTCTTCTCCTTCTCTTCTTCAAGCTGCAACTGGCGTTCTTCTTCCTCCTGGCTGCGGGCTTCGTGCAGTGTGTCCATACCGGGCACGTCTTCCACACCAAATCCGGTGGCGAGTACGGTGATCTTTACTTTGGTGTCCAGAGAGTTGTCTACGGCGACTCCCCAGATTACTTCCACACCTTCGCGGAACTTGCTCATGAACTCGTGTATCTCGTTCATTTCTTCCATCATCAGTTCGGACGTGGGACAGAAGGATACGTTCAACATTACCTTTTTTGCGTTGAAGATGTCGTTGTTGTTCAGCAACGGAGAGTGGAGGGCATCGTCGATAGCTTTGGTGACACGGTTCTCGCCTTCTCCGAATCCGGTACTCATGATGGCTACACCACCGTCTTTCAGGATGGTCTTCACATCGGCAAAGTCCAAGTTGACTGTACCACGCATCGTAATAATCTCGGCGATACTCTTGGCAGCAATGGAAAGTGTGTCATCAGCTTTGCCGAAAGCATTCATAAAAGTAAGGTCGGCATATATTTCGCGCAGGCGCTCGTTGTTGATGACCAGCAGGGCATCTACGTGCTGGGCGATACGTTCGACGCCGTCCAGTGCCTGAATAATTTTCTTTTCTCCTTCGAAAATAAATGGAATGGTGACAATACCTACTGTCAGAATATCCATCTCCTTCGCAATGCGGGCGATGACAGGGGCGGCTCCGGTTCCGGTTCCTCCTCCCATTCCGGCAGTGATGAATACCATCTTGGTGCCGTCGTTCAGCTGTTCTTTGATATCGTCAATACTTTCTTCGGCGGCGTCGCGTGCCCGTTCGGGACGGTTGCCGGCTCCAAGCCCTTGCGTGATGC
>ERZ860388.2163-NODE-2163-length-11016-cov-2.844448_pt1 | contig 11016 bp, 8 predicted proteins | sample MGYA00509978_ERZ860388 | MGnify/ENA primary metagenome ERZ860388 (study PRJEB30046, sample SAMN00715225) | human gut metagenome | study: EMG produced TPA metagenomics assembly of the A metagenome-wide association study of gut microbiota in type 2...
CCTCGACGATTTTGATTCCCCGGACGGCAAAACATCCGGCGATTGAGAACGCAAAATCTAAGGCCGTGGAATTTTGAGGCATGGTTTTAAGCTCTCCTTTGGGAGTGAACACAAAAATTTCGGAAGCGAATAAATTTAGCTTAATGGTGTCTAAAAAGTCAATGGCATCCGGTTGCGGATCGTCAAGGATCTCTTTAATCGTTTTTAGCCATTTCTCTAATTCTCCTTCATCTTCGCTTCCACCGCCTTCTTTGTATTTCCAATGAGCGGCAAACCCTTGTTCGGCAACGTCGTTCATACGTTCGCTACGAATCTGTACTTCAATCCACTGCCCGTTGTTTCCCATTAAGGTGACGTGCAATGCCTGATAACCATTTGCTTTCGGATGGCTTACCCAGTCACGCAGACGGTCGGGGTGGGGTTTGTATATTTTGGAGATGGATACGTAGATGTCAAAACAGTCGTTTAATTCTTCCTCTGGATTCCGGGGTTCGAATATGATCCGCACAGCAAGCAAATCGTATATTTCTTCAAACGGGACATGCTTGGTTTGCATCTTGTTCCAGATGGAATAGATCGATTTTACACGGGCGATAATACGATATTTTAACCCCATTTTATCCAGTTGCTCGCGGATCGGTGCTGTGAAGTTATTAAATACTTTGTCACGTTCGGCAGCAGTGGCATCCAATTTCTTTTCGATTTCTTGATATTCTTCGGGGTGTTCGTATTTGAAACTTAAGTTTTCTAATTCTGTTTTTATCTTATACAGTCCCAAGCGGTTAGCAAGAGGAGCATAGATATAGAGTGTTTCCCCGGCAATTTTGTACTGTTTATTAGGCAACATTGAACCCAATGTGCGCATGTTGTGCAGACGATCGGCAATCTTTATGAGGATCACGCGGATATCATCCGACATTGTGAGTAGCAACTTCTTGAAATTTTCCGCCTGAGCCGATGCACGGTCGCCAAAGATACCGCCGGATATCTTGGTAAGTCCGTCTACGATTTGTGCGATCTTGGTTCCAAAAATGTTTTCAATGTCTTCTACCGTATAATCGGTGTCTTCTACAACATCATGGAGCAGGGCTGCACAAATGGATGTGGAACCTAACCCTATTTCATTGCACACAATTTGAGCTACAGCAATAGGGTGCATGATATAAGGCTCACCGGAACGTCGTTTGATACCTTTGTGCGCTTGATTGGCAAAATTGAACGCTTTGGTTATAATTTCAACACGTTTACGATGCTTTGTGGCAAGATAATCATGTAGCAGTTGTTGAAATGCCTGGTCGATCATTTCTTCTTCCGCTATTTCTTTTGGGGGTATATTATTATCCATAAATGTCATCTTTTCATTGCTTTCTGCAAAAATAGGCAATTTTCAACAGTGAGCAAGCAAAGATGTATTTATTTGTATATTTTCAATCGTTTTCCTGCCGTAATCTTGGTATTTCGCAGCCCATTCCAATTTTGAATGTCTTTTACGCGGACTTTGTATTTTTCGGCAATACTTCCCAACGTTTCACCACTGCTGATTTTGTGATAAACCAATTTCCCATTGCCGACAACCGCTTTTCCTCTTGTCGTACTTGGAGGTGTATTGTCTCTGATAGCGATTGTTTTTCTGTTTTTAAATAATTCATCGGCACGGTGTGCATAGATGGTGTCTTGTTGGTCGATGAATGTACTGATGTAATTTTGTGGCAGACGGAGTGTGTAGGGCTTACTGTCCCCGGGAATCACATTTTTCTTATATTGAGGATTCAGACTTTTGATTTGTTCGAGACTGACTCCACAAATATCGGCTATTTGTTCAAAATGAAGTTTTTTGTTTACTTGTATTGTGTCTGTACTTGCCGGAATATTTGTTTCCATCGGACAGATGTTATGGTCACAATAGTAAGTCATTACATAATTGGCGGCAATGAATGCAGGTACATAACCCCGCGTCTCTTTGGGCAGGAAGTTGTAAATCTCCCAATAATCTGTTTTTCCGTTTGCACGGCGTATGGCTTTATTTATGGTACCCGGACCGCAATTGTAAGCGGCAATAACGAGGTTCCAGTCACCATAAATGGCATACAGCTCTTTTAAATAACGTGCAGCCGCCCAAGTGGCTTTGATCGGATCACGACGTTCGTCTACAAGGCTGTTCGACTCCAGTCCGTACATCTTTCCGGTAGCAAGCATGAATTGCCATAGCCCGGAAGCACCTGCGCGGGATACGGCTGAAGGATTCAGTGCAGATTCTATAATGGGCAGGTATCTGAGTTCCAGAGGCAGATTGTAGGCATCGAGTGCTTCTTCGAAAATAGGCATGTAGAAGTTACAGGCGCTTAGCATAAAAGAAACCTGATTACGTAAACGTCCGGCGTACATGTCGATGAATTTGCGTATGATTTCATTATAGGGCATTTCCATGACAGCCGGGATTCGTGAAAGGCGGTCGATGTAGACGGAGTCACTGAAAAGAGGATTGATTTCAGAAGTACTACAATCCTTGCCAAGATCGATATAGTTTTTAGCTTTCCAGTCATTAAGCAGGCTGTCGAGCGGGTATGTCATGCTCACCGGAAGGTCGATACTCTCTTGGCGTTCGTTTCCGTTTTCTTTGATAATTACATCTACACTTTGTGCTTTAACCTGTGTGCTTACCAACAGGAAAAAGAGAATAAGGGAATAATAGTTTTTTAGTTTCTTCATTCTTAGTTGTTGAATCTTCAATTGTATTTTTAAAATCTAAAGCTACATTGCACGCCTACCGATTTATTTCTTGAGTGAAATTGGTCGTTGATAATCGTCGGTTCGACACGCATACTCAGATCCGGAGTGATGTCAAAGTTTGATAATTCGGCATCTACGTAGGCATCTATTACAGAAATCAGATACACTCCGATAAAAGCAAATATACTGAGGTCCCGATAGCGGCGGAACATATCCTTGCGTTTGCGTAACAATTCTTTTTGTTGGTTTTCCGGATAATTGCTAAGACCGCGTATATCGAGATGACTGTTGGTGTTCGGGTCATTGTCCATGATATCCAGATAGGCTCTGGAGTAATCTTTATACATTTTTCCGTTCCAACTCAATGCGTAGGCACATCCGGCAAATCCACCATAAATAATGGGAAGCTTCCAGTATTTTCGATTATAAATTTGTCCTCCGCCGGGGAAAACAACAGCCAGCCAAGTCGCTTTGGTGGGATTGGGCGTCCATACGGTTTGTGGGATACTCGGAGGAACAGTGTCTATCGGTTGGGGCGGTGTAAATGTTGTTTCTATCTGTTCAAGATTCTTTTTGTTGATTTTATCCAAGCTGTCAGCTACTACAGGGGCTGTTACTTGCATAAGGATGCTATCAGTTTTCAGTACTGTGATACTGTCTTGGTTAAGAGACAGGCGGGCAGTTTTAAGAGAATCGGCTGTTTCCTGTCGGTTTGTATCACGATGACGGCGTGCACGGGCTTTAGGAGCTTCGCGGACGCCGATGGAATCCTGTACTGCGGCTTTGATGGGCTCTTGTGCATACACATCAATCCCTGCTACTTGTAAAAAACAGAGAAGCAGGGTGGTTAAGTATGGTTTATATATCTTATATATCCTTGTCATTTACTTCTTTAAAGTGTCGAAGATTTCCATGATACGTTCCAGCTCTTCCTCATTACTGAAAGGAATGCTGATCTTACCTTTTCCTTTTTCAGAACAGGTTAGTTGTACCTTGGTATTGAAAAATCCGGAAAGATGCTGCTTGAGCATATTGAATTCTTCCGGTAGCTTAGAGCGTTTCGGAGTAATTTTCCGGGTACCGCTTTTTACACTTTCGCCTTCGCTGAGTGATTTTACGATTTCTTCCACTTTACGTACGGAATAGTCGTGTTCCAATATCTCTTCGAATATTTTCACCTGTAATTTAGGGTCTCCCAAGGTTATCAATGCGCGGGCATGACCCATATCGATCTGTTTGTTTTGTAGCGCCATTTGTATGGGAGCGGGTAATTTGAGCAAACGCAGATAGTTGGCAATTGTAGTACGTTTCTTTCCTACACGTTCGCTGAGACGTTCTTGGGTCAGTTCGTATTGTTCTATCAGGTGTTGATAAGCAAGAGCGATTTCTACTGCGTTTAGGTCTTCACGCTGGATGTTCTCGATTAATGCCATCTCCATTACGTTTTCATCATCGGCTGTGCGGATGTAGGCAGGTATTGTTTCCAATCCGGCTTTCAATGATGCACGATATCGGCGTTCTCCCGCTATAATCTGATAGGCGTCATCGTTAAGTTTGCGCAACGTGATCGGTTGGATAATGCCGATTTCGGAGATAGAATCTGCCAATTCCTGCAATGCTGTTTCATCGAACTCACGGCGTGGTTGGTTAGGATTAACGGAGATTTTGGAAAGCTCTATTTCATTGATAGACGAAGACCCTTCGGTTTTCACTTCATCCATTGAAAGCAGAGCGTCCAGTCCGCGGCCTAATGCATTTCTTCTTTGTGTTGCCATATATCTTCGTTTATTTACTATTTCTGTTGATAATTTCCTGAGCTAATGCCATGTGATTTTTTGCTCCGGTCGATTCGGCATCATAAAGAATAGTCGGTATGCCGTAACTGGGAGCTTCACTTAGCTTCACATTACGTTGAATAACGGTTTTGAATACCAATTCTTGAAAATGGCGTTTTACTTCGTCATATATCTGGTTGGCCTGGCGTAGTCGTGAATCGTACATGGTCAACAGGAAACCTTCGATTTCTAATGACGGATTCAACTTGGATTTGATAATTTTGATGGTATTCAGTAGCTTGCTGATTCCTTCAAGAGCAAAATATTCTGCCTGTACGGGGATAATTACCGAGTCGGCTGCCGTTAATGCGTTGATGGTAATAAGACCCAGCGACGGAGAACAGTCTATTAAAATATAATCGTATTCTTTTTTCAACGGAGTCAGTACCTCTTTTAATATTTTCTCCCGATTTTTGAGATTCAGCATTTCTATTTCCGCTCCTACCAGATTGATATGTGAAGAGATGACTTTCAGTGATTCTATCTCAGTGTCATGGATAGCATCTTCTACGTTGGCTCTGTCTATAATGCATTCGTAGATAGTACATTCCGACTGCTTGATGTCGACTCCCAGGCCGGAAGAGGCATTAGCCTGTGGATCTGCATCAACCACCAGTACTTTTTTTTCGAGAGTGGCAAGTGAGGCTGCGAGGTTAATCGTTGTTGTGGTTTTACCTACACCGCCTTTTTGATTGGCCAAAGCAATTATTTTTCCCATATTATCTAATTTTATCGGCAGCGAAATAAGTGATAATAACTCAGAGCGCCTACGAAAAAAGAGAAACTTTGCAAAATCTGTTGATAAGTCATCTGTTTTGTTAATAACTGAATGACGAAACTGCTGCATATTCTCTTCTTAGCGTGCAAATATACATATTTATATTAAATAACAGAGTGCTTTTTTACTCACTTGCAGAAGATTAAGATTTGTAAACGCGTGAAGTGGATGTCAGATTGAATCGGGCTAAGTTGGCGGTAAACGTTCTTTTTCTTACTTTTGTGCTGAATTATATAGACTAAGGAGGTCATTATGGAAAATAGACGGCCATTGATTCTCATCTCTAATGATGACGGCATCATGGCAAAAGGTATTAGTGAACTGATAAAATTTCTCCGTCCATTGGGGGAAATTGTAGTAATGGCGCCTGATGCGCCCCGTTCCGGAAGCGGATGTGCGATTACTGTAACGCAACCGGTACATTATCAGTTGCTTCGTAAAGATGTTGGATTGACCGTATATAAATGTTCCGGCACACCGTCCGATTGTATAAAACTGGCTTGGAACACGGTGCTCGAACGAAAGCCGGATCTTGTTGTAGGTGGCATTAACCATGGCGACAATTCGGCTACGAATGTCCATTATTCGGGCACTATGGGGGTGGTTATTGAAGGATGCTTGAATGGTATCCCGTCTATTGGATTTTCTCTTTGCAGCCACGATCCCGGTGCAAACTTTGAACCTGCTGGTCCATATATCCGTCAGATAGCTGCTATGGTGTTGGGAAAAGGGTTGCCTCCGTTAACTTGTCTTAATGTGAATTTCCCCGATGTGGCAGAACTTAAAGGTATTAAGATTTGCGAGCAGGCAAAGGGGAGATGGACGAATGAATGGGAGCCTTGTCCGCGTAAAGGTGATGACAATTATTTTTGGTTGATAGGGGAGTTCAAGGACGATGAACCGGAAAACGAGAAAAACGATCATTGGGCACTTGCCAATGGATATGTTGCCATTACCCCTACCGTAGTAGATGTGACGGCTTATGGCTTTATGAACGAACTAAGCAAATGGTTTGAATAATGAAATATTACCTCATTGTCGGTGAAGCTTCCGGGGATTTGCATGCTTCTCATCTGATGGCAGCACTGAAAGAAGAAGATCCTTCTGCAGAATTCCGTTTTTTCGGTGGCGATTTAATGGCTGCTGTCGGCGGGACGATGGTGAAACATTATAAGGAACTCGCATACATGGGGTTTATTCCTGTTCTGTTTCATCTGCGTACTATTTTTGCCAACATGAAACGTTGCAAAGAAGACATACGTTCATGGAATCCGGATGTTGTTATTCTTGTGGACTATCCGGGATTTAATTTGAATATTGCCAAATTCGTTCATTCTCATACCCGGATTCCCGTATACTATTATATCTCGCCAAAGATTTGGGCTTGGAAAGAGTATCGCATTAAGAATATTAAACGGGATGTTGACGAGCTTTTTTCAATACTTCCTTTTGAGGTTGATTTTTTTGAAAAGAAGCATAAGTATCCTATACACTATGTGGGTAATCCTACTGTAGATGAAGTGACAGCTTTCTGCGCAGCGCATTCAAAAGACTTTTCCGCTTTTATCAGAGATAATAACCTCGAGGATAAACCGGTTATTGCGCTTCTTGCCGGGAGCCGGAAACAGGAGATAAAAGACAATCTGCCCCGTATGCTGGAAGCAGCAGCTACTTTTCCGGATTATCAGATGGTATTGGCCGGTGCTCCCTCTATTTCTCCCGATTATTATCGGCAATATATCGGTGATGCGAATGTGAAAATCATTTTCGATCAAACGTATCGTTTGTTACAACATTCGGAAGCTGCTTTGGTAACTTCCGGTACGGCTACATTGGAGACTGCGCTTTTCCGGGTTCCGCAGGTCGTTTGTTATTACCTGGCTTGTGGTAAGTTTGTTTCTTTTTTGCGGCGGCATGTATTGAAGGTAAAATATATCTCTCTTGTTAATTTGATTGCCGGTCGTGAGGTTGTTAAAGAATTAGTGGCAGATACTATGACGGTTGAAAATATGCAAGTAGAACTTGCACGCCTTCTCTTTAATGAGGGGTGTCGTCAGAAGATGCTGAAAGAATATGAACATATGGCCCGGTTGCTCGGGCCGGCCGGTGCTCCCCGGCATGCAGCCCGTGAAATGGTGAAATTGCTTAAAAAATAGAATCTGTTTTGATAATAAACGTGAAGCCGGTGCAGTAAAAGCCCGGCTTTTTTATTTATCAGATAGAAATAAAAGAAAGGAACACCTATATGAAAAAGTTAAATTGTTTTTTAGTAGCAATGTTGTTTCTGCTGATGCCGGCATTACAATCGTGTGATGACAATGATGGATATTCTATCGGGCAGTTTGGTGGTAGCTGGGCTACAGTTCGTGTTTTGAGTGGTAATACTTATTATTTAGAATCTGATTATTATGGAACGCTTTGGCCGGCAGCCAGCAATGTTTATGGTTTCAGACCTGTGGATGGTCAAAGGTTGGCCGTTCTTTTTAATCCTTTATATGACAATTTTGATAACTATGATTTGGCTGTTAAGGTAGAGAATGTTTTTCCTATTTTAACGAAACAGGTAGAGACTTTGACGGCTGAAAACGAGGAGGAAATAGGAAATGATCCGGTAACTATTTTAAAAGATAGGATATGGATTGCCAATGGTTATCTGAATGTTATATTCAGGCAGGACAAACCTGTATATACGCCTCATCTCGTGAGTTTAGTACATAATACATTGGAGGTACCCGAAGAGGATGATTATGTTCATCTTGAATTCCGTTATAATACGTATGGCGATCTTTCCGGAAGATGGGGAGACGGAGCTGTTTCGTTTAATTTGAATTCCGTTGATTTTGAGGGAAAGAAAGGACTGAAACTAAAACTTAACTCTGCAGTGAATGATGAAGTGGAAATTACATTTAATATAAAAGAAACGATGTTAGCTCCGGAAGCCGTGTTGAATTTAGATTATAGTGAGCTGGAAGCCGATAAGGTGAAATAAAATCTTATGTGGCTTTCAACTAAAACGGGCCTGTCTTTGCTGTTGGAGATAGGCCCGTTTCTTTATTATTTTATCAAATTAAATCCATGTCAATGCATACAGATAGACTACTGCTGCCGGAATAGCCATTAGTGCACTGTCGAAGCGGTCGAGCATGCCACCGTGTCCCGGCAGGATAGCTCCCGAATCTTTAATATGAAGTTGACGTTTCAGTAAAGACTCGGTGAGATCGCCCCATGTTCCGAAAATGACAACAATCAGTGCTAACCCGGCCCATTCTGCCATATTCATAATAGGAAAATAGTGAGCGAATATGAAAGAAGAACCGATTGCTACTATGCCTCCCCCAATAGAACCTTCCCATGACTTTTTGGGAGAGATACGCTCGAAAAGACGATGTTTGCCGATTAAGGATCCTACACAATAAGCACCTGTATCACTCAGCCATATAAAAACAAAGACCGACAATGGAAGTATCGGGTTATAACTGACACTTGTATCCATTGGGCTGGTGTGAAATGAAAGGACATTCAACATGGCGAAAGGTAAGGCGATATAAAGTTGACTTAACATGGAGTAAGCCCAATTCATTACCGGATTTTCTTTCTTTAGATATAATTCGCTAATCATCAAATACATGATTAAAAGCAAATAGGGAAGGAAAATCTTAGAACCGGACAGGTTGGTACAAAATGCCATGACCGCCATGTATAGGTAGACTCCGGCCAGCATAGTGATATTCTTATTGATACTCACCCCTTCAACCTGATTGATCAAGTGTCCGAATTCACGTATTGTCAAGGCGCTGATCACGACGAAGAGCGCACTGAAAGTCCATGGATCGTAGAGTATACACCCTACCAATACCCCAACGAACAGTATGCCGGTAATTGCTCTCTGTAAAAAGTTGCTTTTCAAAGTACTTCGATTTTAGTTTTGCGGTTCAGCTTCTGTCGATGATTCGCTAGTAGCCGGTTTTGATTCATTCTTTTCTTCTTCATTTACTTTTTGAGCAAGTGCTTTTTCTGCATCCGCAGCATCTTTGCTCTCTTTGGCAGCCATAATTTCTTCCGAACGGGAAGCCCATGGACGTTTACCGAATATCCGTTCGACATCTTCTGCAAAGATAACTTCTTTGTCGATCAATAACTGAGCCAATTCGTTATGTCCTTCTTTGTGTTCGGAAAGGATTCGTTTGGCTCGTTCATATTGCTCGTTCACCATCTTTTTCACTTCTTCATCAATCAGTTCGGCTGTTTTTTCGCTATATGGGCGGTTGAAAGAGTATTCCTCATTGTTATAATAGCATAAATTGGGCAACTTCTCACTCATTCCCAGATAGGCGATCATACCGTATGCCTGTTTGGTAACCCGTTCCAAATCGTTCATGGCTCCAGTGGATATTCTGCCTAAGAACAGGTCTTCTGCAGCCCGTCCTCCCAACGTGGCGCACATTTCGTCAAGCATCTGTTCCTTCGTGGTAATTTGGCGCTCTTCCGGTAGATACCAGGCTGCACCCAATGCGCGACCGCGTGGTACGATTGTGACTTTAATCAATGGGTTGGCATATTCGAGCAACCAGGAAATAGAAGCGTGACCGGCTTCGTGTAAGGCGATTGACCGGCGTTCTGCTTCGGTTGTTATTTTAGTTTTCTTTTCCAAACCACCGATGATACGGTCTACGGCATCCAGAAAATCTTGTTTGCCTACAAACTTCTTACCGTGACGGGCAGCGATCAAGGCAGCTTCATTGCAAACATTAGCTATGTCGGCTCCGGAGAATCCGGGAGTTTGGCGTGCCAATAAGTCTACATCCACTGTGTCGTCTATCTTTATAGGCCGTAAGTGTACGCCGAATACCTCTTTGCGCTCATTTAAATCGGGTAAATCTACATGGATTTGGCGGTCAAAACGTCCGGCACGCAAGAGTGCTTTATCTAATACGTCTACCCGGTTGGTTGCTGCAAGAATGATAACGCCACTGTTGGAACCGAAACCGTCCATTTCTGTCAGCAACTGGTTCAATGTGTTTTCGCGTTCATCATTGCCGCCCATAGCAGGATTTTTCCCACGGGCACGCCCTACTGCATCAATTTCGTCGATAAATATGATACAAGGGGCTTTTTCTTTTGCTTGGCGGAAAAGGTCGCGTACACGTGATGCGCCTACCCCTACAAACATTTCAACAAAATCTGAACCGGCCAGAGAGAAAAAAGGTACATTGGCTTCACCGGCCACAGCTTTCGCAAGCAACGTTTTACCTGTTCCCGGAGGGCCCACCAATAGAGCGCCTTTAGGAATTTTACCTCCCAGGTCGGTATATTTCTGGGGTTCTTTCAAGAATTCCACAATTTCTTCTACTTCTTGTTTGGCTTCTGCCAGTCCGGCTACATCTTTGAAAGTTACTTTGATGGAACCGCCTTTTTCAAAAAGCTGGGCTTTCGACTTTCCTACATTGAATACTCCGCCTGCACCTCCGCTGGCACCACTGCCCATGCGTCGCATGAAGAATATCCATAAAGCAATCAGGAAGACAATCGGCAGTACATTCCAAAGTATTGCACTGAAATAGTCTTTTTTCTTATCATAGCTGACAGAACCGTCAAAGTGCGTCTCCTCTTTTTCTTTTTGTAGAAAGTTATCCAGGTTCTCGCGTGAAGGGGCTTCCGTAGTGATCATCGGAT
>ERZ860388.2167-NODE-2167-length-10994-cov-2.824207_pt1 | contig 10994 bp, 8 predicted proteins | sample MGYA00509978_ERZ860388 | MGnify/ENA primary metagenome ERZ860388 (study PRJEB30046, sample SAMN00715225) | human gut metagenome | study: EMG produced TPA metagenomics assembly of the A metagenome-wide association study of gut microbiota in type 2...
ACAAGGTTCCACAACAAACAGGGTATTGGAAGAAGCAACGGCCTATGACCGGTGTGGAGGCGGAGTGGGATCCGGATAACGGTAAGTATAAGCTTTATACCAAATATGGAAAAGAAATAGCCGGAGATGATATCGGAGCGTTTTTTTCATTCGATACCGTAGAGGGCGAACAGATAGAAGTAGAATTGGGTGTCTCTTTTGTGAGTATAGAAAATGCCCGTCTCAATCTGAATAAAGAACAGGAAGGCAAGAATTTTGAGCAGGTACATGCCGAAGCGCGTGAACGTTGGAACGATGATCTGTCTCGTATCCTCGTAGAGGGAGGGACGCAAGAGCAGAAGACCGTTTTCTATACGGCCATGTATCATCTGCTGATTCATCCCAATGTATTGCAGGATGTAAACGGAGAATATCCGGCAATGGAGAGTGATAAGATATTAACGACCCAAGGTAACCGTTATACGGTTTTCTCGCTGTGGGATACTTATCGTAATGTACATCAATTACTGACATTGGTATATCCGGAGCGCCAGATAGAGATGGTACGTACGATGCTCGATATGTATCGTGAACACGGATGGTTGCCCAAATGGGAATTGTATGGCCGGGAGACGCTGACTATGGAGGGCGATCCCAGTATTCCCGTTATAGTGGATACCTGGATGAAGGGATTGCGGGATTTTGATATTAATCTTGCTTATGAAGCGATGTATAAATCGGCAACGCTTCCCGGTGCGGAAAATTTAATGCGTCCGGATAATGATGATTATATGTCTAAAGGTTATGTACCTTTGCGTGAACAATATGACAACTCGGTATCTCATGCGTTGGAATATTACATTGCCGATTTCGCCCTTTCCTGCCTGGCCGATGCTTTAGGGAAGAAAGAAGATGCCAAGTTGTTCTATAATCGCTCGTTGGGATATAAACATTATTATAGTAAAGAATTCGGTACATTCCGGCCGATACTCCCCGATGGTACTTTCTATTCTCCTTTCAATCCGAAACAGGGTGAGAACTTCGAACCCAGTCCCGGCTTCCACGAAGGAAACGCATGGAATTACACATACTATGTACCTCATGATGTATATGGATTAGCCCGCTTAATGGGAGGCAAGAAATCTTTTGTCAATAAATTACAGATGATATTTGACGAAGGGCTTTATGATCCGGCGAACGAACCCGACATCGCTTATCCTTACCTGTTTTCTTATTTTAAGGGAGAGGAATGGCGTACTCAAAAAGAAACGCAACGTTTGTTGGCTAAATATTTCACTACGCAGCCGGACGGTATTCCCGGTAATGATGATACAGGAACAATGTCTACTTGGGCTATTTTTAATATGATGGGATTCTATCCGGATTGTCCGGGATTGCCGGAGTATACGTTGACAACTCCCGTCTTTGATAAAGTAATAATTCGTCTTGATCCTAAATGGTACAAGGAAAAAGAACTTGTGATTGAGTCTACCCGTCAGAAACCTGACGCCTTGTACATTGATAATGTAAAAATTGGTGGCAAAAAGCTCAATCGATTCCGTATCACTCATGATGAGCTGGTACATGGAGGACGATTGGAGTTTTCTATTAGGTAATAGTTTTTGCTATTAGTCTATGTGAAGGTAAAAAGAGGGGGCTGTCCGGACATTGTTTGTTAGGACAGCCTCATTTTATTTAGTAGTTTTGTTCACTTGATTGTATTATAGATAAGCGGAGCCCGTTTCAACTGCGCCCGGTATTATCAAATCAATCTCTTATGTTTAATATTATGAGAAAAGGAATTATTTCGTGTTTGTTGTTTATTAGTTTTTGGTTGGCCGGATGCCAGCAGAGAAAAGAGGTCGAGGTGCAGATTATACCTCAGCCCCAGTCATCAGAACTTTCTTCCGGAACATACGGATTGCCCCGGCAAGCTGTATTTAGCACTAATTTGCCGGAAGAAGATAAGAAAGAGTTTACCGAATATCTTCAGGCATCTCCGTTTGCATTACAGCCGGAAGCGGAGGGTACACAGAAGAGTGTGGTTAGTTTTACGATAATAGCTCCCGTTTCCGACCTGGAATCGATGGAGAGCTATCAATTATCTGTCACCGGAAAAGGAATTTCTGTTGTTGCTCCATCGGCTGCCGGATTATTTTATGGCTTTCAGAGTCTGTTACAGTTAGCGGAACAAGAGGCTGACGGAACATATTCTTTCCCTTTGATCGAGATAAAAGATTCCCCCCGTTTTTCATACAGAGGTTTACATCTGGATGTTTCGCGTCATTTCCGTACCAAAGAATTTCTTAAGAAACAACTCGATGCCATGGCACGCTATAAGTTGAATCGCTTTCATTGGCATCTGACAGACGGTGCGGGTTGGCGTTTGGAAATCAAACGTTATCCGGAACTGACGGAGCAGGCAGCCTATCGCCCTTATCCCAATTGGAAAGCCTGGTGGAAAGGCGGGCGTAAGTATTGTACGAAGGATACTCCCGGTGCAGACGGTGGATATTATACTCAGGAAGATGCACGGGAAATTGTGGAGTATGCCCGGCAACGTCATATCACGGTTATTCCGGAAATAGAGATGCCGGGGCATTCGGAAGAAGTGTTGGCTGTGTTTCCTCATTTGTCTTGCTCCGGAAAACCGTATGTTAATTCTGAAGTTTGTATCGGCAATGAAGATACCTTTACTTTTCTGCAGAATGTATTGTTGGAAGTGATGGAGATATTTCCTTCGGAATATATTCATATCGGCGGAGATGAAGCCAATATGGATAGTTGGAGGAAGTGTCCTTTGTGTCAGAAGAGGATGAAGCAGGAAGGACTGGCGGATGTGAAGGAGTTGCAGAGCTATCTCATTCATCGGATGGAGAAATTTTTGAATGAGCACGGCCGGCAGTTGTTGGGATGGGATGAAATACTTGAAGGCGGCTTGGCACCGCGTGCCACTGTGATGTCATGGCGTGGTGAAGAAGGCGGAATTAAAGCAGCCAAAGCAGGGCATGACGTGATCATGACACCGGGCGGATTTTGTTATCTGGATTCTTATCAGGATGCTCCGACGACTCAGCCCGAAGCGATCGGCGGATACCTGACTTTGGAGAAAGTATATTCTTATGATCCGATTCCGGAAGTTTTGACGAAAGAGGAAGCAGTTTATATACAAGGTGTGCAGGCAAATGTTTGGGCAGAGTATATAACGACTGCCGAGCATATGGAGTATATGATCTACCCTCGTCTGCTGGCCCTGGCAGAAGTGGCCTGGACACAACCGGATAAGAAAAACTGGGAACATTTCCATCGTTGCGCATTGAAAGAGGTAAAATGGTTGCAGGATAACGGCTATCATCCTTTCGATTTGAGTAAGGAGGTGGGAGAACGTCCGGAGGCGGCTATTCCTGTTGAACATTTGGGATTAATGAAAACGATAAAATATACCAGCCCTTATGCGCCGCAGTATACGGCCGGAGGAGATACTGCTTTGGTCGACGGGCTTCGTGGCGGATGGACGTATGGTGATAAACGCTGGCAGGGTTTCCTCAATACGGATATGGATGTTACGGTCGATTTGGGTGAGGTGAAAGAAATCTCTTCCATTGCTGCCGAATTTATGCAATTGTCCGGTCCTTATGTATGGCTTCCACGCGAAGTGATTATTTCTATTTCGGAAGACGGAAATACATTTACCGAACAGGCTCGCCTTCATACCGATGTGCCGACTACGGAAGACCGGTTGGTATTCCGGACCTACGAATGGGACGGTAAAGCTTCGGCCCGCTATGTCCGTTATCAAGCTTTATCTAATGGAATAGAAGGTGGCTGGCTTTTCACGGATGAGATCGTAATAAAATAGATATGAAACCATTCTGATGTTGTAAAAAAGAAAAGAGACACAATAACCGTAAATTGTGTCTCTTTTGATTTAATATGCCATGAGGGCTTACTTGTTGCTATAAGCTGTCAGCATCCAAACCATTTTCTCTTGTTCTTTCAGATAATCGCTCATCAATGCTACTGTTACTTCATCGCCTGCCTGTGATGCAATGGAGAGAAGTTTGCGCTCTTCACCGATCAGGTGGCTGTATGTTTCGAGGATATTTTCCAGAGCTTTCTCACCGTTACTTACGCGGTCTACTTCATTGATGTTAGCCATTTTCAGATAATCGCTGAATTTGTTGGCCGGAGTGCCGCCCAGCATCAGGATACGTTCTGCTATTTCGTCTACTTTCTCGGCTGCGTCGTTATACAAATCTTCAAATTTGCTGTGCAGTACGAAGAAGTCATGTCCCTTAATGTTCCAGTGGAAACCACGCAGGTTGGTATAATATATCTGGAAATCTGCCAGTAATTGTTGCAAAGATGCTACTACGTTGTTCACTTCCGATTCGTTCAGTTTGATATAATCTAATGTTTTCATAACTGTTTTTATTTTAATTGGTTTATACTATTTTTCTTTTTCGTATTGCAAAGATAGGGGGAAAATGTATGCGTGTCAAACTGATAATTTCTATCTTTGCATAGACAGAATCTATAACCCGTAAAACTTTGATAGATGACGATACAACAATTGGAGTATATACTTGCCGTAGATCAGTTCAGGCATTTTGCCCGTGCTGCGGAATATTGCCGGGTAACTCAACCTACTTTGAGCGCAATGATTCAGAAACTGGAAGAAGAGCTTGGAGTGAAGCTATTCGACCGTACCATGCAACCGGTGTGTCCTACACGGATAGGAGAGAAGGTTATTGCGCAGGCACGTACCATATTGGCACAGGCTTCGCAGGTGAAGGATATTATCAATGAGGAGCAGGGGACGCTTACCGGCACTTTCCGTCTGGGAGTGTTGCCAACCATCGCACCTTATCTGTTGCCACGTTTTTTCCCGCAGATGATGGAGAAATATCCCGGGCTGGATATCCGTGTGACAGAAATGAAGACACAGGATATCCGCCAGGCTTTGCATACAGGAGATATCGATGCTGCTATTTTGGCAAGTGTGTTAGAGGATGCGGCTTTGTCCGAGGAGATCCTTTTTTATGAACAGTTTTATGGATATGTTTCCCGAAAGGAACCTTTGTTCGGGCGAGAGGTAGTCCGTACTTCCGACATTACCGGTGAGAGGTTATGGTTGCTTGATGAAGGACATTGTTTTCGCGACCAGTTGGTTCGTTTTTGCCAGATGGAAGCCGTGAAGCTCCATCAGATGGCCTATCGTTTGGGAAGTATGGAGACATTTATGCGGATGGTGGAAAGCGGGAAGGGAATTACATTTATCCCCGAGCTGGCCGTGCATCAGCTTTCCGAATCGCAGAAAGAGTTGGTGCGTCCGTTTGCTATTCCTCGTCCCACCCGGCCTATTGTGCTGACAACCAATAAGGACTTTATACGTGTCAGCCTGCTTGCTGTGCTTAAGAAAGAGATACGGACTGCTGTGCCTAAGGAGATGCTTACTTTGCAGGCTGTACAATGCTTGGTTTAGTGAAGACCGGCCGGTGCGTGCCAAAATATAATTCTTTCGATTGCTTGTTGTTTGTAGTTCGTAGTCAATGCTCTGGAGGCTCTTGGTCGCTAAATGAATAAATAATATCAGATTAATTTGGATTTCCGATTTGTTGTGCCTACTTTTGAATGATAGTATTAATATTATAACTAATATTTTATGAAAAAGTACATAGCAGAGATGATCGGAACAATGGTTCTGGTTCTAATGGGTTGCGGTAGTGCAATCTTTGCAGGGAGTGTTACGGGCACGGTTGGTGCCGGAGTAGGAACGATAGGCGTAGCTTTAGCTTTCGGTCTGTCTGTGGTAGCAATGGCCTATGCCATCGGGGGTATATCGGGGTGTCATATCAATCCTGCTATAACGTTAGGTGTTTTTCTTTCCGGAAGAATGAACGGAAAAGATGCCGGAATGTACATGGTCTTCCAAGTGATCGGGGCTATTATCGGTTCGGCTATTCTTTATCTATTGGTGTCTACTGGAGGGCATGGAGGTCCTACGGCTACCGGATCGAACAGTTTCGGTGATGGGGAAATGCTTCAGGCATTTATAGCCGAGGCGGTATTTACTTTCATTTTCGTATTGGTGGTGCTCGGATCTACCGATTCAAAAAAAGGTGCCGGCTCGTTGGCAGGGTTGGCTATCGGATTAACACTGGTATTGGTGCATATCGTTTGTATCCCTATTACGGGTACTTCTGTCAATCCGGCACGTAGTATTGGTCCGGCTTTGTTTGAGGGCGGTGTGGCGTTGTCTCAGTTGTGGCTGTTTATCGTGGCTCCGTTTGTCGGTGCTGCATTAAGTGCCGGAATCTGGAAAATACTTTCTTCTGATAAGTAATAAATGCCTGTTTGATTTTTGAGGAAAATGCAGAAAGGTTCTTTTTCATAGACTTCGAATCTGTGCTTATAAAAAGGCGGCTGTTTCCGGTTTTGGGAAACAGCCGCTTCATCATTTTATTATATCAGAATTAATAGTTCGTTCCAGTCGTGTAACTCATCGGTTTGAGTTGATTAGCAGTAGGTATTTGGCTGCTTTTCGATTGTTTTTCAAGGTCTATTTTCTTGTATATCACATTATCATAAATCGTATTTACACGTATCTTCAAGCCTTTGGCGGTTTTCATCTCCTCCGCTATTTTATCCAGTTTAAAGGATACGATGCCGTCACCTATTCTTCCTTCATCGTCGTCATATGCATTGTGGCGGAATTCGAGGTTGATGTACCCCTCTTCATCTATGAGATCTTTGTCCGTATCATATACCAGGTTCAGCATATGCTTTTTGTTGGGATTGCTTGTTCCGCGATATTGGAACTCCATTGTCAGATAGCCTTGGGCAATCCAATGGTAAGTCATATTGATACGGTTGTCTCCAATGCTGTCGGCTGTTTCGGCTGTCAGCGGAATAATGTCTTTGGTCAGGATGGAATCCATTCTCACTACTTGAATATTATAATCATATCCGGGGACTTGTTCTTCAAACTGATGGAACCATACGAATACCCGTTTTCCGTCTACAATCGGATAATTACGGATAGCGGAGTCGTCGCCCGGATACATCTTTCTGCCACTGTCCAGACCGAAATAATAATCATCCGTGTCGTCAATTTGTCTGAGAGTGGCAATTGTGAAATCAGAATAAACGGCATCATCGTCGTCCAGACAAGACTGGAGGAAGGGAACGAGAGCCAAGATCACGGTTACTGCAAATAAATTCAATTTCTTCATAAGTTCGTTTTGGTTTTGGAATATTACACTTAAATTGTAAAGGCTTTCATTTGCCCGGTGCGCCTCCCTGTGTGGGAAGCATCCGTATGGAAAATGCAGGAAAGAAAAGAATATTGCACGGAATATTGTTAAAGAAACAAAAGTGGGAAAAGTGTTGTTCTCTATATGCAGTATTTCTATCTTTGCTGCATTTATAAGATAAACACGTGTTTAAGAGAATGGAAGAACAAGAGCTGACAGAGCTATGCAGGCAAGGCGACAACCGTGCCCGCAAGGAACTTTATGAGCAGTATGCCGGACGGATGCTCGGTATCTGTCTCCGATATGCCGGAGACAGAGAGACCGCCCAGGATCTGCTACACGACGGCTTCTTGAAGATTTTCGGTTCGTTCGATAAATTCACCTGGCGTGGTGAAGGTTCTCTTAGGGCATGGATGGAACGTGTGATGGTGAATGTGGCACTGCAATATCTGCGCAAAAATGATGTGATGAGCCAGTCGATGGCGCTGGAAGATGCTCCCGAAACATACGAAGAACCGGATGCTTCGGAGGTGGAGGCCATACCGCAGCAGGTCTTGATGCATTTTGTAGAAGAGTTGCCTGCCGGTTATCGTACCGTATTCAACTTATACACGTTTGAAGATAAGTCGCATAAAGAGATTGCCCAATTGCTGGGCATCAACGAAAAGTCCTCGGCTTCGCAATTGTTTCGTGCCAAAACCGTGCTGGCCAGGAAAGTGAAAGAATGGTTAATGATGAATGACAGATGAAGGATGAGAAGATGAAAGATAGAGAGATGTGGATGGACAAGCTGAAAGAGAAGTTGGAAAACTACTCTGAGCCGATACCTCCTTTCGGTTGGGAACAACTGGAGAAGGAGCTGGTGCCGCCTGTCAAAAAAAGAATACTGTATCCTTATCGCAGATGGGGAGCAGCAGCGGCCGCAGTGTTATTGGTGGTGGCTTCTTCTTTGAGTATTTATTTTCTGAATACTCCTACGGCCGATGAAATACGTCATACGGTTGCTCCGGTATTGGCCTCCGATCCCGATCTGTTGCCACCGGCACATGATCCCGGCATGAAAGTGGCGAAGGTGGAACCTGTGCAGCCACGTCCGGTAATTGCCCAAGCGAAGAAAGTGACGGAGAGACAGGGAATCGAACCCTCGGTACCTGCCGAAACTGTTACATATCCGGTGGAAGAAGGGATAAACCCGATACCGGAAGCGGAAACGAAAGAGACTCTTCCGGATGAAACGAAAGAGACTAAAGAAGAATCAGGTACAGTCGTGCGTCCTCATCAACGTTCGGGGCAAGATAAATTGCATATTCCGGCAGAGAAACCCAAAGCAAAGAAAGGGCGTTGGTCTGTGGGGGCGGCTGTCGGGAATGGTGGTGGTACCTCTTTCTCCGGTAACGGGACAGTAGAACCTCTGCACAGTTCGTTTTCCGACCAACGGCTGAACTTGGCACCTACTGCCGGGAATGAGATTATTCAGATTCCCAATAATCAGGTGGTGGTATTTAAAGAAGGGGTGCCTTACTTAAAACGGACGGATGAAATAGTAGATATCAAACATCATCAGCCGGTTTCTTTCGGGCTGTCGGTGCGTAAAGGACTTGCGAAAGGTTTCTCCGTGGAAACAGGTGTGACGTATACTTTGCTTTCTTCCGATGTGCAGACGGTAGTTAGCGATGCCCGGATTGATCAGAAGCTGCATTATATCGGTATTCCTGTTCGTGCCAACTGGAATTTCTTTGATAAAGATCGTTTCACATTGTACGTAGCTGCCGGCGGGATGGTAGAAAAGTGCGTATATGGCAAGTTAGGAAATGACAAGCTGACGGTAAATCCGCTGCAATTCTCGGTTTCCGGTGCGGTAGGTGCGCAGTTTAATGCAACAAAGCATATCGGTGTCTATGTAGAGCCCGGAGTTGCTTATTTCTTTGACGATGGTTCCGATGTGCAGACGATTCGTAAAGATACTCCTTTCAATTTCAATCTTCAGGCAGGGATTCGCTTTACTTATTGATAAATCTGTCAAGAACGGATTTGTGCCCAGATAGCGAAAATGCCGTGTTCGGGGCTTTGGTTTCCCGTATTTATAAAAAGAAAGGAGGAAGCGGTAGCTTTCTCCTTTAGATGCAGTGTAATTGAATCTATTTCATGATTACATCCGTAAAGATGCGAACTTAAAATGTGTAAGTCAAGCCTTTTTCTCCTTTAATTTCAGCTTGTCAGTCTTTTTATCTTAGTTTACCTGTACGGTTTTAAAGTACTCTTTGAATAGCCCGGCAGCGCGTTCGGTCTGTTCCGGTGTATTCTCTTTGATTCCTTTCAGTTGATAGGTCTGCCCCATTGCTTCGTATTTATGTACGCCAAGGGTGTGATAAGGGAGTATCTCTACTTTCTGAATCATCCGGTAGTTTCCCAGTTGCCTGCCGAGTGCGCGGATGTCATCTTCAAAATCACTATATCCGGGCACTAATACATAACGTAACCAAAACGGCCGTTCGTTTTCTTCCAACCAGGCTGCTGTACGCAATGTCTGCTCATTGCTTCGTCCGGTCAGTTTCCGGTGGTGTACCTGATTGAATTCCTTGATGTCCAGCAGTACGAGGTCTGTCAGCTTCAATAATTCTTCTACATGTTCGTTCCATACTCCACCGTTGCTGTCGAGACAAATATTGATTTCCTCTTCTTTCAGCCTGCGGAACAGAGGCAGTAATGCTTCCGCCTGCAAGGTGGGCTCACCTCCGGAGAATGTGATTCCTCCACGTTTTCCGAAGAAAGGTTTTTGGCTTACTGCCATGCGGACAATCTCTTCCGGATTTGTGGAAGTTCCTCCCTTGACGGCAATCGTATCCGGGTTGGCACAGTAGAGACAACGGAAGTTACAACCTTGTAGAAAAACGACGAGCCGAAGACCCGGCCCGTCGAATGTTCCCATACTTTCGTATGAATGTACGTTTATCATCTTCTTTATCGATTCAGTTTTTCACGTTACATGCGTTCATGAAAACTACGTGAGATAACTTCCAATTGATGCTCACGGCTTAGTTTGATGAAGTTTACAGCATATCCGGAAACGCGGATGGTGAGTTGCGGATATTTTTCCGGATGCTCCATGGCATCTTCCAGCATCTCGCGGTTCAATACATTTACGTTCAGGTGATGTGCGCCTTTGGTGAAGTATCCGTCCATCATTGTTACCAGATTCTCTATCCGGTCTTCTGCTGTGGCACCGAGTGATTTCGGGACGATCGAGAAGGTATTGCTGATACCGTCTTGTGAATCACGGTAACGCAGTTTAGCTACCGAGCTCAGAGAAGCAATCGCACCGTTTTTATCACGTCCGTGCATCGGATTGGCACCCGGAGCAAAGGCAATGCCTTTGGCGCGTCCATCGGGAGTGGCACCGGTTTTCTTACCGTACATCACATTGGAGGTGATGGTCAACAGTGAAAGGGTAGGACGGGCGTTCTTGTAAACCGGCAACTTCTTCAACTCCTCGCTGAAATAATACACAAGGTCTACACCCAAGTGGTCTACTTTGTCATTATCATTACCGAAGCAAGGGAATTCGCCGTCGATGTCGAAACCTTCCGTCAGTCCGATGTCATTGCGACGGGCTTTCACCGTGGCATATTTAATTGCGGACAACGAGTCGATAGCAATCGAAAGGCCGGCTACACCATAAGCTAAATTGATGCGCGGATTAGTATCGATGAGTGCCATTTGTGCTTTCTCATAATAATACTTATCGTGCATATAGTGAAT
>ERZ860388.2173-NODE-2173-length-10969-cov-2.895822_pt1 | contig 10969 bp, 9 predicted proteins | sample MGYA00509978_ERZ860388 | MGnify/ENA primary metagenome ERZ860388 (study PRJEB30046, sample SAMN00715225) | human gut metagenome | study: EMG produced TPA metagenomics assembly of the A metagenome-wide association study of gut microbiota in type 2...
CATCACCCGCCGCACCGGCCGGCTGATCCAGGCGGATACCGCCCAGGTGCTGGCCGACATGATGTCCCAGAATGTGGTGCTGACCTACGGCGCGGACCGCTTCCCCAATATGGATCTCTGCGCCAAATCGGGCACTGCTGAGGTGGGAGGCGGCAAGCAGCCCAGTTCCTGGTTTACCGGCTTCCTGCGGGATCAGGACTTCCCCTACGCCTTCGCCGTAGTGGTGGAGGAGGGCGGCAGCGGCGCGGGCGCGGCAGGCAATGTGGCCGCTCAGGTGCTGGATGCCCTGGTCAACGGATATTGACCCTGAACGACCGTCGGAGACGCTGTCTGCCGGCCCTGCTGAAGCAGCGGACGCCTTGCGCCGCAAGCGGTTCCCGTTCGACAAGGTTTGCAAAATCTCCCTGTACTCTAAAGACAGATAAGGTGTAATGAAGTCAACGACAAATCGGAAATTATGGAGATAGTATATGAACATTAGTGAAATTGGAGAATTATATCAAATACCAAAGGTGGGTTTTTCGGAGAACGAGATTATAAGAGCCGAACAAAACATTGGTGCAACCCTGCCAAGTAATTATCGAAATTATTTAATACAATATGGATTAGCTAAAATCAATTATGCATATAACTATTTGGTTAAGCCAGAAAATATAAAAACAACATATCAGCTTATCCAACAAGACATTCAAAAGAACTGGGAAAACGAATTTTTAAAGGCAAAAAACATTGGAAATTTATCAAAATATAATAATAACGAATACTTTTCACTATGGCAGTTACCTGTTGAAAAATGGTCTTCTATAACCGAAAATTATATTATTCTCTGGTCGGAAAATCAAGGCGTTTGGACGGCAGGTTATTTGCTGAAGGATTTACAGGCGAAAAATCCGAATCCTCCGGTTTACATTAGTGTAAATGACGATTTGATAACTTATGTGAAATGCGTGGACAACATAGAATTATTTCTCGAAAAAATGTTTGAAGAAGCTAAAAACGAAATGTGACACTCTATAAGCTGAATAACAATTCCAGTTTGTTGGATTGACAAAAACTAAAAACTGAATACTTACCGCGTTCCTTTTTCAAAACAGGGTGAAAGACAGAAATCATGCTTTCGGCAAACGCGCCGGGAACCTGCTCGGCAGGACGGCGCAGGGCGAATTTACTCCGCCCGAGCATTGGAATTCCAAAGGGTGCAGGCCGCAAAGCGGCCGGAACCCAAAAAGGAAGACATGACCATAGGTCATGTCTTCCTTTTTGGAGCGAGTGACGAGGCTCGAACTCGCTACCTCCACCTTGGCAAGGTGGCGCTCTACCAGATGAGCTACACTCGCAACAGCAGGGTTTATAATAGCAGATTTTCCCCCCGCTGTCAACCGTTATTTTTAATTTCTTCGACTTTTTTCTCTCCGGCGCACAGCTGCCCCAGTTCAGCTAAAAATTCCGGGACATCCAGCCGGGGCAGGTACCAGTGACAGCACTGCCGCAGTTCATCCCTATCCTTCTCCGCGGAGGGGTCCCACACCCCAGCCACCAGAAAGCCAGCCTCCCGGGCAGTCCGGGCGGCGTGGAGGGCGTCCTCAAATACCAAGGTATGCTCCGGGGCCGTCCCCAAACTGCGGGCGGCGGCAAAGTAGAGCTCCGGTCCGGTCTTGGAGCCGTACTGAAGCGCGCTGAAAGCGAACAGGAAGTGGTCCCACAGCCCCAGCCGGACCATGGCGTCTCGGGCCTGAAAGGCCTCGCTGGCCGTGGCGATCCCACAGGGCACCCCCAGCCGCTTCAGCCGGTTCAACAGGGCGGCCGCGCCGGGCTTGGCGGGAACCTGTTCCCGGTAGGCCCTGGTGACCAGCTCGTTCACCCCATCCATGATCTGCTGGGGCGTGCAGGGCAGGCGGAAGGTTTTTGTCATATACTCTGACGCCTCCAGGCGGCCCATCTCCTTCAGCTGCTCCGCCAGATCCTCCGGCGGCGCCCCGCCAAAGCGGCGGACCAGGGCCTTCGGGGCCTCATTCCAGATGTGCATGGAGTCGGTCAGGGTCCCGTCCAGGTCAAAGACCACGCCGTCGATCCTCATCCTCTCAGCATCTCCTCCACCTGGCTCCGCAGGCTCCGGGCGGCCGCCCGGACGTCCGGCTGGGCATACAGGGCGGACACCACGGCCACCCCCTGGATCCCACTGCCTGCCAAGGAACTCAAATTGTTCCGCCCCACACCTCCGATGGCTACCACAGGGATATCCACTGCGGCGCAGATCTCCTTCAGTGTCTCATAGTCCACCGGCGTGGTATTCTCCTTGGTCCCGGTGACAAAGACCGCCCCCACTCCCAGATAGTCCGCGCCTTCTGCTTGGGCCGCTCTCGCCTCCTCCACCGTATGGGCAGAAACTCCAACGATCCCGTTCGGACCCAAAATGGCCCTGGCCTGCCGGGGGCTCATATCCTGCTGGCCCACATGGACGCCGTCCGCTCCCACCTCCGCGGCCAGCTCCGCCGCGTCGTTGATCAGGAAGGGAACGCCGTATCTCCGGCACACTGCCCGGATCTCCAGGGCCTCCCGCCGGAGTGTCTCACGGTCCATCCCCTTCTCCCGCAGCTGGATCATGGTAGCGCCTCCCGCCAGGGACTCCTCCACCTGCTGGGCCAGGGTGCGCTCCCCCAGCCAGCTGCGGTCGGTCACGGCGTACAGCTTCAAATGCTCTGTCTGCAATTTCATATTGGATCCCCCTGTTGTTTCTCTGTGGAAGCGAAAACGCGGGCCCGCGCCCCAATGGGAGCACAGGCCCGCGGCATCAGCCGGACACAGATCTCCCTCCGTTGGCATTACCCAAATCAGGTCACCGGTCGAAGCGCACAGCTTCCTCTCAGCCCGTTTGCGAGCTCCCATCTTGTTTTCCTTATGATACGCCTCTTGGGCGGAAAAGGCAAGGGTCAATCCTTCCCCTTGGAGGGCAGTGTCGCAGAGAGCAGGACTCCCAGCAGCACTCCGGCCAAAGTCGGAAGGACCCAGCCCAGGCCCATTCCAGACAGAGGGACAGCCTTCAAAATCCGGTCCAGCGCCGGAATGCTCAGCCCCAGATCCCGGGCGGCATACAGGATGCTGGCTGCACTGGTAAAGGCGATCCCAACAGGATAAATGGCGGAAAAGCGCTGAATGCACTGGGGCAGGAAGGACAGCAGGATCAGCACGATAGCCGGAGGATAGAGGATGTTCAAAATGGGCACGGAGATCTTCAAAATCTGGTCCAGGCCGGCATTGGAGATGACCATGCTGAGCAGGGCAAAGAAGGCCGCCCATGCCGGAGCCGGCACCTTGGGAACCAGAGTATGGAAATAGGCGGAGCAGGAGCTGATCAGCCCCACGCAGGTGTTGAAGCAGGCAATAAAGAAGATCGCGGCCAGGATCACCGTCCCCCAGTGTCCGAAAATGGCGCCCACCAGATTGGTCAGCGTGACCGCCCCGTTGGTCGTGCCGGGAAAGGCCGCCCCGGACAGGGCGCCGATGTGGGCCAGCATGGAGTAGACAGCCAGGAAAAGCACAGTGGCGATCACACCGGCCCGCACCGTGACCTTCAGAACGGAGCTCCGGTCCGTGACCCCAAAGGCCTGAATGTTCATTACGATCACGATGCCGAAATTCAGGGCCGCAATGGTATCCATGGTCTGATAGCCGGTCAGGAAGCCCTGGACCGCCGGGATCTGGTCATAGGGCGGCAGGGTGGGGCCGTAGGTTCCCACCGGATGGACCAGACTGCCCACGAACATTGCCCCCACCAGCAGCAAAAGCACGGGGCACAGGAACTTGCCCAGCCGTCCGGTCAGCTTCTCCGGCTGAAGGGCCACCAGGAAGGCGGCGGCAAAAAAAAGCAGGGAGTAGCCGAACTGAAACCACATCGTGGGGGTGCCAGAGGGCAGGAAGGGCGGGACCGCCATCTCAAACGAGGTGCTGGCCGTCCTGGGGATGGCCAGGCAGGGGCCGATGGACAGATAGATCAAAACGGTGAACACAGTGGCAAAGGCGGGATGGACCCGGCTGGCCAGTTCTGTCAGACTCCCCGCCCGCACCACAGCGATCACACCCAAAATTGGGAGAAACACCGCGCTGACCGCCAGCCCGGCCATAGCGAACCAGGTGTCCACCCCGGCCTGCGCGCCCAGCTGGGGTGGAAAGATCAGGTTGCCCGCACCAAAGAACATTGAAAAAAGTGTAAACCCGACCAGCAGCTGATCTCTGCGTCGGAGCGCTTGAATTTCCATAGGGGAGGATCCTTTCTGTATCCGATAATCTGCACATAGAAAGCAGGCAGTTCTATTATTATAGTCGACACGACCATAAAAATCTAGTGTATTTCTCGATTTTTTTGCAGTTTGACAATATATGAGAAAACAGCCGCCAAACCTGGCGGCTGTTTAACTGATCGGGGTACAGGCCCCTCAGCCCGGAGGCCAGGTCATGTCCCGGCCGGAAAGCACATGGAAATGCAGGTGCTTCACGGTCTGACCGGCGTCCTCGCCGCAGTTCGTCACGACACGGAAGCCGTCGGCAAAGCCGAGCTCCTTCGTGAGCTTCGCAATGACGGCAAAGATGTGGCCGACGAGCGCGGCCTGCTCCTCGCCCAGCTCTGCGGCCGAGGCGATGTGGGCCTTCGGAATAACAAGGAAATGCTGCGGTGCCAGCGGCTGGATGTCATAAAACGCCAGGCACTGCTCGTCCTCATACAGCTTCTTCGAGGGGATCTCGCCTGCCAAAATGCGGCAGAAAATGCAGTCGTTCATCATTTTCCTCCCAGATTTACGCCAGATGCGCGGTGACAAAATCATCCACGCCCGCCAGCGCGTCGTCCAGCTTCAGCAGGTCGCGGCCGCCGCCCATGGCGGAATCGGGCTTGCCGCCGCCGGAGCCGCCGCAGGCTGCGGAAACCTCTTTGATGAGCTGACCGGCCTTGATGCCGCGGCCGACCGCGTTCTTGCCGCAGACGGCAAGCAGCGTGATCTTTTCGCCCTGCGTGCTGGCCAGCACGGCTACGGCGTCCGGCTCACGGTCACGGATCTGGTCGCCCATCTTGCGCAGGTCGTTCGGCGCGATGTCATTGCGCATGACGGTCAGGACCTTCAGGCCTCCGACCTCACGCGCCGCAAACAGGCAGCGGTCGATCTCGCCGCTGAACAGCTTGTCCTTCATGGCGTCCAGACGCTGCTTGAGCTCCTTGACCTCGCCGACCATGGCGTGGGCGCGCTGCATGAGCTCCTTCGGCGTCGTCTTCAGCTCGTGGGCGATATCCAGCAGCAGGCGGCTCATCTGCTCCGTCTGGCGCAGGACCTCCTTGCCGGTGTAGGCCTCGATGCGGCGCACGCCGGAGGCAACGGAGGCCTCGGACAGGATGCGGAACGGGCCGACCTTTGCGGTGTTGTCCAGAACTCCAGTGAATCCTCGCCCATCTTCACAACACGCACGGTCTCGCCGTACTTCTCGCCGAACAGGGCCGTTGCGCCGAGCTTCTGTGCCTCGGCGATCGGCAGGACCATCGTCTCGACCGGTTCACCGCGCAGCACCATCTCGGAGACCTGATTACCGATCTCCACCAGCTCCTCCGGCGTGACGGCGGAGAAGTGCGTGAAGTCAAAGCGCAGGTGATCCGGCTCCACAAGAGAACCGGCCTGATGGCAATGCTCGCCGAGCACGCGCAGCAGCGCGGCCTGCAGCAGATGTGTGGCCGTATGAGCGCGGCGGATAGCGGCACGGCGCTCAGGATCGATCATGATCTTGCAGGCTTCGCCCAGTTTGATCGTGCCGCTCACGACGCGGCCGTAGTGCATGAATTTGCCGCCCTTGTTCTTCTGCACGTCCGTGACCTCGAACACGCCGTCCGGGCCGGTGATCGTGCCGTGGTCGGCGACCTGACCGCCCATCTCGGCATACATCGTCGTCCGGTCGAGCACCACGATGGCCTCGACGCCTGCGGCGATCTCGCTGCGGGACTCGTCCTCCGCCACGATGGCGAGCACGGTGCCCTCGGTCTCGTTTTTGTCATAGCCGACGAACTGCGTCTCGGGGATATCCTGACCGAAGTCGATGCCGGCCCAGCCGAGGTCGCCGAGGGCCTTGCGGGCCTCACGCGCACGGACCTTCTGCTCCTGCATGAGCTTCCGGAAGGCCTCGAGATCGACCTCCATGCCCTCCTCGCGCGCCATCTCGACCGTCAGGTCGATCGGGAAGCCGTAGGTGTCATAGAGCTTGAAGGCATCTGCGCCGGAGAAAACGGATTCGTTGTTTTCCTTATGCTGCGCCAGCATCTCGGAGAAAATGCGCATGCCGCCGTCGATCGTGCGGGCAAAGTTCTCCTCCTCCACGCGGACGACGCGGGTGATATAGGCGGCGCGCTCACGAAGGTCGGGATAGTGGCCCTCGTTCTCGTGGATGACCGTCTCAACAACATCACACAGGAACGGATGGTCCACGCCGAGCAGCTTGCCGTGGCGGGCAGCGCGGCGGAGCAGGCGGCGCAGCACATAGCCGCGGCCCTCATTTGAGGGCAGCACGCCGTCGGAGATCATAAAGACGGATGCACGGATGTGGTCCGTGATGACACGCAGCGAGACGTCCTTCTCGTGGCTCATGCCATAGTGCGCGCCGGTGATCTCCGTGACCTTGTGGGTGATGTTCATGACGGTGTCGACATCGAACAGGGAGTCGACGTCCTGGCAGGCAACGGCCAGACGCTCGAGGCCCATGCCGGTGTCGATGTTCTTCTGGACGAGGTCGGTATAGTTGCCGTGGCCGTCGTTGTCAAACTGGGAGAAGACGTTGTTCCAGATCTCCATATAGCGGTCGCAATCGCAGCCGACGGTGCAGCCGGGCTTGCCGCAGCCATACTTCTCGCCGCGGTCATAATAGACCTCGGAGCAAGGGCCGCACGGGCCGGAGCCATGCTCCCAGAAGTTGTCCTCCTTGCCGAAGCGGAAAATGCGGTCGGCCGGGATGCCGATCTCCTTGTTCCAGATCTCGAACGCCTCGTCGTCGTTCTCATAGATGGACGGATACAGGCGGTCCTCCTCGAGGCCGCAGACCTTCGTCAGGAATTCCCAGCACCAGGCAATGGCCTCATGCTTGAAATAGTCGCCGAATGAGAAGTTGCCCAGCATCTCGAAATAGGTGCCGTGGCGCGCCGTGTGGCCGATGTTGTCGATATCGCCGGTACGGATGCACTTCTGGCAGGTGCAGACACGGCGGCGGGGCGGCGTGACCTCGCCCTTGAAATAGGGCTTCATCGGCGCCATGCCGGAGTTGATCAGCAGCAGAGACGCATCGTTCTGCGGGATCAGAGAAAAGCTGGGCAGGCGCAGATGGCCCTTGCTCTCGAAGAACGAGAGGAACATCTCGCGCAGCTCATTGACGCCATACTTTTTTGTGGCCATGGGAATCATCCTCCTGAAAATACTCGGGAAGCGCTGAATCAATCGTCAAGAGCTGACAGCTGGAGATTTTGTCTCAGGCGAAAGTTTGGGAAACGGAGGAATACTGGATGTATTTCCCGTTTTCCAAACTGTACGGATGGGGCAAAAGATTCGCTGCTCAGCCGCAGACGATTTGTTCAGAGATTCCCTCGGAATAAAAAGCAGACCCCACCCCCGGATATAGGGGCGAGGCTTCTCGCGGTACCACCCTAATTACCGCAGCGCGGCATCTTAGTCATCGGATAACGGGGATGGGCCGTCCCGCTCGTCGCGGGCCGCTCGGAAGTGGCGGTCTGCAGCATCGGCCGCAGGGCTTGCACTCTCCCCTGCTCGCTGACGGTTCTGCCGCAGATTGGCTTCTTCAACGCGAATTTTCACGATTCTTGGACTATTCTATCAGCGGACGCGTGATTTGTCAACCATTTTTCGCGCCGGTACGGCCCGCCCGCTTAACACAAACTTAATTTCTTCTGGCTTATATTTTTAATATCTCCGGGGTACAATAACACCAGAAGCGTTGAGTTAATTTTTTTCATTTTCCCCCTCTTACTTTAAACCGGGAGTTGCAGGTAAGCCAGCCACTTGCCTGCAATTCTTTTTGGGATTCTTCCCCAAAAATCCCAGGCTAAACCAGACCGGCTGCCCCGTCCTGGGCGTGGGAGCCGTCAACTTCAAATAAACTTAATATTTTCCTGGTTTTCTTCTTAATAATTCCCGGATATAATATGGATAGTAAGTGTGATGCATTTTCTTTTCTTTCTTTTTTCATTTTTCCCTCCTTTTTCAAACCGCCCGCAGCAGGAAGCCCCTGCTGCGGGCGGTTTGCATTTGACAGAGAACTCCCAGTCGTGTCATTCCGAGGAGCGAAGCGACGTGGGAATCTCAGGGAAAATGCTTCACAGGCATTCCGGACTGTTGAAAAACCAGTCCAGCCCCAAATTTCGGAGGGAAGGATGCTGAGATCGCCCGTCTTTGACGGGCGATTCGTGCGCGCAGCGGACTGAGATCCCATTGTTGAAAAAGTCCTTTGGACTTTTTCAACAGCTCAATAGGCAACGCCCCAGTAGATCATCTTCTTGGCAGGCTTGCCGCAGATGGCGCAGGTGTCGGCGAGGTGCTGCTGCGCAAACGGGATGCAGCGGCTCGTCATACCGGCCTCCTCCTTCATGCGGATCTCGCAGGCCTCGTCGCCGCACCACATCGTGCGGATGAAGCCGCCGTGCTCCTGCTGCAGGCGCTTGGCCTCCTCGAGCGTGAAGGCATCGTAGATATTCTCGTCAAGGTTGCGCTTTGCCTTGGCATACATGCCGTCATGCACGGCATCCATGAGCGTGTTGGCGGATTCGACCAGGGAGTCGAGCGAGACGAAGCTCTTTTCGCCGTTGTCACGGCGGACGAGCACACACTGGTTCTGCTCGATGTCCTTCGGGCCGAGCTCCAGACGGAGCGGCACACCCTTCATCTCATATTCCGCAAACTTCCAGCCGGGGCTCTGCTCGGACTCGTCGAGCTTCACGCGAAGGCCGGCCGCGCGCAGCGTCTCGGCGACGGCGCGTGCCTTCTCGAGCACGCCCTCCTTGTGCATGGCGATCGGGATGATGACGATCTGCACCGGCGCGATCTTCGGCGGCAGGACGAGGCCGCTGTTGTCGCCGTGGGTCATGATGATGCCGCCGATCAGACGCGTGGAGACGCCCCAGGACGTCTGGAAGGGATTGACCTTCTGGTTGTTCTTATCCGTATAGAAAATGTCGAACGCCTTGGCAAAGCCGTCGCCGAAGAAGTGGGACGTGCCCGCCTGCAGGGCCTTGCGGTCGTGCATCATGCACTCGATCGTATAGGTCGCCTCGGCGCCGTTGAACTTTTCCTTGTCGGTCTTTTGGCCGCGCGTGACCGGCATGGCCAGCACGTTCTCGCAGAAGTCGGCATACACATTGAGCATGCGCTCTGTCTCCTCGCGGGCCTCCTCGGCTGTGGCGTGCATGGTGTGGCCCTCCTGCCAGAGGAACTCGCGGTGGCGCAGGAACGGACGGCTCGTCTTTTCCCAGCGCAGCACGCTGCACCACTGGTTATACATCTTCGGCAGGTCGCGCCAGGAGTGGATGATGTCGTGGAAGTGCTCGCAGAACAGCGTCTCGGACGTCGGGCGGATACAGTAGCGCTCCTCGAGCTTCTCACTGCCGCCCATCGTGACCCACGCGCACTCCGGCGCGAAGCCCTCGACATGGTCCTTCTCCTTCTGGAGCAGGGATTCGGGGATCAGCATCGGCATATAGACATTTTCCGCGCCGGTCTTCTTGAATTCCGCATCCATCAGACGCTGGATATTTTCCCAAATGGCATAGCCGTACGGACGGTAGATAAACATGCCCTTGATCGAGGAATAGTCGATCAGCTCTGCCTTTTTGCAGACATCCGTGTACCACTGGGCAAAATCGACCTCCATATCGGTGATCTGTTCAACTTTCTTTTCTTTGGCCATAGCCTGCCTCATCCTTTCGAAGCTGCCGCAGCGCGCCGGAAGACGCCGTTGCGCAGCGATACCAATATACCATAATAATTTAACCCATTTTCACACGCCTGTCAAGCCTCAGCATACTATGGAGCAGGATTCTTTCCCCGAAGGAGGCCGTTTCCCTTGCGACTCACCATTGACCTTGACGCGGCGGCCGCCGCCTTCTATACCCGCGTGGCGGAGAGCGCCCGGCTCCCGCTGGAGACCGTTGTGGCAGACGCCCTGTTCAAGCTGGCGGGCGAGCTTTCCCTCGAAGCGCTCCGCAAGCCCTGACCGCCGTCCCGTTCCCGGATATCACGATTCGGGAACGGGGCATTTTTTCCACCTTTTGAGGCGGTTTTTCGCGGTTTTTGTTCCCTTGCCGGATATGGCCGGGATTGTTTTTTCCATGGCAGAATGCTATAATATCCGGGATCACAGAAATATGGAGGGATCCCGGATGAAATCGATCCGCGACGTTTATAAGATCGGCAAGGGGCCGTCCAGCTCCCACACCATGGGGCCGGAGCGCGCCGCCAGACTTTTCCTGAGCAAATATCCCGACGCGGAGACCTACCGTGTCGTGCTTTACGGTTCGCTGTCCAAGACGGGGCGCGGCCACGGCACGGACCGCGTGCTGTATGAAGTGCTCGGCCGCGAGCGGACGGAGGTCGTCTTCTCAGAGGAGACGCCGCACAGCCTGCCGCACCCGAACACGCTGGACTTCTTTGCCTGCCGCGAAGGCAAGCCCTACGCCACCATGCGCGTGGCCTCCATCGGCGGCGGCGACATCCGCATTGAGGGGCAGGACGCGCCGCAGGAGCAGGATGAGGTCTATCCGGAAAATTCCTTTGCGGAGATCGCGCAGTTCTGCCGCTGGCGCTACATCTCGCTGAGCGAATATGTGGAGCTGAACGAGGGCCCCGGCATCTGGGACTTTCTCGCGGAGGTCTGGCAGACGATGAAGCAGGCCGTTGCCGACGGTCTGGCCGCCGAGGGCACGCTGCCGGGCGGCCTGAAC
>ERZ860388.2174-NODE-2174-length-10962-cov-4.000000_pt1 | contig 10962 bp, 10 predicted proteins | sample MGYA00509978_ERZ860388 | MGnify/ENA primary metagenome ERZ860388 (study PRJEB30046, sample SAMN00715225) | human gut metagenome | study: EMG produced TPA metagenomics assembly of the A metagenome-wide association study of gut microbiota in type 2...
TGCGGCGGTATATATCCGCGTCTGCCCGTCCGGCAGCGGGGCGGCAATCTGCAGGGAATTTGCCGCTCTCCGGCGTAACAAAGCCGCCTTTTCGTCCATGCCGGGCTGGACATGGGCGCCACCCTCCTGGTTTGCCAGCAGACACACTACGCCCTTACGGCTCAAAAAGTGCTGCCGGTCAATCAGGAGAATGTCAATCCCATTCCACCAGGTCTTGAATGCCCGTCTAGTATACCGTTTTCCTGACTCCAGGGACAGGGGCTGCACCGTCAGGACCGGAGGGACCTCTGGCTGGTGAATCATCTGGTACTGAATGAGCGGGGAGCGGACAAAATCGGTCCTCCCTTTATTGGGCAGCTCGCCCCGCACGGTGCTCAGACTGAGAAAATCCGGACAGCTGAATGCAAAACGCTTTGTAATTTGGGCCAGCAGGGAATCAGAATATTTTGTCTGGTGGAGCAAAAGCCGGAGCTTGGTCGCAATCTGCGCACCGTAAGACCAGTCTCCTGCATCGTAATGGAGGCATTCCTGCCTTAAAAATTTTAACTGGACGAGCAGATCGCTGAGCAATTCTGTCGGCGTCCGATCAACTTGATACGCTTTTTTATCGTTGCGCATATTTGGTGCACTTCTTTCGGCATGAATAGTTGGGATTCCTGCACTTTAAAACTCTACTTTCTCCGTGCAATAGCGCAGGAAGCGCGTCCGGACCACATTGCACGCGGCTTCATATCGCGTTTTTACCTCACGCTGTGTCAGATTTAATTCCTGCGCAATGGCCCGCAGCGACAGCTTTTCCAAAATCCGAGCCTCCAGAATCCGCTGGCTTGTTTCAGAGATGTCGGAGATGGCTTTCCAGAGACAATAGTACCGCTCTAGACGAATCAGGATCCACAGGGGATCCCAATCCCGCATCCGTCCGGTGGAGACTTCATAGAGCTGCCGGCGATACCGTAGGCCGGTCAACACCTGCCGACAGCGGGTGCGGGTAATGTTTTTGCTGTACCCGCCTACCCAGCCGGAGAACTGGCTGAGCCCCTGATATCGGTCCAGCTGTTCATAACAGAGGGCAGACGCCTCATCGGCAATCTCACAGTAATCATCAGGTCCCAGCACGCGGCAAAAATCCATCCCGTACGCGCACTGGTATACAATTTCATAGGCACTCTCATAAAGCGCCTTCCAAAGTTCGGGATCGCCGCTTTTCAGAAATTCCTGAACCTGTTGATAGTCTTGCTCCCGCCGACTGGTTCGATAGGGCTGATATTTCCAAATTTTTTTATATTTCATCAAATTCACCTCCTTTCTGCCTCTCACAGTGGCGGCTTTAGGCGATCCTGTCAAGAAAAAATTTCGCCCGCCATGCAATAAAAGCCGTTGTCTGCGCGTTATCAGGGCAGAAGACACAAACAGGAACCATGAATCCGAAACAACAAGCAGGAGGAGCTTTTTATGAAAAACATGTCTGTGAAGAAGATCGTCGCCATGATCGTGGGTGCAGCTGCGGTACTGGCCGTCGCGGCTGTGGCCGCTGTGCTGGCGCTGCGGGTGGACAGTGCGGAGGCTCAACAGATCGCGCTGGATACCGTCGGCGGCGGGGAGATCGTCTCACAGGAGGTCAGCAGTGAGGGCCTTTGGAATGAGTACAGCTACGAAATCATCAACGGGGACACGTGGTACGACATCGAAATCGGCGGCTTCGGCTCCGTCACAGAGCTGGAGAGCGTCAGCAGCCAGTATCCCCGGGGCTGAACCGACGGCGGCTCTTGCACCCGGAGGGCGCCTTCTGTATAATGGCAGAGTGAATTGCGGCCCTGGGGCCGCCTGTACAGGAGGAATCACCCTATGACGGAAAAGGAGAAGATGCTGCGGGGAATGCTGTACGCACCCGCCCGTGATGAGACCCTGCTGGCGGAGCTGGCTGCCTGCAAGACTCAGTGCCAGCAGTTCAATCAGCGGGCCTATCAGGCGGAGGGCATCGAATCCGCCCAGATGCTGCTGCGCCGGCTGCTGGGCGCCGCTGGGGAAGGACTGCGGATTGAGCCGCCCTTCTGGTGCGACTACGGCTGGAATATCAGTGTGGGCCGGAACTTCTACATGAACCACGGCGGCGTCATTCTGGACGCCGGCGGCGTGACCTTTGGAGACAACGTGCTGGTCGGCCCCCAGTGTGGATTCTACGCCTCCGGCCACCCCTTGGACGCGGCAAAGCGGGCCCAGGGGCTGGAGTACGCCTATCCCATCCGTGTGGGCAGCGGCGTCTGGATCGGCGACGTGCCGGCGGATACATTGGTGGCCGGTGTGCCGGCCAGGGTTATGAAGGAGTTCGGAGACTGTGCTGCAGAAACTGATCAAAAACCGGGTCGTTAAAAACGCGGGGTGGCTTATTTTCGGAAAGCTCGCCAACATGGTCCTGGCCTTTGTGGTGGGCATTTTCGCGGCGCGCTATCTGGGCCCCAATCGCTACGGCCTGATCAATTACGCCGCCGCATACGCCTCGTTCTTCGCCTCGCTCTGCACTCTGGGCATCAACAGCGTGATCGTGAAGAACTTTGCGGACCATCCGGAGCAGGAGGGCGAGACCATCGGGACCACCCTGCTGCTGCGGGCCGCGTCCAGCTTTCTGTCGGCGCTGGCCATCATCGGGATCGTCAGCGTTGTCGACAAGGGCGAGGAGCTGACGGTGGCGGTGACGGCGCTTTACAGCATCAGCCTTGTTTTTCAGGTGTTTGACACGCTGAATTACTGGTTCCAGGCGCGGCTTCAGTCGAAATACGCGTCCATTGCGGCCCTGGCGGCCTATGTTGCCGTGTCCGTCTATAAGATCATCCTGCTGATGCTGGGGAAAAGCGTGCTGTGGTTTGCCGTGGCCGCCTCCCTGGACCATATTGTGCTGGCGGTGTTTCTTCTGGCGGCCTATTTCAGAAACGGCGGCGCCAGGTTCAGCTGGTCCCTGTCCAAGGCCAGGGAGCTTCTTGCCAGCAGCGGCAGCTTCATTCTGGCCGGTATGATGATCTCCATCTATGCCTGCACGGACAGGCTGATGCTCAAGCAGATGCTGGGAGCCGAGGCGGTGGGCCATTACTCGCTGGCCGTTACCATCAGCGGCTCGTGGGCGTTTGTTCTCGCCGCCATGATCGACTCCCTTTACCCGGAGATCGTGCGGTGCCATCGGGAGGATCGCCTGCTGTATCAGCGGAAAAACCGCCAGCTGTACGCCCTCGTTCTTTATACGGCCCTGGCTGTGTCGGTGTGCATCTGCCTGGCGGCAAGGCCGTTCATTCTGCTGATCTATGGGGAGGCCTATCTGCCGGCGGTTCAGCCGCTGCGCATCGTGACCTGGTACACGGCTTTTTCCTATCTTGGCGTTGCGCGAAATGCCTGGATCGTGTGCGAAAACCAGCAGAGATACCTGAAGTACCTGTATGTCGGCGCGGCGGCGTGCAATGTTGCGCTGAATCTGCTGCTGATCCCGATATGGGGGGCGTCCGGCGCAGCCGCCGCATCGCTGATCACGCAGGTGGCCACCACCACGCTGCTTCCTGCGCTGATTCGCCCGTTGCGTCCGAACGCAAAGTTGATGCTGGATGCCGTGCTTTTCCGCGGCGTACTGCCTGAAAAACAGAGAAATCATACAAAGGAGTAAGACCAGATGATATCGTTCAAAGATAAAATACTGCTTATTACCGGTGGGACAGGCTCCTTTGGCAACGCTGTGCTGCGCCGCTTCCTGACCACCGACATTGCAGAAATCCGTATTCTCTCACGGGATGAGAAGAAGCAGGATGATATGCGGCACACCTATCAGGAGCTGTATCCGCAGTATGCGGAAAAGATCAAATTCTACATAGGCGATGTGAGGGATTACAATTCCATTCTGAATGTGTTCCGCGGTGTGGACTATGTATTTCATGCCGCAGCTTTGAAGCAGGTACCGTCCTGCGAGTTTTATCCCATGGAGGCAGTCAAAACCAATGTGGCCGGTTCCGACAATGTGATTTCCGCCTGTTTGGCAAACCATGTGAAGAAGGCCATCTTCCTGTCCACGGACAAGGCAGCTTATCCCATCAACGCTATGGGCATGACGAAGGCTGTCATGGAGAAGAATGTGATTGCCCGCTCCAGGCAGATGCTGCCTGGGGATCCGGTGCTGTGCCTGACCCGGTACGGCAACGTCATGGCCTCCCGCGGGTCCGTCATTCCGCTGTTCTGCCAGCAGATTGACGAGGGCAAGCCCTTGACTGTCACCAACCCCGACATGACCCGGTTCATGATGACCCTGGAGGACGCAGTGGACCTGGTCCTGTATGCCTTCGAGCATGGCGAACAGGGGGACCTGTTCGTGCAGAAGGCTCCGGCCGCCACCATTGAGACACTGGCCCAGGCGGTGCTGGAGCTGAAAGACGCGGATTCCGGCGTGACCACCATCGGCACCCGCCACGGCGAGAAGCTCTATGAGGTGCTGGTCACCGCAGAGGAGATGCTGCGGGCGGAGGACCTGCCGGGCTTTTTCCGTGTTCCGGCAGATAACCGGGATCTGAACTACGACAACTATTTCAGCAAGGGAAATCCAGAATTTGGCAGGATCGAGCAGTACACCTCCCACAACACCCAGCGTCTGGATGTGGAGGGGATGAAACGGCTTCTGCGGAAGCTGAGGCTGTTCGGAGGGACCTGCTGATGAACGTACTAATCACCGGCGCAAACGGATTTGTTGGGAAAAATCTGACGCAGCGCCTTTCCACCATCAAGGACCGCGGAGACAGGACCCGGCCCGCACTGCAAATTGAGGAGATTCTTTTATGTACGCGGGATACTTCGGAAGAAGCCTTGGCGGACTACTGCCAAAAAGCGGATTTCGTGGTCCATCTGGCAGGCGTGAACCGGCCCAAGGACCCGGAAGAATTTGCGGCCGGGAATAGGGACTTCACCTGCACCCTGCTGGAGATGCTGCGGAAAAGCGATAACCGCTGCCCGGTGCTGCTGTCCTCGTCCATTCAGGCCAGTCTGACCGGACGTTTTGCCGGAAGCCTCTACGGTCAGTCCAAAAAGGCGGCGGAGGAGCTGCTCTTTGCCCACGCACGGGAAACCGGCGCACAGGCTCTGGTCTACCGTCTGCCGAATCTGTTCGGCAAGTGGTGCCGCCCCAACTACAATTCCGCCGTGGCCACCTTCTGCCACAACATCGCCCGTGACCTGCCTATCACCGTTTCCGACCCGGCAGTGGAATTGGAGCTGGTTTATGTGGACGACCTGGTGGAAGAAATTCTGAACGCCATGGAGGGCCATCCCCACCGGACAGAGGGGGCGTATTGCAGCGTCCCGGTCAGTCACCACGAAACCCTCGGCGAGATCGTCCGCCTGCTCCGGACCTTCCACCACCAGCCGCAGACCCTGCTGCTGCCGGAAATCCCGGCGGGCAGTTTCGCCAAAAAGCTCTACAGCACTTATCTTTCCTATCTGCCGCCGGAAAAGACCGCGTTCCCGCTGAAGATGAATGTGGACCTGCGGGGCAGCTTCACGGAACTGTTGAAAACGGAGAACTGCGGCCAGGTCTCCGTGAACATCTCAAAGCCCGGCATTACCAAGGGACAGCACTGGCACAACAGCAAGTGGGAATTTTTCATGGTGGTGGCCGGACACGGGCTGATTCGGGAGCGGAATCTGAATACCGGTGAGCTGGTGGAGTTCGAGGTGTCCGGAGAAAAAATCGAAGCCGTCCATATGCTGCCGGGCTATACCCACAACATCATCAATCTCAGTGAAACGGAAAATCTGGTGACGGTCATGTGGGCCAACGAGCCGTTTGACCCCGGCCACCCGGATACCTACTTTGAGGAGGTGTAGCAATGGGAAAGCTGAAGCTGATGACGATCATCGGCACGCGGCCGGAGATCATCCGGCTGTCCGCCACCATAAAGTGCTGCGACCGGTACTTTGAACAGATTCTGGTTCACACAGGTCAGAACTACGACTACACCCTCAATCAGGTGTTTTTTGACGATCTCGGTCTCCGGGCGCCGGACTATTATCTGGATGCCGCAGGCGATGACCTGGGAGCTACCATCGGAAATATCGTGGAACGCTCCTACAAGCTGATGGTGCGGGAAAAGCCGGACGCCGTGCTGGTCCTGGGCGATACAAACTCCTGCCTTTCCGTGATTGGCGCCAAGCGGTTGCACATTCCGATTTTCCATATGGAAGCCGGGAACCGCTGCAAGGATGAGTGCCTGCCGGAGGAGACGAACCGACGCATTGTGGATATCATCAGCGATGTCAATCTCTGCTATTCAGAGCACGCACGCCGGTATCTGATGGAGTGTGGACTGCCAAAGGAGCGCACCTTCATGACCGGCAGTCCCATGGCAGAGGTGCTGCACGCCAATCTGGACAAGATCGAAGGCAGTGATATCCACCGGCGTCTGGGTCTGACCAAGGGACAGTACATTCTGCTCTCGGCGCACCGGGAGGAAAACATCGATACGGACCGCAATTTTGTCCAACTGTTCACAGCGGTCAATGCCATGGCGGAAAAGTACGACATGCCAATCCTTTACTCCTGCCACCCGAGAAGCAGAAAGCGGCTGAAGGCGACGGGCTTCCATCTGGACAGCCGTGTGATCGCCCACGAACCGCTGGGCTTCCACGATTACAACTGCCTGCAGATGAACGCCTTTGCGGTGGTCTCCGACAGCGGAACGCTGCCGGAGGAGAGCAGTTTCTTCCTGTCTGTCGGTAAGCCATTCCCGGCAGTCAGCATCCGCACCTCCACTGAGCGCCCCGAGGCGCTGGACGCGGGCTGCTTTGTACTCGCCGGAATCGACGCAGAGCCCCTCCTTCAGGCGGTGGAGATGGCTGTCGGGATGCAGCGGACGGAATGCTTCGGTACGCCGGTGGCGGATTATACCGCTGAAAATGTGTCCATGAAGGTCGCCAGAATCATTCAGAGCTACACGGGCATTGTGAATAAAATGGTTTGGAGGAAAGACGGATAAATGGCGCTTGCAGATATTCACATACATCTTTTGTTTGGAGTGGATGACGGTGCAAAAGACGAAGATGAGATGCATGCCATGTTAGATTCGGCTTATCAAGCTGGCACACGGGTGCTTTGCTGTACACCTCATTTCCACCCCGGCTATTTTGGAGACAACTATGACAAGGCAAACGCGGCATTCGAGCGCCTGTCGGACTATGTGCGGAAAACATATCCGGATATGTCGCTGTATTTTGGGAACGAACTCCGGTATGAACCGGAATGTGTGTCTTGGCTACGACAGGGTGTTTGCAGAACAGTCAACGGTACAAGATATGTGCTGGTAGACTTCTCGGAAACAGCGCCTGAAAAAGTAATTGGAAACGGTCTTCGTGCCTTGCTAAACGCAGGTTATATTCCCATTCTCGCACATGTCGAGCGCTATCGATCCCTTCACGGGAAAATTCCTGTAATCCAATCGTTCTGGCGCAATGGCGTGATACTCCAAGCGGATACACAGTCCCTGTTTCGTGGGTTTGGCTTGCTTGTCCAGCGTCAGTGCCGAAAGCTTCTGTCCCTGGGATTTATCGATCTTTTTTCCTCAGATGCACATAACTGTACGTCTCGCCCACCTGAATTGTTGACGTGCTTTAACTATATCAGCAAAAAGTACGGTGCCGACTATGCGGCAACTTTATGCTGCAATAATGCGATTCGTTTATTGCATGGTGAGGCCGTAAGAAAGGACTTTTCTTAAGCATGAATCAGAAAGCAAATTTTAAAACAGTTACGCTGAAAGACCTGTGGGGAGTATTCGTCCAACGGCTATGGGCCATCATACTCGCAGCCTGCATTTGCTGCGGCGGCCTTTTGGTGTTCAACCGTATGACATTTGTCCCACAATATGCCTCTACTGCGACCCTCTACATTCTGCGTCAAGCAGATGGCGCAACCGCCAGCGATGCAAGTTCGGATTTCTCCTTGGCCTTAAAGGTCGTCAATGACTGCACCTACCTCTTAAAAAGCCATACCGTTTTGGATGAAGTTATCAGCAGCTTGAATCTGGATATGAAGTACGAGGATCTATATGACTGTATTTCCACGTCCAATCCGGAGGACACTCGTATTCTCGAGGTGACTGTGAAAGCGGATTCCCCTGAACTGGCAAAGCGTATTGTGGATAAAATCTGCACTATCGGCTCAAAGCGCATTGAAGACGCTATGGGGTTTCAGCAGGTGAACCTCTATGAGCTTGGAACGACGGATCCTGATCCCTGCAACAGTACGAGGATGCTCACGTTCGCTTTTGCTGGCGTTGTTGCTGCCGTTGTAACATATGTGATCTTCCTGATCATCTTCCTTCTGGATGACCGTATTAAAACCGATGACGAAAATCTGGAACGATACCTTGGCCTTAGCGTTCTTGGCAACATCCCGAATGCGGATGGCAAAAAGCCGGGGAAATACGGCTATTACAAGACATATGCGGCGTATAAGACCTCAGCCAAGCAGGAGGTAGAAGATAAATAAAATGGAGAAAACAGTTTTGGAAAACAGATCATCTGTGAAGACAACCCTAAAACTTCCTGGGAAGAAAGACTTCTTTACACAGGAGGCATTTAAGACATTGCGAACCAATTTGCAGTTCTGCGGTCAGGATATCTGCACCGTCGTGATCACAAGCTGCAATGAGAATGAAGGCAAGACAACTATTACCCTGCAGCTTGCAAAGAGCCTTGCAGAATTGGACAAGCGTGTACTGGTCATTGATGCGGATATGCGAAAATCGGTTATGGCAGGGCGTAACACCACAGCGGAAAACCCTGCGGGACTGAGCGAGGTGCTGACAGGGCTGACTTCTGTCAAAGAATGTCTTTATCAGACGCAGTACGATAATTTGTCGATCATGTTTGCAGGCAAGTATCCCCCCAACCCAGTAGAGCTGCTGAGCGGGCAATACTTTGAAGAACTTTTGAAGGCGGCGAAAGAGTCTTACGACTATGTGCTAATCGATGTCCCCCCGCTTGGCAGCGTCATTGACGCTGCCGTCGTAGCAGCCAAATGCGATGGAACAATCCTTGTCATTTCGGACAATCAAGTCCGCTACCGGCAGGCCATCGAGGTCATAGAGCAACTGAGGAAAAGCGGAAGCAAAATTCTCGGAGTAGTCCGCAACAACATCAAGAAAAAGGATGGTAGTTACTATAAGAAGTATTACAAAAGCCGTTATCAATAAAAACGCAAAAGAGCAATTGATTTGAGCAATACTTACTTAAGAAGTTTCTGACTAAGGTGGTAGAAGCTTATATTCACATCATGGACATTGCCGTTGGCCACACAGCGGCACTTCCGTTCTGCACTTCGCACAAGGGAGTGGAGGTAATAAATCTGGGAACAGGCAGGGGACATAGCGTCCTTGAGTTGATCTCCGTATTTGAAAGTGCCACTGGGGTTCATATCCCCTTTCAAATCGTTGGCCGCCGGGCGGGAGATATCCCGGTCTGCTTCGCCTCGGCAGAAAAGGCAAAAGTGTTGCTTGGCTGGCAAGCCACAAGAACTTTGAGTGACATGTGCCGTGACGCATGGAACTGGCAGCAGAAAAATCCCGATGGATTTATATAGCCAAAAAGGATTATGTATTAGCGCAGGAAAGATCGAAAACCGGAGATGATGCATTACGAAAATCAAAGTACGCTATATACGGCAAGTAGACACTTGCGTATGTTGCGGCTGCCCAGTTCCAGAAGGCCGTATGGTCTGCTAAAATTGTGAGAAAGATACAGAGTCATCATTGCTGGAGAAGACCCACAAGAAGACCAAATTCATAATCATAAAATGTGTACGAGGGATTTTCGGCTCTCTACGCAACAATTGATTTGCTATCGCATAGCCGTTTTTTTCTGATCCATTTATCTTCGCAAGCAAGGAAGTCCTGATTGTTTGGATTCCTTGCTTGTTTTTTTGAGAAGCATCAGTGAGATTCCATTCATAAAATTCCAATAACTTTCTCCGCGCCCCTATCTATGGCAGCATAACGGGTACATATCATTTGATTACCATATACCATACCGATGATTTCTATAAAGGCAATCAAATGAGGTGTATACTAATAGCATAGTAGGTGGTACCAATGTTCAATGCACAACAGCGGATTCGACAGTTAATGGATGAGCGTGGATGGACAATTTATCGGTTAGCGCAGGAGTCCAAGCTGTCACAGACAACGATCAGTAATATCTTCAAGCGGAACAATCAGCCGTCTATTCCGACGGTAAATGCGATTTGTGACGCTTGCGGAATCACGCTGGCCCAGTTCTTTGCGGAGGACGATCCAGCAAACACTCTGAATACCCGGAGTGAGTTTGACAACAGTGTTGCGGCGCTCAAGGAGGATCAGCGCGAAGCGCTTGCTGCATTCATCAAGACAATGGTATAGTACATAACCGCTCAGCCCTTCTGTGCGGTTCACAGCAGAGGCTGTCCGAGGTACATTGGACAGCCTCTGCGCTTTTTTACAAATCAAAGGAGGCGTATTCATGAGCAACGAAGTCATTCAGGAAACCACCCCGCTTGTTGAATGCAGCGCATTCCATCGGGGGATGAGCGTGTTGGAGGCCAGCCTGCGGAACACAGAGGATTCAGAAAGCATCATCAGTGGGCTCCTAAAAGGTGCAGCAGAGTTTTATGGTGCATCAAGAGCCTCTGTGGTGGAAGCTGACTGGGATCTGGGAATCGGCGTCATTACCTACGAATGGTGCAAAGATGGTGTGCCGGCGCAAAGGGATAAGGTCATCGAGCTGCCAAGCCCGCGGTTCCAGCAGTTCAGCCGCGCACTGCTGGCTGACTATGATTTCATCGCAGAAAACAAAAATGCCATCCGACACGATGAGGATGCCAGGCACTGTCTGCTCGTCCTCGATGCGGAGGGAATGGACGGTTTCCTTGTTGACCCGCAGGGGCACAACTACGCCCGGTACAGCGCCTTT
>ERZ860388.2176-NODE-2176-length-10950-cov-4.589812_pt1 | contig 10950 bp, 8 predicted proteins | sample MGYA00509978_ERZ860388 | MGnify/ENA primary metagenome ERZ860388 (study PRJEB30046, sample SAMN00715225) | human gut metagenome | study: EMG produced TPA metagenomics assembly of the A metagenome-wide association study of gut microbiota in type 2...
CCAGCTCCGCTGCATCCTGTGGCAGGGCTTCGGCTGCGGAAAGGGCATCCGCAGTCAGAGCCAGCAGGCCCTCGTCCACCGGGGCATCATCGATGCAGATGCGCTCCGACAGCGGGCGGCACCCGGCATGGTACAGGCCGGCATGGATCCCCTGTGCGTGCAGGATGGCCGCCAGCAGGCGGGCCGTCACGGTCTTGCCTGCCGTGCCTGCCACGCCCACGAACTGCACCTTCTGCACCGGCGCGGTGAACGCGGCGCGCAGCTGTTCGGTGGAGGCAAAACCGTCCGGCAGGGCGGCAAAATACTGATTTGCCTGTTCGATGGTCATTGCGTCAATCCTCGTTTCGATGTTTGTAGAGCAGCCAGCACATCCTGCACAGGGCCAGACAGAACAACCCCACCAGAATACCGGCCAGCGCGCCCGAAAAATCCAGCCAGACGTCGGTGAGCTGGCTGCTCCGGCCATCGCTGAACATCTGGATGGTCTCGTCCGTCAAAGCCGTGAGCAGACCGCCCAGGATCGGCCACGAGATGTGAACGAAAAAGTGCCGGGTATAGACCCGCAGGCAGAGAGTGAGCAGGAAGCCTTCCAGCGCATACTCGCAGAAATGTGCCAGCTTGCGCACGATGTGGTCTGTCAGATGGTTCGCCACGCCGGGCATTCCCAGACGGGTGAACACCTTTTTCATCAGGAGCAATACTCGTCCGCTTGCCGATTCCGAGACGTCACCGATCTGCATGGAGTTGGAAAAGATGAAGACGATGCAAGCAATGAGCGCAAAGGTAAAGATGACTCGTGCCGCAATGAGCCAGGGAGAAGTTTTTTGCATATCAGGACCCGTTTTCCGCATCAGCCCAGGGCCTTGATGCTCTGCTCAATGTTGGCAAGCTTATCCTGGCTCTTGGCGTGCTTATTGCGGATGTCCTCCACCAGAGCGGCGGGAGCGCGCTCGACGAACTTGGGGTTGTTGAGCTGGTTCTCGAACATGGCCAGTTCCTTCTCGGCCTTGGCCTTTTCCTTGTTCAGACGGGCCAGCTCCTTGTCGCGGTCGATGAGCTCCATCATGGGGATGAAGCCGCGGGCGGCGTGAGTGGACACCTGCACCATGCCGTCGGTGCTGCCCTCATACTTTTCGGTGAAGGTCACATCGGTGGCGAAGGCGAACTTTGCCAGATAGACCTCGGCGCTCTGGAAGGGAGCCGGGTCAGCCGTCTCGATGATCATGCTGGTCTTCTTGGCGGGGTGGACGTTCATCTCGGTGCGCATGGTACGCACAGCCTTGATGTAGTCCATCACCTTCTCGAAAGCTTCCTCTTCGCCGGCCCAGTTGTGAGCTTCATCGAAGGTGGGCCAGCTCTGGGTCATGATGGTCTCGGCAGAGCCGGGCAGAGCCTGATACAGCTCCTCGGTGATGAAGGGCATGAAGGGGTGCAGCAGCTTGAGGGCCTTATCCAGCACATACACCAGCACGCGGCGGGCAGTGTCGGCCTGCTCGGCGTCGCCGGAGTTCAGGCGGGGCTTTGCGATTTCGATGAACCAGTCGCAGTAGACGTCCCAGATGAAGCTGTTGATCTTGGCAGCGGCCAGACCCATCTCGTAGTGGTCGAGGTTGTCGCTCATGGCGCCGGCCACCTGATTCAGCTTGGTCAGCACCCACTTATCGCTCATGTCCAGCTTATCCTCGCTGGGCAGGCCGGGCTGGAAGTCCTCGGGCAGGTTCATCAGCACGAAGCGGGTAGCGTTCCACAGCTTGTTTGCAAAGTTGCGGGCAGCCTCCACCTTCTTCTCGCTGTAGCGCATATCATTGCCCGGGGTAGAGCCGTCCACCAACATGAAGCGCAGTGCGTCAGCGCCGTACTGGGCGATGACTTCCAGCGGGTCGATGCCGTTGCCCAGACTCTTGGACATCTTGCGGCCCTGGCTGTCGCGGACGATGCCGTGGATGCAGACGGTGTCGAAAGGAGCCTTGCCGGTGTAAGCCAGACCGGAGAAGATCATGCGGCTGACCCAGAAGCCGATGATGTCGTAGCCGGTGACGAGGGTGTTGGTGGGATAGAAATACTTGAGGTCTTCGCTTTCCTCATTGGGCCAGCCCAAAGTGCTGAAGGGCCACAGAGCGGAAGAGAACCAGGTGTCGAGGGTATCGGGGTCCTGGGTGAGCCTGGTGCCGCCGCACTTGGGGCAGGTGCAGGGTGCGCTCTTGGCGACCACAGTCTCGCCGCAGTCGTCGCAGTACCAGGCCGGGATCTGGTGGCCCCACCACAGCTGGCGGCTGATGCACCAGTCGCGGGTGTTCTTCATCCAGTTCATATAGTTCTTGGTGAAGCGCTCCGGCACGAACTTGATGTCGCCCTTCTCCACGCTCTCGATGGCGGGCTTGGCCAGCGGCTCCATCTTGACGAACCACTGCTTGGACACCATGGGCTCGATGGTGGAGTGGCAGCGGTAGCAGGTGCCGACTTCGTGCTTCAGAGGCTCGATCTCCTTCAGGAAGCCGCCCTCCTTCAGGTCAGCGAGGATGGCCTTGCGGGCCTCGAGGGTGGTCATGCCGGCATACTTGCCGCAGTCCAGCACATGAGGCTCGTTGACGGTGTTCTTGCCTGCAGCAAACAGAGCGTCGGCAGCAGCCTTGTCGGCGGCGCCGGTCATGCGGCCGTCGTAGGTGAAGACGCGGACGATGGGCAGGTCATGGCGCAGGCCGACCTCAAAGTCGTTGGGGTCGTGGGCCGGGGTGATCTTCACGACACCGGTACCCTTGGTCATGTCGGCGTGCTCGTCGCAGACGATGGGGATCTCCTTGTTCAGCAGGGGCAGGATGACATGGCAGCCGTGCAGATGAGCATAGCGGGGGTCATCGCCGTTGATGGCAACAGCGGTATCGCCCAGCATGGTCTCGGGACGGGTGGTAGCCAGTTCCAGCATCTCGCCGGTCTCCTTGACCGGGTAGAGCAGATGCCAGAAGCTGCCGTCCTTTTCCTCATACTCCACCTCGGCGTCGGAAATGGAGGTGTTGCAGTGGGGGCACCAGTTGACCATGCGGTTGCCGCGGTAGATGAGGCCCTTGTCGTACAGGCGGACAAAGACTTCCTTGACAGCCTCAGAGCAGCCCTCATCCATGGTGAAGCGCTCACGCTCCCAGTCGCAGCTGCTGCCCAGCTTCTTGAGCTGGCTGACGATGCGGTTGCCGTACTTGGTCTTCCAGGCCCAGGCGCGCTCCAGGAAGCCGTCGCGGCCCACCATTTCCTTGGTCAGGCCCTCAGCACGCATGGCCTCCACGACCTTGGCCTCCGTAGCGATGGAAGCGTGGTCTGTGCCAGGCACCCACAGGGCGGCATAGCCCTGCATCCGCTTGGTGCGGATGAGGATGTCCTGCATGGTGTTATCCACGGCGTGGCCCATGTGGAGCTGGCCGGTGACGTTCGGAGGGGGCATCACGATGGTGTAGGGTTTCTTGTCGGGGTCGGCCTTGGTGTGGAAGTAGCCGCCATCCAGCCAGAACTGGTAGATGCGGTCTTCCACCTGGCTCGGATCATACTGTTTTGCGAGTTCTTTCATAGTATCCTCCCAGATGAATGATTGGAGTGGGACGAAAAAAGCCGCCCCACGGAGCGTTCCATGGGACGGCTGTAATATAACCGCGGTACCACCCAAATTGCACACGGCTTTCTGCCGTATGCCCCTTGATGCCCCGATAACGTGGGGCAGACCCGGAGGCGACTACTCTTGTTTCCCCGCCTCTGCTCAAAAGCGACAGCACGCCGCACCGCCATACCGGGTTTTCAGCAACCCCCGGCTCTCTGGATGGCAAAAACAGCGCACACTCTTTTTCCTTGCATTTATAAAAAGAATATAGCGTTTTTTGTGCGTTTTGTCAATCTCTTTTTGTCCGGAACAAAATTTTCACAGCTGCCGTTCAGCGTACGGGCCGCATTTTCAGTGCTGCACGGTAAAGCCCGGGCGACAGACGAAAAAGTGCCACCTTCACCTTCTCGGTGCGGTATCCCGGCACCCGGAGCAGCCGGTCGATGATCCGGTCGGCCTGCTCTCTCACCTGTCTGAGCGCCTGACGCTCCTCCTCCGATCCGCCCTTTGCAAAAACGATGCAGCCCAGTGCGCCGTTGCAGGAGGCGAACGCGAGACTGCACACCTCGTGTTCCAGCGCAAAATCTGCCCGCTCCAGCATTCCCGCAGCGCCTTCCACCCGCTTCCGGACAGACTCCGTGTGCATGATGCTGCCGTCCTGCTGGACGTAGTAATACATCGCCTCTTTTACAACGGCCACCCTCTCACACTGCCAGTAGAACAGGTGGGCCGTGTACTCGTCCTCGTGGAGTTTTCCCACCGGGAAGCGGACAGCGTCAAAGAGCCTTCTCTGATAAAGACGGTTCCATGCAGTGACATAGTACCAGTTCTGTGGTCCTGCCAGACGTTCCATCATCTGTATCCCGCTTAGAACTTCATTCTTCGTGATGGGAGAAGTGCGGGGGATGGGCCTTCCGTCCGGTGTCACATACGCGAAGCTGCACACCGCCATCTGCGCCCCCTGCTCTACCGCTGCACGGTAGAGCCGCTCGTACATCTCCGGGGCCACGTAATCGTCGGAGTCCAGAAAACCGATCCACTCGCCCCGTGCTGCCTCCACACCTGCATTCCGGGCCGCGCTCAGACCGCCGTTCTTCTGCCGGATGGGCCGGACGCGGCTGTCCCTCCGGGCGTATTCCTGCATGATGTCCCAGCTGTTGTCCGGGGAGCCGTCGTCCACCACGATGATCTCAAGCTCCTGCCACGTCTGGGCCAGCAGGCTGTCCAGACACTTCGGAAGATACTTTTCGACGTTATAGACCGGAACGATGACCGAGATCAGGGGCTTTTTTGCATCCATCTTATTCTTTTCTCCTCTTCACAACTGCCGTCACACGGCCCTTGAGCTGATTGAACTCCGGCGTGTTCCGGTGGAGCACCACCATAACAGCCCCGAACAGCAGCGTATACAGCACACCGTCCAGCAGGAACCAGCCGATGTTCTTCGCCGGGCAGAAGCTTACCCATCCGTAGGACACAGCGGCCAGCACTGCGACGACAGCGGCACGTTCGGCGTAGCGGACAAAGTAGTCTTTCAGCTTGCCCTGCCAGTCTTCCCGGATGCCGTAGCGCATCAGGATGTAAGGCTCCATCCAGAGGCAGGTCGTCACGGTGCTGATGACCGTTCCGCCCAGAATGCCTGCCACGCCGAACTTCTGCACCAGCAGCAGCGACGCTGCCAGATTGATGGCCGACTCGAACAGCGGCTTATACCGGTCGTACCAGAACAGGCCCTTGGCTTCACGGAAGAGCAGGTTGACCTTCCGCTGACCCGAAATATAAAACTCCGTCACGAGGACGGCCACCGTCGCCGTGGAAAAACAGTATTCCGCGCCGAAGCAGAGGGTGATAAAGGCGTTGAACAGCGCAAACAATCCCGCTGTCCAATAGGCGTAGATGACGAAGAAGAGCAAATCCAGTTCCCGGTAGATGCTGTACACCCGCGTCTCGTCCTCGATGGCGCCCAGATTGCCCAGACTTCCGGCAAAGGCATTCGAGAATTTGTTCAACAGGTTGTCGATGCCGGACAAGATGAGCTTATAATTGGAGTAGATACCCACCGACAAAAGGCCCACAAAGCTGGACATCAGCAGGCTGTCCGTGTTCCGGACGATGACCGTTCCCAGCTTGTGGAAGCTCATGGCACCGATGTTCCGCAGGATGCCGTGAAATTTTTCTTTTTCCGGCAGCTCCCTGCATTCTTTCAGGTAGGGAAATTCCTTATCCACCTTGACCGATACGATGATGTTCGGGATAAACTGCATCACGAACTGCACCGCCAGATAAAGGATAAAGTTTCCAGTCAGCACGATGAGGACGATCTGGAGCAGCGTCTTGACCGCGTCGCAGAGCTGTGCCCAGAGGTTGCGGACATAGGCTTTCTGGTAGGCCTGATAGATGGAGTTTTTATAGCTCAGCAGATAGGAGCAGACCGAGTTTGCCACATACATCAGATAGATGAGCCGCAGATGCTCGATGCCGCTGCTGTCCTTGATGAAAAAGCCCAGAAACGGCATCAGTGCAAGGCCCACGAGCAGCACCACGACCGCCACGATACGGTAGAGGAGCCGATAAAGATTCATCAGCTGCGCCAGCTGATGCTCGTCATTCTTCGCAGCCGGCTCATACAGGCTGTATATCATCGCCGTGCCGATGCCAAGCTCTGCAAAGTTCAGGATGCCCAGCACATCGGTGAACAGTCCGTTGACACCCAGATATGCCGCCGACAGGTAGTGGATGAACACCATCCGGCTGATGAACAGCAGCACCTGATTCATGAGCTGTCCACCCACATTGACGACCATATTGATAAGGGTATACCGTGTCCGCATTTTTCCTTATGCCCCTTTCTTTTCGGGCCTGGCCTGCTGCATCGTCATGGCACACAGAAGGCCGAGATTTTTCGATTCATTGCTCTTTATTATACTATCATCTCATTGCGGCGCTTTCAACGATTTATCTATATTTCAGCCTTCCGCGTCCAGAAGCTCTGTTTTCAGCCGGGCAATGAGCCGCTCCATCAGGGCCACACGGTTGAAGGGGGTCATGAGATAGAAGCCGTCGGCGTAGGGCAGAGCCTCCCGGGCCATCTGCATCGACACCTCAAGGCCCAGCGCCTCGCCCTGCTCCCGGTCGAGGCTCGCGAAGCGCTGGATGATGTCCTCCTCCACATGGATGCCGTTGATCTCATTTTCCATAAAGATTGCGTTCCGCTGGCTGACCACGGGCATGATGCCGGCCAGAATTTTAGCCCGTTCGCCCAGTGTCTGCCGGGCCTTGCGGAGATTCTCCACCGCCTGTGCCGACAGCACCGGCTGGGTCAAAAAGCCCGACATCCCGTTTTCCAGCTTTTCCACAGCCCGGCGCAGCTCCACCTCAAAGTTCCGGGCGTTGAGATTCAGCGCACCAAAGACGGTCATGGCCGAGGGCATCTCCCGGCCCTCCCCGGCCAGCGAGACGATGTACTGGGCCAGCTTGCGGGAGTTGAACTGGTAGACATTCTTCACCTCGTCCCGCTCTGCGGTGGGGATGGGGTCGCCGGTGATGGCCAGCACCTCCCGCACGCCCTCGGCGTAAAGGCCCAGAAGAAGGGCCTTGGTGGCGTTGAGGTTGCGGTCGCGACAGGTCATGTGGGGCAGAGCACACATTCCCAGTTCCTGGTGTACCCGGCAGGCCACGAGAGAAGAATCCATCCGGGCCTGTGCGATGGGGCAGTCGGCGATGGTCAGCAGGTCAGCGCCTGCGGCCTGCAGCCGCCGTGCGCCGTCCAGATAGCCGCTCAGGTCGGCCACCCGGGGCGAATCCAGTTCAATGGCGATGACCTTCTCACCTGCGTTCAGTTTCCGCAGGAAAGTGTCGTCTTTTTCCACCGCCGGTGCAGTCCCGGTGGAAAGTTTCGCTGCCGGAGCAGCTTCGGTCTGCTGGGGCAGGGCATCCAGCTCTGCACGCAGGGCCGCGATGTGGGCGGGCGTCGTACCGCAGCAGCCGCCCAAAATACGGACGCCCGCAGCGGCGATCTGCCCCATCTCCCGGGCAAAATACTCAGGCTTGCCCTGATACAGCACCCGCGCCCGGGTGACCACCGGATAGCCCGCGTTGGGCATCACCGACAGGGGCAGCAGCGTCTCACCAAGGCCCTGCACCAGTTTCTTCATCGCGCCGGGGGCCGAGACGCAGTTCAGGCCCGCGGCGTCCACCACGCCGCTCTGCTCCATCCGGCGCAGCAGGTTGCGGAACAGCAGGCCCTCGCGGGTATAGCCGTCCGGCAGCACCGCGAAGGACACCATGACAAAGGCGTCCGGCACGGCCACACGCAGTGCCTTTACGGCCTCCACAATGCCCACATCGGAGCTGAGCGTCTCGAACAGAAAGTTCTTTGCACCCAGTGCGGCGAACTGCTGCGCCACAAGGCCGTAGGCGCTGCTGGCCGGGGCAGCTTCAGTGTCCGGGGCCGGGCCGAGGTCAGCAAAGACGGCGGCGTCCTTCTCGGCAGCGGCATCACAGGCCAGCTTCCAGCCCGCCTCGGCCAGCTCTTCCCAGCCCGGCATCTGGGCCGCCGCCATCCGGGGCAGACCGAAGGTGTTGGTCTTGATGGCCTGTGCGCCTGCGGCCAGATATTCCGCATGGACCTTCTTCACGCCCTCGGGGTCGGTGAGGTTGGCCATTTCGCAGTCCGCGCCCGGTGCCGTTTTATAATAGGTACCCATGCCGCCGTCGAACAAAAGCGGCTTGCGGGCAAGATACTCTCGGATGTCCGTCATAGAAAGGTTCTCCTTTTCCTTCGTTTTTCCCTCTATTTTTCCCGGCTTCCCCGGGACGGAATTTTTGTGCAGTCATCTTCAGTTTAATGAAGTTTGCGCACTTGTCAAGCATTTTTGCCCCGAAGCAGCCCATTTTGCTTGCGCCGAAGCCGGTTTTGTGCTATTCTATGCATATTTACAATGGTTGGGAGGAATGTATCATGCGCCACGCCGGCACACAGGAAATCGAAACTCCTCGGCTGCTTCTGCGCCGCCTTATGCCGTCGGATGCCCCGATGATGTATTCGAACTGGGCCAACGACCCGGAGGTCACCCGCTGGCTGCGCTGGACGCCGCACAAGGATGTGGCCGAGACGCAGGAGCTTCTGAGCGCATGGGCGATGCTCTATCCCAACGAAGACTACTACCAGTGGGCCATCGTGGAAAAGGCCACCGGACAGGTGTTCGGCTCCATCAGCATCTACAACAGCCTGCTGGGAGAACCGGCACAGCGAAATGAATGGCCGGGATTTGACCTCTCCGAGGGCATCTGGGAGCCGGGCTACTGCATTGGCAGAGCATGGTGGGGCAAAGGCTGCACCACCGAAGCTCTGAAAGCTCTGGTAGAATACTGGTTCAAGAATACAGACAGTAATTGGCTTGCCTGCTCCCACGCCGTGGAGAACCCCGCCAGCGGCAAAGTCATGATGAAAGCAGGCTTTGTCTACGACCACGAGGCCGTCTACCATAAATTCGACGGTACAGCGATACCCTGCAAGTGCTATGCCCTGACGCGAGAACACTACGAATCGCTATATTCTCCAAACGAATAACAGAAAGGAATCATTTTGAGCGAACTTTACGATATTTTAGTCGAAACTCCCCCGACGAAGGTCATCCTTCTCGCCCTCGACCAGGGCCTGTGGGACTGCGAGCGCAGCCTTGCCGAGCTGGCCGCTCTGTGCGAGGCCAACCACATGGAGGCCGTGGCCGAAGTCACCCAGAAGCGCCAGACCCCTGAGACCGGCATCGTGCTGGGCAGCGGCAAGCTGGAAGAAGCCGCTGCTGCCGCAGCAGAGCTGGGGGCCGAGTGCGCCGTCTTCGACGGTGAGCTGACCGGCAGCCAGATCCGCAACATCTCCACGGCCCTCGGCGGCCTCGAGGTCATCGACCGCACCATGCTCATCCTCGAGATCTTCCGCAGCCGTGCCGTGACCAACGAAGGCAAGCTGCAGACCGAGCTGGCCCTCCTGCGCTACCGTCTGCCCCGCCTGCAGGGCATGGGCGAAAGCCTGAGCCGTCAGGGCGGCGGCGGTGGCGGCGGCGGCGGCGGTGCCCGCCGTGGTGCCGGTGAGACCAAGCTGGAACTGGACCGCCGCCATGTGCATGCCCGCATCGATGCGCTGGCTGAAAAGCTGGCCGAAATGGAAAAGCGCCGGGGCGAGAGCCGGAAAGCCCGCGCCAAGACCGGAATGCCGGTGGTCAGCCTCGTGGGCTACACCAATGTGGGCAAATCCAGCCTGATGAACGCCCTCTGCGGCCCCAGCGTCGCCGAAGCCGATATGCTCTTTGCCACCCTCGACCCCACCAGCCGGAAGCTCGTCCTGCCCAGCGGCATGGCCGTGCTGCTGGTGGACACCGTTGGCTTCGTCTCCCGTCTGCCCCACAATCTGGTGGAAGCATTCAAATCCACGTTGGAAGAGGCCGCATGGTCGGACGTCATCGTCCGGGTGGCCGACGCCGGCGATGAGCAGCGGGAGGAGCAGCTGGCCGTCACCGACGAAGTGTTGGACGGCCTCGACTGCGCCGACATCCCCCGCCTGACCGTCTACAACAAGTGCGACAAGCCCGGCGCGCTGAGCTTCGACCCCGACATCCTGCTCACCAGCGCCAAGACCGGCTACGGCCTCGACAAGCTGCTGGCCAAGCTGGACGAGACCCTCAGCGACCGCGTCCACACCATCCGCATTCTCCTGCCCTACGATAAGCTGGGCCTCGCCGCCCCCATGCGGGAGCGCGGCAGCGTCCAGCTCGAGGAGTACCGCGAAGACGGCCTCTACCTCGAAGGCATCGTCAAGACCGAAGACCTCCACTGCTTCGAGGGCTATCTGGTCTGAGGACCCGCATACGAAAAGAACCGGACTCCGCGGAGTCCGGTTCTTTTGCATTTCAAGGCATCAGCCTGCGGCAGGGGGCGTTTCCTCTGTGCCCATCAGCTGGTCGTACCGGCCGGTGAACACCCGTTCCGGCAGGGCCGCCGTCAGGGCGAGGGCGGCGGTGAACCGCTCCTCATCGGTCAGCTCTTCCTCCACCGGCGGGAAATGTGCAAGCACCTCATCCAGCTGATGTTTTACTTCCCGGGCCACGAAGATGCCCCGGTCGGTGAGGTAGATCTTGCCGTAATATTCCTTGACGATCATCCCCCGCTCCATCAGCAGGTTCATCACCCGTACCACCGAGGGCTTGGTCACGCCCAGCTTCTCGGCGATGCTGCGGGAGCTGATGTCCAGATGGGTCTGCGAGACCTCATAGATGGCCAGCAGATAGCGCAGGTGTGCGGACGTCAGTTCCATCTCGTATCACTCTCTTTTCGTTATATCACACGAACTCTTGGTTTACAAAAGGGGC
>ERZ860388.2179-NODE-2179-length-10941-cov-3.642201_pt1 | contig 10941 bp, 7 predicted proteins | sample MGYA00509978_ERZ860388 | MGnify/ENA primary metagenome ERZ860388 (study PRJEB30046, sample SAMN00715225) | human gut metagenome | study: EMG produced TPA metagenomics assembly of the A metagenome-wide association study of gut microbiota in type 2...
GGAAGAACTTCGCCTCTCAGCGTAATCTCACCGGTCATAGCCACTTCAGCCTTGACAGGAATACCCGTCAGAGCGGAAACCAAGCCCAGCGTGATAGCGGAACCCGCACTCGGACCGTCTTTAGGCACAGCTCCTTCCGGGAAATGGACATGAATATCCGTCTCAGAGATTTGCTTGTAGGTAATGCCCAAACGAGAAGCCCTCGAACGAACCACTGTACGTGCAGCTTCTACAGATTCTTTCATCACATCGCCCAAAGAACCGGTACGTGTTATTTGGCCTTTACCCGGCATTGTTGCGACTTCGATCGTAAGCAGATCGCCGCCGACTTCCGTCCAAGCAAGACCTGTGACTTGGCCGACTTGATCGCCCTTGTGCATGACACCGAAGTTGTAGCGACGGACACCGAGGAAGTAGTCAAGATTGTCGGAGTTGGCGACCACCTTTCCTTTGGTCTTCTTCAAAAGGATGTCACGGACCGTTTTACGGCAGATCTTATTGATCTCGCGCTCTAGGCTGCGGACACCTGCTTCGCGGGTGTAGTAGCGAACGATGTCAACAATCGCAGAGTCTTCGATCTCGAGTTCGCCCGGCTTCACACCGTTCAGTTTCATCTGTTTCGGGATCAGATGTCTCTGAGCTATGTGGAGCTTTTCATCCTCCGTGTAACCGGAAAGATGTATCACTTCCATACGGTCAAGCAGCGGAGCCGGAATGTTCATGGAGTTGCTAGTCGCAATGAACATCACATGTGACAGATCGAAATCCACTTCTACATAGTGATCCTGGAAAGTGTTGTTCTGTTCAGGATCCAGCACTTCCAAGAGCGCAGCCGCTGGGTCGCCTCTGTAGTCCATACCCATCTTATCGACTTCGTCGAGCAAGAAAAGCGGATTATTGGTTTCCGCCTTAGTAAGACTCTGGAGAATTCGACCCGGCATGGAACCGATATAGGTTCTTCTGTGACCTCGGATTTCGCTTTCATCTCTTACGCCGCCTAAAGCCAAACGCACAAACTTACGTCCGGTTGCGCGGGCGATAGACTGGCCCAAAGATGTCTTACCGACTCCAGGAGGTCCGACTAAGCAGAGGATCGGAGATTTCACATTCTTGACTCGGCTTTGAACCGCTAAGTATTCAAGAATGCGTTCCTTCACCTTCTCAAGACCGTAATGGTCTTCTTCCAAAACGGCGTCTGCCTTGATGAGATTCGTGTTGACACGAGTTCTCTTGCTCCACGGCAGAGAAATCAGCGTGTCAATGTAATTTCGAATCACATTGGCTTCCGCGCTGTTCTGACCCTGCATACGGAGCTTCTTGAGTTCGCCGAGGGCCTTTTCCTCGCCTTCGGGACTCATCTTGGCAGCTTTAATCTTGCGCTCGATTTCCTCAAATTCTTCGTCGGTATCGCCCAATTCTTTCTGAATGGCTTTTACCTGTTCATTGAGGTAATAGTCGCGCTGGTTCTTTTCCATTGCCTTCTTCACACGGCCGCGAATACGCTTTTCCGTCTGCTGAATGTCAACTTCTTCCTCGAGCATGTCAAAAAGAAGTTCAAGACGTTCCTTTGTTCCAACCGTTGCAAGCAGATCCTGCTTACGGGAAGGAGAAAGAACCAGCAACTGGGCAATGGATGTGATGAGCTGTTCCGGATCGGTTAATGAAGAAATCCGATTCAGCTGATCGTTCGTAATTCTCTTATTGTTCTTTTGGTATTCGGTAAAGGCTGTCAGGATCGTCCTGCGCAGCGGCTCAAAAGTGCGCTGGGAAATTCTATCCTGAGGAATGTCTTCCACCTCAGCAAAAATTTGCTCGTCTTCTTTGTACTGAGTAACTCGGACACGGCGAATACCCTCTACCAGGACTTTGAAAGTACCGTCAGGCAGCTTCAAAGACTGGACGATACGCGCAACCGTACCGACATCAAACAGATCATCGGAAGATGGATCTTCGATGCCTGCATCGCGCTGTGCGACGAGCAAAAGCTCTTTGTTCGCCTTCTCAGAAGACGTGACATTGCGAAGAGCACTAAGCGACTTCTCGCGTCCGACGAAGAGCGGCACAACCATCTGAGGGAAGACAACAATGTCTCTCAGCGGCAACACCGACATCATCGGATTTGAATTAGTTGTACGTTTCTGAATCATCTAAATCCTTACTGCTAAAAAATACACTACGTAAGTTACTACTTGGGGACGCTTGAAAAAAAATCAAGGGCGCTAAATATTTAAAAATCGTTTCTATACTGTATCAAAAGTAAAAGGCCCCTCGCCTTAAGCCTTTCAAGATTTTGTGGCTATTTTGGGGACCTTAATCAAGGGATGGTGGATAAACAGACCATCCAAGGAGAAAAAAGGAGGTGCCGAAGCGACCTCCTATTTACCGTTATTTAGTGATGAACTCGGCTTGTCCGTCTCTCATCGTGGAGGCTTTCACCACCACTCTGGCGACGTCTTTTCTGCTCGGAATCTCAAACATAGCAGAAAGGAGTGCATTCTCAATAATGGACCGCAGGCCGCGGGCTCCGGTCTTTCTTTCCTGAGCCATTTTGGCTGCTTCTTTGAGCGCATCCGGTTCGACTTCGAGAACAACGCCTTCCAATTCGAACAATCGTGCGTACTGCTTCAAGACCGCATTCTTCGGTTCGGTCAGAATGCGAATCAGCGCTTCTTCGTCTAGGTCATCCAACGTTGCAATCACCGGGAGGCGTCCGACCAACTCAGGAATCAAGCCGTAGCGAACTAGATCCTTAGCTTCAATATCGCGGAGCACTTCGCCTTCGCTTCTATCGTCGGCCCCCTTAACATCGGCTTCAAAGCCGATGCCGCTGCGCTCAGTTCTTCTGCGAATGATCTTATCCAAACCTTCAAATGCGCCGCCGCAAATGAAGAGAATGTTCGAAGTATCAACCGGAATATTGTTTCCCTGAGGATGCTTTCTTCCGCCGGCAGCCGGAACATTGGCAACGGTACCTTCAACGAGCTTTAACAAAGCCTGCTGAACGCCTTCGCCGGATACGTCGCGGGTAATAGACGGGTTCTCACTCTTGCGGGCAATCTTATCGATTTCATCAAGATAGATAATGCCCATCTGAGCGCGTTTGAGGTCCATATTGCAGCTTTGCAGAAGCTTCAGGATCACGTTTTCGACGTCTTCACCGACGTAGCCGGCTTCTGTCAGAGTCGTTGCATCTGCAATTGCAAAAGGAACATTCAGCATTTTGGCCAAACTTTGAGCTAAAAGCGTCTTGCCGGAACCTGTCGGACCGATAAGAAGAATGTTGCTCTTCTGAATCTCAACTTTTTCGTCGGAATCATCTCCGATGAATTTGCTTCTAAGACGTTTGTAATGGTTATAAACCGCAACGGAAAGAACCTTCTTCGCCTGTTCCTGACCGATCACATATTGTTCAAGATTGGCATAAATTTCTTTCGGCGTCGGCAGTTCTCCGTACAAAATCGGATCCTGCTTTTCTGCCTCTTCTGCTTCGGCTTCTTTAGCGGGGGCTTCGGAACCTGCGTTCTTATTGTGAGCTTCGAGATATTGGTAGCGCTTCAAAGCTTCTTCAATCACACCGGAGTAACGAGCAAGCTCTTCAGTACATTCTTTACAAATGTACTGATCTCCGATGTTTGACTTATAAATTTCAGAGTACTGTCCCTTTTTGGCTCCGCAAAAAGAACAGACGGGTCCCTCTTTGTTATCGCTCATAACTTCCTTAAATCTTTAATCCGCAAAATCAATTATTTCTTTCTAATGATTTGCTCGGAACGTTTTCTAAATACGCCGTCGATAATTCCGTATTCCACTGCCTGTGCGCTGCTCATGAAATTATCGCGTTCGGTGTCGACCGCAATCTTTTCAATGGACTGGCCGGTGTGTTCGGACAGGATTGTGTTCAAACGGCTGCGCAACTCCAAGATTTCTTTCGCCTGAATTTCAATGTCTGCAGCGGTTCCGTTTGTACCGCCGGAAGGCTGATGAATCATGATGCGGGAGTTCGGCAGTGCAAAGCGTTTGCCCTTCGCACCTGCAGCAAGCAGGAACGCACCCATGGAAGCAGCCATGCCTAAGCAAATGGTGGAAACATCCGGCTTGATGAACTGCATCGTATCGTAAATGGAAAGACCGGCGTAGACGCTTCCTCCGGGGGAATCGATATAGAGCGAAATATCCTTATCCGGATTTTCGCTTTCCAGGAACAGCAGCTGAGCAACGACCAAATTGGCGCTCTGATCAGTCACCGGTCCTACCAGGAAGACTACGCGATCGCGTAACAGGCGGGAGTAAATGTCAAAAGATCTCTCTCCGCGTCCGCTCTGCTCGATAACCATCGGTATAAGTGCAGAATTAAAGTTTGAAAAGTCGGGCATACGCGTCTCCGTGGTTTGTAGTAGTTTTCAATGACAAACGGCAAGGACTAATGAGTACCTTGCCGACTTGTTTGTATTTTTCAGAGGCATTTTATTGCCTCTGACGCCTGAAATTGATTAAGCCTGCTGACCGCGACCCATCAGGTTTTCAAAAGAGATCGGTTCTTTCTTGACCTGAGCGTTCTTCAGGATCCAAGCGACGACATTGTTTTCCACAACAACCGCGGCAAGCTCAGCTTTGTGCTGAGGGTTGTTGAGGTACCAGTCAACGACTTCTTTCGGATCTTCATAGCTCTTGGCGATGTTGTCGGCCAAAGCTTTGATCTGTTCATCAGTAGAAGTAATCTTTTCTTTCTCAACAATAGCGCTGATTTGCAGTCCAAGACGAACTCTCTGCTCAGCTTGGTCAAGCATGGCGTTGGCAGGAATGCTGTCGTTGGGGAGGTTAATTCCCTGAGCCTTCATGTTTTCGATGGCGTCGTGGACCAGAGCCTCTCTCTGTTCTTCAACAGCAGCGTGCGGAACCGGGAACTTGGCAACGGACAGAAGAGCATTCATGGCGCTCTGCTTAGTACGTGCTTCAAGACGAGCTGTCACTTCGCGCTGGAGGTTTTCTTTAACGTCAGCCTTGAGTTTGTCGATACCATCGTTAACGCCGAGGTCTTTTGCGAACTTGTCGTCAAGGGCGGGAAGAATTTCTTCGTCAACTTCTTTCAGCGTAACTTCGAACTGAACTTCCTTGCCGGCAAGGTTCTTGGCAGGATAGTTTTCAGGGAAAGTCAGGTTGAAAGTCTTGGTTTCGCCGGCTTTCATACCGCGAATCGCGTTTTCGAATTCGGGGAGCATTCTGCCCTGGCCGAGAGCGAAAGCGTAGTCTTTAGCTGTACCGCCTTCGAAAGCAACGCCGTCAAGAGTGCCCTTGAAGTCAACGATAACGCGATCGCCGTCAGCAGCAGTCTTGTCAGCCTTTTCGAAAGTGGCGCGCTGTTTGCGCATAACGTCGAGTGTCTTTTCAACGTCAGCGTCTGTCAGTTCGCATTCGTATTCTGTAACGGAAGCGTCTTTCATGTCAGGAACTTCGACGTCAGGGAAGACTTCGAAAGTAGCTGTGAAGGACATTGTGTCTTCATTTTCAGGAGCGCCTTCGGTCGGAGCGATATCCGGGTAGCCGGAGACGTGGTATTTGCCTTCCTGAACTTTTTCAACGAAAGCGGCAGAAACGAGTGTGTTGATTGCATCAAACTGAATTTCCTGACCATAAGCGGCTCTGACCATAGCGGCAGGAGCATGGCCGGGACGGAAACCGTGGAATTTAGCTTTCTTTGCTTTTTCGCGAAGAGCTTTAGCAACACGAGCATCGAGTTCTTTACGAGAAATCGTCAGCTCAATGGTGCGCTGAAGAGGATTCGGCTTAACTTCTTCGGCTTTTGTTTCTTCAGCCGGAGCTGCTGTGGCTTCTGTTTTTTCCTCTACCTTTTCTTCTACTTTGGTTTCTTCTGCCATTTAAATATTTCCTTTCCGGATATGCCCGAAGGGGGCTTGTTTATAGGGTGGAGAAGCAGTGCTTCCCTGTTTGATCGTCGGATTATAACTGTAAATGAACGAGATACAACTTAAAACATGTAAAGTTTGATGAAATTTACAGCTATTGATTATCATTATCAATTAGGAAAGAATTTAGCAGTATTTATGATCATTTTTTCCTTATTTTTAGAAATTCAACTTGAACGTTAGTTGAAAAGGTTCTTCACACCACGAATAGAATCGAAAAATTTTGAAGAGGTTTTACTCAAAAGACGAATTGCAGTATCGGGCAAACTTCATCTCTTATATGTGTTACACGAAAGTTTCTCGATGTCCTCCTGCCCTGCCTCATTTGTGGAAGAATTTGCCTAACGCTAATAGTTAGCTCACAAATTTTTACGCTCATTTTGATTTTACTTAGGTATAAATACCTAGAAACTTTCCCTAGTTCAGATATAATTCATTTGACGAAATACCTCATAAAGGAGTCCGCGATGTATAGAGACAGTGCTAAAGCCCGCGTCGCTGCACGGGACCTTAGAAGACAACAGGTCAAGTTATTTAAGCTTGGTGCAACCATCACTCTTTGTGCTTTTTTGATCTCTCAGCTGGCAGATATGATCTTCTAGCGACGTTTCAAAAAATTTTTTTCTTTTACAAACAAGGCACTCGAGAGTGCCTTGATTTGTTTCTGCGTTGAGCCCTGCAAAAGTTTTTGTTTTGTGTATAATTCAGTCTTCTCAGCACAGGGGAATCGCCAAGCTGGTTAAGGCACCGGATTCTGATTCCGGCATTCGAGGGTTCGAATCCTTCTTCCCCTGCCAAATTTCGTATGCCCATAGGTGCCTGTGAGCGCCCTAACCTCCCGAAAGTTCGATTTTTCTTTTCTTTTCTGAGCTTTTCTATCCAACTTTACAATTTATTGCATACTTCATTGAAGGCCCTCCAGTGCCCTTCAATGCCCTTTAAAGCCTATGAATGCCCGTGCTTTTAGGTATCCGTTTAGGTAGCTTTTTGAGTTCTATTATCTTTTCATTTCGGGATACCTAAACATGCCAAAAATAAGTAAGACTTTAAGTGAGAAACAAATTCAAAGCATAGTAACAAAAGCCATTGATGGAACATATGCTATCGGAGGCGTAGAGGGCTTATGCATCCGCATAAGAGACAATAAATGTAAATTTGTCCTCAGATATACGTTGGATGGCACCCGGCATGTCCTGACGCTGGGGGACAGATCCGTATTATCACTCTCTGCTGCTAGAAAAATTGCTCTTGAAAAGAAATTGTTGATTGTGAAAAATCAAGACCCAGTTGCAATAAGGAAATTGGAACGATCATCAAAACAAACACAACAACCAAGAAAAAACAAAAACTTTGAATTTGTAGCCAAACAATTTATTGCTGAACGCCAAAAAAACGGTTACTGGCGTTACAACCGAAAAAATGGTGCGCTGCAAAGCATGCGGCTGTTGGAACGGTACGCTTTCCCAAAAATTGGTCAATTGAGTGTCAATTCTCTAACGTCAGAGATAATTTGGGACTTTATTAAGCCTATTTGGACAACAAAAACAAACACAGCTCAAAAACTCTTAACTTTGGTTCGTCAAATATGTAACTGGGCTATCGCACATAATATTCGTCGGTTCAAAGACAACCCTGCTGATTTGAAGACATCTCTAGGAGTCTTATTAGAACCGCTCAAATATGCCAGGAAACCTAAGCAAAATCACGCAGCTGCTAGCGTCGAAGATTTACCTGAAATATTTTCTCGCCTTCATAAACTACATTCAGTTTCAGCCAAAGCTGCTGAATTTGCAATTCTCACAGCTGCAAGATCTTCTGCTGTAAGATTTGCAACGTGGGATGAATTCGACTTAGGGAAAGGGATCTGGAGAATTCCTTTAGAACACGACAAATCAAAACTTCAAAAAAGAGACAGAACTATCTTTCTCAGTAAAGAAGCCATCGCCCTATTAAAAAATCTCTGTCGCTTCCCGGAAAGTCCTCTCGTATTTAATGGCTATAAAAATAAACCATTGGCTGATATGACTCTTCTTATGGTTTTAAGACGTTTGCATAAAATCAGAAAAAAAGAAGACCACATTGGTTGGATCGACCACGCCAAAACAAGGCTTTTGGGAAAAGAATGCATTATCACTCTCCATGGTACAGCTAGAGCGACTTTTAAAACTTGGGCAAAATCTGATGTGTTCAAAAACAATCGTCGCTTTGATCAAGAAGCCGTCGAGTTATGTCTCTTGCACTCAAAAAATGACGGATATAACGGTGCCTACGACCGAGCATTCTTAGCCCGTGAGCGAAGATTCATCATGAACGAGTGGGCCAAATATTGTTTTTCAAAAATCAATCGCTAAAAGTTTCACCGGTGAAACTTCTCATCCCATATCCTATTTAGCTCTCATTGAATTTCATGCTTAAAAACAAAATACTTCATGTGCGCCTATCCGAAGAAGACGCCAATAGGTGGTATAAATTAGCAAAAGCTCAAGGTATTACCTCCTCCGTGCTTTCCCGACGGTTAATACAAACCTTTTTAAGTGATCACGCGCAAGCTGAGGATTCTCGTGGGCTAGACCCGATCGAACCTACCCAATCAACTTCAAGGAAAATTTTAAAAATCCGTCTTACCGAAAATGAATATTTCAACTTTTCCAAAGTTTCAAAACAGTTATGTATGAGCAACCAAGAATGCTTAGTAAGAGTTGTTAGAGCTTTTCTTATGAATGGGTATGTAGTCTCTGAAAATGAAAGCGAGGCCGTCAAATTGTACGTTCAAGAATTAAGAAAAATTGGCGTCAACCTTAACCAAATTGCCAAAAGAATCAATGAGGCTGCCGCAGTGGAAGTTTCATCTGACCTCATCAGAACAGCTCTATCAGAGATTGAAGAAGTAAAAGGAAAAATTCGAACCCAAGAAAATCAAATAGAAAACTTTCTAAAGCGAACTCGTGGACGTTCAAAGATAGACCTTCAAATTTAAGGCCCTCCAGGATAAATTTTTCGCCGTCTTTTATCAACTCGCTTCACTAGAGATAATTATGAAAATTTCTACAAGAATCACTCTTGTCAAGCGTGTAGCGGATAGTTTGAAAAGCTCAGTATTAGTGCCTTGTTACTTGGCCTATTCCAATTCAACTACTATGCTATAGCTATAGTGATTGGCTATTTTTTAGTTTCATTGACTCTTGGAATACAAATGAACGAAGTTTGGCTTTTGTTTACGGTCTTCTGTATTGCTCTGGCTGCATTTGGGTTTTATTTTGCTTTTTCCCTAAAAAATAAACAACGTTAAAAATTTGCTTCCTCGCATTTACTCTGAAGCTAGAAGAGTTTCACAGTGAAACTAATCGATACAATAATCCAGCTAAGTCTATAACACATATCTGACCAAAATTTGAGGAATCTATGAAAAATAATTACCCCCCCCCACGAAACCTAATAGAGCATTTAATCTTACAAAGGCACAACAAAATAAATTTCGCAATAAATTAAAAAAAGCCGCCGTTGAGAAAGATGTAGAGGATGCTTATCACTCACTATTGGAAGAAGCTTATAACAAAGACCCCAATAACCCGGAATACATTTGGACTTCAATACACGATACCGACGGGTACTTCACTGAAAACATCGGAAGTAATCTGTTTAACCAAAATCCAAACTTTTATAAAAATTTTGCAGTCTTAAGACTTCTCTTGGAAGCCAAATACCAAGAAGATTTCCAAGTCGCCTACGTTCGTTGCCAAACCCTTCTTCAAGCTGTCTATTATTTAAAGAAATTTGAATTAGCCGGTGATCCTAAGCCAAATGTTGTTTTAATCGGTGACATTAATGAATGTTTCGTGGTTGCGGGTTCCACTCTCGATCGTTATTTAAAAGAAAATCTTGATTGGAACATCGCTCCCAGTAGTGCCGGTACAGCTCCGGAAAATCAAAAATTCGTCCTTCAAATGGTAGACGATACGGGTATTACTCCTTTCGTTTACGAGGTTTCTGACCCTAGAGTTGATCTTAATTTAGTTTTGTCAACGATTAATCTTTATGCGCAAGGAACCAGACTCTACAAGATTCAGGTGAATGAACACAATATTCGCCTAGCCTATGATCGGTTCATCAATAGTGTCATAAGAGTAAACGCAAAGAAATTTGAACCTGACGAATTGGTTTCTATATTTATCCAATCGTTGATTGCGCCAAATAAATGCTACTTGGTCCCTAACACTGTAAATAAACTTCATTTGGCAAACGGAAAAGAAATTACTGTTGACTCCCATGCGTACGTCGCATTCTTTGGTATGTATGAAAAATCCTACACACCGAGAGAAAAGAGAATTTTTACGGAGGTAGCAGACAGGCTCATTGAAGAAACCAAAAGAAGGTTCCACGGAGATTTTTGGACTCCCTCGGCATGGGCCGACCAAGCGCATAAGGAATTAGACAAGCTTTATGGCTCGGATTGGAGAGAAAAATTTGTAGTATGGGATTCAAGTTGCGGATCAAAAAATTTAACAAGAGACTACAGCTTTAACGAACTTTATTTATCAACTCTGCACCAATCGGAATTAGACATTTCTCAGAGCTACAACCCTTCATCTATAGCTTTTCAAATGGATTTTCTCAATGATGACATTGATATGAATCCAAACACCGATCCGGACACTCTGATAAAAGTTCCTAAAGAGTTATTCAATGCACTAAAGGCGGATAAACCTGTTCTCTTCCTCGGTAATCCTCCTTATGCCACAGCGAACGAGGCTGGAGCGAAAGGAAAGAGCAAACAGGGAGTTGCAAAAACAGCTGTTTCCAAAATAATGAGAAATGAAGATGCAGGTTCTGCATCTCAACAATTATTAGCACAATTTATTTGGAGAATTGTCAAATTGAAAAAGGATTTCAATTTGTCCCAGGGCGAACGTACATAATTTTTAACAAAACATCCTTAACTCATTAAAAAGTCGACAAAAACTATTGACTTTTTTTGAAATATGACATATAATATATATGTCTATAATTTAATAGGTGG
>ERZ860388.2186-NODE-2186-length-10906-cov-3.102018_pt1 | contig 10906 bp, 11 predicted proteins | sample MGYA00509978_ERZ860388 | MGnify/ENA primary metagenome ERZ860388 (study PRJEB30046, sample SAMN00715225) | human gut metagenome | study: EMG produced TPA metagenomics assembly of the A metagenome-wide association study of gut microbiota in type 2...
TATCAAGCCTGAGGAAGGTGCCGCCTACTACGTCATCAATAAAGTTTCCGGCAAGCTGGAGCTGTAATTTTCACCTTGCTTTTTCCGGCCTGCGGCGATGCACTCCGCACCTGTTCCGCTGCGGGCCTTCCGTTCCCACAAATGGCTCCATTTCAATTGCAAAAGCAGCCCTGCACCATCACGATGCAGGGCTGCTTTTTTGATGTATTATACCCCAAACCACTTTTTCCAGAACGGGTGGTTCTGGATCTCAGGGTCCGGGTCCGGGATCTCAAACACATAGCGCTCCGTGGCATTGATGACCGTCGTCCCGCCGCGGGCGCACACGCGCGGCAACTTGGCATCATAGTTCAGGTGCACATGCCCGTGTACGAACCACTGCGGCTCGTATTCGTCCATCAGATCGTTGAAGCATTCAAACCCCTTGTGGGCGCGGTCTGTATTATCATTCAGACCCGCTGCCGGCGAATGGGTCAGCAGCAGATCGATGCCGCCCACCTGATGAGCCCTGCGCGAGAGCTTGTGCGCACGGCGGCGCATTTCCCGTTCCGTATACTGAAAGCTGTCCTCCCGGTTATTGTAGCGGATGCTGCCGCCCAGTCCCATAATGCGCAGGCCCTTCCACACATACACGCTGTCGTCCACACAAATGCATCCGCCAGGTTCATTTTCCCTGTAACTGCCGTCGTGGTTGCCGTGGACATACAAGATGGGCGCAGCCGTAAAGTTCGTAAGATATTCCAGATACTTCTGCGGCAGATCCCCGCAGGAAAGGATCAGGTCGATGCCTTCCAGATGTTCGCGGGTACCGTAGTCCCACAGTGCTTTAGAGGGCACATCCGAAATTGCAAGAATTTTCACATCGCTTTGCTCCGTTCTCTCTCGGCCTGAGGGCCGCTTATTTCACAAACCCTTTCAGGGTGTTGAGGCCGTTAATGGACATCAGCGTATGGGTTTTGACATCCAGCTCATCGTAGTGGGGCAGTCCGCCTTCCACGCATTCGTCCAGCCAGTCCATCTCCATCAATTCCTTGGGACTGTAGACCACGGCCTCCGGCGAGTGCAGCACATGCCCCTGCGCGTACAGGTCTTCCGGGAAGATGCGCAGGTCATCCTCGTGCAGCATCTTTTCCATCAGGTCCAGCAGCTGTAAAGTGCCTGCGGGCAGGTCTTTGCTGTAATCGATCTCCTCTGCACCGCTGCGCATGCCCCACCAGTAATTCACCGCCCGGGCACCGGCAGCATCGCTGTCCCATGCACCGTCAAAAATGGAACGCACGATCTCGATATAAAACGTATCCCACCGCCACACGGGCAGGCCCAGCGGCTGCAAACTGCCGTCCGGCATGCGGCGCACAAGGCCGTAATCCCGGTGGGTGCCTTCCGGCTCACGGTTATCGCGGGCATAGAAGATCTCCACATCCTGCCGGTCGGAGAAATCCAGCGGGTGCACCGGGTCCTGCAGGCAGGCCCAGCGCAGCACCACTTTTGCCTCCGGCCGCACGGTCTTCAGGCCCTGCGCATAGGCGTTTACTGCCGCCGGGATGCCATACACCGGGTTTGCCGCCACATAGCCCACGCGGTCGGTCCTTGCCATCACGCCGGCCAGCATTCCCAGCAGATAGGTCACCTCATAGGTGCGGGGGTAGTAGGTGCGCACCAGCGGATGAGGCGCATTGAGGGAACAGTTCAAGAAACGGGTCTTGGGGTGCTGGGCCGCGACCTTCAGGCAGGCGGTGTGCATCCGGGCGCTGGTGGTGAAGACGATGTCCGCATGGTCATGGGCCACCTCTTCCAGCACCTGCTCTGCATCCACCTCGGGGTTGACGTTCTCCCGGCAGCTGACATAGAGCTTATCCGGGAAAGCTTTCACCAGCGCGGCGCGGCCCTTGTCCTGTCCGCGCACCCATGCGCTGGTCCGGGCGTTGTGCTCGTGGAGGAACACCACCCGCAGCTCGCTGGGGCGGGAGCTGAAAATGTTCAGCTTGCTCAGCAGCGGTTCAGAACTGCGCTTCGGCTCCAGCAGCAGTTCCACAGCGTGGGGCTCTGCCAGAATTTTCACCTCGTCCCAGAGGCGGGCCAGATTCTCCCGCACCTCGGTCGGGGTGGACTCGCAGGCATCGGCATAACGGTACACCGACAGGTACACCAAAAGCGCATCGCCCGGCGTCAGGCCCAGTGAGCCGCCGCCCAGCGCATAGAACTGCTGGCTGAACATGGTGTAGAGGGACGAGAAATTCAGCCGGTCGTCGTCCGTCCACGCCTCGCCCGTGGCCTTGCAGGCCAGCGTCTGCAGCTTTGCATAGCCCCCCAGCCGGGAGAAGCTGATGTAGTTGATGCGGGAAAGCTTGTAAAAATCAAGGAACTCGTAATAGAGCTTATTTTCCAGTGTGTCGTTCTTTGCCGGGATGAGCCGGGTGACAGTGCCGGGAATTTTCACGGCCTCATAGTATTTGAGGACGGAGACACGCTTATTGCCCTCCTGCACATAGAATTTGTTCAGGTATTCGAAGGCAATAATAGGGGTGTGGATGCCCTCTTCCAGATGGGCGTCACAGAGGTTCGACCACTTGGCTGCAAACTCGGTGTCGTCGTCGAGAAGAGGCATGAAATTGGAGGCAAAGGCGGTGTGGCGTCCGGCGGTCTTGGTACCCACGATGCTCTCGGCCGGGATGTCCACCAGCCCCAGAGGCTCCTGCGCCACGATGTCCACATCGGTGAGGATGTCGTCCAGCACCGCGAGATAGGGCGACTGCCCCCGGGCCACATTGGCCCGATAGGCACGCTGGCCCGCACGCTGGGCGCTGCGGTAATCTTCTATCATAAACAAAACTCCTTCTGCTTTTTCAGCAAGCGAAGAGGGATACTTTCCTCTACGTGATAGTATAGCATGAAAATCGAAATTATGGGAGACTTTCTCGCCGCAAGGTGTTGCTTTCGCACAAATTTTAAGGTACGATAAAAGAAACACACGTTTCTTGTGAGGTAAGCTATGCTTTGTGAAACTCTTCCCCGGCTGGAAGCCGACGAATATCCCGGTGGTCTGTGGTACTACGAGCCCCACACCTACCAGCCCTACCGCTATGTGCTGGGGCGGGTGGGCCGCCGCCCGCTGGTGTGCATCGGCATCAACCCCAGCACCGCCCAGCCCGGTGCGCTGGATCCCACCTTGAAAAGTGTGGAGCGCCTTGCCGCCGCCAACGGCTTTGACAGCTGGATCATGTTCAACGTCTACCCCCAGCGGGCCACCAACCCCAACGACATGGACAAAACGCCTGACCGCACCCTCTGCGACGAAAATCTCCGCTGGCTGCAGGCCGTGCTGGCCCAGACCGAGCCCACCATGTGGGCCGCATGGGGTACTCTTATTGAAAAGCGGGACTATCTGCCCGGCCTGATGCGGGAGATGGTTGCCCTGACGCGGGAAAAGAACATCCCCTGGGTGACCTTCGGTCCCCGCAGCAAAAAGGGCCACCCCCACCATCCCCTCTACCTGCGCAAGGACTCCACGCCGGAGCCTTTCGATGTGGAAAACTACCTCAACACCTGTTTTGAATGAATCTCTCAGGGAGGGAACAGCATGACACCGGAACGATATAAACGACTGACAGACTGGCTCGAAGGACATCCCGCCCTGCGAGAGGGCATCATCCTGCTCAACCGCTGGCTCCCCCTCGTGCCCTTCGTCTGCTATCCGGTGCTTCTGGTGCTGCTCAACCTCCGGTGGTTCACGATGCTCACCATCGGACGGGGCGGCGGCGCTCTTGATTTTATGCAGGTCATTGCCCGGGCCATTCTCGTTCCGGGTCTGGCGTTCTGGCTGGGAACCATCCTGCGGGCGAGGCTCAACTTTCCCCGCCCTTATGAGCAGCCGGGCTTCGTGCCGCTGGTATCTAAGGAGACCCACGGCAATTCCTGCCCTTCCCGCCACGCACTCAGTGCCGCCGTCCTCGGGATGGTGTGGCTCTACTTCTACCCTGCCGTCGGCGTCGTGATGCTGACCATCGCCGCCCTCATCTGTCTGCTGCGGGTGCTTTCTGGGGCGCACTTCGTCCGGGATGTGCTGACAGGCGCAGCCTTCGGGCTTACGTTCGGCTTTGTGGGAATGTGGCTGCTGTGAGAAGCCTTTTGCAAAAAGCGCAAAAAAGTTTCAAATTTCTCTTGACAGAACCCTGGGGCTATGGTATTATACTTCTCGCAGCGTGCTTCGACTCACAGCTGCGAACCATATCAGAACCCAATGGGATAACAACGTGCGCCCGTAGCTCAGGTGGATAGAGCAACTGCCTTCTAAGCAGTGGGCCGGGGGTTCGAGTCCCTTCGGGCGCATTGATGTGGTGCCCATAGCGTAGTCGGTTAACGCGCCAGATTGTGGATCTGGAGACCGTGGGTTCGAGTCCCACTGGGCACCCCACTAAAAAGACCCGCAAGCATATGCTTGCGGGTCTTTTTCTATTATGGGGATGTCCAGCGGGACTCGAACAGGGCGGCGACGGCGCGTCAGCGACGGCGTAAGCAATCAGCCCAGTGGGCTGTTGCTTAGCCCGCGGGTTCCAATCTCTAGGAATGTCTATCGCAGCAACAACGCCCTTTACTCCCTCACCCATCTTATAAATAAAACTCAAACGACCCAAGGCCGCAGCCCAGAACACCGTTCCGTGTTCCACGCTGCGGCCTTTTCGTATTTCTCAGCTTCCCAGCTGCTTCAGGATATTGGCGACCTCATCGTTGGAGTAGCCCTCTTTCAGCAGTTCGCTGCGGATGGCCGTATCGCTCCTGCCCTGCCGGTAGAGACGGGCGGCGCTGTAAGGTACGATGGTGCTGCCTCCGGACGACAGCACTGACCCGCTGCCTGAGCCTCCCGAACTGCCCGCACTCTTTGCCCCGGCGTTTGCCGCAGCCTGCTGGGCGCTCTGGGCTGCCTTGGACTGCTTGAGCGCCCATTCGCCCTTGGCGATATTCAGCTTTTCGCTGGTCACATTGTTGTTGAACTCCTGCTGGCGCAGGGTGTCCTGATACTGCCGCTCCGCCTGCTCGTTCTTGTACTTCTGCTGGGCAAGGCTGTCCTGCCGCTGGGTCTCCTGCATCTGCTGGTCCCACGCAGCGTCAGCACGCTCGGCCGCGTAGGCGCGGTCTTTGGCATACATATTATACCCGGTGTTGGCCAGCGTACCCACCAGCGAGCCGATGCCGGTGGTTCCGGTGATGGCCAGCTGCACCGCGTCGCCGATAATGCCCAGAATGCTCAGCACATTATTGAACGTCTGCTGGCGCTTGGCGATGGCCTGCTGCTCCTGATTGGAATAGTAGCCGTACAGGGTGTCCAGCCGGCCCAGATAGTCCTGATAGCGGCCATAGTCCTGCTCGTAGGCAGCATTGTAGGCGTTGCCCTTCCGGTCGAGCTGACTGTAATAGTCTGACAGCTCCGCATTATACTGCGCCTGTGCGTTCTTCTCCTGCGTGTTGAGCTGGTCGATTCGGGTCACGACATCGTCGCCCTCACTGTTATAGGTGTCCAACGCCAGCCGGTAGAGGGACGGCAGGGCGTCGTTCAGCGCGCCTATCTGCTGCTGGTACGCCTGCTGGGCCACACTGGCCGCATAGCTGGAGCCGTAGCCGCCGGTGAGGGCCGCAGCCTGTGCGGCGGCGTCCGCGCTGGCGTTGCGGGCGTTCTGGGTGTACTGCTGGGCATACTGGCGGTAGAGCGGGTCCTGTGCATAGCTGTACTGGAAGCTGTTCCGCTCCAGCAGCTGACCGATGAGGTCTTCGATGCGGCCCTGATAGGTGCTCTCATACTTGCCCGGACGGTTCTGCTGCCAGTTTTTCAGGTCCGCTGCTGCGTTGGTGACGCTCTGACCAGGGACGTACTCCGTATTTGCCAGTGCATTCTCCACCTCTTTGCGGCTGTTCAGTCCCGCCGTGCTGTAGGAGGACTGGACTGCAGGCTGGGCAGTCACATCTTCCAGCAGCTGCTGTTCTTTCTTTTTCTCGGTGCTCATAAATTCTCCTTTCTCACTGGATGCTGTTCAGCCGGGCGCGCAGCGGCTCCGACATATTTTCCACGTCCAGATTGCAGAGCACATATTGTAATTGCTCCTGCATCTGGTATAAGTAGTTACGGATGGCGCGGGCATCCTCCGCATCCATGTTCTCGCTCAGATGGGGCAGTCCAATCTTCGAAAGTCCCGTGACACTTGCCATGTTCAGTTCACCTCCTGTGCCAGAATGCCGCCCTTCGCGGCGGCGCTCGTCCGGGTCAGGCTGCGCAGGGTGAGCTGACCTCTGCCCTTCAGCCGGAACCGCAGGCTCCCGCACCGCCTCGGCACAAACGGAACATCGAAGCAGCGCCGCCCGTCGGCGGTCAGCTGGGCCAGTGTCTCCCACGCTCCGCTGTCGTAACTCACAGCCACCTCGATGCGGCTCTTCACCTCGGCCTCGAGCCGGAGCGTCAGCCGGGAGAGATACAGCTCTTCCGGGCTGTCCAGCCCGATATTCCCGCTGACGAGTTCGAAGCTCACGCCGTCCTCGATGCCGCCCGCCTGCTGCCAGTTCTCCTCCCGGTCTGCATCTGCGGCCCAGATGGCCTTTCCGTCCCAGAGATAGAGCTGCCCGCCGCTTCCGGCCATCTCGTAGGAGCAGACATCTTCCTCCTGCCAGAGCCCCCGTTCGGTGTCGTAGACCAGCAGCCGCACGGCCTGGGCTTCGCCGCTGCCCCGCACGAGGTGCAGATAATACCGCCCGTCCAGCGCGCCGCCCAGCGCCGACTTCACGTTCCGCAGCCGGGCCGGGTCGAGGGCCGTCGAGACTTTGGTGGGGATGCTGCCGTCCCAGGCCATCACGCCGTCGGGCGAGAGATAATAAAGCGTCTCGTTGATGACGCAGAGGCTCCGGGCAGCGCCCTTTGCCACGCCCCGGCAGCGCAGGCTGCTGAGCTGGAAATCCGAGGGCTTGGAGCCGTAAAGCTTGTGAAGGGTGTTTTCCTTGAAGAAAAGCGCGTATCCCATACAGGTAGCCGCGCCGGTAAATGCCCCGTCGCTGCCCACGGTCACGGCATAACTGTCGGCGGCAATGCCCCGGTAGGAGAACCAGTTGGTGGGGTCGCCCAGCTTGCAGGCGTAGATGACGTTCTCCTTGTTGGAGCATCCCCATACCCGGTTGTCGCACTCGGTCAGGTAGTCCATGTCCGGCACCCGGCGTTCCAGCTCCACCACCTCTGCCGAGACGAACTCCCGGCTGACGCTGCCGTCCAGACTCACCCATCTTACCGCTGCGCCGGTGCGGGTCAGACGGCCATAGAACCACTCGCCGCCGGGGTCGGCCTTGACGCGCAGAGCATCTGCGCCGGCGTCGTAGACGATGCGGTCGCCGTCCAGCTTGTTCCACTGCCCGGCCTGTTCTGCTGCCGATCCGGTGAGGGTCACGGTGTCCTCTGCCGCAAAGTCTGTCCCCACCCCCTTTGCCGAGATGCGGCAGTAGTCCAGCACCACCGCCGACCAGTTTCCGGACGCCTCACTATATACTTCCAGCGTGCTCTCGCTGCTCCATGGCTTTTCCGGGTCTTCCACCCGCAGGAAAAGCTGGCCGTCCGTCGGCTTGTCGGGCTCAGCAGGCCCGCAGCCACTCACCTCGTAGACCTTGCCCTCCGCGTCGCAGGGTGCAAACTCCACGCTGGCGTTTTTGCCCGACCACACCGCACCCAGAGCACTCACCTTCCGGCTGGCAGTGTCGAAAGCCAGCTTGTCCGGAAAGATCAGAATCTTCGTCCCGATGCCCACCAGCGTTTTCCTGCCGTTCTCCACGGCGTCTTTCAGGGTCACTTCCATCTCATCCGTGTCGTCCGGCGTGTAGACGAGGTCTCTGCCGCAGACGGTCAACAGGCCGTTCAGGTGATACATCCCGTTCAGGTCTGCTTCCTCCCGCAGCTTCCGCCGGGGCAGACGGGTGCTCAGGGCCGGGAAATTCCGGGCCGAAAAGTTGATGCCCGCGCTGTACTCTGCCTCGGTGCAGCTGTACGTCTCGTTCAGCCCGCCGAACACCCGCAGCATATTCCGGGTATTTTTCAGGCCGTTCCGGTTCGAAAGTATCATCTTTCTCCCTCCTTACCAACGCCAGCTGCAGCCCCGGGTGGGCAGATTCTTCCGCCGCAGCCACGCGGCCAGTTCGGCTAAGATGCTGTTGTACTGAGCCTGCTCACCGGCGTACCGGTCGTTCTCGCCCAGCGCGGCGTCCGTCATGGCGCACAGATAGTGCGGGTACAGGCTGTCGAAGGGCGGCGGCACCAGCAGCACGTCGTCATCCCGCAGACCGTTGTCCCACGCAATGTCCGCGCCCACGCCCTCCCGGCTGTCGGCGCTGCTGGGCCGGAAAAATTTCTCCCGCAGCATCCCGTCCACCTCGCACAGCCAGCGCTGCCGGGTGCGGGCCGCGACACGGCTGCCCGGGCGCAGCTCTTCGGCTCGCTCCATCGCTTCTCCTACCGTCATAAAAAGCCTCCTTTCGCTTTTTCCAAAAAGGCCCGGCAGAAGCGGCCTTCTCCGCCGTTTCTGCCGGGCCGCGTTGTCTTATTTTACTGGGCCGCAGTCTCTGCCGCAGCGATGCGGGCGGCGGTGTGCTCGTCCTGCTGCTGGCTGTGTTCCAGCACCTCGGCCACCTCAGGCGGCACTTCCACCTCCACGCCCCGGCGGATCTTGTAGTTCATGCCGTTGACGCTCACGAACAGATCGCCCTTGTACCGGCTGTTGTCTTTGAACAACCGGATGCGGACATTCTTCTTTTCTGCCATAGCTTCTCCTTTCTGCTCAGTTTGCCGCCGCAGTGGTGGAATAGCTGGACACGCTCTCGATGCGCACCATGTACTGCTCCACCAGACGCTCGGCGGCGCGCATACCCTTCCAGCCCACAGAGGCACGCTGGTTCAGCGGATCGTCGCCGTAGCCCAGCTGCTTGACGATGTGCTCCAGGCCGCCGCCTTCCAGCTCGGTGACGCCGTAGGCGTGGGCGCCCAGCACGAGGGTGCCGAAGACGGCCAGACCCTCCGGACAGGTAGCGTCCTTCCAGATCTTTGCCTCGCTGGTCTCGATGAAGCGGATGTTGCCCAGCTTGCCGATCTCGCCGCGGTACATGGTGTCGGGGTCGGCGTACTTGTGGGCCTCGATGAACTCCTTGCAGGTCTTGAGGTCGTAGGCGGCGTAGGGATGGATGATGGCGATGTAGCTGTCGCCGATGGGGTCAGCGTTCATCGCGCCCAGCTGTGCCGCCGCCTGGAAGAACAGCTTCGGGGTCAGGGTGCAGCTCTTGTCCAGCGCCTTGCGGCTGGTGACGGCAGTCTCGGTGCCGTCTGCGGAAAGCTTCGGCGCATAGATGACGTTGGTGCCGCCGGCCAGCACATCGCGGGTGATGCTGTCCATGGTGCGGCCCGCCTGGCTTGCCAGAACGCGGGTGGCCTGTACCACATTGTTGTCGATGGCCGTCATCTGCAGCACATCGGTGAGCGGAGTCCAGCCGCCGTACTGGTGCAGGTCGCTGGTGATGGTGGTCACGTTCAGGGTCTGGCCGTTGGGAGTCACGCCCTCGGTCAGCGGGGTATCGGCCTTGGGCAGGCTGTCGTACTTGCGGAACTCAATGGTCTTGCCGCCATTCTGAGGTACGGGATAGTAGTCCGCGAACTGGTCATGCACCAGACGGGGCTCTGCCTGGTCGATAAGGCGCTTCTCGTAGAAGGTCTTCATCTCGTTGGTCATGGTGCCGGTGGTGTTCTGCAGGCTGGCAGAAGGGTCGGCAAAGAGCTGGAGGTTCATCTTCAGGTTGTAGCTTTTCATGTCATTTGTCCTTTCTGTATCAAAATTTTCAAAAACTGATCTTCACCCCGTGCATCGCACGGCGTTCCAGTGCCTCACGCTGGGCGCGGGTCATGCTGGCCACATCGGCCCGGGTGATGGCCGCACCGCCGGGGCTGGTACCGTTTTCCGCCGGGCGGGCCGAACGCTGGCGGATGCGCTCCACAACGCCCTGCTCCACGGTCTGGGCGGTCTGACGCAGAGCGTCGTTGTAGTGGGCCAGACGGTAGGCGTCACCCATCCGCATCCCGGGCAGCTCCATCAGGCGGCGCATCTCGGGGTTCGCCAGCTCCTGCTTGAGCGAAAAATTCGGCATATCCCGGCGAAGCATCGCCTCTTCCGCCGCCCAGCGGGCGTGGAGGGCGCGGACGGTGTTCGTACCCTCTCTCAGGCCCGGAATGAGCGGGAGCGGCAACGGCGCAGGGCGTTCGGGCGGCGCAGGACTGCCGCCGGTGTCGGCACATCCGAAGCTTCCCGGCCCTCATCTGCCTTCATAGTCCCGGAGGCGATGGCCTGCTGAGCCTGTGCATGGCTGAGGGCAGGAGCGGAGGGGGCGGCGGCATCGCCACCCTCCGAGGCAAAGAGCTGCAGATCCACCATCGACTGTTCTCCCCGTCCGCTCAAATCGGCGAAGCGGACATTGCCCGGGTAGCGTTCTGCCAGCAGGGCAAAGCCCGCCTTTGCAAATTCGAACGCCCCCTCCACCCACGGCTTCTGGGGTGCTGCCGCCGTCACGGCCAGACGAGGGCCGTCCGGCTCGTCCCACACGCCGCTCTTGGTGCCTTCCTCGCCCGCCAGCAGGGCGCAGAGGGTCTGCATCAGGGTGCTGGCCCCCGCACACACGATGTCCTGCCCCTTGGGGGCATATCCGGCATGACCCGTCACCGTCACCCGGTCCCGTCCGAATACCGCCCGGATCATCGGGGCCTCACCGCCTCATGGGTCTGCTGACGCATCCGCTCCATGGCCGTTTGCTTCACCGCCGTCCCACCGCCGGAGGCCGCTCCCTCCGCTGTCTGCGCCATGGCAGCCTGCTGCTTGCCCTGCAAAATAGCCGCCGTCAGCTGATC
>ERZ860388.2195-NODE-2195-length-10884-cov-4.834703_pt1 | contig 10884 bp, 10 predicted proteins | sample MGYA00509978_ERZ860388 | MGnify/ENA primary metagenome ERZ860388 (study PRJEB30046, sample SAMN00715225) | human gut metagenome | study: EMG produced TPA metagenomics assembly of the A metagenome-wide association study of gut microbiota in type 2...
GCCCCCATCCGAAGCCGGGAGATTTCCGCCTGCCTGGTATTGCAGGCACAGAGCCAGCTCAAGGCCATCTACAAGGACAACGCCGACACCATCATCGGAAATATGGATTCTTCCATCTTTCTGGGCGGCAAGGAGCCGACCACGCTCAAGGAGCTGGAAGCTGTGCTGGGCAAGGAAACCATTGACACCTACAACACCGGCGAGAGCCGGGGGCGGGAGACTTCCCACTCGCTCAACTATCAAAAATTGGGGAAGGCGCTGATGAGCCAGGATGAGCTGGCCGTCATGGACGGCGGCAAGTGCATCTTGCAGCTGCGCGGGGTGCGGCCGTTTTTGTCGGACAAGTACGACATCACCCAGCACCCCAACTACAAGTACACCGCTGACGCCGACCCGAAGAACGCCTTTGACATCGAAGGCTACCTCAAGGCCCGGCTGAAGCTCAAACCCAACCAGATCTGCGACGTGTATGAGATCGACGCCGCAGCTGGCGATTGATGTTCCGCTGCGAAAGGAGGGGTCCTATCTACCCGCCACAACCGCCCCGCTGGGGCCATCGGCGTACAAAGCGGACGATCTCTATCAAAATAATGAAAAAGGAGGAAGGCCGGAGTCAAGCCCCCCGGAAACTGGGCGGCAGATTGTCCGGCTTTTGTATGCCTATGAACCATGACTAAATCAAACTTTTCAAACTGATTCCGGCCAACTTTATTTATGGAATTTTTCAATCAGGCAATCACCGTTCTCCAGACCCTCGTTATCGCCCTCGGTGCCGGTCTCGGCGTGTGGGGCGTCATCAACCTGCTGGAGGGATATGGCAACGACAATCCTGGGGCCAAAAGCCAGGGCATGAAACAGCTCATGGCGGGAGCAGGCGTCGCCATCGTCGGCATGGTGCTGGTGCCCCTGCTGTCCGGCCTGTTCACTGTCTGATCGTAACCCGCTGAAATCCTCGCCCCCTCCCGCGCACAGCGGGAGGGGCAGAAAGGAGGCTGACACCGTATGGATTTCTTATTGGATGCCCTGACCAACTGGCTCAAAGAAATGCTGGTGGGCGGCATCATGGGAAACTTAACGGGGATGTTCGACAACGTGAACCGGCAGGTCGCGGACATCGCCACGCAGGTGGGCCAGACCCCGCAGGGGTGGAACGGCGATATTTTCAGCATGATCCAGAACCTATCCAACTCCATCATGGTGCCGATTGCAGGCGTGATCCTGGCCATCGTGATGACGCTGGAGTTGATCCAGATGATAACCGACCGCAACAACCTGCATGACGTGGACACCTGGATGATCTTCAAATGGGTGTTCAAATCCGCTGCTGCGATTTTGCTCGTCACCAACACCTGGAACCTTGTCATGGGTGTGTTCGACATGGCCCAGAGCGTGGTGGCCCAGGCGTCCGGCATCATCGGTTCGGACGCTTCCATCGACATCTCCGCCGTCATGACCGATATGGAATCCCGGCTCATGGATATGGAGCTGGGGCCGCTGTTCGGCCTGTGGTTCCAGTCGCTCTTTATCGGCATTACCATGTGGGCGCTGTATATCTGCATTTTCATCGTGATTTATGGCCGTATGATCGAAATTTACCTTGTCACGTCGGTGGCCCCCATCCCGATGGCGACCATGATGGGCAAGGAGTGGGGCGGCATGGGCCAGAACTACCTGCGCAGCCTGCTGGCGCTGGGCTTCCAGGCGTTTTTGATTATCGTCTGTGTGGCAATCTACGCCGTCCTGGTGCAGAACATCGCCACCGAGGATGACATCATCATGGCGATCTGGACCTGCGTGGGCTACACCGTGCTGCTGTGTTTCACGCTGTTCAAATCAGGCAGTCTCGCCAAAGCCGTATTTCAGGCGCACTGACCAGGAAGGAGGAAGCTCAAAAATGGCGTATGTACCCGTACCCAAAGACCTGACTAGGGTAAAAACCAAGGTCGCATTCAACTTAACCAAAAGGCAGCTTATCTGCTTCGGCGGCGGGGCGCTCATCGGCGTGCCGCTTTTCTTTTTGTTGCGGGGCCCTGCTGGCAACAGCGTGGCGGCCATGTGCATGATGCTCGTCATGCTGCCCTTCTTCCTGCTGGCGATGTATGAAAAACATGGCCAGCCCCTGGAAAAGATCGTCGGCAACATCCTCAAGGTGGCCGTCATCCGGCCCAGACAGCGCCCCTACCGCACCAACAACTTCTATGCCGTGTTGGAGCGGCAGGCCAATCTCGACAAGGAGGTGTATACCATTGTTCGCGGCAAAGACAAAGCGGCAGGCCGAAAAGGCAGAGCCGCAGACCAGACCCCGGCGTAAGCTGACCCGCGCCGAACGCAAACAGATCGAGGCAGCGATTGCCCGCGCCAACCACACGGGCAAAAAGGAACAGTCCGCCCAGGACAGCATCCCCTATGAGCGGATGTGGCCGGATGGCATCTGCAAGGTGGCGGATGGCCGCTACACAAAAACCGTTCAGTTCCAGGACATCAACTACCAGCTCAGCCAAAATGAAGATAAGACCGCCATCTTCGAGGGCTGGTGCGATTTCCTCAACTACTTTGACAGCTCCATTCGTTTCCAGCTGTCCTTTTTGAACCTGGCGGCTTCCCAGGAGACTTTCGCCAACAGCATCACGATCCCGCCCCAGGGGGATGACTTCGACCCCATCCGTGTGGAGTACACGCAGATGCTGCAAAACCAGCTGGCGCGGGGAAACAACGGTCTTATCAAAACCAAGTACCTGACCTTTTCCATCGAGGCGGACAGTATCCGCACCGCCAAGCCCCGGCTGGAGCGCATCGAGACCGATGTGCTGAACAACTTCAAACGCCTGGGCGTCGCCGCCGAGGCGTTGGACGGCAAAGCCAGGCTGGCCCAGCTGCACGCCATCTTCCGCATGGATGAGCAGGTGCCGTTCCAGTTCGAGTGGGAATGGCTGCCTTCCAGCGGCCTTTCCACCAAGGACTTCATCGCCCCGTCCGGCTTCGAGTTCCGCACCGGCAAGCAGTTCCGCATGGGCAGGAAGTACGGGGCGGTCAGCTTCGTGCAGATTCTGGCCCCGGAGCTGAATGACCGTATGCTGGCGGATTTTCTGGACATGGAAAGCAGCCTGATCGTGAACCTGCACATCCAGTCGGTGGACCAGGTGAAGGCCATCAAGACGGTGAAACGGAAAATCACCGACCTGGACCGCAGCAAAATCGAGGAACAGAAAAAAGCTGTCCGCGCCGGATATGACATGGACATCATCCCCTCCGACCTTGCCACCTACGGCAACGAGGCCAAGAAGCTGTTGCAGGACCTGCAATCCCGCAATGAGCGGATGTTCCTGGTGACGTTCCTGGTCCTGAACACAGCGGATAACCCCCGCCAGCTGGATAACAACATCTTCCAGGCATCAAGTATCGCCCAGAAGCACAACTGCCAGCTGGTACGGCTGGACTTCCAGCAGGAGGAAGGCTTGATGTCCTCTTTGCCGCTGGGTTTGAACCAGGTGGAGATCCAGCGGGGGCTGACCACCAGTTCCACGGCCATCTTTGTGCCGTTCACGACGCAGGAGCTTTTCCAGAATGGCAAGGAGGCGCTGTACTACGGGATCAACGCCTTGTCCAACAACCTGATTATGGTGGACCGCAAGCTGCTGAAGAACCCCAACGGCCTGATTCTGGGCACACCCGGTTCCGGCAAAAGTTTTTCGGCCAAGCGCGAGATTGCCAACTGTTTCCTGCTCACCAGTGATGATGTCATCATCTGTGACCCGGAGGCCGAGTACGCCCCGCTTGTGGAGCGCCTGCACGGGCAGGTCATACGAATTTCGCCCACCTCCACCAACTACATCAACCCGATGGACCTGAACCTGGACTATTCGGACGATGAAAGCCCGCTGTCCCTCAAGTCCGACTTCATTCTGTCCCTGTGCGAGCTGATTGTGGGCGGTAAGGAAGGTTTGCAGCCGGTGCAGAAAACCATCATCGACCGCTGTGTGCGGCTGGTCTACCAGAACTATCTCAACGACCCCAGGCCGGAGAATATGCCGATTCTGGAGGATTTGTACGACCTGCTGCGCGCTCAGGATGAGAAGGAGGCCCAGTACATCGCCACGGCGTTGGAAATCTACGTCACGGGTTCTTTGAATGTGTTCAATCACAGGTCCAATGTCAATGTTCATAACCGCATCGTCTGCTATGACATCAAAGAGCTGGGCAAACAGCTCAAGAAAATCGGGATGCTGGTTGTCCAGGATCAGGTCTGGAACCGTGTCACCATCAACCGGGCGGCCCACAAGTCCACCCGCTACTACATCGACGAGATGCACCTGCTCTTGAAAGAGGAACAGACTGCCGCCTACACGGTGGAGATCTGGAAGCGGTTCAGAAAGTGGGGCGGCATTCCCACGGGTATCACGCAGAATGTCAAAGACCTGCTTTCCAGCCGTGAGGTGGAGAACATTTTCGAGAACTCCGACTTCGTGTATATGCTCAACCAGGCGGGCGGTGACCGACAGATTCTCGCCAAACAGCTGGGCATTTCCCCGCACCAGCTGTCCTATGTGACCCATTCCGGCGAGGGCGAAGGGCTGCTGTTCTACGGTTCCACGATTTTGCCTTTCGTGGACCACTTCCCGAAAAACACCGAGCTGTACCGCATTATGACCACAAAACCACAGGAAATAAAGGAGGCCGATTGATTATGAAACCCGAAATTCTGAACAATGACCACATGATGTTTTTGGATCGGGCGTTGGAGACCCAGCGCACCGCACTGCTGACGGCGATGGCCGACGCGGTTGCCGAGTGCCGCACGGCGGCAGACCAGGCGGCGGAGTTGACCGAGACCGGCGAGATCGGCCTGCTGCGCTTGGTGGAGATTTTGTGCGCCGCCAAAGTCCAGCGGGGCCAGACCGGCGGGGCCGTGCTGGAAGGCACCGAAGTCCAGATTCTGGCGGATGCGCTGGCCCAGCTTTACGCCTGCCTGACCGAGTGCCGCTTCGTGGGGCCGATGGGGCTGGCCGCCTATGCGGAACTTTCCAGCATGATGGCCTCCCTCATGCTGGGGGAATGGTTTGATTAAGGAACCGCGCCTGCGCTTTACGGAGGAAGAACGGGCGGACCCGGCATTGGAAAAGCCCATCCACAAGGCGGAAAAGGCCGCCGCCAAAGCGGACAAGGCGCAGGCTAAAATTCCGAAAAAGCAGGTCAAGCGGACCGAGGTGGACCCCAAGACCGGCAAGGTCACGACCAAGCTGGTGCTGGAGGATAAGCCCCGGCCGCCCTCCAAACTGTCCCATGCGGTGCGGGACGCGCCGGGCAACGCGGTGACAGGCAAGATTCACAAGGAAATTCAGGAAACCGAGGATGACAACGTGGGCGTGGAGAGCGCCCACAAGTCCGAGGAAGCCGTGGAGACCGGCGTGCATCTGGCGAAGGAGGGCTACCGCAGCCACAAGCTGAAACCCTACCGCAAGGCCGCCCAAGCCGAGCGGCAGCTGGAAAAGGCCAATATCAATGTCCTGTACCAGAAGTCGTTGCAGGAAAATCCCCAGGCTGCGAGTAACCCACTGTCCCGGTGGCAGCAGAAGCAGCAGATCAAAAAGCAGTACGCCGCTGCCAAACGGGCCGCACAGTCCGGCGGGACCGCCGCCGGTGCCGCGCAAAAATCCGGCAAGGCGGCCAAAACAGTCAAAGAAAAGGCCCAGCAGGCCGGTGCCTATGTGATGCAGCACAAGAAAGGCTTCATCATGGTGCTGGCGATTTTCCTGCTGATCTGCCTGCTGCTCAACACTATGTCCTCCTGCTCCATGATGGCGCAGAGCATCGGTTCGATGATTTCCGGCACCACTTACCCTTCGGATGACCCGGAGCTGGTGGCAGTGGAGGCGGACTATGCGGCCAAGGAGGCGGCGCTGCAAGCCGAGATCGACAACATCGAGAGCAGCCACCCCGGCTATGACGAGTACCGCTATGACCTGGACATGATCGGCCACGACCCCCACGAGCTGGCGGCCTACCTGTCCGCCGTCTTGCAGGGCTACACACGGGCAAGCGCCCAGGCCGAACTGGAACGCATATTTGCGGCGCAGTACCAGCTGACGCTGACCGAGAAAGTGGAGGTGCGCTACCGCACCGAGACCCGGACGGACAGCGAGGGCAACAGCTACACGGTCCAGGTTCCCTACAACTACTACATCTTAAATGTGACCCTCACCAGCAAGCCCATCTCCTCGGTGGCTTCGGAGTTGTTGACGCCGGATCAGCTGGAGATGTACCAGGTGTACCGGCAGACGCTGGGCAACAAGCCGTTGATCTTCGGCGGCGGTTCCGCCGACACCAGCGACTCCGAGAGTTTGGCCGGTGTGGAGTTTGTGAACGGCACCCGGCCCGGCAACCAGGCGGTGGTGGACATCGCCAAAAGCCAGGTGGGCAACGTGGGCGGCCAGCCCTACTGGAGCTGGTACGGCTTTACGTCCCGTGTGGAGTGGTGCGCTTGTTTTGTGTCCTGGTGCTATGGTCAGATGGGGCTGTCCGAGCCGCGTTTTGCAGCCTGCCAGGCCCAGGGTATCCCCTGGTTCCAGTCTCACGGCCAGTGGGGCGGGCGGGACTACGCCAACATCGCCCCCGGTGACGCCATCTTCTTTGACTGGGATTTGGACGGCCGGGCCGACCATGTGGGCATCGTGGTGGGCACCGACGGCAGCCGGGTCTACACCGTGGAAGGTAATTCCGGCGACGCCTGCAAAATCAAGAGCTATTCCCTGACCTATGAGTGCATCAAGGGCTACGGCCTGATGAACTGGTGATTTTCTGCGGAGGTATAAAACTGAATATTGTATCTTTTGGGGGCGGCACGAACAGTGCCGCTCTTTTAGTTGGGCTTCATCAGCATGGGATTCCTGTTGACCTCATCACCTTTGCGGACACCGGGGCGGAGCATCCACACACCTACCGTTTCCTGGAGACCATGAACCAGTGGTTGCGGGAACATGGGATGCCGCCTATTACGGTGGTGGAAAAGATGGACCGCAGCGGCAACCGCTTGACCTTGGAAACCGAGTGCCTGCGCTCCGGCACGCTGCCCTCCATCGCTTACGGCTTCAAGAGGTGTTCACAAAAGCACAAAATCGGGCCGCAGGAGAAATTCTGCAACCATCACCCGCAATGCCGCGCCGTGTGGCAGGCAGATGGACGGGTCACGCGGTTTATTGGCTACGATGCTGGGGAGTGGAAACGGTATGAGCATTCCAGAAAATTCAATGAAGCGGACAAAAAATATGAGAACCGCTATCCGCTGATCGAGGACTGGCACTGGACGCGGGACGATTGTATCCGGGCGATCCAGGAGGCGGGGTTGCCTCTGCCCGGCAAATCGTCCTGTTTTTTCTGCCCCAGCATGAAACGTGAGGAAATCGAAGCCCTGAAACGGCAGTACCCCGACCTGTACCGGCGGGCGCTTGCCATCGAGGAAAATGCAATGCCCCATCTCAAGACCGTCAAGGGTCTGGGGCGCAACTACGCTTGGAAAGAGCGATATGGAATGGAGTGATTGACTATGGCCAAGAACAAAATTGAGCGCATCGACCAGGAAATTGCCAAGACCCGCGAGAAAATCGCGGAGCAGCAGGAAAAGCTGAAGGCCCTGGAAGCGCAGAAAACTGAGGCGGAGAACCTGGAGATTGTCCAGATGGTGCGCGCTGTGCGCATGACCCCGGCCCAGCTGAACGCCCTGCTCGCTGGCGGCATGGTGCCCGGCCAGGACGCGATTCCAGTTGATAGCACGGAAATGGAGGATAGCACCCATGAAGCATAACAAAATTTTCAGAACCCTTGCCGCCCTCTGCACCTGCCTGATGCTGATGGGCGGCTTTTCTGTGACCGCCTTTGCCCAGGGCACGGACCCCGCGCCTACGGCTACCCCTGCGGCGGATGCCACCAACGACAGCAATGTGGTGGTGGAAGAAACCGAGGACAGCCCGCCGCTGACCCCGGAGGGCAACGCCGCCCTGGTGGATGACTTTGGCGGCAACAAGCAGCTCATCACCGTCACCACCAAGGCGGGCAACTACTTCTATATCCTCATTGACCGCGCCAACGAGGACAAGGAAACCGCCGTCCACTTCTTAAACCAGGTGGACGAGGCCGACCTGGAGGCACTGATGGAGGACGGCGAGACGGCGGAGGAAACGCCTGCCGTCTGTAACTGCACCGAAAAATGTGTGGCCGGTGCGGTAAATACGGCCTGCCCGGTGTGTGCTGTGAATATGGCGGGCTGCACGAGCCAGGAGCCGGAACCCACCCCTGACCCGGAGGCGGAGGCCGAGCCGGAACAGGAACCGGCGGGGCTGAATCCGGCGTTCCTGCTGGCAGTGCTGGCTGTGTTGGGTGGCATCGGTGCGCTGGTCTACTTCAAATTCATCAAACAGAAGCCCAAGACCAAGGGCAGCGATGACCTGGATGATTATGACTACGGCGAGGACGAGGAACTCCCGGATGACGAAACCTGGGAGACTGAGCCGGAGGATGCCGACGGGGGCGGCGATGAGGAAAGCGAGAACCCGGCCAAATGACCCGGTTTACCGACAGCCCCTATGAACCCATGATGACACGCAGGCCGGAGGGCGGGAAGGCTTCTTCCCGTCCTCCCTCTTTATCTCCCGGCCACCCCTGTCATGGCTGCGGAAACTACCGCCACGGTCAGCCCTGTGTGGGCTTTTGCCACAAGGAGCTGACCGCATGGCTGCGCGAAAGGAGAAAAGCAAAATGAACCCTTTTATTCAATTTCTCATTGTGTTCGACCTGATCTGTTTCGGCGTCTACTTTGGTGGTGACATCTTTTGCACAGCGCTCGCCAAGATGCGCAAAAACCCGGACCAGAATGACCCCTATGAATTTGAGGTGGAGGACGAACCCGCTGAACCGCCTCTGTCCATTGACGCCATCCGCCACCTGTTTCGTGGCGAGGTCCACGATTTTGTCCGAAACAAACTTCTGCCCAGCGGACAGGAGACGCTTTCCGCCCTGACCGAGCCGGAGCAGACGGCGGCCCGGTTCCTGTTCTGCGCCCTGATTGGCTATCTCAAAGAGGAAGCCCCGATGGATGAGCAGAGCTTCCCGATGGTAATGGAGATGCTGAACTACGCCGAGGGCGCGAAAGAGGACGGCGACAAGGACGTGATCGACATTCTGATGGAAGAAACCGCCGCCCGGACACATCTGCGCGAGGAATATTTCAGCGATTACCGCCGTTACCAGCTCATGCAGGTGAACAAGGAGCGTGTGCTGCTGGCCTGCCGGGTCATCATCAACGACCTGCTGGGCGAGATGTACCGCTATGATTACCATGTCGGCTATGACTGCCTTCTGGACGATGGCAACAGCGTTTCCAGAAAGCTGAAAAAATCCAACGAAGAAATGGAGGTTGAGGAAAATGCGCCTTGTGATCGCTGAGAAGCCCTCAGTCGCAAAATCCCTGGCCGCCGTGCTGGGCGCTACCACCCGAAAGGACGGCTACCTGGAGGGCGGCGGCTGGCTGGTGAGCTGGTGCCTGGGGCACCTGGCCGGGTTGGCCGATGCCGCCACCTATAACCCTGACTACGCCAAGTGGCGCTATGATGACCTGCCGATTTTGCCGGAGACCTGGCGCTTCACCATCGCCAAGGACAAACGGGATCAGTTCGATGTGCTGCGTACCCTGCTGCGGCGGGAGGACGTGACCGAAGTGGTCAACGCCTGCGATGCCGGGCGCGAAGGTGAGTTGATTTTCCGCACCGTCTACTGTCTGGCGGGCTGCACCAAGCCCATACGCCGGTTGTGGATCTCCAGCATGGAGGATTCCGCCATCCGGGAGGGCTTTGCCAACCTGCGCCCCGGTGCGGACTATGACGGGCTGCACCAGGCGGCCCTCTGTCGTGCCAAGGCGGACTGGCTTGTTGGTATCAACGCCACCCGGCTGTTTTCGGTGCTGTACCACCGCACCCTCAACATTGGCCGCGTTATGTCCCCGACGCTGGCCCTCATTGTCCAACGGGAGGCCGAGATCGACGCCTTCAAGCCGGTGCCGTTTTATACGGTACAGTTGGACCTGCCCGGCTTTACCGCTGCCAGCTCTCGGATGGACAATAAAGGCACTGCCGAGCAACTGCGGCAAGTCTGCGAGGGCGGCATGGCCACGGTCAAACAGGTGGAGCGCAAGGACAAAACCGAGAAGCCGCCCGCCCTCTACGACCTGACAACACTCCAGCGGGACGCCAATCGCTTGCTGGGCTTCACGGCGCAGCAGACATTGGATTACCTGCAAAACCTCTATGAAAAGAAGCTCTGCACCTATCCCCGGACGGACAGCCGCTACCTGACTTCCGACATGGCCGAGGGCCTGCCGGTGCTGGTGAATCTGGTCGCCAACGCCATGCCGTTCCGCAAGGGCATCGCCATCTCCTGCGATGCGGCGGCGGTCATCAACGACAAGAAAGTGACCGACCACCATGCGGTGATCCCCACCCGCAACATCCGAGAGGCGGACCTGTCCGCCCTGCCGGTGGGCGAACGGGCGATTCTGGAGCTGGTGGCGCTGCGCCTGCTGTGCGCGGTGGCCCCGCCCCACACCTACGCCGAAACCACTGTCACGGTAGAGTGCGCCGATACAGAGTTCACCGCCAAAGGCCGCACGGTGAAGCAACCTGGCTGGCGGGCGCTGGACGCCGCCTACCGCGCCAGCATGAAAAATGCGGAGCCGGACAACGACAACGAAAGCAAGGCGCTGCCAGAGCTGACCGAAGGTCAGAAGCTGCCGGTCGCCGGTGCCGCCGTCAAGGAGGGCAAAACCAGCCCGCCTAAACATTTTTCGGATGTGATATTTTGTGAGCGTAAGGAGTGGATAGGAATTGAAGAAAGGAGTTC
>ERZ860388.2197-NODE-2197-length-10880-cov-3.904388_pt1 | contig 10880 bp, 8 predicted proteins | sample MGYA00509978_ERZ860388 | MGnify/ENA primary metagenome ERZ860388 (study PRJEB30046, sample SAMN00715225) | human gut metagenome | study: EMG produced TPA metagenomics assembly of the A metagenome-wide association study of gut microbiota in type 2...
TTGAAAACCACCATGAGCCTATCATTGACCGGGAAACGTGGGAACGGGTGCAGGAGTTACGCAAGCAGCGCAAACGCCCCAACCGTTATGACGAAGTGGGCTTGTTCTCCGGCATACTCTTTTGTGCCGACTGCGGCAGCGTCATGTACCAGCAGCGATACCAGACGGACAAGCGCAAGCAGGACTGTTATATCTGCGGAAGCTACAAGAAACGCACCGCCGACTGCACAGCGCACTTTATCCGCACTGACCTCTTGACCGCTGGCGTACTCTCCAATCTGCGGAAAGTTACCAGCTATGCGGCAAAGCATGAAGCCCGGTTTATGAAGCTTTTAATCGAGCAGAATGAGGACGGGGACAGACGCAGGAACGCCGCCAAGAAAAAGGAGCTGGAAGCCGCCGAGAAACGCATAGCCGAGTTATCTGCTATCTTCAAGCGGCTGTATGAGGACAGCGTAACCGGGCGCATATCGGACGAGCGTTTCACAGAGCTGTCGGCAGACTATGAAGCCGAGCAGAAAGAACTGAAAGAACGTGCCGCCAGACTGCGGGAAGAACTTTCCAAAGCGCAGGAAGCCACCGCAAACGCTGAAAAGTTTATGAATGTGGTACGCAGGCACACTACCATTGAAGAACTTACCCCTACTCTGCTGCGGGAGTTTGTGGAGAAAATCGTTGTCCATGAAAGCGTTGCCCTTGACGGGAAACGCCGGGGCAAGTTACGCAGACAGGAAATCGAAATCTATTATTCTTTTGTCGGCAAGGTAGAACTGCCCGACACCTAACCGCCCGACCTATCCGACATACCTCATGTGCCGGATAGGAACGGCAAAATTTTTTACACTTCTATTACTTCTTTATCACACATAAGCAAAAAGCCAGGGCATGAAACAGCTCATGGCGGGCGGCGGCGTTGCCCTTATCGGCGGCACCCTCGTACCTCTGCTTGCCGGACTGTTCGGTTAAGCGGCGGGGTTAGCCTATGCAGAGCATACTTGACGCGATTAACGAATGGATAAAGGAAATCCTTATCGGAGCGATAAACGGTAATCTGTCAACTATGTTCGGGGACGTAAACGAAAAAGTCGGAACTATCGCCGCAGAGGTAGGACAAACCCCGCAGGGGTGGAACGCAGGCATATTTTCCATGATACAGAGCTTGTCGGAAAATGTGATTGTACCCATTGCGGGGCTTGTTATTACCTACGTTCTATGCGTGGAGCTTATCAGCATGGTAACGGAAAAGAACAATATGCACGATATTGACACGTTCATGTTCTTTAAGTGGTTTTTCAAGGCGTGGGTAGCGGTGTATCTCGTTACCCACACCTTTACTATCACTATGGCGGTGTTCGATATGGCGCAGCACGTTGTTTCCGGCGCGGCGGGCGTGATCGGCGGCGATACGAATATCGACGTTGACGCCGCCCTCTCGTCCATGCAAGCCGGACTTGACGCTATGGAAATCCCCGAACTGCTTATGCTCGTTATGGAAACAAGCCTTGTGAGCCTTTGCATGAAAATCATGTCGGTGCTTATCACGGTTATCCTGTACGGCAGAATGATAGAAATTTACCTTTACTGTTCGGTATCGCCTATCCCGTTTGCAACTATGACCAACAGAGAGTGGGGGCAGATAGGCAACAACTACTTAAAAGCCCTGTTCGCCCTCGGTTTTCAAGGCTTCCTCATAATGATATGCGTCGGCATTTATGCGGTTTTGGTTGGCAGCATGATTGTAGCGGACAACCTGCACAGCGCGATTTTCTCCCTTGCAGCCTACACCGTGATTTTGTGCTTCTCCCTATTCAAAACAGGCACACTTGCGAAGTCAATCTTTAACGCCCATTAAAGACCGAAAGGAGGTTTTCACTTGGCGTATGTACCCGTACCCAAAGACTTATCAAAAATCAAAACAAAAGTCGCTTTTAATCTGACAAAGCGGCAGATTATATGTTTTGCGGCAGCCCTCGCTATGGGACTACCGCTTTTCTTTTTGCTCAAAGACAGCGCGGGAACAAGCATGGCGGCATTTGCAATGATTGTCGTTATGCTTCCCTGCTTCCTCTTGGCAATGTATGAAAAACACGGGCAGCCCCTTGAAGTCGTGATAAAGAACGTCATTCAGACAAAGTTTATCCGACCAAAGGAACGCCCCTATCAGACGGAAAATTTTTATGCCGTCATAGAAAAACAACGAAAACTGGAAAAGGAGGTATCGGCTATTGTCAATGGCAGAACGAAAAACCATGACCCGCGCGGTAAAAAATCCCGTGAAGCGTAAGCTGACCCGCGCAGAAAAGAAAGAAATCGCCGCCGTGATACAGGCGGCAAAGGGCGACGGGAAGCCCCACACCGCGCAGCAGACCATTCCCTACTTGCAGATGTACCCGGACGGGATTTGCAGGGTAACGGAAAAGAAATACAGTAAAAGCCTTGTCTTTGAAGATATTAACTATCAGCTTGCACAGGCAGATGATAAGACCGCCATTTTTGAAAACTGGTGCGATTTTCTCAACTACTTTGACGCTTCCGTTTCGGTGCAGCTCTCTTTCATCAATCAGGGCGCAAGAAAGGAAAAGGCACAGGCGGCTATCGAAATTCCGGCACAGGACGACGCTTTTAACTCTATCCGCAGGGAGTACGCGGATATGCTGAAAAATCAGCTTGAAAAAGGCAACAACGGACTGGAAAAGTGCAAGTACATTACCTTTTCCATTGAAGCGGACAATCTTGCGGCGGCAAAAGCCCGCCTTTCCCGTATCGAAACCGATGTACTGAATAATTTTAAGGTGCTTGGTGTAACCGCCCGCCCCATGAACGGACAGGAACGCTTGAACGTCCTGCATGGGATTTTCCACCCGGAGGGCGAGCCGTTCCGCTTCTCTTGGGACTGGCTTGTGCCGTCGGGGCTTTCTACAAAGGACTTTATCGCCCCGTCCTCGTTCCGTTTTGGCGACGGGCGCACGTTCCGCATGGGGCGAAAACTTGGTGCGGTATCGTTCCTTGAAATCCTTGCGCCGGAGCTGAATGACCGTATGCTTTCGGACATTCTCGACCTTGAAAACGGGATAATCGTCAATATGCATATCCGCAGTATCGACCAGAGCGAAGCAATCAAGACTATCAAGCGCAAGATAACCGACCTCGACAAGATGAAGATTGAGGAACAGAAAAAAGCGGTACGCAGCGGGTATGACATGGATATAATTCCGTCCGACCTTGCTACTTTCGGCAGCGAAGCAAAAAATCTGTTGCAGGATTTACAGAGCCGCAACGAGCGAATGTTTCTGCTGACGTTCCTTGTGGTAAACATGGCAGACACAAAACGGAAACTAGATAATGACGTATTTGCTACGGCGGGCTTTGCACAGAAAAACAACTGCGCTCTGACCCGCCTTGACTATTTGCAGGAAGCGGGCTTTATGTCCTCTATTCCTCTTGGGGAGAACCTTATCCCCATTCAAAGAGGGCTTACGACCAGTAGCACCGCTGTTTTTATCCCGTTCATCACGCAGGAGCTTTTCCAAAGGGGTGCAGCCCTTTACTACGGCTTAAATGCCCTTAGTAACAACATGATACTCTGCGACCGCAAGCAACTGAAAAATCCCAACGGGCTTATTCTTGGAACACCGGGAAGCGGTAAATCCTTTGCGGCAAAACGGGAAATGACAAACGCCTTTCTCATTACCGACGACGATATTATTATCTGCGACCCGGAAGCAGAATATTTTTCCCTTGTGCAGCGTTTGGGCGGGCAAGTGATACGTCTGTCGCCTGCCGGAAAAGGCATGGACGGCAAGCCCCAGTATGTGAACCCTATGGATATTAACCTCAACTACTCCGAGGACGACAACCCGCTTGCCTTGAAATCCGACTTTATCCTTTCCCTCTGCGAGCTTGTTATCGGCGGCAAAGAGGGCTTGCAGCCCGTGGAAAAGACCGTCATTGACCGCGCCGTTAGGAATGTGTACCGACCTTTCCTTGCAGACCCCGACCCGGCAAAAATGCCGATTTTGGGCGACCTCTACAACGAACTGCTGAAACAGCCGGAGCCGGAAGCTGCCCGCATTGCGGCGGCATTGGAGCTTTATGTTTCCGGCTCTCTGAACGTCTTTAACCACCGTACCAACGTGGAGCTTTCAAACCGTCTTGTCTGCTTTGATATTAAGCAGCTTGGAAAGCAGCTCAAAAAATTAGGTATGCTCATTGTGCAAGACCAGGTGTGGAACCGCGTGACCGTCAACCGCGCCGAGAAAAAGGCAACCCGTTACTATATGGACGAATTTCATTTGCTTTTGAAAGAGGAACAGACCGCAGCCTATTCTGTGGAGATTTGGAAGCGTTTTCGTAAATGGGGCGGCATACCGACGGCTATCACACAGAACGTCAAAGACCTTTTAAGCAGCCGCGAAGTCGAGAATATCTTTGAAAACTCCGATTTTGTCCTCATGCTCAATCAGGCACAGGGCGACCGGGCTATCCTTGCAAAGCAGCTTAACATCTCCCCGCAGCAGATGAAGTATGTAACCCACACCGAAGCGGGCGAGGGGCTTATCTTTTACGGGAATGTGGTGCTGCCGTTCATTGACCGCTTCCCGACGGACACCGAGCTTTACTGTCTGCTTACGACAAAGCCGGAGGAAGTGAGCAAGCCATGAAAACAGACGTAATCATCAACCGCGACGCCCTCTATGCCCTGCGGGAGCTTCCGAGCGAAAGCGTGAACTGCTGCGTCACAAGCCCGCCTTACTATGGACTAAGGGACTACGGGCTTGACGCGCAGATTGGACGTGAGGACACGCCGGAGCAGTATATCGGGCGGCTTGTGGAAGTGTTCCGGGAGCTGCGCCGGGTACTCAAAGACGACGGGACATTTTGGCTGAATATCGCAGACACATACTGCGGCAGCGGCATGAAAGCGGGCTGCAAGCAAAAGGATTTAATCGGTATTCCGTGGCTTCTTGCCTTTGCCCTGCGCTCTGACGGGTGGTATTTACGCAGCGATATTATCTGGCTGAAAGAAAACCCTATGCCGGAAAGCTGCCGCGACCGACCGAGCCGCTGCTATGAGCATATCTTTTTACTGACGAAATCAAAGAAATATTACTATGACGCTGCCGCCATTGCAGAGCCGATCGCGCCGGGAACGGCTGCGCGCTACAGGCAAGGGCGCAGCGCAGGACACAAATACGCCGAGGAAGTACCAGGACAGGGCAAGGTACAGGGTATCAATCAGCCCCGCAGCGGCAGCTATTATGACGACGCCCTTATGCCGACCACAAGAAACAAGCGGGACGTTTGGCTTATCAATACCGTACCGTACAAGGGCGGGCATTTTGCCGCCTATCCCCCGAAGCTCGCGGAAACGTGCATACTTGCGGGCTGTCCGAAAGGCGGCGTTGTGATAGACCCGTTCTTTGGAAGCGGCACCACCGGGCTTGCAGCGCAAAGCCTTGACCGCCGCTATATCGGCATTGAACTGAACGCCGAGTATTGCGCCCTTGCAGGGGCGCGGATTGGAGGTGGTAACACTTGAAAGACCCATTAAAGCCCCGCGATAAAATCACGCAGAAAATGACCCGCGACGGGGCTATCGCAGAAAATCAGACCACGGGAGACACGGAACGTATCAGCAACCGCATACGGGACGCGGATTTACAAAAGACCCCGGAACAACAGGCGGCACAGGACGCTATGCAGCTTCCCCCGGTATCTGATACAAGCCCGCTTCCCCATGTGCCGGGAGCTGCCCCCAAAGCGGACACAGGCAAAACGGAGCGCGTCATGAAGCATATCGACGCCGCCCATACACGAAAAGCCAGTAAAAAGGCAGTACGAAAAGCACAGGCAGAAGCTACCGCCGGGACGAAATCTTCCCGGCTGCAATTTACCGACGAGGAACGCGCTGCCCCGGAGCTTGAAAAGTATATCAAGAAATCCGATAAAGCCGCCGACCGCTTGGATAAGGCAAAGGCAGCTATCCCCAAAGAAAAGAAACTGGTAAAAGAGCGCACCTTTGACGAAACCACCGGGAAAGGCAAGACCCGCCTGCACTTTGAGGAAAAGGACAAGCCGCCCGGATTTAAGGAGAAGCACAACCCGCTATCCCGCCCCACACAGGAAGCCGGGATTTTGGTACATAACAAAATCCATTCTGTCGAAAAGGATAATTCCGGCGTGGAGGGCGCACACAAGAGCGAGGAAGCCGCAGAACGGGGATTGAAGTACGGGGCGCGGAAAATCAAGCAGGGCTACCGCAACCATAAGCTGAAACCCTACCGGGAAGCGGCAAAGGCAGAAAAAGCGGCTTTTCGGGCAAATATGGACTTTCAGTATCACAAGACCCTGCATGAGAACCCGCAGCTAACCAGTAACCCCATTTCCCGGTTTTGGCAGAAGCAGCGCATTAAAAAGCAGTATGCAAAGACGCTGAAAGCGGGCGGCAAAGTGAAAAAGACCGCCGAAGCCACCGCAAAGGCGGCGAAGAAAACCGCGCAGGAAACCAAACGGGCGACGTTCTTTGTCGTCCGGCACTGGAAAGGCTGCTTGCTTGTGGGCGGGATTGCCTTTATCGTGCTTCTGCTTTTCGGCGGCTTGTCCTCTTGCTCCCTCTTTGGCGGCAACAGCGGCAGCGGCTTAATTGCGTCGTCCTATCTTTCCGAGGACGCGGATATTACAGGCGCGGAAAGCGCGTATGCCGCTATGGAAGCCGAGTTACAAGATATGCTGGACAATATCGAAAGCGAATACCCCGGCTATGACGAATACCGGGTAAACGCGGACGAGATCGAGCATGACCCCTATGTGCTAATCTCTATCCTTTCCGCGCTGCATGAGGGCGTGTTTACCCTTGATGAAGCGCAAAGCACCCTTGAAATGCTCTTTGAGAAACAGTATATCTTGACCGTTGAGGAAGAAGTACAGGTACGATACCGCACCGAAACGAGGACGGACAGCGAGGGCAACGAATATGAGGTTGAAGTACCCTACAACTATTACATTCTCCATGTGGATTTGGAAAACTTCAACCTTTCCCATGTCCCCGTCTACATCATGGGCGAGGAACAGCTTTCCTTGTACGCTATGTATATGTCGTCGCTGGGAAACCGCCCCGATTTGTTCCCGTCGTCCGGCTATGTGTCTAAATACTATGAAAACCCGCCCGCCGATTATGAAGTACCCGCCGCGCTGCTTAATTCCGATGAACAGTTTGCGCGGCTCATAGAGGAAGCGGATAAATACGTCGGCTTTCCCTATGTGTGGGGCGGCAGCACCCCGGAAACCTCTTTTGATTGCAGCGGCTTTGTGAGTTATGTATTGACGAACAGCGGCCTATACAATACGGGCAGACTTGGGGCGCAAGGGCTTTACAACATTTCAACCCGCGTTTCCAACCCGCAGCCGGGGGATTTGGTTTTCTTTACGGGTACATACGACACGCCGGGGGTATCTCATGTGGGTATCTACGTTGGCGAGGACGGGGACGGAAGCCCCGTCATGCTGCATTGTGGCGACCCGATACAATACGCAAAACTTGATACAAGCTATTGGCAATCCCATTTTTACGCCTATGGGCGGCTACATTACAACTGACTTTGAAAGGAGTTTATTTCTATGGCAAACACGAAACTTGACCGTATCGAAAGGGATATTGAGAAAACGAGGGCGAAAATCCTTGAATACCAAAAAAGGCTGAAAGACCTTGAAGCGCAGAAAATCGAGGAAGAAAACGCGCAGATCGTTCAAATGGTGAAAGCGGTACACCTTGACGGGGCGCAGCTTGCCGCGTTCCTCTCCGCTTACGCCAGCGGCGAAATTGCCTTGCCACAGCCGGACGCAGACTACACCGACGAACAGGAGGAAACCGAAGATGAAGCATAAAAAACTGTTCCGCAGCGTTACCGCTTTGCTTGCCGCCCTTGTACTCATGGGCGGCTTTTCTGTTACCGCTTTTGCGGGCGGCGGTGATGTGAGCGACGAGCCGCCTACCCCCGTAACCGAAACCGAGCCGGAAGAAACGACGGGCGGCTATGAGCCGCAGCCCTTAACGCCGGAGGGCAACATGAGCCTTGTGGACGACATAACGGGCGAAGCGTCCGGCGATAAGCAGTTTATTACCGTCGTTACGAAAAACGGAAACTATTTTTACATCATCATTGACCGCGCCGAGGACGGGGAAAATACCGTCCATTTCCTTAACCAAGTGGACGAAGCGGATTTAACCGCCCTTATGGAGGACGGGCAGACCGAAGCCCCCGTTTGTAGCTGCACCGATAAATGCGTTGCCGGAAGCGTCAACACCGCTTGCCCGGTTTGCAGCGTCAACATGAGCGAGTGCGCGGGCAAGGAAGCCGAGCCGGAGCCGGAAGAAACCGAGCAGCCGCCGGAAGAAGAAAAAGGCGGCGGCATGGGTATTCTGCTTGTCGTGCTGCTTGTTGCCGCAGCGGGCGGCGGCGCGTTCTACTACTTTAAGATTTTGAAGCCCAAAAAGGACGCGGCGAAAGGCAGCAGCAGCCTTGACGACCTTGATTTTGACGAGGACGACGAGGAAACGGAAGTAGTCGAAACCGAACAGACCGAGCAGGAGGACGATAATCTATGAAACTTGTAATTGCAGAAAAACCGAGCGTCGGGGCGGCGATTGCCGCCGTTATGGGCGCGAATGAAAAGCGCAGCGGATATTTTGAGGGCGGCGGCTACCTTGTGTCGTGGTGTATCGGGCATTTGATTAGCCTTGCAGACGCGGCGACCTACAATGAACAATTCCGTAAATGGAAGTACGACGATCTTCCCATTGTCCCGCAGGAGTGGCAGTTTATTGTTGCCAGCGGCAAGGAGCAGCAGTTTTCCATTCTCAAAGACCTTATGCACCGCAGCGACGTTACCGAGATTATCAATGCTTGCGACAGCGGGCGCGAGGGGGAACTCATTTTCCGCTTTGTCTATGAACAGGCGAATTGCAAAAAGCCCTTTTCCCGCCTTTGGATTAGCAGCATGGAAGCAAGTGCAATCCGCGAGGGCTTTTCAAATCTCAAAGACGGGCGCGGCTATGACAACCTCTATCAATCCGCGCTTTGCAGAGCAAAGGCCGATTGGCTCATTGGCATTAACGCGACCCGCCTTTTCTCTATCCTCTACCATAAAACATTGAATGTCGGCAGAGTGCAAACGCCCACCCTTGCTATGCTGGTAAACCGCGACTATGCAATCAGCAGCTTTAAGAAAGAGAAATATCATGTCGTCCGGCTGGACGTTGGCGGCGTTGCCGCCCTTTCCGAAAGGCAGGACGACGAAGCGGCGGCGCGGCAGATGAAAGCGGCTTGCGAGAAATCGCAGGCCGTTTGTACTTCCCTTAAAAAAGAGAAAAAGACCGCAGCCCCGCCGAAACTGTTTGACCTCACCGCCTTGCAGCGGGAAGCAAACCGTTTGTATGGGTTTACGGCGAAACAGACCCTTGACTATGCGCAAGCCCTTTATGAAAAACGGCTTTTGACCTATCCCCGCACCGACAGCAAATATATCACTTCCGATATGGAGGGCAGCACAAAGGAACTTATCACCGGCCTTTGCGCTGCTCTCCCCTTTATGCAGGGCGTGAAGCTGCAAGCCGACCTTGCGAGGATTTGCGACAACAGCAAAGTAACCGACCATCACGCCATTTTGCCGACAGCGGAGTTTGTGAAAACGGGCTTTTCTTCCCTTGCCGAAAGTGAGAAAAAGCTAATGACCCTTGTGTGCGCAAAACTGCTTTGCGCCGTTGCCGCGCCCTATGAGTATGAAGCGGTTACGGCGGTTTTCACTTGCGGCGGCTATACCTTTACCGCAAAGGGCAGGACGACGCTTTGCGAGGGTTGGCGCGAGATTGAAAGACTATCCCGCGCCGCGTCCGGGGAACAGGACGAGGACGCAGAGCCGGAAGCGGTTTTACCCCCGCTTGCCGAGGGGCAGACCTTTGACAATCCGGCAGCGGAGATCTCCGAACGTTACACGCAGCCCCCAAAGGCATTTACCGAAGATACGTTACTTTCGGCTATGGAGAGTGCGGGAAAGGAGGACACGCCGGAGGACGCGGAGCGCAAAGGGTTAGGCACCACCGCGACGCGGGCGGGTATCATTGAAAAACTCATTAGCGCGGGCTTTGCCGAGCGCAAGGGCAAAAAGCTAATCCCCACAAAGGACGGGTATAACCTTGTCGCTATTCTGCCCGACAGCCTTACGTCCCCGCAGCTTACGGCAGAATGGGAAACGCGCCTTACCGGGATTGCAAAGGGCAGCGACAGCCCCGCCGACTTCATGCGCGGGATTGAGGAAATGACAGCGGGGCTTGTCAAGACCTATTCCGCGATTTCCGAGGATAAAGCGAAGCTGTTTACCCCGCAGCGGGAAGCAATCGGCACTTGCCCCCGTTGCGGCGCGGCGGTTTACGAGGGCAAGAAAAACTTTTACTGCTCCGACAGGGCTTGCAGCTTTGTGATGTGGAAGAATGACCGCTTTTTTGAGCAGCGCAAAAAGGCTTTCACAAAGGCGATTGCCGCCGCCCTTTTGAAAGACGGAAAGGTAAAAATCAAAGGTATGTACTCGACCAAGACGGGAAAGACCTTTGACGGAGTTGTGCTGCTTGCCGACACAGGCGGCAAGTATGTAAACTTCCGCGTCGAGCAGAACCGAAAATGATAAGGCTTGATGAAAAGCAATACCGCGCCGTAAAGAAAATGACCCGCGCCGCTTGTGCAAACAACGATTGCGGGAATTGTCTGCTGCTGGACGACGGGGAAACTTGCGTTTGTGTGCAGAGTATCAGCTATTCGCTGTTATGCCGTTATTTCCGCGAAGCGGTTTTACCCGCAGACAGGCAGCTTTGCGAAAAGATCACCCGC
>ERZ860388.2198-NODE-2198-length-10880-cov-2.517321_pt1 | contig 10880 bp, 10 predicted proteins | sample MGYA00509978_ERZ860388 | MGnify/ENA primary metagenome ERZ860388 (study PRJEB30046, sample SAMN00715225) | human gut metagenome | study: EMG produced TPA metagenomics assembly of the A metagenome-wide association study of gut microbiota in type 2...
CCTGGATAGTATCGTTTACTATATTTGTAATTTCAGTTACAGTATCAGATATTATAATGCTACAGGTTACAGCATTGAGTAGATTTTTATATTTGAGAATCAGGTATTCAATAAAGTGCCCATTATGCATTTTCCCTTTTCTTATAAATAGTGTAGATGGGAAGCTCGAGATGAAAATTGGGAAAAAACCTGAGGTTGTTTATTGTGATTTTATTGATGATGAAGAGTATAACAGATTTTCATACGAAGAGATGATTCGAATTTTAAGAGAGGGTATAATTGCAAGAAAGATCGGAAGATATATTTTTGGTATTAGTGTAATGATTTTGTTTTTATGCTTTAAACCGGCAGGAGCGTTGATAGTGATTATTTTATTTGCTGAGTTTGAAGCATTGGACATGATTTATGAGCGGAAATTTCATGGAGATAATTTCAAGCTTCGCAACATCAGAAGAGGGAATGGAGCTTTGTATTTGAATAAAGTTTATGATGATTGCAGGGTGGAAAATTTCTATGATGATGATATAAATAAAAACTATGTTCTTGGCATGGTTAAGAGGAGACTGGCTAAGAATATATATGATAATGATTATACAGAACCGGCATATGTAAACAATATATTAAAAAGACTTTTTATGGAACCGGAGGCAATCAGTACTTCGCCGGACATAAAGGAACTTGATATTGTTACATTGTATGTATTTTATGCTCTATTTAGCAAGAATGAGGATTACGTAGGTAATATCCGTAATGTTGTACTGAGAATGAAATTATATGTAGGACAATATTCAAAAGAGATTATTTCGATTATTTTCTTCAAATAATTGATTCATACCAATGGAAAAAAGAATTGAAAATTAATAAAAAGAAAGATATGATTCTGCTATATGACTGTTGGGCAAATATTCCGGGCAAGTATAGGAATACCTTATTGTATGTGAAAAATAAAATTGATGATTATATTAATCAAATATGAGGCACCTAAGAAAATAGAACAAGGACGTGGGAAAATGAAAAAAAATCTTGAACTTATTTTATTAATAATTAACTGGGTAATCGTTGCTGGCCACACTGTTAGGTGTGAACAGTAACATCCGATTATGATATTTTCAATGAACAAATCGTCCATAATTTTGACGATCATCTATCACATAATCAATTTTGACACAATGTTCATCCTCATTTTGGGCATCCGGTGATATATCTACGTTATATTTCATTTGTTATAAATCTCCCTTAATTCAGATAAAAAATCGCGGGCGGGAGTATCTTTTATTCCAGCCTGACGTCTTTCTTCAATTTCAACAAGTTTTTCGCGTAATTCTAATTGTTTTTCCCTTTGGTCATACGTTTCAATATCCATTACAACCAGATCGCCTTCTCCGTTTTTGGTGAGAAAAATCGGTGAATGGGTTTCTTTTGCCAGATTAGATATATCGTTATAGTTCTGCCTTATAGCGGCAGATGGTTTTATAATTGTTGAAGACATAGCATATCCTCCTAGTAATATTTTGATGTTATTATATACATATATTACAATATAATGTGATGGATTTCAAATACTTAATCACAAATCGATATATGTGAAAAAAAGATGAAAAAATCCCTGAACTTTATTATAATATGTACAAGGCCACAGGCATTATGCCTTTTAATGGTGGCACAGATATAAAGGATAAGCTTCTTGTGACAGATGGGCTGCTGCAGGGAGCAGAGGGAGTTAAACAGTGAGTAAAATACTTGTGGCAGAGGACGAAACTGCAATCAATAAAATGATATGCATGAATTTAAATATTACAGGCTACGAGACGGTGTCCATGCAGGACGGACAGGAAGTGCTCGATTATCTCGCAACAGGAGCATCGGCAGATCTTGCGATAGTGGATATCATGATGCCAAGGGTTGATGGTTTTGGTCTGCTCGAGCCACTCAACAAAGCAGATATTCCGGTGATATATCTGACCGCGAGAGGCGATCTTGAATCAAAGGTAAAAGGCCTTTCGGGCGGGGCTGAGGACTATATGGTAAAGCCGTTTGAGATGCTTGAGCTTTTGCTGCGCATAGAAAAAATATTAAAGCGTACAGGAAAAAGCGATGATATCATTGAGCTTGATGACATTACCATTGATATGAAAAAGCACATAGTTTTAAAGAAAAAGGAGCAGATATCCCTGACACCTATGGAGTATGATTTGCTTTGTACCCTTGCGAAAAACAGAAATATCGCTTTGGAGAGGGAAAAGCTGCTGAATGCGATATGGGGAATAGATTTCGAGGGAGAGACGAGAACTGTCGATGTGCATGTGGCGGCATTACGCAAGAAGACAGGACTTCGTATAGTAGCTGTGCCAAAGATTGGATATCGTCTGGAGGTAGGAGAATGAAGCTTCGTAGCAGGATAACGATTGGAACACTTGGATTTTTGCTGATTTCTCTTACACTGTGCTGCACACTTATGATATATGTCAGCAAAAAAAATATGTTAAACAGTACCACAAGCTATACAAAGACAGAATTGGAAAAGCTTGTGGCTAATTTTTATACAAACAAAAGTGACATAGAAAGCACAGTTGAAGAGCTTACCGCGGAGACAAAGCTGAAATACTACTTTTTTAAGCAGACGCAGTATTCGGATTCTGACACGGAGTATGTGCTGCAATGTGGTGATGAGATAATATATAACGATTCCGGACTTGATGCGCCAACGATACTTGGGCTGAATGAGGATAAGAGTAATATTGAGATGCAGGGGGAGACGAAAAGCGACATCGTGCATACAGAAGGGGCAGACTATTACATCTGCGGAGTGGATATCAATATCAATGACAGAATCTATCAGGTATGTATAGTGCGCGATATAACAGAGCTTTACAGACAGATATACCGGATGATTGCGCTGTGTGTGGGGATTGGAATTGTTATCTCATTAGCTGCGGCAGTAAGTATGATTGCTTTCCTGAAAAAATTACTAAGACCGTTAGAGCTGCTTAAGGATGAGGCAGATGCCATATCACAGGGGCAGTATCAGCGTCAGATAGACGTAAAAGGAAAGGATGAGCTGGCATCACTCTCGCACAGCTTTAATACGATGGCAAAGGCTGTAGAGTCACATATCGCAGAGGTTGAGGAGACCTCGGAGGCGAGAAACAGGCTCATACATGCGCTCTCCCATGAGATGAGGACTCCGGTAACGGCAATTTGTGGCTATGCCTATTCGCTTCGCAATATGAAGCTGACTGATGCACAAAAGCAAGAAGCACTCGAATTTATGGACATTGAGGCAAAAAGACTCGGCAGCCTGTCGGGCAAACTGACTGCTCTGGTCGGACTTACAGCGGATAAGATAGAGCTTAAGGACATAGAGCTTGAGGAGCTGAAAAAACATCTTGAGATGATATGGCAGGGCCGGGACGATATATTTCTGACAGTTGAAAATGGCAGCATAAGGGGCGACAAAGATATGCTTGTCATGCTCATAATCAATCTTTGTGACAATGCAAAAAAGGCAGGTGCGACAAGGATTGAAGTAAATATAACAGGCAGTGGAATATCGGTAAAGGACAACGGAAGAGGAATTTCAAAGGAGGATATGAAGCATATATTTGAGATATTTTATCAAGGAGATGCTTCGAGAAATCAGGAGGGCTTTGGACTGGGACTGGCATTGTGCCAGAGGATTGCGGAACTTCACCACTCAAAGCTTTCTGTGGAAAGCAGCTTGCAGGAGGGCAGTATTTTTTCTTTACAATTCTCTTACAACTCTTTGATGACTTGAAAACATAAAAGGGGATAAAATCATATCATCAAAGAAAACGAGGAGGAACTTATGAAACGAAAAATAGTTTGTCTGATGGCTGCAATAATGTGTTTTTCAATGACAGCCTGTGAGAAAACACCTGACAAATCACTTGTCACACAGAAAAATATAGACAGGCTTGAGAAAGCCGCAAAGGAAACTCCAAAGGACGGAAGCACCTTAAAGGACATAATAGAGACTACCACCGATACTTACGATTTTAATTATAAAAGCGATGACGGAAAGGTAAAGATAGTAGCTGACAATGTGCCTGTTACTCTCCCTACAAAGGATACCATACCTATGTATCGAGTAAAAAGTGATGAATTATCGCAGGAGATAGCTGATAAGCTGTATGACTATTTTTTCCCGGATGGAGCTTATACTACAACAGGCTCAGACTGGACAAAGCAGAAAATAGATAATCTGATATTGGAAGAAAAAAAGTATATTGCAAATGTTAAAGATGATCCGGATACTTCAGAGTCTGATAAAGAGAGTATTATACAAACACATGAGAGGATTATCAAGGAATATGAAGAGGAACGGAAAACAGCACCTGATGAGAGCACATTGAAATATGTGCCAAAGGATTCCTCGTATGTGGATGTGGAGCAGGAGACTGTAAGCGGTACAACAAAAACCAAAGAATTAAATGTAAGCTCAAAGGATCAAAAAGAAAAACTTAATATCTGCTCATCATCTGACGAGGATAGTTTTAGTTCATCTGCCGGATATGAGAATGTTAAAGACTATCATTACGATGGTATATTGACGACACAGGCAGCTTCATGTACAGATGATGAAAAAAAGAAGATTGGAATAAGCGAGGAGGATGCCAAAAAATACGTTGATGACTTTGTACAGAAAATAGGTATGGACTGGGAAATTTATGATGTTGGTTGTGCAGCGGGAAACAAATATAAGGAAGATTTTGATGATACGGATAAATACAATCAGGATGCAGAAATGATTTCAGCAGACAACTATACAGCATATGTGTTTAATCTTGTGCAGAATATAAATGGTATTCAAAGCGCAACGACAAGCTCAGATTATGTACCTGACAAGGATGATACTACTCTTACATGGCTGTATGAGAAAATCCGTATTATTGTGGATAAAAATGGTATTGTTGCATTTAGCTGGGAATTTCCTCAAATGGTAGAGGAGGCGGTATCAGACAATGTCGGTATCATATCCTTTGATCAGGCAAAGGATATCTTTGAACAGATGATGCCTCTAACCACAAGAGGTGATTTGGAAGAACATGAAGATAGAGATGTTGAGATAAAGGCAACTGCAACAGTATATGAGGTAAGGCTCGGACTGATGCGTGTAAGGAGCAGCGGCAGTGACAGAAACGGACTTCTCACACCGGCATGGCTGTTTTACGGCGATTATAATATTGATTTTGGAGGAGAAAATTATTCAGAACAGCAGCCATGGATTCTTCTTGCAGTAAACGCGGTGGATGGAAGCGTCATTGATGTGACGGCTGGTTATTGATATGGATAGAGCGCAGGAAAGCAGTAAACAGCTACGGATAAATAATACAATTTCATCATGCATAAAGCAGGCACTGACAGGTCGTTTGTTTTTCCTTGCGGTCGCAGGAATCGTGTTTGCTCTTGGGATAGGCGGCTTTGCGGATTTCTGGAAAGCGGCAGGCGATTATAGGGAGGGGCTTATTGCCTATGGCACTCATCTTACGGTGCTGCAGAATGCCATAAAGTCTGATGCCCTGTGCCTGCTTCTTCCGGTATTTGCAGCCCTGCCGTATACCTCGGCATTTCTCGAGGAGATAGACTCCGGATTTATAAAGAGCTATCTTCCGAGAGCCGGGAGGTGGCATTACATCAGTGCGAAAATACTTGCGGCAGCTATAAGCGGAGGAGTGGCATGTACACTGGGAACAGGAGTGTACTACAATCTGCTGCGCCTTATAATACTGCCGATGGAGAAGCAGGGGACGGCTGAAAAGACAGACGCAACGTATGTCTTATTTTTTTGCATCGGAATGGTGTTTTCACTGATCGGAATGCTCTTTTCGATACTCACATCGAGCAGATATATGGCTTATGCGTCACCGTTTGTGCTCGAGTATACACTCATAATATTGCATGAGAGATACTTAAAAAAGCTGTATATCATAGATCCGAAGGAGTGGCTTTGTCCGTCGGCAGGGAACTGGGAATTTGGTGAGGCGGGCGCAGTGATATTTCTGATTTTTGTCAGTATGCTTATCACGGTGCTTCTGATACCGGCTATGGAGAGGAGGCTTGATGGAATATGAAACAGGTATTTATGGTGGCTTTGTACAATTTCAGGACATGGAAGAAAAATCCACGTATATTTTTAAGCTTTTCGATTGCATTCATATTCTGTTTTCTGCTATCGGATAAGATAGTTGCATTCGCGGAAAAATATGATACTTCCATGCAGATACTGGAGCCCTTCATATGGACCTTCGGTGATAGCAACTCAATACTGTTATCATCGATGATTCTGATATTTCTCTTTGCGGATATGCCGTTTGTCACAAATGCCACACCGTTTTTTCTTATGAGAACGACAAGGAAAAAATGGCTGCTCGGACAGGCAATTTACATACTTCTTGCCACATCCGTCTATATGGTATTTGTGATGTCTGCGACAGCATTTATCAGCATGAGAAAGGCTTTCGTGGGAAATGTATGGAGCAATACTGCGGTTGCACTGGGATACTCAAAGGCCGGTGAGGCGCTGGCAGTGCCGGCATCGGTAAAAGCGATGGGGATGTCTACTCCATACGGCTGTGCGGCTATAGTATTTTTGCTCATGCTGTGCTATTCGCTCATTCTGGTATTTCTCATGCTCTTATTTAACCTGAAATTCGGGCAGATAGGAGGAGTACTTGCAGCATTTGGCTTCAGTATATATGGGTTCTTACTGAATCCGCAGACAATCATAGGAATATTTAATATACCGGATTACGAAGCCTATAAGGTAAATGTATGGGTGGGCTGGGTATCTCCTTTAAACCATGCCACATTTTATATGCACAATTTCGGGCTTGATATGCTGCCGAGGCTGTGGCAGAGCTACCTGATCTGCATAGTGCTCGTGCTCGTCTGCTTTATCGCAGCACTTTGGGTAGTGCGAGGCTACAATTTCAAATTTACCGGAACAGGAGGAAAGTAGCATGGAAGCTGCAATAAAAATAGAAAATCTGCACAAATCCTTTGGAAAAGAAGAAATACTTCACGGTATCAACAGGGAGTTTGAGGCAGGAAGGATACATGGCATTGTCGGCAATAACGGCAGTGGCAAAACAGTCATGATGAAATGCATATGCGGCTTTTTAAGACCTGATGAGGGACGTGTGTTCATCAATGGAAAAGAGGTTGGAAAGGATATGGATTTCCCGTATGATATGGGAATTATCATAGAGACACCGGGCTTTCTACCGGGAGCAACCGGACTAAAGAACCTAAAGATTCTGGCATCTCTTAAGGGAATTGCCGATGAAAAGCGCATAGTAGAGACGATAGAGAGAGTCGGGCTTGATCCGGGGCTAAAGAAAAATGTCAGCAAGTACAGTCTGGGAATGAGACAGCGGCTCGGAATAGCACAGGCAATAATGGAGAATCCGTCATTTCTGATACTGGATGAGCCGTTTAACGGACTTGATAAGCATGGTGTAGCGCAGATCAGAAATCTGATAAAGGAGCTGCGCGCAGAGGGAAAGACAATAATTCTCGCAAGCCACAATCAGGCTGATATAGATGAGCTGTGTGACACGGTCTGCGAGATGGATGATGGATACATGGAGGAAATAAAGTGAAAAAATTTGTGAGTATTTTGTTGGTGATCATAATGTGCTTAAGCTATCATTTTATACTCGTAGTGCATGCAAGCACACTTGATACCAAGTCGGATAGTGCTGTTATGCAGGAGGGGAAGAGTACTCAGGCGCAGGCAGACAAGCCGGATAATAAGGCGGGAGCAGGCGCGAAGGACGATGCAGCTTCAAAGGACGATGCAGCTTCGGGCGTATCAATGTCTGAGGTATCACTTTGCATAGACAACAAAAATGTATACGAGGGCATGCAGCAGGCATACGCAAACGGCTATCAGCCGGTCTGTGCAAACGGAAATGTAACACTGGTGCTTCCTCTTATAAGCGATGGAAAATTACAGCAGGATAAAATAACGGCATCGGTAGATCTTGGGGCTACAGACAGCTCTCCGTTTGTATTTCGAAGCTATGAAAAGGAGTTTAACTGCAAGCCTGAATACATAAACGGTACAGGAGAAACTAAAGATATATTTCTCGTTTCCTTTGAGCTTACTCTTTCAGGAAAACGTGTTAATGGCATCTATCCGGTTATCATAAATGTGACTGGAAAGGATGAAAACGGCATAGAAGTACAAAAGTCATTTACGAATTTTGTGACGGTAGCAGACGGTATTGATCCAAATGCAGCAGCTTCTGGGGCGGCAGATACAACACAGGCGGAGGAGACACCCACATCGGCTCCGGTAGTTTTGGTGGATAAGAGTGTTATAAATACCGATACTGTAAAGGCCGGTGAGGATTTCGAGGTAACAGTTACATTAAAAAATACGAGCAGGCAGAAATCGGTGCAGAATCTGGTAGCAACCGTGAATGTGCCATCTGCTGATATAGAGCTTAAAAATGATTCAAATACTATTTTTATAGGAAAAATCGGCACACAAAAGACCACAGAGCTGACACTTAAATTCCATGCTTCAAAAAGCACGGCAGACGGCAATTATCCGATAGAGATAGCCATGAGCTATGATGATCCAAAGGCTTCGACGCTCAGCTCGACAGGCAGTTTTGTGGTCACGGTGGAACAGCCGCTTGATGTGAAGCTTACCATGCCAAATATAGATAAAAATGTGACCGCAGGAGACACTATTCCACTGACATTTCAGGTGATGAATCTTGGAAGAAGTACTGTGTACAATATCAGATGTGATGTGACAGGAGACGGACTTTCGCAGACCAAGACAGCCTTTATCGGAAATATGGAAAGCGGTACGGCAGGAGAAGGGGAGACGAATCTGTTTATAACCACTCTTGAGGGGAAAAGTCAGTATGGCGATACGACAGGAACAGTTACGCTTACGTATGAGGATGGATTTGGAAATGAGCAGACACAGGAGTTTAGCTTCAATACAACGATAAATAAGATGCCGGATGAAGCCTCGACAGGCGATGAGAAGAAAGAGAAAAGTGCTTCGCAGTGGTGGATATCACTTGCAGTAATAGGTGGGCTTATAGTCCTTGCAGGGGAAGTTTCCGGTGCGTATTACATGGGAAGGAAGAAATGATGACAGGCTACGGAATTAAAACGTGGAAAAGCATCGCATTTCCGGGAATACTGTTTATAAGTCTGGCAGCTTTTTTGTTTGCGGATGCCGTGCAGCAAAAGCTTGATCTAAGCAGCAGTATTAAGGAAAGTGCCAGAATATATGTGATGCCTGCCGAGGATGGTGCGCAGGATGCATTTACACAGGCAACTTCTGAGCTTGGTGAAATGGGCGCAGAAAACGGATCGTATGTGTATGATATAGACACCAACGTGCAGACACAGTTGGTGGATAAGGAGATAGGTGTAAGAGGCATACAGGCTGCGATGATAGAGGGGACAGTGATATGCGGAGAATATTATTCAGATGAGAGCAGCAGGCTTTCTGTTGTGATAAATATCCCTATGCTTGCAACACTGTCAGACATTGAATTGAAAGAGCAGCAGCCGGAGGTGCAACAGGAGGCAGCAAAATGGATAGGACACAGCATTATCATAGGAAAAAGTGCAGCAAGGATATCAGGTGTAGTGGGTGATAATTCTGATTCACAAGCAGCATTTATAAGTATTCCAGCTGCGGAAAATTTCATAAAAAATCAAGGAGAGACACCAAAAGCATCATCGTACTGTGTAAAGGTTTCAGACTTAAAAAGCATCACAAAAATACAGGATAAGCTGGGCGAGAACGGCGTATCCACCACCATTGATGAGAAAAGTCTGACGGAGTGGAAGCTAAAAAGCGCCGGTATAACAAGCCTCATCATAATGGGCTGCATTGCAATAGCGGCAGCCGTGTGCATGATATTGCTTTCCGCCAGACTGGTAAGCTATCGCGAATCACCCAAGCCAAAGATGGTGTATTTTGCAAGAGTATGTACTGTATTTGTGATAGGGATAATTGCAGGGGTGATGGTTGACAGGTTGGTGATAGGTCTGTTTTCGGCATAACACCACAGCTAGTAACTCAAAACCATAGGAACAGGCGTAGGATTAAATTCCTGCGCCTTTTTAATTGGGAATCAACAGCAGAAATTTTTGAAATGAAAGTAATGTTGCCTAATACTTGAACAATATCATGGGTTTGTCTATAATGTAAGAAAAAGAAAATGGAGCTTTATTAAATGAAAAGATTTACTGCAATATTACTTACAGGCATGATGATATTTACTCTCGCATCATGCGGCAAAAAAGCACAGGATACACCGACAGAGCCTGCAACAGAGACACAGGCTGCAGAGAAGGTCGAGATGCCTACGGAAACGGAAGCCGTGACAGAGGTGGTAACAGAGGCTGTAAAAGACACGCAGCAGACAGAAGAACAGCAGGAAGCGCAGCAGGAAGAACAGACTGCCGAACAGCAGGACGATGAGCAGAACAATTCAGGTGAAAATAATTCCTCTTACCGGTATGTAGAAAGAGCATCCTATGAGAATGGAGAATCAGTATCACTAAATCCTTCATGGCAGTATGCAGACCATTCAGCGATAAATTCAGGCTGTGCGGTCATGTACAAGGCTACAGCAAACCGCAAAAACATAGTAGTAGGTGTCAATGCTGGACACGGTACAAGCGGAGGGACTTCGGTGAAGACACTTTGTCATCCGGACGGCTCGGCAAAGACCACAGGTGGTACAACAGGCGCAGGCGCAACAAAAGCAGTAGCAGTTTCAGGTGGTATGTCCTTTAATGACGGTACACCGGAGAGCTCTGTCACACTCCGTATGGCGCAGATATTAAAGGATAAGCTGCTTGCGGCAGGCTAT
>ERZ860388.2204-NODE-2204-length-10864-cov-2.686557_pt1 | contig 10864 bp, 7 predicted proteins | sample MGYA00509978_ERZ860388 | MGnify/ENA primary metagenome ERZ860388 (study PRJEB30046, sample SAMN00715225) | human gut metagenome | study: EMG produced TPA metagenomics assembly of the A metagenome-wide association study of gut microbiota in type 2...
GCTCTCCTGTGCGCCGAGGGCTTTGCGGATGCCGATCTCCCGGGTGCGCTCCGTCACCGATACCATCATGATGTTCATGATGCCGATGCCGCCCACGAGCAGGGAGATGGCCGCGATGGCGGTCAGGATGGTGACGACCATGTTGACCATGGAGGTCATGGTGTCCAGCATCTCACTGAGGCTGGTGACCATATAGCCGCTGTCCGAGTGGAGAAGGCTCTTCAGAGCATCTTCAAAGATGGTCTTGCCCTCGGAGAGCTTCGATTCGTCGGCGATGGTGACGGAATAGGAGCTGACGGTGCTGGACTTGGCGACCCGCAGCGCTGTGGTGTAAGGCACGAATATCATATCATCGTTGCTGCCTTCCTGGTTTTCCAGGTCGGTGACCTTGGCTTCCAGCACACTGACGATGGTGTAGCGGGTAGAGCCGATCTTGATGGTCTGGCCCACGGCGTTTCCGCCATAGGCGACGCGGTTGATGTAGGCACCCACGACGCAGACCTTTTTGTTGTTTTCGAGGTCCACATAGTTGAGGAGCCGCCCTTCGTCGATGGTGTAGCCCAGTATATCGAAGTAGACCTCGCTGACGCCCTTGACGGTGGTGTTGGAGTAGCTGTCGGTGCCGACCTTGACGGTGCCGCTGACGGTGCCGGTGGGGGAGACGGACGTGAAGAGGTCGGGGTGGGACTCCACGATGTCGTACACCGCATCCACCGACACATTGCGGGAGCCGCGGTCCATGATTTGAACGCTCAGGATGTTGGTGCCCATATCGGCGAAGCCGTCCTTGATGCTCTGGGTCATGCCGTTGCCAAGGCCCACGATAACGATGACCGCCGTCACGCCGATGATAATGCCCAGCATGGTCAGAAAGGAGCGCATCTTGTTGCTCCAGATACTCTTGATGGCCAGCTTAAATGATTGCAGCATAGTCTTTCACATCTCCGTTAAAATTGATCTTTCCATCGTGGATCCGCACCACATGCTTTGCCTCCAGGGCAATGGAATTGTCGTGGGTGATCATGACGATGGTCAGATCGTACTTGAACCGCATTTCCTTCAAAAGCTGCAAAATCTGGGCTTGAATGGTCACGTCCAGTGCGGTGGTAGGCTCGTCGCAGATCAGGATCTTGGGGCTGCAGGCCACCGCAATGGCAATGACCACACGCTGGCGCATGCCGCCGGAAAAGTGGTGCGGATACAGGCCACGCCGCTCCTCCGGCCGGTCGATGCCGACAAGGCGCATCAGCTCGAGCACGCGCTGCTCCAGAGCCGCGCCGCGCAGGCGGGGCGCATGAACACGGACAGCGGCCGCCAGCTGCGCGCCGACGGTCATGCTGGGGTTCAGCGCAGTCATCGGGTCCTGAAATACCATGGAAAACAATGAGCCGCGCAGCTTCTGCAGCTCGCGTTCCCGCAGCCGCGTGATATCACGGCCATTTACCGCGATCGTGCCGCTCTTGCGCCGCGCGCTCGGCGGCAGCAGGTGCAGGATGCTCTTACACAGCACGCTTTTGCCGCAGCCGGATTCGCCCACGATGGCGAGGACCTCACCCGCGCGCAGCGAAAAGCTGACGTCGCGCACGGCCTGAACCTCTCCCGCCGGGGTGAAAAAGCTGACGGACAGATTTTTTACTTCCAGTAGCTCTGCCATAGGATCACCTGTTAAAACGTACATGCGGGAGGCCCGGTTCTGCGAGCCTCCCGATGCTTTTTTCCGTTGTTATTTCTCGATCGTCCATTCCTGAACATTCCAGAAAATGCCGACGCCGTGGTGGCCGAGTACGGTATCCGCCGCGATGCCCTGCAGACCGTCGACGGCGACATAGTTCGCGTCGATGTAGCAGATGAAGGCATAGGCGGGATCGGCGGCCAGAGCCTCCTGGAACTTGGCGTAATACTGGCGGCGCTGCTCCGGGTCGGAGGTCTCGCGGGCCAGCTTCAGGTAGCTGTCCACGGCGGCATTGGAGTAGCCGGAGTAGTTTGCGCCCTTGTCCGTGCCGAACACCTTATAGGTGTGGTCGTCGGCGTCGAACGGGCTGTCCGCCCCAGTCCATCTGCGCGGGAATGTCGACCGTGCAGTTGATGCCGATATCGCGCAGCTGCTGTGCGGCAGCCTGTGCAATGTCGATGCGGTCCTGCTCACCGGCCATCACGCTGATAACAAAGCCGATCTCCTTGCCGTTTCGCTCGTAGAAGCCGTTTTCACTCATCGTGCAGCCTGCGTCCTCCAGAATGGTCTTTGCCTTTTCCGGGTCATAGTCGTAGTGCTCTACATTGGAGTCGTTATAAATGTTGCGCTGCAGGGGACCGTAGGCTGCCATGCCCTGCCCGAGCAGGACAGAGTCGATGATGGCCTGCCGGTCAATGCCGTAGCAGATGGCGGGGATGAGGTCGCGGTTCTCCGTCCAGTAGTCGTTCCAGAAGTTGAAGAGAATGCCGCGGTAGTCTGCCGTCGTCATGTCATAGCAGGTATAGCCCTCCTTGTCCGTAAAGTCCTTTGCGTTTTTCGGATCGAGCAGGGCCAGATCGATCTCGCCGGACTTCAGCTGCAGAGCCTGTGCATTGTCGTCCGTGACGATCTTGAAGATGATGCGGTCGATCTTCGGCGCACCGAGGTAATAATCCTCATTTTTGACCAGCACGATGGACTGTCCAGCGTCCCAGCTCTCCAATTTATATGGGCCGGTGCCGACCGGATGGCGGAAGAAATCCGATTCCTGCATGTTCTCGTTCTGCAGCAGGTGCTGCGGCAGAATGGCCATGGTCATATAGTCAAGAAAGGCCACGTTCGGTGCGGACAGGCGGAACACGACGGTCTTGTCGTCGGGAACGGTGATCTCCTCCACATCCTCAAAGTTCGGCGCGTTTTCCGAGCCGTTTTCGGGGTCCATGATGGCTTCGATCGTGAACTTTACGTCCTCGGCCGTGAACGGCTCGCCGTCATGCCACTTCACGCCGTCGCGCAGGTGGAAGGTGTAGGTGCAGGCGCTCTCATCGTATTCCCACGATTCAGCCAGACCGGCAACGACCTCGTTGCTGCCGTTGTGGGCGGTCAGACCGCTGAAGAGCAGCACGTTGATCTCGCCGTGCTCATCCATGGCGGGGTTGATGCGGGTGTAGTCGCCGCTGCCGTAGACGAGCGTCGTGCCTTCGTCTTCGGTCACTGCCGGGGTTTTGCTGCATGCGGCCAGCGCCAGAAGGGCACTCAGCACCAGCAGCAGTGCAAGAATTCGTTTCATTGGGGGTGGTCCTCCTGTCATTTCGGGCCCTTTCGCCCGTTCTCGTGATGCATTTTAGCATACGAAATTCGGTTCCGGAAGCTCCCCCGGGGGATATTCGATGCAAAAAGATCGAAAAAAGTTGTGCCGGCTTTGCCTCGTGAAAAAGTGGCCATAGCCGCTTTGGCCTATGTTCGGAAACAAAACCGGACCGGCATCTACCGGATCTGGTCCACACCGGGACGGTCCGCCAGCACCTGACGCACCTGACGCCGCCGCAGAAATACCGTCAGCCAGCACACCGCCATGGTGATCAGACCGCAGACGGTCATGCAGAGACGGTAATCCAGCACCTCTCCCAGTGCGCCGATGGCCAGAGAGAGCGCCGCTCCCGCCGCTGTGCAGAGCATGGACTCATAGGCATTGAGCCGGGCGCGCAGCCGGTCGGGGATATAGCGCTGGACTGCCGCCTGACGGATGGTGGCGCTTTGAATGCCCAGAAAGCCGCAGATCGCCCGATTCACCAGCATCAGGGGATATGGCAGCCACAGCAGGCAGGTGTCCATCAACTCATAGGTCTGATATACACCGAACAGAAAGCCAAAGCGCTTTTTCTCCGGGAGAGAGTAGCGGTAGCGGATGGCTCCGCCGATGGTGCGCCCGGCAAATTCCGCAACGGAGAAAAAGGAATACATGGCGGTAGTGAAGCCCGGCGCCGTGCGGAAAAAGGCGATGAGCAAGGGAGAATAGCCCGAGGCCATGCCGTTGGTGACAGACATGTACGCATAGAGCCCGTGCAGGCCGTGCTCCTGCCGCAGATAGGCGGCTGCTTCCCGGACATCCCGCCGCCATGTTTTCAGAGACAGCAGCGGCTCCTGATCCCGGCGGCTTTCCTGCACGCGAATGCGACTTTCCAGGAAGGCCGCCAGCACCGAAAGCGCGGCCTGTATCAGCAGCAGCCGTCCCACGCCCAGCTTATCGTACAGCACCGCCGCCAGCGGCATCATCAGAACCTTCAAAATGGGATAGAGCATGGCTGAGACGGTGTAGGCCCGCTCTTCCTGCCCCTTCGGCAACAGCAGGGGATAAAAGCTGTTGTAGGCCAGCTCGTCGAAGGCCCCGAGGCACGACACAAGCAAGGAAAAGGCCAGATAAGCAATATAGGAAAAGGAACTGTGCAACAGAAACAGTCCTGCCCCGGCGTAGCACACGCCGTTGAGCAGGTCGCCCCACACCAGAAAAGGCTTACGCGGCAGACGATCCATCATGGGAGCGACGACCAGCGGCAGCAGCACCATCGGGATCAGCTGGATGGCGACCACCAGCGCCGCTGCCAGCGTGCTGCCGGTTTCGTCAAAGACCAGAAACGATAGGGCAAACTGACTGATGATGCCGCCTGCTGCGCCCAGTGCTGTGGCGGCAGTAATGCGGGTAAATTCCCGCGTCCAGAGTGTTTGTTTCATAGTGTTCACCTCGTGGTTATAATTATCGCACAGCTCCTTACAAAAAGAAAGCATGTCATCATGGGAAAATTATTCCCAGAATGACACGCTTAGATTGGCAAAAACACTATATTATAGGAAACTCCTCCAGCAGGCGGCAAGCTTGGCGGTACTGGCGGTTCGCCTTGTACCATGCCAGCACCCACTGCAGGTGGAACCGGGTGAAGCCCATGGGGTATGTCTCCTGCAGCTGCCGGAAGCAATCCAGCAGCTGAGCGCCGTAGGCGCTGTCGTGAAGGTAATCCGCATGCTCCAGGCGATAGCGTACCAGCGCCAGCATCTGCCGCTCTGTCTCGCCGGCGGCCAGAGGCTCCGCCTGTTGGACGGCTGCCAATGCCTGCTCCCGGTGCCCTAACTGTTCATGGCAGATGGCGAGCTTGTGCAGGTCCAGAAAGCTGGGATGCGGGAGGCTGGAAAAGTAGGACAGGGCTTTTTCCGGCTGGCCGAGCTGCAGCTGCGTGGCAGCGGTATTGTAGCGGAGGGATGCCAGACTGTCCGTGTCGCCAAGAGCCTCTGCCAGATGCTCCGCTACAGAAAAATGGGTCATCATTTCCTCCATGCGGCCCAGATCTGAGTAGCAGTTTCCTATAAGAATACGGCAGGAAAGCATCATGTGGGGATAACCTGCGTCTGCCGCCGAGCGGTAGGCGTCTCGCAGCACCTCGATGGCGGTCGTATACGCCCCCTTTGTGTAGAGGGCTTTCCCGTGGAGCGAGGACAGCAGCGGCAGCGGTTCCAGCCGCGCGGCCTCGTCCCACCGCCCCTGCAGAGCACGCTGCAGAGCCAGCTGCCGGGTGGAGAGAAACGGCTCCCATTCCTCCGACAGGGGCTGCATGGTATCTGTGTAAAAGGCAGCCAGCAACAGGATGTCCGCCGCCAGCGGACTGCAGGCAAGTCTCTCCTGCTGGGGCAGTACCAGCTGCTCATAGCGGAGGAAAAAGCCGGGACTGCCGGAAAGCAGGGCGTTCCAGCAGGGCTCCAGATCCTCCGGCTCCGGTATCCAGACAAGGCCCAGACGACGAAGCAGAAGCTCCGTCACCTCCGGAGAGGGCTCTGCCTTGCCCTGCTCGATCTTGGACAGGTAGGAGGGAGTACAGATGCCCAGGCACAGGCCGTCCTGACTCCAGTCCCGCCGGAGACGGGCCTGGCGAATCAGCAGCCCGGCGATCCTGGCGCCCCTCATCCGATGAGACCCCGCAGAATGCATGCAGCCGAATGGAGGGCAAAGAGTCTGTGGCCGATGTTGGCAGCAGGTCCCGCCTGCCGGATTGTTTCTTTGTTCATTTTGCTTCCTCCGAAAATCAAATTGCGGATCGTCTCAACCGGAACACCGCTTAGCCCCTCCCGCGTCATACTTCTGGGCTTCTGCACGCGTAGCCCCGTACTCCGGAAGGAATACGGGGCCAATACGGTTCTGTCAGAGATCGAAATAGCGGTCGAACTCCGCTGGGTGCGGGATGCGGCTGATCTCCTGCGCGTCGGCGCGGAGCGTTTTGACGAGCGTCTCGAGCAGCGGCATCGGGAACACGCCGTCGCGCGTGAGATAGTCGTGATCCGCTTCCAGCGCGTCGAGCGCTTCGTCGAGGCTGGCGGGCAGGTGGCCGAGGCGCTTGCGCTCGTCTGCCGGGAGGTCGAAGAGATTGAAGTCAAACGGCCCCCAGCCACGTCCTGCCGGATCGATCTCGTGCTCAATACCGTCGAGGCCTGCCATCAGAATGGCAGCGTAGGCAAAGTACGGGTTGCACATCGCGTCCGGGTTGCGGAGCTCGAAGCGCTTCTTGTCCGGCGATTTAACATAGGCCGGGATGCGCACGACGGCGCTGCGGTTCGCCATGGCATAGCCGATGGTGACAGGGGCCTCGAAGCCGGGAATGAGGCGCTTGTAGGAATTCGTGCTGGGGTTCGTGATGGCGCAGAGGCTGCGGGCGTGCGTCAGCAGGCCGCCGATGAAGTGCATGGCCGTGCGGCTGAGCTGGCCATAGCCATCCGGATCGTAGAACACGGGCTGACCGTTCTTGCGCAGGAGCATGTGTACGTGCATGCCGTTGCCGGCCTCGCCGTAGATGGGCTTCGGCATCAGTGTGGCCGTCATGCCGTTCGCGGCGGCCGTATTGCGGATGACGTATTTCGCGGCCATCGTGGCGTCTGCCAGACGGGTCATCTCGCCCAGCTCGACCTCGATCTCCAGCTGGCCGGAGCCGCCGACCTCGTGGTGGTGATACTTGACGTCCACGCCCCACTTGGCAAGCTCCAGACAGATCTGGTTGCGCAGGTCAAACGTGCGGTCGCCGGGCAGATCGGCGTGGTAGCCATCGTGCGGGCCGGTGTGAAAGCCGTTGTTCGGGAATTCCCCGGCGGACCAGACGGACTCGCTGCACTGCAGGCGGTAGCCGACGGCATCCGGGCGCAGGGTGCGCGTCATGCCGTCAAAGACATGGAATTCATACTCTGGTCCGATGATCATCTCGTCCGCGACGCCGAGAGCCTGCATGTGGGCGATGGCGCTCTTGGCGACATTGCGCGGATACTGGTCGAACGGTCGGTTTGCCGGATGGTCGATGACCATGACATCGCCGATCATCGTGAGCGTCGGCGCCTTGACGAACGGGTCGACGACCGCCGTCGTGATGTCCGGCAGGAAGACCATGTCACTGCGCTCGACCTGCGCGTAGCCATAGTTCGAGCCGTCAAAGCCGATGCCGTGCGTCATGATGTCCTCGTTGAAGCGGGCTGCGGGGATAGACAGGTGCTTCCACCTGCCGCGGAGATCGATCATCTTGAAATCGAGAAATGCGATGCCGTTCTGGCGGATAAAATCCTGGATCTGCTGTACATTCTGAAACATGAAGGTTCCTCCTGCTCACATAATTTCCGCGGGGATAGTCCGAACTCGGAAAGACTGCGATTGGTAAAAATGACGGAGATTCTGGACTTGTGCTCGTCTGCATTATAGTAAATTCACGAAGGAAAAGCAAGCCCATTCCGGGCCCTGTGAAAAATTTTGTATATCGCTATGAATATACACGGACGAATGTCCGCGGGCGGTGTAATTTGCGGAAAAACCTTGACACCGCGGACCCTTGATGGTAATATAATACCAATAATATAGGCGTTGTGACCGGGAAGAGTAGCCGGGCCGTCTGCCGCAGAGAGCGTCCGCCATTGGCTGAGAGCGGGCGCGGCGGACTCCGTGCGAAGCGTGCGCCCGTGAGCGCCGGGGAGACCCCGTTGGCCGCGTCAAGGCCGGAGCAAGAAATCAGAGTGGAACCGCGAGCACTGCCCGCCTCTGGAGCAATCCGAGGCTGGCAGTTTTTTGTTTGGAGGCGAAAGAATGCGGTTAAAAGAAACCATAGAGGCATACCGCCGCAATGATCCCGCAGCGCGCAGCGGCTGGGAGGTCTTCTGGTTATATAACGGCCTGCACGCCACGATGTATTACCGCGTGGCGCACTGGCTCTATGAGCACCGGCTGCGATTCCTTGGCCGTTGGGTCTCGCAGTTTGCGCGGCGGCGGACGGGCATTGAGATCCACCCGGCCGCCAAGATCGGCAGACGGCTCGTCATCGACCACGGCACCGGCATCGTCATCGGCGCGACAACGGAGATCGGCGACGACTGCCTGCTCTATCAGAACGTTACGCTCGGCGGCACGGGCATGACGAACGGCAAGCGCCACCCGACGCTCGGCAACAACGTCATGGTCGGCAGCGGCGCGAAGGTGCTCGGTCCGTTCAAGGTCGGCGATAATGCCCGTATCGCGGCGAACTCCGTTGTGCTGCACGAGGTGCCGCCGGATTCCACCGTCGTCGGCGTGCCCGGCCGCGTCGTCCGGCGCAACGGCGAGAAGCTCGACCATATCCACACGCCAGACCCTGTCCGGCTGGAGCTGGACGCCCTGTATGCGCGTATCGAAAAATTAGAGGAAAAATTGAAGGAGGATCAAGATGTATCTCTATAATTCCCTGAGCCATAAGAAGGAGCTCTTCACCCCCATCGACCCGAAGCTCGTCAAAATGTATACCTGCGGCCCGACGGTCTATCACTTCGCCCACATCGGCAACCTGCGCAGCTATATCATGGAGGACGTGCTCGAAAAGAGCCTGCGCTACATGGGCTATCCCGTCAAGCGCGTGATGAACATCACGGACGTCGGCCATCTGGCTTCGGATGCTGATACCGGCGAGGACAAGATGCTCAAGGGTGCGCGCCGCGAGCATAAGACCGTCATGGAGATCGCAAAGTTCTATACTGATGCGTTCTTCGCTGACTGTGCCAAGCTGAACATCAAGCGGCCGGATGTTGTGGAGCCTGCCACGAACTGCATCCCGGAATACATCCACATGGTGCAGACCCTGCTGGACAAGGGCTATGCCTATCTTGCGGGCGGCAATGTCTATTTTGACACGTCCAAGCTGGAAAAATACTATGTCTTCAACGACCATAAGGAGGAGGACCTTGCCGTCGGCGTGCGCGAGGGCGTCGAGGAGGATTCCAACAAGCGCAATCAGAATGACTTCGTTCTCTGGTTCACGAAGTCCAAGTTCGAGGATCAGGCCCTGAAGTGGGACTCCCCGTGGGGTGTCGGCTATCCCGGCTGGCACATCGAGTGCTCGTGCATCAGCATCAAGCATCTCGGCGAATATCTGGATATCCACTGCGGCGGCATCGACAATGCCTTCCCGCATCACACGAACGAGATCGCCCAGTCCGAGGCCTACCTCGGCCACAAGTGGTGCAATTACTGGTTCCATGTCCATCACCTGAACACGGAGTCCGGCAAGATGTCCAAGTCGAAGGGCGAGTTCCTCACGGTGTCCCTGCTGGAGGAGAAGGGCTACGATCCCATCGTCTACCGCCTGTTCTGCCTGCAGAGCCATTATCGCCGCAACCTTGTGTTCTCGTGGGAGAACCTCGACAACGCGGCACAGACCTACGAAAAGCTCATCGCCCGCATCGCGGCCCTGCGCCCGGAGGACGGCGCGGTCGACGCGGAGGCCTTCGAGGCGCTGAAGGAGCGCTTCCTCGGTGCGCTGAACGCCGACCTCAACACGTCGCTCGCCGTGACGGCCGTCTATGATGTGCTGAAGGCAAAGACGAATGATGCCACGAAGCTCACAGCCCTTGCCAGCTTTGACGAGGTGCTCGGCCTGAACCTGCTCTCCGCGGCGGAGAAGGCACGCAGCGCCCGGCCGGAGGAGGAGCACGACCCGGAGATCGACGCGCTCGTCGCCGCCCGTACCGAAGCAAAGCGCGCGAAGAACTGGCCGGAGGCCGACCGCATCCGCGATGAGCTGAAGGCACGCGGCATCGAGGTCATCGATACGCCGCAGGGCGCAAAGTGGAAGCGCATCTGATCGAAGGAGATACCATATGAAGCTGATGATCCTGGACGGGAACAGCGTCATCAACCGCGCGTTTTACGGCGTGCGGCCGCTGACAACCCGTGACGGACTTTATACCAATGCGATCTACGGCTTTCTGAATATTCTGGAAAAAGAGCGCAGCGAGGAAAAACCGGACGCGCTGTGCGTGGCCTTTGACCTGCACGCGCCGACGTTCCGCCATCTGCGCTATGACGGCTATAAGGCCACGCGCCATCCCATGCCGGAGGAGCTTGCCATGCAGATGCCGGTCATGAAGCAGGTGCTCGCCGCGATGAACATCCCGGTCTATGCCTGCGAGGGCTGGGAGGCGGACGATGTGCTCGGCACAGTCGGCCGTCTGTGCGAGGAGGCCGGGTGGGACTGCGCCATCCTGACGGGAGACCGCGACAGCCTGCAGCTCGTCGACGAGCACGTCTCCGTGCGCCTGGTGCGCACGCAGGGCGGGCAGACGCGGACGGAGCGCTATACGCCGGACGTCTTCCGCGCGGAATACGGGCTGGAGCCGAAGCGCCTCATCGATCTGAAGGCTCTTATGGGCGACAGCTCGGACAATATCCCGGGTGTAGCGGGCGTCGGGCCGAAGACGGCAAACGACCTGCTGAAGCGCTTCGGTACGCTCGACGGCGTCTATGCCAATCTTTCCCGGGAAAACATGAAGGGAAAGCTGTTTGATAAGCTCGAAAACGGCCGCGAGTCGGCCTACCTTTCCTATGAGCTGGCGACGATCCGCAGCGCTGCGCCCATCGACTTCACGCCG
>ERZ860388.2207-NODE-2207-length-10858-cov-3.054522_pt1 | contig 10858 bp, 7 predicted proteins | sample MGYA00509978_ERZ860388 | MGnify/ENA primary metagenome ERZ860388 (study PRJEB30046, sample SAMN00715225) | human gut metagenome | study: EMG produced TPA metagenomics assembly of the A metagenome-wide association study of gut microbiota in type 2...
GGAAGATGTTTCGAATTACTATGCAGCTTTGTATCTGCCCTTCAATTACCGGGATAATACCTGTTTTTATCATTTTCAGACAGGAGTCGCAGGCACTCCGGCTAAGTTAAAAGAGATTGTCCCTGCTTTGCCGGGAGTGAAAATAGTGAATGAGGTAACGGCTGCTGTCGGAAACCGGGATGATGCCTGGGTGTTCGGAGGACCCTATAGTGAAGTTTTATGTATTCGGGGGACTCTTCCGCAAAACCGGACGCTCTTTGAAAGGTGCGATACATCGTCCGGCTGAGGTATTTGTGGCCGAATTGACCGATATACTGAAAGCCAGGGGAATTACCGTTGCGAAGAAAAAAATCGAAGAACAACCCCGTACGGAATGGTTGACCCTGACTTCTCCTGAATTGGGGGAAATCGTATTCCATACCAACAAAGCCAGTGTCAATTTGTTTGCCGAAGCCTTAGGGTGCCTGGTAGCTCCGGCGGATTGGCCGGAAAAGGTCGGAATGTTACTCAAAGAGGCTGGGATACCGGCGGAAGGAATGATCTTAAAAGATGCCTGTGGGTTGTCGCCGATGGATGCTGTGCCGGCTTCTGTTTTTACCGACCTGTTGGTTTATGCAGACAAAGTGGTAGGGGAGACATTGGGCCGTTCATTGCCGGTGGCAGGAAAAGACGGTGGTTTAAGTGGTTATTGTATCGGAGCGACAGCATTGAAAGGACGGATGCAGGCTAAAACCGGGTCGATGTCCGGGGTACGTTGTCTGGCAGGTTACCTGACTACTACGGGGAATGAACGAATGGCCTTTACCGTTCTCATCAACCATTATACCTGTACTGCTTCACAATTACAAAAAGCGGTCGGAAAATTCTTGCAAAGTCTGCTGAGCTATTGATATTCCGATCCCCTCCCGTGATTGGTTTATCTTCGGAAAGAAAGGGTGAAAACACTTCCTGCACCGGTTTGTGATTTGACGGTGATATTGCCTTTATGGAGGGTCATGATTTGTTTACACAGGCTGAGACCGATACCCGAGCCTCCGGATTTGGTTGTGAAAAAAGGAACGAAGATTTTATCCAAAGCTTCAGGGACGATGCCCGGTCCGTTGTCCTCGACGTGGATGGTGATCTGAGTGGTGTCGGACTGGGTGGTGATGCGGATCAGGGGAGCCGGTATATCCCGGCAGGCTTCTTCGGCATTTCGGATGAGATTGAGGAGTACCTGTTCGATCTGGGTTCGGTCGGCTTGGATTTGCAGGCGGGGATCGTGACAAATAAATTCACAGGGAATAACAGAGGTCGCATGGAGTTTCCGAAGACCGGTGAATAATTCTTCCAGCGAGAGCGGGACTAATTCGGGAGCCGGGATACGGGTAAGTTTCCGGTAATTTTGTACAAATTCGAGTAATCCTTTACTACGCCGGTGGATCGCTTCTAAAGCCTGGAGCATGACCGGTGAGGTCGCATCTTCGGTTGTTGTCCGGGCAACCCGTTCCGTCAGGGTTTCGGATAGAGAAATGATGGGGGCCAGGGAGTTCATGATTTCATGGGTCAGCACCCGGATCAGTTTTTGCCAGGCTTCGATTTCATTGTTTTCCAGTACCGAATGAATGTTTTTCAGGCTGATCAATAATAATTCTTTGCCCTGTATTCTGAAAATGACCGGATTCAGAGCGATTTCACGAACCCGGCCGACTTGTTCCAGACGCAGAATATGAGTTTCTCCGGGGATAAGCCGCAGCAATAGGTCGGGTAAGTCAGGGGTAATCGCTGCCAGTTCTGAAAGTTGGCGAAGGCTGGTCAGGCCGAATTCCCGAAGCACGGTTTTATTATACCATTCGATGGTTCCGTTCCGGTTGAGGACCAATATGCCCGAATCGATGGTACTCAACAAGGTATTATAATATAGGTGTTGTTCTTCGAGGGTGTACATTTTTTCCCGGAATTGCTTTAAAGCTTGTTCCATCGCCTGCGTTAACCGAGGGTCTGCCTGTTTTTTACTCCCCGGACGGAAAGATAACGAAAAATCTGAAAAACGGATAGCCGTAATGAGCCGCATGACCATTTCGGTCAACTTTTGTTGCTGCTTGTCGATATGGAGGATAAACAGGAGAATGACGAAAAAAGTAAAGAGCGAACAAAACCAAAGCGATTTCATCAATAGGATTCCCAACAAAACAGAAAGGAAGACCAACGATCCGCTTTGTAAGAGTAAGATCAGACGGGAGTTTTGGAAAGATTTCATCAGATTTCGTATTTTTCCAGTTTACGGTAAAGGGCAAAACGGGTGATGCCCAGCATTTCGGCAGCCCGGCTGATATTACCTTCACATTTTTTCATCGCTTTCTCTATCGCTTTTTGTTCCAATTCCATCAGGTTTAAGGTTTCCAGGTCACCGGTAGTACTACTATATGGGGGACGTAACATAAAATTGTCCGGTTCTAACAGCTTGCCCGGGGCCAGGATAACGGCCCGTTCGACAGCATGCTGTAATTCCCTTACATTGCCCGGCCAATTGTATTGGAGCAATTTTTGTTGGGTGTCTCGTGTAAAGCCTGTAATTTCTTTTTTGTATTTATAGCAATAGCGGTTGAGAAAATGCCGGGCCAGGAGTAAAATATCCTTTCCCCGTTCCCGGAGGGGAGGAATCGGGATTTCGATGGTATTGATGCGGTAAAGAAGGTCCTGGCGGAATTTTCCTGTAGTGACCATATTGTGGATATCGGCATTGGTGGCACAGATCAAACGGATATCGATGTTTTTAGGCTGAGTAGAACCTAAACGGGTGATTTGACGTTTCTCGATCGCTGTCAATAGCCGGGCTTGCATGGGAAGCGAGAGATTTCCGATTTCGTCCAGAAACAGGGTTCCCCCCGAGGCGGTTTCCATACGTCCTGCTTTGTCTTTCCGGGCATCGGTGAAAGCTCCTTTTTCGTAACCGAAAAGCTCGCTTTCGAATAAGGTTTCCGGGATTGCCCCCAGGTCGATCGGGACAAAAGGAGCTCCGTTGCGGGGAGAGTTTTGGTAAATGGCTCTGGCTATCAGGTCTTTCCCCGTACCGTTTTCACCCAATAGAAGAATGTTGGCGTCGGTACCCGAGATCTTTTTGATGGTGTGAATTACTTCCAGTATGGCCGGCGATTCACCGATGATTTCTACTCCTTCGTCCGGAGCGGAAAGGGCTGTCAGCTGCTCTTTCAAAGCCACTACTTCGGTCCGGGTTTGGCGGAGACGGATAGCCGAGGAAATGGTGGCCAGCAGTTTTTCGGTTTCCCAGGGTTTAGGAATAAAATCGATCGCGCCGGCACGAATAGCTTTCACGGCTTTCTCGGTGTCGGCGTATGCGGTGATAAACAACACGACGGCTTGCGGGGCTTTTTGTAAAATTTTTTCCAGCCATAGAAAGCCTTCTTGTCCACTGCTGGCATCCCGGCTGAAATTCATGTCCAGTAAGATAATGTCCGGGTTGAAATTGTCCATAAAATATTCTATACGCGCAGGAGAAGTGGTGACCTTTATTTTTTCCACATAAGGCTCTAATAATAGATTCAAAGCAAAAAGCACATCTTCATTATCGTCTACAATCAGAATTTTTCCATCCATGGTTTTAGGATTGAACAGGTGTTGTTATTCATTTCAAACAAATGTAGGAATAATATTTTAAATACAATGCGGTTTGATGATTATTAATATTAAAAATCGTAACTTAATACATTTATAACAAACAGTATTGAAAATGAGCAGTATTTACAAGTTTTGCAACAACTAAAATACAAAATTCACAACATGTATGTTACAAATTCGTACAACATGTAAAAGAGATGGAGAATAATATAAAATGAAGAAAAATTTAGGACTTTTTTTAGCTATCATATTGGTTCAGATAGCTCCATTTATATCAGCGGCAGACACCTTGCACCCGCTAATATATAAAATCGATATAAAAAAAGAGATAAGCAACACCACACGCCTGTATCTTAGCAATGGTTTAGCGGAAGCCTACGCTTTGGGTGCAGACGCCGTCCTGATCCATATGAACACATACGGCGGCCAGGTAGATGCTGCAGACTCGATGCGTACGGCTATTTTGTACAACCCCATCCCTGTCTATGTCTTCATCGACAACAATGCGGCTTCTGCTGGGGCGCTCATTTCCATCGCATGTAAAAAAATTTATATGCGGAAAGGTGCAAATATCGGGGCAGCCACCGTCGTGAACCCAACAGGGGAAGCAATGCCAGACAAATACCAATCCTATATGCGTTCCATGATGCGTTCGACAGCCGAAGCGCATGGACAAGATACAATCGTCCAAAAAAACGACACCTTATACAAATGGAAACGAGACCCGTTGATAGCCGAAGCGATGGTAGACGAACGGGTTGCCATTCCAAATCTGATAGACACAGGAAAAGTCCTTACTTTCACAGCACAGGAGGCTCAAAAGTGGGGATATTGCGACGGTATAGCAGAAAATCCGGATGAAGTAATCACGCAATATTTGGGATATAAAAATTACAAAATGAAAAGTTATATCCCTAGTTGGCAGGACGATTTAAAAGGATTTTTGATGAATCCTATTTTTCAGTCTATTTTGATCATTATTATCATCGGCGGTATTTATTTTGAAATGCAAACGCCAGGACTGGGCTTCCCTTCTGCTGCCTCCCTGCTGGCGGCAATCCTCTACTTTGCACCACTCTATATAGATGGGCTGGCGGCAAACTGGGAGATTCTGGTTTTTATCATCGGCATTCTATTGCTCGCAGTGGAAATCTTCATCATTCCGGGATTCGGGGTTGCCGGAATTAGCGGTATCATATTGATTATCGGCGGCCTAGTCATGGGCTTACTGAACAACGATCATTTCGATTTCGAAGGAGTCAGCGGAAAAGAGATCGGGAAAGCAACATTGACAGTCCTGGTCGGATTAGTGACAGGCTTCAGCCTGATGATCTGGCTGTCTAATAAAATCGGACATCGGGGAATGTTCCGGAAAGTCGCGCTAAATACAGATTTGGAAAATGCGATATCATCCCCTGATTTATCTTCGTTAGTCGGGAAAGAAGGTACAGCCGCAACCGTATTGCGTCCTTCCGGGAAAGTGTCGGTCGACGGAGTATTTTATGACGGGATTTCCGAATCAGGCTTTATAGAGAAAGGGGGCAAGGTCAAAGTTGTCCGTTTTGAGAATGCACAAGTGTATGTGGAAAACCTTTAAGACACGGCCGTTTTGGCACTTTCTACGCAGGGACGCGTTGATATAAGATATGCTTGTCTATTACAAGGTATTGCAAGGTGTTCATGGCCAGGAGATCGCTCAGAATGTTTTTCGCGGTATAATAATTGATCCGCCCGATCCGGCAAAACTGGCTGATATTGATATGGGGATGATCATCCAGATAAGCAAACAAACGTTCCACAGGTTTGCTTATCTTCAATAAAGTCCCGTCCGGTTTATGCTTTTTCTGCCAGGCAAGCACCAACACTTCATTTGCCAAAATATTTTCATCGGCGACCCTTATGTAGGCTTTAAACTTATCATCCTTATCGGGAGCGGTATGCGGTTTATCCAAACTGGGGGCGATGTACACCTCAAGAACCGTTTTGCCGTTCACCTCCCAGCGTGTCGCCTCAAAGGGGACTTCCGGGCGGGTATACATCTTGGAGGCCGCTTCAATCATATAATATTCTTCTTCGCTTCGGACACCGGAGATATTCCCGTTATCTTTCACACCGATCAGGAGACGTCCACCGTCGGTATTGGCAAAAGCACTCAGCGTACGCGCAATCTTCTTACTGTCGCTCACTTCGAATTTAAAATCAAGTTGTTGGTGTTCCCCCTGCTCTATCAACGCTTCTATCGGATGCATCTTCTTCATTTTGGCAATTTTTTAGATCGGCAAAATTAAAATAAATACATAACTTTGCCAACAGAAAAAACAATGAAAGCATGTCTCAAATACCTTCTCTTATATCGGATCTTGCTGTCATACTGATTTCAGCGGGATTGGTCACCTTGCTTTTCAAATGGTTAAAGCAACCGGTCGTACTCGGATATATCGTAGCCGGAATTCTTGCCGGTCCGTCTATCACTCAAATACCGACTGTCACGAATATAGAAAGTATCCGTATCTGGGCGGATATAGGCGTAATCTTCCTCTTATTCGCTTTAGGACTCGACTTTAGTTTCAAAAAGCTGATGAAAGTCGGCGGAACAGCTGTGATCGGAGCTATTACCATCGTGATAGGCATGATGACACTTGGCTATACTACCGGATTATCTTTAGGTTGGGGACATATGAACAGCCTTTTCCTCGGAGGAATGCTTTCCATGTCGTCTACAACCATTATTTTCAAAGCGTTCGACGATATGGGACTACGCAATCAGAGGTTTGCCGGAGTGGTCTTCGGAATCCTTGTTGTCGAAGATCTGTTTGCCGTTTTACTAATGGTTTTACTGTCTACATTGGCAGTCAGTAAACACGTAGAGGGGCTGGAACTGCTCAACAGTGTGATCAAACTGGGAGTCTTTTTGCTTTTCTGTTTTGTTATCGGCATTTATCTAATTCCCTCTTTTCTAAAAAAAGCCAGGACTTTCCTGAATGACGAGACCTTGTTGATCGTCAGCCTGGGATTATGCCTCGGAATGGTTATCATTGCCACGAAAGCTGGTTTTTCTTCCGCTTTGGGAGCTTTCGTCATGGGATCTATCTTGGCAGAAACCATTGATGCGGAACATATCGAACATATTATCAAACCAGTAAAAGATCTTTTTGGAGCCATATTCTTTGTCTCTGTCGGGATGTTGATCGATCCGGCATTGCTGTGGGAATACAAAATTCCGATCCTGATTCTCACGTTGGTCGTAATGACCGGACAAATATTATTTGCCAGCTTCGGGGTCTTGCTTTCTGGACAACCGGTCAAGATTGCCATACAATCTGGTTTTTCTCTCGCTCAAATAGGCGAATTTGCTTTTATCATTGCATCGTTGGGGCTGTCATTAGGGGTAACCGATAATTTCCTCTATCCTATTGTCGTAGCGGTTTCAGTTGTCACGACTTTCTTTACGCCTTACATGATTCGTATGGCAGAACCTGCATGCCGGGTTGCCGACCGGATCATACCGAAGTCATGGATGAAATTTCTCGAACGTTATTCTTCCGGTTCCAATACCATACATCAGAAAAGCGCCTGGAATAAACTGTTGAAGGCGCTGATCCGCATAGTCGGCACTTATACAGCCGTTACCCTTGTCCTGATCTTTATCTGGCTTCAGTTCATAGCTCCTTTTATCATGAAAGAACTTCCGGGCATACGGGGAGCGGGTATCTCACTCGTTCTGATCCTACTACTAATAGCTCCCATGCTGCGTGCGATCATGATGAAGAAGAACCATTCCGCCGAATTCCAACAATTATGGCTGGACAGCAAGTACAACCGGGGACCATTGGTTTCATTGGTCATTTTGCGTATTATATTATGTATCGGCCTAGTCATGCTGCCCGTCGCCCGTTTGTTGAATGCCACAGTCGGTATCGTACTGGCGATCGCAGCAACCGTCATCGTTATTGTCATTTTATCCAAACGGCTGAAAAGACAATCCATCCTGATGGAACGACATTTTTTCAGTAACCTCTCCGCACGAGAATTGGAGAACGAGCGGAAAGCTCCGATCAACCAACGGTTTGCCAACCACCTGTTGGAACGCGACCTTCATTTAGCCGATTTTGAAGTAAAGCAGAACTCCCCCAGCATGGGAAAAACCTTGAAGGAACTCAACTTCCGCCAGAAATGCAATGTCAACATCGTAACGATCATTCGGGGAGAACAGCGGATTAATATTCCCGGAGGAGAAGAACGTCTCTATCCATTTGACAAATTGGTAGTAGTCGGTGCAGATGTCGATCTTGAACATTTCCGCCAATATCTGGTCGAGCGATATAAAAAGGCCCAAACCGACAAGGAGCAGACGACGCATGAAGTCAATATGGAACAATTCACCATCGCCGAAGGATCCCATCTGATCGGGCGTACAATTCTGGAATCAGGCATACGGGACAGGTCTGCCTGTCTGGTCATCGGTATCGAACGAGGTTCCTCTTCCATCAAAAACCCATCTCCTTCAACTGTTTTTGAAGAGGGGGATATTGTATGGATTGTTGGAGAACATGAAAAAGTCGTTCAGTTAAGCGAAGGAAAAACGGTGAACAATTGACAATTTCATAAATCATAAATTATAATTCATAGATCATGAAGTTTATAGGAATAATTCCTGCACGCTACGCCTCTACCCGCTTTCCGGGGAAGCCACTTGCCGATTTGGCAGGCAAGCCGATGATCCAACGGGTATACGAACAAGTCCAAAATGTGCTTGATTCAGTTTGCGTAGCTACGGACGATAACCGTATAGAAGCAGCCGTCCAAGCTTTCGGCGGCAATGTCATCATGACATCCGACCAACACAAAAGCGGTACGGATCGTTGTTATGAAGCGTATTGTAAAATCGGAGATGGATACGATGTGGTTGTTAACATACAAGGCGACGAACCTTTTATCCAACCGGAACAGATCGAAATACTAAAAGCATGTTTCATCGATGACAGCATCCAAATCGCCACCCTGGTAAAACCATTTCGCCCGGATGATGATTTCGAAACGACCTTATTCAACGCCAATTCACCGAAAGTAGTTTTGAACAAGAAGAATGAAGCTATGTACTTTAGCCGTTCGATCATTCCTTACATGAGAGGCAGGAAATATACCGAATGGCTGCCGAACCATACCTATTACAAACATATCGGGCTATATGCTTACCGCGCCGACACACTCAAAGAAATTACCCATTTACCCCAATCCCCTCTAGAACTGGCTGAAAGCCTGGAACAACTGCGCTGGCTAGAAAACGGCTACAAGATAAAAGTTGGAATTACCCAACAGGAAACAATCGGTATCGACACGCCAGAGGATATGGAAAAGGCATTGGCCTTCTTGAAAAATAGGGAGTATCAACCGACTAATGAATCGGCATCCGCATAAAAAGGAATGCCGGTTGCTCTCCAAAGCAACCGGCATTCCTTTTATCCCATCAGATTCGACTTCTCAACGGCGACGGTTATTCTCCCGCTGTTGTTTCTGTCTTTCCAACTGGGCCTGTTGAGCTTTCTGGGCTTCTTCCAAACGTTTCATGAAACCAGACTTCTTCATCGGCTTTTTCTTGTTTTCTTCCAACTTGGCCAACAGCTTATCTTCGTTAATCGTATAACGGAAAATTACAGTTTGCAAAATCGTGATCAATGTGGAGATGAAGTAATAGTAGGTCAAACCGGATGCATACTGATTGAAGAATACCAACATCATCAGCGGCATCATGTACATCATCGCCTTCATTCCCGGCATCTGCTGCTGTCCAGTGTTCGTCTGATCCATATTGAACTTCGTATATATGATGTTCGTTACGGTCATCAACAAACAGAACAAACTGATATGATTTCCGAAGTACGGTGTAATAATAGGAATATATGTATTCCAGCTTACAATCGCATCATAAGTAGACAAGTCGTGTGCCCAAAGGAAACTCTGGTGACGCAATTCTATAGCCGACGGAAAGAACATGAACAGAGCGACCAGGATCGGCATCTGTAACAACATCGGAACACATCCTGCCATCGGACTCGCTCCGGCACGGCTATACAGTTCCATGATCGCACGCTGACGTTCTACCGCCTTATCCTGTCCTGGGTATTTAGCATTGAGCTCTTCTACCTGCGGGCGCAATACACGCATTTTGGCCGATGACATATAAGACTTATACGTCAACGGAAACAGGATCAATTTTACGATAACCGTCAGCAGGAAGATCAACAAGCCGTAGCTATGAATAAATTGTCCGAGGAAATTAAACAACGGAATGACGAAATACTGGTTCACCCAACGGAAAATACCCCATCCCAGCGGAACGATCTTTTCCAGATCCAGTTGGTCGGCTTTCTCTACATCATCATCGTAAGATTTCAACAGAGAGAACTGATTGGGACCAAAATAGAAACGCATATCCGTCGCTTCGTTACCCTTCAAGTCGAAAGGTACGGAAGTCGTCGTCTTATACTCTTTCAGGAAAGAACCGTCTTCAGGCAACATCTTCGAATCGATAGTTGTCGACTCGAATCCTTCGTTTCCGGCGATCAGGATAGAAGAAAAATACATGTCTTTATAGGCAACCCATTTCAACCGGTTAGACAATTGTTTGCTGTCGTTCTTGGTTTCGCTCAGGTACTCCACATCATCGGCCATAAATTTATAATATACCGTTGCATAACGGTCTTCAAACTTACGCCCCTTTTCCTGCTGGATTATTTTTTGTTGCCACAACAAGTCCAATGCAGTCGTACCTGGCGACAGTACACCATTCAGGCCGGTTCCCTTAATGGAGAACTGCAACATATAATCATCCGGTTTTAAGGTATACATAAAATCCAGATGGCTGCCTTCGCCCGTATTCAGACGCATGGTAATACTGTTCCGATCATTTCCTTTTACAGGGGTAAAAAACAAATCACCGGTATTTACCACGCGATTATCAGCCGTAACCAATGTAAAATCGAACTTCGAGTCCTTTTCATCGAAAAGCACTAAAGGTTCACCTTTATAATTATCGTATTTTTTCAGGCGGACATATCCAATACGCCCTCCCTTATTGGCCAAACGGACTTCAATCAGCTCGTTTTCCAAAACAGTGGACCCCTCCTCTCCAATCATTGCATCGGCGAAAACGCCAAACGTGTTCTGTAAACGGGCAAGCCGTACAGAATCGGGCAAACCGGCCAGTTCGTCGTCCGCTTTTGCTTCTCTATTCAATTCT